>Ga0302320_10025907_pt1 | contig 11380 bp, 5 predicted proteins | sample Bog_T0_3_FD_202130 | JGI IMG/M metagenome (GOLD analysis project Ga0302320, IMG submission 202130) | Peat permafrost microbial communities from Stordalen Mire near Abisko, Sweden - Bog_T0_3 | ecosystem: Environmental > Terrestrial > Soil > Wetlands > Peat | place: Sweden: Abisko, Stordalen Mire... | reverse complement strand
TTTCAACATCTATATTCCCAAAGTCGCGGACGGCATGAGCATCATCGTCGGCCGCATTATTTCGGAGCCCGACATCGAGCAACAACTGGCGCCGAACAATTTGATGGCCAGTCATTCGCTGGTGTATAGCTTCGATGACTACACGACCTGGGGCATCTTTACCTCGACCAAGCTTAACGCCAACTGGTTGCTGCAGGTGAACCTGATGGACGGGGTCGATATAGCGCCTTGGGAAACCCAGGATCCGGGCGACCAGCTCACCGGCGGGGTGAATGTGCAGTATATCGCCTCGGGTGGCCACGACTCCTTTTATGTTGGAATGAATTCCTTCAACAACGGCACCTTCGGCTTCAACAACCTGCAGGAGTGCATCGAGAGTTACAGCCACAAGTTCAACGACACCGTTTGGACCACCTTTGAAGGCCAGTACATGTGGACCGACCATTGCACAACTGCTCCGACAGCCAAGGTGCCCTACGAGGATGGATTCTACCCGACCAAGACGGGCTATGTCTGGACCGGTGGCATCCTCAATTATACGATGTTCCGTACGTCACCCAACACGTTCCTGACGGTTCGCAATGAGTTCTGGGATGATCCCAGTGGTTATCGTTCGAGTTATTCGTCCTCTTACTATGAGGGCTCCATCGGTGGCCAGTACTGGCCGAACAAGCTGATCATGATCCGCCCGGAGATTCGCTTTGAACATGCCTTCAAGCATGACGGCCTGGCCAGCACCTCCGCTCCCTACAGCGGTGCCGGCGGCCATGTGGCCGGCCCTTATGACAACGGCCTCAAAGACAGCCAGATCACCTTCGCGGTGGACCTGACCTACCACTTCTAACCGAAACGCATTGTAAAATTGCCAAGCCACGCCCGCATTAGCCTGGCTTGCGTCATGGGCCCAGCCCCTCGTTCCTCCGGGGCTGGGCTCTCTATGTAAACTTGTAAAATCAAATGAAGGTTATTCAAATTGTCAAGCAAACAAAGTTGGTTGTCCTGGGGCTGGCCATCGGCTTTCTCCGCGTCAATGGCGCACTCGGCGCAGCGGACCAAACCAACGCCGCGCCACCGGGCCCGGAAGTGACGGGACGCCACAAGACCGAAGGTTTTTGGACGCGCTACGAGCAGGCCAACATGGAAGCGTTGTCCACCCCGGCCTACACGCCCCCGCCGCCGGTTCCAGCCGGCTCCAACGCGCCACCCCAGGCGAATCGGCGCGGCCACGAGACGCCGTTTGACTCCCCTCCGTTCCCCGACGGCGAATGGCAGATCGGCGGCACGCCGATCATTGGTGATCAAAATCAAACCCCGGATTTTCCGTTGATGCAGGCTCTTTATGACGGCCCCAACGGCCAGGCTTGGCGGGACTCCCGCGTCAAGCTCTACGGCTGGGAGGATTTCTCGGGCAACGTCAGCTCCTCCCACAACACGGCGGGATCGGCCCCGGTGCCGGGAGTCAGTCCGGGCGTCAACGGCAACAACGGCACCAGCCTCTTGACCGGGGCCGGCGCCAACTTCCCGCTGGCCTACGATCAGCGGCCCAACCGGTTGGAGCAGAACCAATTCGTGCTCTATCTCGAACGCACGCCGGACGAATACCAGACCGACCATCCAGACTGGGGATTCCGCATGTCCTTTGTCTATGGCTCGGACTACCGCTACATGATTTCGCGCGGGTGGGACAGTGATCAGTTGATCAAGCGCAATAATTTTGACGGGCTGGACACGCCCATGATGTACGTCAACTATTATATTCCCAAGGTCGCCGAAGGGCTGAATCTGACCTTCGGGCGCATCATCTCGGAAGCCGACATCGAGGCGCAACTGGCGCCCAACAACCTCATGTCCAGCCATTCCCTCCTCTACGCCTTTGACCCTTATTGCCAATGGGGATTGTTCGGCACGCTCAAGATCAACGATTGCTGGACGTTTCAAGTGGGCGCTTCCGCCGGCAACGACGTGACCCCGTGGGAAACGCAGGACCCGGGCTGCCAGCCGACCGCCGCGGTCATGATCCAGTACCAGTCGCCCAACAACAAATTCAGCTTTTACGGCGGCGGCAACGCCATCAACAACGCCCATTGGGGGTTCAACAACATTCAACAGTATGTGGGCACGTTCAGTTACAAGTTTAACGACTGGATTTGGATGTCGCACGAATCGTGGTACATGTTTCAAACCGAGTGTCCCGGCCAGCCCTCCAAGGCTAACCCGAATGGCGTGCCCGCCCCCGATGAGCCGTTGTCTCAAAACAACGGTTTCGGCTACAACGATGCCATCGTTCCCGTTCACCCCGGCTACGCGGCGGAATATGCCACCCTCAATTATACCATGTTCCGCCTGGGGCCAAACACGTTCTTCACGGTGCGCAATGAATTGTTTAACGACCTGGACGGCAACCGCACCGGCTACGCGAGCCTGTATTCAGAACACTCCATTGGCCTGACGTGGTGGCCCTGCCGGCTCATCACCTTCCGCCCTGAACTTCGTTACGACCATTCCTACGGCACACATGGCAGTCCCACCGACCTGGTCGATGAAATGCGGGTGTTCGACAACGGGACGCGGCACCAGCAATTCACCGCCCAGTTTGATGTCATTTACTCTTTCTAATGCTGCGAATGATATGAATAACATCAAAGCAAGAGATGTGGGCGGATATAGGTGGAGTGAAAGCCAAAAAATGGCTTTCCGGTGTAAACTGTAGGGCGTTTTAGTACGTTTTTAATGTTTAATGATCCCGTATTTATTAGTTCGGGCTTTGCAATGATGGGATAAGTAGCACGCCGGAATGAAAGTGAGAATGCAAAACCAAATCAGGTCCCAGAGCGGCGCTCAGGCCGAATTGCGCAGCATTCCCACCGGCGTCGGCAACCTCCCCCGGTTGCCTCGCGTTCATCCGGCCGCGAAACTGCAACAACGAGAAACAAAAAACGTAAATGAAAATCATTGCAAGGTTCATTCGAAGAAAGTTCCGTCCAACCGGCTTAGGCCTGGCCCTTGGATGTATCGGACTGGCCTACACTGCCTCGGCAGATACCACGAACGCGGCGCCTCCCGGCCCGGATGTCACTGGACGCTACAAGGATCTGGGCTTTTGGACGCGCTATGAAAAAGCCAACATGGAAGCCTTAGGAACTCCGGCTTATAGCCCGCCGGCACCGGTGCCTGCCGGCTCGAATGCGCCACCCCAAGCCAACCGCCGGGGGCATGAGACGCCGTATGACTCCCCGCCTTATCCCAACGGCGAATGGCAAATCGGCGGCACGGAAATCATCGGTGATCGGAACCTGACGCCGGACTACCCGTTTATGCAGGCGCTTTACGACGGCCCTCACGGGCAATGGTTTAGGGATACCCGGATCAAATTCTACGGTTGGGAGGATTTTTCCGGGAATGTCAGCACGTCGCACAATAATTCGGGGGTGGTGCCAGGAGTAAATGGTGGGCCGAACCTGCCTGTCAATCCGAATAACGGAACCAGCCCCATTACAGGTGATGGCGCGAATTTCCCGGAAGTCTATGATCAACGGCCCAACCGATTGGAGCAGAATCAGTTTGTGCTCTATCTGGAGCGTACACCGGATGAGAATCAGACCGATCATGCGGACTGGGGTTTCCGCATGTCCTGGGTCTATGGTTTGGATTACCGGTACATGATTTCGCGCGGGTGGGACAGTGATCAACTGCTCAAGCGGAATAATTTTGACGGCATGGACACGCCGATGATGTATCTTAACCTTTATCTCCCGAAGGTGGCCGACGGATTAAACCTGACCTTCGGACGCATCATCTCGGAAGCGGATATCGAAGCGCAGTTGGCACCCAACAACCTGATGTCAAGCCATTCGCTCCTATACGGTTACGATCCGTATTGCCAATGGGGATTGTTCAGCACCCTCAAACTCAATGACTGCTGGCAAGTGCAATTCGGCGTGGCGGCGGGCAACGACGTGACTCCTTGGGAAACGCAGGATCCCGGCACCCAGCCCACTTATACCGCGATGTTCCAATACCAATCGCCCAACAATAAATTCAGCTTCTACGGTGGTGGCAACGCCATCAACGGCGCCAACTGGGGTTTTAACAATATTCAGCAGTATGTCGGCACGTTCACTTACAAATTCAATGACAAGATTTGGACGTCGCATGAATCGTGGTTCATGTACCAGAGAGGTTGTCCGGGTCAGGAAGGCGGTCCCGGTGGCACTCCCGGGCATCCCGTTAGTGTCGGTGCCGGCGACGAGCCAAAGGGCGAAGGCGCATTGGCCGGCGATGGGAGATACATGGGGTACACCGACGCGGCGATTCCCGTGCATCCGGGCTATGCCGGGGAGTGGGCGACGCTTAATTACACGATGTTCCGCCTCGGGCCGAACACATTCTTTACGGTTCGCAACGAACTCTTCAACGACATGGACGGCAACCGCACCGGCTATGCCTGTCTCTACTCCGAGCACTCGGTGGGCCTCACTTGGTGGCCCTCCAAGTTAATCACGTTCCGCCCTGAACTGCGCTATGACCGTACTTACGGCACTCACGGCAGCAGCCTGGACTACGTGGACGAAGCCAAGCCGTTTGACAACGGCACACGGCGACAACAGATCACGGCGCAGTTCGACGTGATCTATCACTTCTGATGATATCGAGCCACGCCCGCATTAGCCTGGCTCGTACCACGGGACCAGCCCCTCGTTCCTCCGGGGCTGGTCCCAATCTACAAACGGGTTCCTCTTCGCCGCAACTAAAATCATTCAAAAATCATCCGTCCCCGCCCCGTGCCTGTTCTGCCAGAACCGACGAAATGACTCGACGTTCTGATCCCCGTTCTCCCCTCCCTCTCGACAACGTGATTTCAAAAACCAAAACCACCTGCGCTTGCCGCTTTTTATCTGTCTCAATCGCTTTCTTCGCATTTCGATTTCTTGCAAGTGCCCAGACCAACACCAACGCGCCGACGCTCAGCCTGCCCCAGGCGAGGGAAACCGCCTTGGAGCGAAACTGGGATTTGCTCGCCGCCAAGAGCGGCATTGACGCTGCCTCGGCCCAGCTCATTGTTTCCAAGGAATTTCCCAATCCCACGGCTTCGTGGTCCACGGCGCGCATTGGCACGCACGAGAATTCCTCGGTTCTCGGCAATTCCCTGTGGGAACGCAATTACGACACGATCTTCGCCATCAACCAATTAATCGAGATCGCCGGCAAGCGCCGCGATCGCCAAACGGCGGCGCGGGCGGGGGTGGTCGGGGCGAAGGCCAGGTTTTACGACGCCAGGCGGACGTTGGATCAGGGGGTGACGAAGGCTTATGTCGCCGCCCTGCTGGCGGAGGAGAATGTCCACATCTTGACCAACTCCGCCGGGTTGCTTCGACACGAGGCGGACATCGCCCAGTCCCGGTTTCAGGCCGGCGACCTTTCCGAGTCCGACAAGAAGCAAATTGAAATCAACGCCGAACAATTCGAACTGCAGGCCAAATCCGCGGAAACGGCGGCCTTGCAAGCCCGAATCGCGGTTGAAGTTTTGATGGGTGTTCCGCATCCGGACGGAAGCTGGGTGTCGGACGGGTCACTGGAGCAACTGGCACAGGCGCCGGTTTCGTCGGTGTCCCAGCCCGCTCCCGATTCCGCCCGGCCGGACGCGTTGGCAGCGATGGCCGATATCAATGCCGCCAAGGCCAATCTCGAGTTGCAAAAAGCGCTGCGGATTCCTGACCCGACTATCATGGTCGGAGTTGAACACAATCCGCCCGGGGGCGCTCCCGGTCCCGCCGAAGACACCTTTCTCATCGGCATCACCTTCCCCCTGCCGTTGTGGAATTTGAACGGGGGCAGCATCAAAGCCGCCCGCGCCAACGTGGACCAGTTGATCTCGGCCGAAGGCAAGGTCCGGACCCAAATTGCGGCCGACATCGCCAACGCCAAATCGGAATACGATGAAGCCCACGAACGCTGGCTCCGTTATCGGGACCAGACTGCGCCCAAATCCGCCTCGGTGCGGGATTCCGTGGCCTTTGCCTACGGCAGGGGCGGCGCCTCGCTGGTGGATTTGCTCAACGCCGAACAAACCGACAACACCGTGCGTTTGGCCGTCGCCCAAGCCATGAACGACACCGCCAACGCCATCGCCGACCTGCTGGCGGCGCGCAATGTTCTCGATCAATCCGAATTGGACGCACGCAAGAAATAGCAAGATTCCTGACATGAAAACACCAAGCAACACGAAAACAAAAAGCATCGCCGCATCCAACGCTACACGCTCGGCGTGCCTGATAAAATGGATTGGCCTGATCGCGATGGTTGGATTGGCGGGATGCGGCAAGGAGAAAAAGGAGACCTTTGCTCCGCCGCCCGATCCGAAGGTGGACGGGCAGAAGGTGGTATTTATGACCGATGCCCCTCAACTGGCTTCCATCTCCGTGCAAGCCGCCCAACCCCGGACGATGGCGGTGACCCATGTCACTGGGCGGCTCTATTGGAACGGCGACACCACAGTCGGTGTTTTCACACCCGTGGCGGGCCGGGTGACCGCCGTCCGGGCCGACCTGGGTCAAACGATCACCAACGGCTCGCCGCTGGCGGAACTGGACTCACCGGATTTTGGACAGGCGCTGGCAAACGCCCGGACTGCCGTGGGCAATCTCGCGGCGGCGGACAAGGCCTACTCCCGGAGCAAAGAACTGCTCGCCCACGGCGCCGCCGCGGAAAAGGACGTGGAAGCGGCGGAAGCCGCCTACGTGGCGGCGGTGGCGGAGCGGGACCGGGCGGAGGCGGTTCTGGCCAACTATGGGGGCAGCGATAAAAGCACCAATTCGGTTTACATATTGCGCAGCCCGATTGGCGGAGTGCTGGTGGACAAGAATATTAATCCCGGCCAGGAACTGCGGGCCGATCTCATGCTGGCCAACGCGCCCAGTTTGTATGTGCCCGTATTCACGGTAAGCGATCCCACCAAATTGTGGCTGCAACTGGACGTGGCCGAGTCCGACCTTCCCGCCTTGCAACCGGGTCAGACGCTGCAAATCTCGTCCCGGTCTTTTCCCGGCCGGGTGTTTGAGGGAGTGGTGGATCGGATCGGCGCCACCATGGACCCCGGCACACGCACGATCAAGATCCGCGGTTCGGTCAACAATCCGGACAAGCTGCTCAAAGCCGAGATGTATGTGCTGGTGGATGTCGTCCAGGCGGAATCCCGCGCCGGGGAGATGGGCGTGGAAATCTCCTCCAAGGCCCTTTTCATGAAGGGAGACGATTCTTTCGTTTTTGTGGAAGATGCCCCCGGAACCTACGAGCGCAAGCAGGTCAAAGTGGGGATTGAAAAAGACAGCAAGGTTCCGATTTTTGAGGGCGTCACCGCGGGTCAAAAAGTGGTCGTGGAAGGCGCGCTGCTGCTCCAGGCCCTGGTGGAACCTTCCTCCTAGCCGTTCCTGCGAATTGGACATCTTGAATACCCAATGATCAATTCACTGACAACCAAGGTTCTCCACAATCGCGCCATTGTGATTGTGCTGATGGCGATCTTTATTTTTTGCGGCGCCGTGGCCTTTCATGACATCCCGGTGGAGGCCTATCCCGATGTTACCAATGTCACCGTCCAGGTGTTGACCCTGTTTCCCGGACACGCCGCGGAAGAGGTGGAACGGCTGGTCACGATTCCCATTGAAAACGTCATGAACGGCATTCCCAAGCGGGTTTCCATGCGCTCGATTTCGGAGTTCGGGCTTTCCCAAATCACCATCGTTTTCGAGGATGACGCCAACAATGCCTACGTGCGTAATCTGGCCAACCAGTTGCTCAGCACCATCACTTTGCCCGCCGGCGCCCAGCCGGCCCTTTCCCCCGACGCCACCCCAATTGGGGAGGTTTATCGCTATACCATGAGGGCGGTGCCGGGCTTCCCGGCGGAAGAAGTCCGGGCGCTGGAAGACTGGGTGGCGGAGAAGAAAATGCGCTCGGTGCCCGGGGTGGTCGATGTCAATCCCTTTGGCGGGCTGACCAAACAGTACCAGGTGCTGATAGATCCGTCCAAACTCAAGTCGTATGGCCTCAATCTGGCGCAGGTCTTCACCGCCCTGGCCAACGGCAACGCCAACGCCGGCGGGTCTTATGTGGAGCACGGCACCGAACTCTATGTCGTGCGCGGGCTGGGATTGGTCAATAATATATCGGACATTGAAAAGATTTCCGTGGCGACGGTCAACGGCACGCCCATCCACATCAGCGACGTGGGCACGGTCATTATCGGCCACGCCAATCGCTTGGGACGGGTCGGGCGGACGGAAGGAGCCATGGACGAGGATGACGTCGCCGAAGATATCGTCGTCATGCGCAAAGGTGAAAACCCGCTGGAAGTGTGCAAACGCATTGACGCGATGGCGAAGGAGATTAACGAAAAATACCTGCCCCCGGGCGTCAAGCTGGTGACTTATTACGACCGCACGGGACTGACGGAACGCACCCTGCATACGGTGGGTCATAACATGGTCGAAGGCATTGCCCTCGTGTTATTTGTGCTGTTTCTGTTTCTGGGATTGGGCAACTGGCGGTCGGCGCTGGTGGTGGCGCTGGCGGTGCCCTTTGCCTTGCTCGGCGCCTTCCTGCTGCTGAATACCGAGGGAATTCCGGCCAACCTCATTTCGATGGGAGCCATTGACTTCGGCATCATCGTCGATTCCGCGGTCGTGGTGATGGAAAACCTTTTGCGCATTCTGGAACACCGGAAAGGCAGAACCATTTCCTTGCCGTCCGCGATTGTGGAAGCAACCACGGAAATGGGCCGTCCCATCCTGTTTTCCAAGGTCATTTTGCTGACCGCGTTTCTTCCGCTCTACACCATGCAGCGGGTGGAGGGGCGAATCTTCAAGCCGATGGCGCTGACATTAACGTTCGCCCTGATTGCCGGCACCGTTTTCGCCATCGTCATCGTTCCGGCGTTGGCCAGTTTCGCGGTGCAGGGAAAAATCGCGGCGCACGAGGCTTGGATTGTGCGGGTGCTCGTGCGCATTTACCGGACGTCTCTGAACTTTGCCTTGAAGGTCCCCAAAGTGGTCTATCTTACCGCGGCCGTTCTGCTGCTGGCAGGTGGCTTCACTTACACCCGGCTTGGGTCCGAATTCCTGCCCAAATTGGATGAAGGCGATCTCTGGGTCCGAACCTACGTTCCCCAGTCCATTTCGCCCTCGGAATCGGCCAAAATCACCCAAAAGGTGCGCAAGATCATGGCCTCGTTTCCTGAGGTGCGCTACGTTGTTAGCCAAATAGGCCGACCGGATGACGGCACCGATGTCAACGGCTGGTATATCACTGAATACAGCGTCGGTTTGAAGCCGAAGGAACAATGGACCACGGCGCACAGCCGCGATGCCCTGTGTGAGGCCATGGATGCCAAAATCAAAACCATCCCGGGTATTGATACGCAGTTCAGCCAGTACATCGAGGACAACGTGGACGAGGCGGTGTCCGGAATCAAAAGCGAACTGGCCATCAAGATTTTTGGACCGGATACGACCAAGCTGCAAGACATCGCCGATAAAATTGTTGACATAATTAAAACCGTCCCCGGCGCCTCCGATGTTGGCACCGACCAGTTGCTGGGCCAGCCGCAAATTCAAATCAGCATCGACCGGGCGGCCATCGGGCGCTACGGCCTGGCCGTTTCAGACATCCAGATGGTCGTCGCCACCGCCATCGGCGGCCAGGCCGCCACCCAGGTGCTGGAAGGCGAGCGCACCTTCGATCTGGTCGTCCGAATCGCTCCCAAAGCCGTGGCTGATTTAGAATCGATCCGCAACATCCCCGTCTTCGGTTCCAACGGCGAACGGATCACTCTGGGGACCTTGGCGACCGTGGAAATGCGCGCCGGTCTGAACATGATTGACCGCGAGGAAAACGAGCGGCGCACCGCCGTAAAGATGTCGGTGCGCGACCGCGACCTGGGCTCGCTGGTGGCCGAAGCACAGCAAAAAGTGAACGAGAAGATCCACCTGCCCACTGGCTACCGCCTGGTCTGGACCGGAGCATTTGAAAACGAAAAGCGCGCGGAAAGGCGCCTCGCCGTCGTGGTGCCAATCACCATTGCTGCGATTTTTTTCCTGCTGTTCATCGCCTTTGATTCCGGCAAGTTCGCGGTTTTGATCCTTCTCACCGTGCCGTTCGCGGCGGCGGGCGGAATCATGGCGCTGCCCGTTTCCGGGTTGAACATGTCCGTGGCCGCGCTGGTCGGCTTTGTCGCGCTCTTCGGCGTTTCCATCCAGAACAGTGTCATTCTGGTGACGCGCATCCGGGAGTTGCGTCGGGAAGGCAAGGAAATGACCGAATCCATCAAAGAAGGTGCCACCTCCCGCGTGCGCCCGATGGTAATGACTGCCCTCATGGCTCTCTTGGGTTTGTTGCCGATGGCCCTTTCCAACGGTGTGGGAGCGGAAACGGCCAAGCCCTTCGCGGTGGTTATCATCGGCGGCTTGATCACCGGCACGGTTCTCACGCTGTTCATCCTGCCGTTGCTCTATCCGTTTTTTGAGTCGAAAGAAGACCAGATAATGTCCGCCGCCAATCTCCCGGAACAACATCGAATGAATCCAGGAACTTCTCCTCTGTGAGCCATAGCCCGCCAAAATGGAAGCAGCCGTGCCGAGGGTTCGCAAGTTCCTCCGGCTTCCCTGTTGAAATTAATGGTTTATTAACAAAAATATTCCATTCTTTAATTATCCAATTCTGTGTCACGACGGCTAGAATCACCAAAAATGAACGGTACTGTCCTGCTGTCTGGGGTCACAGAATCAATGATGCCTCCGCCACGGAGCATGACCCTTGGTATGATGGAGGATCCGGTGAAAGATGAAGCCCTGAAGCCGGTCGTCGTGGTTATTGACGACGAGATCCAGCTTCGCCGATTGCTCCGGGTCACTCTTGAGTCCAACGGCTACAGGGTGTATGATGCAGCCGACGGGCAAAAAGGGATGGCCGAAGCGGCGGCACGCCATCCGGACGTGGTGGTGCTGGACCTGGGATTGCCGGACATGGAAGGGGTGGACGTGCTGTTGCGAATCCGGGAGTGGAGTTCGGTTCCCATCATCGTCCTTTCCGTCCGCGATACCGAAAATGACAAGGTCACGGCGTTGCGCAGCGGGGCGGACGATTATGTGACCAAGCCGTTCAACACCGGGGAATTGCTGGCGCGCCTCCAGGTGGCGCGGCGGCACGCCCAGCCCGCCGCCGAGGAGACCATTTTTAGAAGCGGCCGGCTGACGGTTGACTTGAATGCGCGCTGCGTCAAGGTTGACGGCAAACAGGTGAAACTGACCGGGACGGAGTACGCGCTGCTCCGGGTGTTTGTCCGCAGCGCCGGCAAGGTGCTCACCCATCCCCAAATCATGGAAGC
>Ga0302320_10025906_pt1 | contig 11380 bp, 10 predicted proteins | sample Bog_T0_3_FD_202130 | JGI IMG/M metagenome (GOLD analysis project Ga0302320, IMG submission 202130) | Peat permafrost microbial communities from Stordalen Mire near Abisko, Sweden - Bog_T0_3 | ecosystem: Environmental > Terrestrial > Soil > Wetlands > Peat | place: Sweden: Abisko, Stordalen Mire... | reverse complement strand
TGATTCTCGGCTCGACGCAAAAAGCTGCGCCCACAGGATTCGCCGGACTCGTCATCGGCCTCACCCTCGTCGCGATTCACCTGCTCGGCATCCACATCACCGGGACAAGCGTAAACCCGGCTCGCAGTTTTGGATCAGCAGTATTCGCCGGCGGACAGGCCATCCAGCAGCTTTGGGTGTTTCTGCTCATCCCGACATTAGGCGGAGCTGTGGCGGGTGCGCTGTTCCGCTTCAAGGCCCTGTCCGCGGATTAGTACGACAGTTGCAGATCGCAGGCCATCGACGGAGCAGGGCGCTTCAGCGCCCTGAATCGCGGCAAAGTTCCGACGCCTTTAGGCACGGACTGATAATTGTCTTCGCCTTTCAAGCAAATTCGACTGCAGTACATTAGGCTTTACGCACCGGCCTGATCGATCTAATTGACAAGGCCGAACGGAGGTTCGCGTGACCTGGTTGATCGTGCTCGTGGGAGTGGTAGTCGGAATGGTCTCCGGCGTCGTAGGCATCGGCGGCGGCATCCTGTTTGTCCCCGCGTTGCTTTGGCTGCTACACATGGATCAGCACAAAGCACAGGGAACCTCGCTCGGCGCGTTGCTCGCTCCTGTCGGTATCCTCGCGTTCTGGGAATACTACCGCAAGGGCAACGCCGATATACGTGTGGCAGCTCTGCTGGCTGCCGGCTTTCTTGTCGGCGCTTATTTCGGAGCTGTTGGCGCGCAACACATTCCTGAGGTTTGGCTCAGGCGAGTTTTCGCGTTGACGCTGCTCGGCATTGGCGGACGCCTGTTGTTCATGAGGTGATTCGATTGCCGCATCTCATGCAATGGCAATGAAACGCAGCCGCACATAGTCGGCGGTCCAATTGCCTTCCTCGTCACGAAGTGCGGGCTCGAGCAGCGCAGCGGTTTCTCCGACAACCTTTTCGCGCAGCCCCTCCGGCAGGCCTTCGATCACGCCGCGCCGAAAGGTCTGCAGCCAACCCTTCATTCCGCTTTCCGCCAGCGGAGTCGGCCTCGGAATAAGTGCGATCTGCTGCACACGGAATCCATGACTCTGCAACCGCCGCGTGTAGGCGTTGGGTGTCGGATAGTAGTTGACTCCATCTTCAAGGTCGGAATGACCGTGACGAGCCAGTACAGCCATAAGCGCAACAAGAATGGCCGCGACGTTGCCGTGCCCGCCCATCTCCGCAACAAAACGCCCCCCCGGCTTGAGGACGCGATGCACCTCAGCCAACATCGCATCCTGATCGCGAACCCAGTGCAATGCTGCATTCGAGAAGACAGCATCGAAGCTGCCATCGGAATAAGGCAGACACTGCGCGTTGGCTTCATCAGCGGCAATGCCGCGCAAGCGAGCCGCTGCCACCATCTCCGCCGAGGCATCGACACCCAGAACAGATGCGCCGCTGGCAGCAATGCGCTTCGTCAGTTGGCCATCTCCACAGCCGAGGTCGAGGATATGTTCACCCGGATGAGCTGCCAGCCACTCCAGCACTCCACCGGCAAGTTCATACACAAATGCGCCATTCTGGCCGTAGGCTTGCGCGTCCCAGGTTTGTGTCATCTGCCGCCTCCAGTTTCAGTCTGGCTTAATTCATGACATAAGGCAAAGTTATTCTTTTTGTATTGTCGATAAAGAATCTTTATATAAAGAAATCGAAATTTCGGTAGCCTCAAATCGATTGCACAGGCACCAATGTCAGATCCTCAACCAGACCCACTTCCTTCTGCACGAATGGCTCCCCGTAACGAACACCGGCAAGCAATCCATAGTGGCGGGCCTCGGCAAATGTACGCTCGCGAATCTCCTCTTCGGGTACAAACAGGCTGCTTCCCGCGGGCTGGTTGGCGTACTGCGATCGATAGGCCATCAGAGCCTCATGGCGCTGCGACACGAACGGTGTAATGTCGACGATGAAACTGGGCCGCACATCGGCATAGAGACTGGCATAAACAGTCTTGAATGGACGATGCGGTGCCGAGCCGGTTTCGACTTTTGCCAGGCCGGATAGAAAGCACGCATCGTAGCCGAGCGTTCCTGTAATAGCGTGATCGGGATGGCGTGCTTGCCAATAGGGAAGGATGACAACACGGGGTCGCAGCAAGCGCAGAACACGTACAATCTTGATGCGATTTTCAAAGGTGTTTTCAATAGCGCCGTCAGGCAGGTCGAGAGCCTGCCGCCACGCGACTCCCAGAATGCGAGCAGCATCAGCGGCTTCCCGAGCGCGGTCTTCGGCAGTACCCCGTGTTCCTGCCTCACCCTGCGTCAGATCGAGAATGCCGGTCAACAGCCCGCGAGACGCCATGCGCAATAATGTTCCGCCGCAAGTCTGCTCCACGTCATCGCGGTGCGCCGCAATGGCAAGGACGTCGATGGGCCGTGGATCTTGTAGGGCGTTGGCGCTCATTGAGGTTGGCTTAGCGACAGTTCAGTTCGCGGTCTCCCAGGTCGCCGAAGCGAGGCCTGCGAAACCTTTCCTTTGTACCTCGACCCGTCATAAGTGACCCATGAATCAATAGACGGTGTTATTGGCGTCGCTTGCGGCATCCATGTAAGCCACGTCCCAGGCGGTGCCGGTTACGGTGACATACTGGTTGTCGAGAGCCGTGCCGTCCGTCGTGGAGTAGATATACACCTGCCCACCTTGGGCCACGTAAACCTTGTTCAAGCCAGTCACCGCGGCAATTCCCGTGGCATCGCCAAGATAAGGTTCGAGCAGGGTCACACTGCCGGTCGAGGTGTTGAACATCGTCAGGCAGCCATATGGAAGACCGGTAGCCGCGCGGACGCCGTTGTTGCACTTGGTCATGGCGATCCAAAGTGTGTTGTTGTCAGCCTCAATCATTCGGCTTGGCGCACCCGGTAATCCATCGCTGATGGCAACGGGGCTGGACGCTGTATTGTTGCTGAGGTTGACCACCGTCAAGTTGCCCGCAAAAAGCGTTTGGTCGTTCACCTGCTGGCCTTGCTGGCCCACGACGTACATCGTGGATGAGTCGACCAATGCATTGCTGGCGCCGCCCGGTATCGCAAGGGTTGAACCAGCCAGGGTTGCGTTCGTGGGCAGCGCTCCAGATCCCTGACCGATAAGAAAAATCATTGGGGCCACGGGTAGAGTCGATACAGAAGCTTTTGAGCCGCCACATTCAGGTCCGCAGTTGAGGACATAGGCGGTTCCTCCATCAATTGAGAACACAGCCTTCACCGGTCGATCGAACACCAGCGGCGCACCATAGGAAGTTCCAGTGGAGTCCACGTGATCGGGGCTCTGCGCTTGGAGAAGACACCAACCGGGAGCATTCTGCGGCTCGCAATCCACAGCCGCTTTGGGCCAGGTAGTCGGTCCGCCGGAATAGTTAGTGGTTTGCGCCGACGAGAGCTTGATCGGGTAATACGCAAAGTTCGAGTTCTGAACGAAAGCCAACGCCATCGAGCCGCCAGGATTAACACTCACCCGGTAAACGCCGGGAAGGCTCAGCGGATAGCTCGTGCCGGCGACGTGATCCACGACTGTAAGAACATGGCTGTTCTGGCTCGCCGCAAACACATAATTCTGATTGCGCGTCATGAAAATACTGGAAGAAAGACCGTTAAGACCGGTCGTGCCGCCCGAGGTGCTCTCCTTCGCATAGCTTACGGGAGTCAGGCTGCCATCGCCGGAACCGTAGACCGCACCCAACTGCTCTTCCGGCATGTTCTGAATGCTGATCGGCAGCGCGCCAGAATAGCCCGAGATGCTGAACCCCGCTGGCTTGCCGTCATATCCACTGCGGCGGTCATAATAGGCATCCACAAAAACGAGCGCACCCTTTGAGAATGCGCTGGCATTTTGAATTGCGATCACAACGCGGTTGGTCAAGCCGCTGGGGGGCAAATTACGGCCTGCAAAATAGGTGGTGCCACCACAACCAGCCAGAACGGCCGAAACACTAAACGACATGGCGACGCTCGCCCAAAGAAATCGAATCTTCAAAATCCCTTACCTCGACGAAGAACGCGGAACGAGCCGCTGCGTGAACGAATTGATGACGGTTTCCGGTCGATTCGGCAGAACACAAGAGGCTCTGAGATCGAACTGCACTATGGCCCGGAACCGGTTTCTAACCAGCTTATGACTACCGAAGTATAACAAAGCGCCCCTGTCCCATGACGCGGGGGACCCGGTTGCCTTAGCATGACAACAGAATGACTCAATTCACCGACATCTTTGCCAGCCGCCCCGTGCTTGCAGACGGCGCCATGGGAACCGTGCTCTACGCCCGCGGCATCTTCATTAACCGCTGCTACGATGAGCTGAATCTCTCCGACCCCGGCCTCATCCTGTCGATCCACGAAGAGTATCTTCAGGCGGGTGCGGAGATCCTTGAGACCAACACATTCGGCGCAAACAGCTTTCGTCTGGCGCGGCATGGCCTTGCCGGAAAAGTCGCGGAAATCAACGCCGCAGGCGTGCGCCTGGCTCGCCAGGCAGTCGCTCATCTGAAAGAAAAGCAGGCCGGCGAGGCCTGGGTTGCCGGCTCCGTTGGACCACTCGGCGTACGTCTGGAACCGCTGGGCAAGACTGGCCTCGACGAAGCGCGCGCGGCCTTTGCCGAGCAGATCAGCGCGCTGGCCGGTGCCGGTGTCGATCTGCTGATTATTGAAACCATGCCCGCCCTGAACGAGGCCAAGGAAGCCCTCACTGCCGCTCGTGAAATGGCTCCCGACCTGCCCGTGCTGGTAATGGTGACAGTTGACGACGAAAGCAATTGCCTCGACGGCTCGTCTCCCCAGCAGGCAGCCGCGCGCCTCACTGAGTGGGGAGCAAGCGCCATTGGCGTAAACTGCTCGACTGGCCCGGCAACAGTTCTCACAGCGATTGAGGCAATGCGCAAAGCCACCACTCTGCCTCTGGCCGCCATGCCCAATGCCGGAATGCCTCGGGCCGTCGAGGGTCGAAACATCTACCTCTGCTCGCCGGAGTACATGGCCAGCTTTGCCCGCAAGGCCATCGCCGCCGGAGCCCAGGTAGTGGGCGGCTGCTGCGGAACAACGCCCAATCACATTCGCGCCATGCGTTCGGCCATGCGAGCCATCGATGCCATGGCGCGCGTCGAGTGCCCGGGAACCGCTCCTGCACTCGAAACGGAAACACCGCCTGCGCCGCTCGGAGCGCGCTCGCGGATTGGCTCCCTCATTGAAAACGGCGCCTTCGTCACGCTGGTTGAGATTGTGTCTCCCAAGGGCATCGATTGCGTGAAGGAGATCGAAGGCGCACGTATGCTCGCCGGGCTGGGCGTACACGCCATCAATGTGCCCGACTCGCCGCGAGCCTCGGCGCGCATGAGCGCACAGAGCCTCTGCATTCAGATTCAGCAGCACACCGGGATTGAGACAGTTCTCCATTACACCTGCCGCGACCGCAACATTCTTTCCATCCAGTCTGACCTGCTCGGGGCCTCGTCCATCGGCCTGCACAACGTTCTTTGCATCACCGGCGACCCGCCCAAGCTGGGCAACTACCCCGACGCAACCGCAGTGTTTGACGTCGATGCCATCGGTCTTGTCAACATCGTGCGCCGCCTCAACCACGGCCTTGACATTGGAGCCAACGCCATCGGGGCCAGCACCAACTTCACAATAGGCGTCGGAGCCAACCCCGGCGTGCCCGACATTGAGAACGAATTGCGCCGCTTCAAATACAAAGTCGAGGCCGGCGCGGAATACGCCATCACCCAGCCCGTCTTCGACCTGCGCCTCCTGGAAAGCTTTCTTGAACGCATCAAGGAATTCCGCATCCCGGTCATCGCCGGCATCTGGCCCCTCACCAGCCTGCGCAACGCCGAATTCATGAAGAACGATCTTCGCGTCTCCATGCCCGAGGAGATTCTGCTGCGCATGGCTCAGGCTGAGTCGCCTGAGGCCGCCCGCAGAGAAGGCGTGCTCATTGCGCAGGAAATGCTCGAGGCAGTCCGCCCGTTCGTCCAGGGCGTGCAGGTCAGTGCGCCCTTTGGCCGATACTCAGTTGCTGCTGAGGTGATTGCCAGCGTTCTGCCGCAACGTGAAACAATTTTGACGGAGTAATCTCGAATGCCCTCGTTTGAAGAGTCGCTCAAGAAGCTCGAAACCATCGTCGATCAACTCGAAAAGGGCGACCTCGCGCTCGAAGAGTCGCTCAAACTCTTCGAGCAGGGCGTCGGGCTCTCAGGCGCCTGCAAGAAGGAACTAGACGAAGCCGAAGGCAAGGTCCAGATCCTGGTCAAGCAGCGCGACGGCTCGGTAAAGCCAGAACCCTTCCTCGCCGAGAAGCAAAGCTAGAAGCAGGGATCAAAGACTCCTCGTGCCCGGAGTTCAAAGTTCATAACAGAACAATCTGTCATCCTGGGCAACTCGACCTGCGCCCGCAAGTTACGGCGAGTGAGATGGACGCTGCAGCGCGAAGTTCCGTGCCCGTCGGGGTACCCGCTGGGTCGCGACTTTCTTCTGTCGCGAGGGCGGGAAACCTCAACCCTCAACAAGCCGTTCATCAGGAGCAGCCCGACTCGCCGCGCAGAGTTACGGTTGAAATGAACAGTTGTCTCAGATCGGGTCCTGCGCTAACTCGCTAACTTGCTATCGCGGCGAAGCCGCGGCTAACTTGCTGAATATAGTCAACCAGTTTTTTGTTCATGGGGAGTGAAGCGTACTTCAGCGGAATCGAAGGATCTGCATTTCGGACGCTTATCCTGCTGCCGCCGACTCGGCATGAATGCTCGGAATTTCAGACTCACCGCAGCCGGAAACAGCGATCAGGTCCAGCGGTTCCCGAGCCCTCTCTAATAATTAGCCCCTTCTAATGGCCCTTCAATTGCTGGCAATTCAGTGCAGCTCGTCCCATGCAGCAGTAAGACGCGCTGCATTCCAGCAAAGGAGCGCCGATTGCCGTCCAGTCCCCCGCTGCCGTTCAGTCCTCTGCCTTCCGCAACTCCGCGGCTCCGCGCCCGCTACTCCGAAAGCTTCAAGTGCATTGGCTCAGCCTGTGAAGACACCTGCTGCCAGGGATTTACGGTGCCGGTTGAGCAAGCGACCTGGGAAAAGTACAAGGCGTTGCCGCCAAGCCCATTTCAGATCCTGGTGCAATCCAGTGTGAAGCGTGAACCTGAGAACGCGGAAGCTTACCCTGCGGGTGTTACGCCTCCCTACGCCACTATCCGCATGAACAGCGCAAATGTCTGCCCGCTCCTCACAGAGCAAAAGCTTTGCGGTATTCAAGCCGAATTAGGCGAAGGCCTTCTATCGCATACCTGCGCAACCTATCCCCGCATCGTTCATTCCGTTGACAGCATGAAAGAAGCAGCGCTGACGTTGTCTTGTCCTGAAGCGGCGCGGCATGTGTTGTTGAATTCCAACCTGCTGCATAGAGTGGGCCGGTCTGAAAGACACTCCGCAGCGACAAAGACGGAGAACAATTTAGCTGGATTCAAAGTTGAGGTCAAAACCGCAACCGATGAATCAGGAACCGCACTGCCCGCTTATTTTTGGGAAATCCGAGAAGTTGTCCTCAATCTGCTGCGCTCGCGGGCTTATCCGCTATGGCAGCGTCTCTTCCTTCTAGGCGTGTTTTGCACACGGCTGGACTCGATTTCTCGCGGTGCGTTCGATCGTACCGTCCCTGGATTCATTTTGGACTTTGAATCCACGGTAGCCACCGGAGCGTTGCGAACCTCGATGGCAAATCTGCCCATCAATCCCTCAGCCCAGTTGGATGTCGTGCTGCGGCTGGCCGGCATGATGCTCCACAAGTCCAACGTGCGGCCTCGGTTTGTGGAGTGCATCGAAAGCTTCACCAAGGGTATCGGCAACGGCCCCGGCGCTACGCTTGAAAGCCTCACTGCACATTACGCAGTAGCGCACGACCGCTTCTATGCACCGTTCTTCAAAAGCAATCCTCACATCATGGAGAACTTTCTCGTCAACACCATCATCCGCTGCGAATTCCCATATGGCAAAGAGGGCATGAAAACGGGAAGTCAGCCGGCCATGGAGCGTGAGTTTGCTCTGCTTACGGCACAATTCGCGCTCATGCGGGGCCTCCTGATCGGCGCTGCGGGACACAACGGGAAGTCATTCTCGGCAGCACACGTTGTCCATACCGTACAGGCTGCAACCAAGCATTTCGAGCATCATCCAGAATTTCTCTCGATGGCTCACGCGCTGTTGGTTGAGTCTCGCATGGACGGTACCGCCGGATTGGCCATCCTGCTCAGGAATGCGGAGACGAGCCGACCCCAAATGGATCCCCCAAACCCGAATCAAGGCAAGGGCGAATCCAAGCCAGCATCGCCGGGGATATACGCTCCAGCGCAGCAAGATGGAAGATCGGCTTAGGCGGCTGCCCCGGCAGGCATAGGCCGTCCTGAATCACCTCGTCGGCTTGAGAAAGCGCCACCATCGCGTCCGCGTGTCCAACCGCCGCAATAAACGATGGCTTCCGCTCTGGCAGCGGCAATTCCCGTTTAGGGCCGGCATGAATCATCAGACAGACGTTGGGCCGCACATGATGGACCACGCTATTCGACTCGAAGATAAGATTTGTGCCTCGGCCGAAATTCGGCCACAACTGATCGAGCACTGCGGGAAGATCGGGCTCCAGAGCGTGATCGCGGACCGGCGCAGTCGCCAGAAATGCGCGTTTGGCTCCCGCTGCAAGAAAGCGGGCGGTATCCGTTTCATCTCCAGGCTTGGTCTCTTCCCAGACAGGCGTGGGGAACTCGTGTTCATGCAATGTGATCTTGACTGCCGTCCATCGGAACTCGGGCAGCGCAGCAATGAGCCCGCAGACCAGAGTCGTCTTGCCTGCGCCCTTCGTACTGCCGCCAACGACAATAATGGCCATCTCGGGCTCATACCCTTCTCGATTTACTTAATACGATATACGGAATACGCGTGATTACTTTGCGAAACACTCGTGACCCGCTCAATGAGGAGCAGAAAAGTGATTATGAGCACCGCGATCGGCGGCTCAAATGCGATCTGAATCACTTTGCGCGTTCCTGTGATTTTCGGCCGTTCGGACTGAGCGCAGCTAACGAAGGCGCATACTACCGCCCCCATTGCGAAAAAGGAAACCTGGCGAAGATTATCGGGATTGAGGGGGCACGAACAGACGCCTATGCACCAAGCCAAAAGAAATAAAAAGAAGAGCTCGACGCCGAGCGCGCTCCATCGAACGAGTCCTTTCACATATCGATTCATTCCGGGCCGTCCGTTGCGTTTTTCTTCACAGCAGCGTCATAGCCTCTGCGTGCGCCTTTTGCGAGACGCCCTAAGATGGCAATTTCGCGAAGCACTTGTGTCAGCGGCCTCGCCGGAGTACCCCACAGCACGGTTCCAGGCCGCAGCCCCTCATTCGTCACAGTCTTCCCGCTCAACACCCCCGCCTGCCCGCCCAGAATCACACCAGGGCCAACATGCGCGTGGTCTCCAATGCCGACTTGCCCTGCCAGCACCGCACCCTTCCCCACAGTGGAGGACCCCGAAATACCGGTCCCCATGACGAGGATCACGTCTTCGCCGATGTCGCAGTTATGGCCGATGTGGACCAGATTATCAATCTTCGTCCCGCGGCGAATGCGCGTCTCCGCCAGCGCTCCGCGGTCGATGGTCGAGTTTGCCCCAATCTCCACGTCGTCTTCAATGACAAGCGTCCCCTGCTGCGGAAACTGCGTGTAGGCCCCAGTCTTCGAATCGCGCACGTAGCCGAACCCATCCGCACCCAGCACCGCACCGGCGTGAACGACCACTCGGTTACCAAGCGTAGTTCCCGTATAAAGCACAGCGCGCGGATAGATGCGACAGTTTTCGCCGATGCCGACGCCCTCTCCAACAACCGCACCCGCCTCAACGCGGCTTCCTGTGCCGATATGCACGTAGTCCCCAACCACCGCGCAGGCTCCAATCGTCACATTGTGCCCAAACTTGACCAGATGCCCGATCGCCGCGCTGGGATGAACTCCGGAGGCGGGTGGTGGAGGGTTCAGCAGCTTGGCAGCTCGAGCGAACCACAACCTGGGCTGCCCGACTTCAACAACGCAATTGGCCTGCAAATAAAGTTCCGAAGGCCCGCCGCGCAGTACGACAACGCCCGCGTTGCTGCTCAGCGCCTTGGCGGCTGTCGCTGCATCGTCGGCAAACGCTACATCCGAGGGGCTGGCGAAATCGGAAGAGCTGACACCATCAACCTCCCATTGCGGATTGCCCTGCACCAGTTTTCCGCCCAGCTTTTCAATCAGTTCGCCCAGCGTCATGCGTGTCTCCTCAATACAACCCCGGCTCCCCCGCCGGCCGCGTCTTCCAGCGCCGATGAATCCAAAGCCACTGGTCAGGATAGCGCCTGATCCACGCTTCCGTTGCGGCAGCACATTGCTGCGTCGCAGCAAGGATATCGGCATCGTGGTCTTTACTGCGCGTGAAAACGAGCTCGGGGCCGAAGTGGAGAACGTACTTGCGCTCGATAGGCTCCCACAGCATGAAGCCGGGCAATACCGCCGCTCCCGTCTTCAACGCAACCCGCGCCAAGCCGGAGGCCGTGCAAGCCTGCCGTCCAAAAAAGTCCACGAACACCCCTTGCGGCGGAGTCATGTTCGTGTCCATAAGAATGCCGACAGTCTCGCCGGCGCGCATCGCCGTGAGCAGACCTCGCGCGAAGTCGTCCTTATGCAGCACACGATTGCCATGCAAACATCGAATCTCGTTCACGAATTCGTCGAGCCGCCGATTGTCGAGCCTGCGAATGACCATGCCCATGGGATACCCCATCAGCGAGTGGTAAAAGCTCGATAGCTCCCATGCGCCCAAATGTCCGGTCACGACGAGAACCCCCTTGCCACGGGCCTGCGCAGCGAGATAATGCTCCAGACCCTCAGTGCGGATCCAATTCCGCGTATTTGCGGCGGTATAACGGGACATGCGGCAGAACTCGACTAGTTGCCAGCCAAGATGACGGTATACCCCGCGGAGTATTTCGGCTCTTTTTTGAGACGGGATTTCAGGAAACGCCAACTCTAGGTTGCGTTCCCCAACACGGCGCAAGCGGCCCAGGAAGCAATACACCAAAAAGGAAAGCATCCCGGCCAGCAGACGCGCCAATCCGCCCGGCATGAAGCCCAGCGGACGCGCCACGGCCAGCACTAGCCAATACTCGAGATTTTCCCGCATGGTGGAAGGCAAACACCAGTTTAGACTCCCCAGCTCGATGAGCGGAGTAGGACGTTGCCTCAGAAAACAAACAAGGGACAGCAAGTGGTTGCCGTTCCTCGATGACTGACTTTCCGATGTTCGCTTATTGGCGGCGTTTCGCCCGCAAAAAGTTCTGCGCCACATCGCGGACAAACGGGACCGCTCCCGGCGGAACGTC
>Ga0302320_10025904_pt1 | contig 11380 bp, 11 predicted proteins | sample Bog_T0_3_FD_202130 | JGI IMG/M metagenome (GOLD analysis project Ga0302320, IMG submission 202130) | Peat permafrost microbial communities from Stordalen Mire near Abisko, Sweden - Bog_T0_3 | ecosystem: Environmental > Terrestrial > Soil > Wetlands > Peat | place: Sweden: Abisko, Stordalen Mire... | reverse complement strand
TCGGCTGAGTTGGATGGAAGGCCCCGAAGCGTCCCGGCGTTCGATAGGTCTATGGTCTCAGGAATTGCAGCCATATTGTCGCCCAAGTGCTGCGTGTTCGATCCGCGCCATGACACCACGACGAATGAGGCGACAATCAAGAGACAACAACCAACGGCGGCCGTGAACACCAGTCTTCGCCGGCGCGACTGATGTTGGGACCGCAATTCGAGCAGCCGTCTCAAGCAAACAGGACAGTTCGCAGCATGATCCACTCTCGGGTCTGACAAGGCGATCTGTTTGAATTGTTTGGCAATGCCTTCTAGGAACGCTTCGTCAGAACAAGGGCCGACAGGCGCAGTTCTCCCGTCGAGGACACTTTCCTGATGTTGCCTTGTGACCCATGCATCAAGGCGATTTTCCGCGCGTGAGAACCAATGCAATCTCATCCTCATTGAGACAATTCTCCAGGCTGGGAGAGATCATGGAGCAACGACGCCATCTCCCGGATATAGGCTCGCCGAACGGCGGTGTGGTCCATTTCAAGCTCCTCAGCGATTGTCCGCCACGAGTACCCCAGAGCGCGCCATTTCACAATCGACTGGGCAAGCGGTGAGAGCCGCTCCAACAACTCTCTCCCATAGACCCTCTGCTCTGCCTCTGGTTGACCAATATACAACTTTTCCATATCGATCAACGACCCATGCGGAATCTCCAACCGCCGCTTTGCGGATTGCTGCTGCGCGCGGCGTTTGATGACGCTCTTGATGCGCGACGCCAACTTCATCTCCGGGCACTCCGCATGGCGGAGGACGTAGCTTGACGCATTTTCTACCGCGTGATCCATGAGGTCATACGCGGCGGCGTGATCGTAGAGATACGTCCAGGCGCAGCGGATCGCATAAGGCCAAGCTGCCTTTGCAGCGGCCTCCAGTTTTTCATTTGAAGCCGGGCTTCCAGTCGAAGATGCCCAGCTCCATGTTGGCTCTTTCCAGTTGCTGCCTTCTGGCTGCATATGAGAGCGTCCGTCACACAGGGGGATAACCGCCACACATCTTGAGGTGTTTGGACCGCAGCCAGATTGTTTCGGTAGCAAAAAAACTCCACCTGCCTGCCCCAAACACCCGACGAAAGTGCCTTTAGTAGTTATAGGGAAAGATGCGACAGAACGTCCCGCAGCAATCAAGACGTTGCTTCGCTGTTGAGCCACGGTGAAGCATGATCCAGATTCTGCCACAACAGGAGGCGCATTTCAAGCAGGAATCGATGAAGTTCGCCGCAGTACGTTCGCGAACACGAGACGATAGCTGTCCGTTGGAGATAGAGACTTGCCAAGCTAACTGCGACTGCGGTGGCGCGGCGAATTCATGTAAGTGTTGCCTGCAATCAACCTGACTCTAGGAGAAAGAAGATAAGGCGGAGCATGACTTCGCATCTCGCTGTTCGCTTCAGGAAAGATCAATAGGGATAGGGGTTTCTCTGCATCTCCCCACTGCCGAGGTGTCCCCATGACTGCTGTACACAGACTGAGGTCGTCTGATGTTTGGGGCCCAGATGCCATAGCTTTGGCAATCCAGGCCCGTGTGCTTTCAGGCCATAAACTCGACCAACTGGTTCGCCGCTTGCAGCGGCAAACCGGACGGACGCGAGAGGCGTGTTGGCGATTTGTGCTCCAGACTGGTTTGAATAGCCGGGACGAGCACCGGCGCTGGAGCGAGGAAGAAGTCGAGTCCCTCCGCGAGCAACTGGCCTCGCATTCGGTCGAGGAGACCGCCAGCATCCTTGGCCGCAGCGCGAATGCCATTCGCTGCAAATTGCGCAGGCATGACTTGAAGGTCAAGGAAATCCGTTGCGACTGCTTTTCGGTCGAGGCGCTGGCGCGGACCCTTCACGTGAGAAAGTCCGAAATCCACGCTTGGATCGAGGAGGGGTGGCTGGAGGCAACCGCGAAACTCTCCGGCAAGCGGTTGACGCACATCATCACACCAGAGGCGTTCCGCGCCCTTTACACGCATCATCTGCGCGATCTGTTGGCGCAAAAGAGGGTTCCGAACGTCGCGCTGTTCGAGGCGTTCTACAACTACTGCTTCGTGCCGAAACACACTATTGGTACGCAACTTCTGACCGTTCGCAGGGACAAACGCGAGCGCGAAGCATTCGCGGCGACACAGGATGGTGAACTCGATGACGAAGACGATGAGAACGAAGATAACCGCTTCGATCTCAAAGTGGATTTTCCGTCTGCCGGTGATGGAGATGAAACGGAGGGCTTGATGGAGTAGTTCCAAACTCGCGTCAGTCAGCGGTTTTGGTCTGTTCCTCCGGCCAGAGGGACAGTGACGTCCTACGCGCTTATCTGTCCCGGGCACCCTCGCGCCATGCGGTCTCATGCCCCCTTTTGGCCTCTAGTGCCCTCAAGGCGTAGACCACGATAGGCGCGACGCCGGCGAACAGAGGCAACTGCTGCCGGAGCGCTTTATTCCGATGCCGCAGGCAAGGTTGCCGTGCTTGCCAAAACAACCCGCAACGCGCTGATCGTATTCGTTGTACTTGGTTACAGGAGGATGAATGGCGCAGGTACGCCTCCCTTCCAACTGCACACGAGATTTCTTCAATTCGTCGGCAATCACCTTTTCATCAGGAAGCACCATCTGATATTCAGCAGCGAGAACTTTATTGGGCAGATTGTCTAACGCATAGTGAGCTTGCTCTATTCCCTTTTCCGCGCACAGAATCAGGCCGACGGGAGGGTTCTCTCCCTCTTTCATCCAGTGCTCGCGCGCATAGTTCAGGTAGAGGTGCATCTGCCCGGCATCGCGGATACAGGAGCTGGCGTCTCCGTGAGCATGAAAAGCAACTCTACCGAACCTTCTTCTTAGCGTTCTTTCGCGAAGACTTTGCTGTCTGCTTCTTCGCGTGCCGTGATGGGGCTTTGCCTTTCGAAGTAGCCCTGCCCTCGTGCGGGAGATGGGGAGTCATGATTGCGATCAGGGATTCCGTCATCACGTCCATCGCAACGACGAGCTTAGGATATGCCTCCAGTTCCACTGAGACTGTCTCTGCGTCCATCCCATCGAGTAGAGGCTTCCACGATGCCTGAGAGGAAAATTCGTACTGGGATGCGTTGGCCATCAGAGCAGACGCTGCTGTTGTGAGGCTGGACATCTTGTCCGCATTGCCTAACTCCGCCCCGATCAAGGGAGAGAAGCTGAAAGCTGTAGCCACAAACGATGCGATCAACGGTTGCCGAATCGCGTCGAAAAAGCGTGAGAGGTTTGGATCATGTTCCGAGAGCTGACGATAGCCACAGCCAAATGGGATCGCCAGATACGCGCCCAGTAGTTTTTGTGCTTCGAGATTCCTCGCCTTGCTGAACGCTTTACTGTTCTCCGGGTCCCAGATCCTCGCAAGGGGAAACTCCGCTCGAAATCGGAGGTATTGCGGGAGGAATTCAAGTGCATCGAAACACTGTTCGACACTCAGCCCAAGTCTTTGTAGCGCTGCATCGTCTCCCAGTTTGAGGAACCGCAGGCATTCGTTCGCAAGCCTCCATGCCTCGTCCGCGTTGCCGTCGCTATTCTCCGCGAGTGCGAGTTGTTTGCGCGCCTCGTAATTCCTCGGCTCCGCTACCAACTCCGATCTCCAGAAGGAGCGAGCGGATGAGGCATGTGCAGGGTCTGTGTGTTGCAGCTTTGCCAGAACAGACGACTTGATACTCAGGAGAGTACCGCTTGCGGGTTGATGGTCCAATCCTTCGTCCACCCATTTCAACGCAAGAGGCAACTCGTTCGCCTCAAAGCAAGCCATCGTTAGCCAATACCAAAACTCGGGCCACCGCGTAGCGATAGCAGGTTGCGATCGGTAGGCCGTCTCCAGAAGAGGGACAGCTTCTTGCGGTTTGGACCTGTCCGTGATGAAGAGGATTGCCTTGGAAGAAAGCGCTTCGGGCAAGAGAGGATCGAATTCCAGCGCCCTATCAAAACAGGACATCGCCGAGACCTTGTCTCCGTCATTGCTATACGCGCTTCCGAGGTTCTTCCATATCTGGGGCATGTTCTTTTCGCGCTTCAACGCGAGCTTGTACTGCTGGATCGCCTCCGGGAACTCCCGAAGCGCACTGAGAACGTTCGCGAGGTTGTAATGGGCCATCCCGCCCTCGTCTCCAAGGTGCAACAGCCCCTCTCGAAAGAGAGACTCCGCGATGCGAAGCTCGGGTTTCTTGTGGTCACGAATGCCCCGTTCCGCGAGAATGCACGCCCGGACGAGCTTGAAGCGCGGTTCTTCGAGAAGCTTGAGGGCGCGGTTGATGTCCGCGAGTGACTCGTCGTAGCGTTCGAGTAGATACTCGGCCCAAGCCAGCAGTTGCCACGAAACTGCTGATTCCGGTCGCGAGTCCAGAAATTGCCGCAGCAGATCGATCATGCGGTCATAGGCGCCGGCCTCCATCGCGCGCATGATCTGCTTCGTGACTGACTTTGCGGCAGACTTCGGATCGATCAGCCAGGAGGGGACCTTCGACTTGGAGAGAATTCGAATCCCGAGGTACTTCTCGCTTAGGTCGGAATTGGCCTCTTCCAACTGCAGCCGAAACCACTCTCTGGAATAGATAACAAGGGTCCATCCATACTTGGCACGAAACTCCGCGCGGAGTTCGTCAATATCAATACCGCGGATCTTACGGCTTGTGGCGAAGACGAGATAGGTGAACTTCGCACCCCGGCGATGGAGATTGGCTGCATCTTTCCGGATCTTCGCCTTCCAGCCAGCTTCCTTACTGAACTGGAAGAAGGAAGGGCAGCCGTCCCGGTCCCGTCCCTTACGCGGCAGTTCTTCTGCGTCCCGACCTCCGTCTTGAGGCTCGATCGGAACGATGTCCTGATAGCCGTTCCGGTACAAGAGATCGACACAGAGCTGCTCGAACTTCCGGCCATCCAGAACGTTGTCAATCGCCCACAGGACTTGTTCCTGCATCTCGTTGGAATTCCTCACCTCCATTGTCGAAGCCGGACACGCTGGACGGCAAGATGCACGGCGGAATAAGTGGAAAATGCAGCTTCTTAGGAAACGCTGTCCCTATCGGTTCCGCTATCGTGGTTCTATGTCCTCGTTGATCTTTTACACCGAACAGGAACAAGCGGTCATTGCCACGGATACTCTTGCCGTTTCGCCGGGCGGACGCCCGTTCACCTTCACAACCAAGGCGTTCCACGTTCCTCATCTCCGGATGCTGATCGCTGGGACCGGATGCGGTGGGTTTCTTGACCGGTGGTTGTGCTATCTCAACTCACAGATGATCGTCCCAGGCATCGACGCCCTTGCTGTCCACGCCCCCGCAGCTCTAAAGAGACTCTGGGATTCCTATTGTACCGAGTACAAAATCCCGGAAGGACGGACAACAACGGTCTATCACTTCGGCTTCTCGGAAGCCTCAGACACGATCAAATCCAATGCGTTCCGTTCCGAGAACGGCTTTGTTAGCGAAGGGCGGCCATACGGGATCGGCGTCAAACCCGAATGCACCGTGCCCGAAAATTACAATCTGCCGGACGCGTTTCGCCCCATGATGGATGAACAACGGTCCATTCAAAGACAGAGGCCTGCTGAAGATCGCATCTACATCGGAGGCGAAATCATCGTTCATCATCTCGTCAAAGCTGGGTGCTCAACATGCTCAATGGGACCGTTCGAAGACTTTGTAGATGACATGAAAGCGATTTACTCGCGCTTCGGACCAGGCGGATCACACTCCTAGTCTTTCGGGGGCGTCATCTAAATGATTGCGTCGCCTATCGGGCGGTTTGATGTTCGAGATTATGACCCTATAGCTCTATCGGAGGTGGACCATCGAATGGCTGCCAAATAAGCATCGAAAACGGCCGTTCAGGCTCAATCCCGCTCAACATCCCTCTCCCATTCGTCGAGCACATTCTTCAGATGGGTTAGCGTACTCCTCATCGAGTCACCCGCGTGTAGGAGCAGTTTCACCGAGCCGCTGGGAGGATCGTCCGGAAGGCGTTCGGCGCAGAGAATGTCATAACCGGCGACCTGCACCGGCGGCATCTTCTTCAACCGTTGGATGAACTCGTCGATATCGTCACCATCGAGATGCTTAACCTTGAGGCGCCGCAAACCCGCGATAGAAGAGGAAGGAGGTTCGAGAATTTCATGAACAGCCGGGATGATGGCCTTCCGGGCAAGGTTGTCGAGATCAACCTTCGGAGCTTTCAGGGGAGGCACATAGATGATCGTCACGCCAACTGTGACCAAGAGGGGCGAGAACAAAGGAATTCTCTTCTTGTAGGCTTCCAGGCCTTCCCGTACCCGAGCCTTGAAAAGGTCCGAGTCTCCTTTAATCAGCGGGCGTGCCCCCAGGTCAACAGCCGTCAGGTCGTGGAAATAGGCAAAGCGGCTCAACGAAGCATTGGCCAACAGAACGTCTTTCATCATGGGATGATGCCTGCGACCATGATGCTTCGTACCGAATAGGCCTCTCAAAGCGCGTAACGGAATCTTGCGTTGTTTCAAGGCTTGTTCTTGAGCGAATCGCTGCATCATCAGCTCGTACGAAACAAACCCTTCCTCGCCCAGCCGCTTCTTCCACTCTTTTCTATCTCGTTGGAAGTCGAGCCATGAGTCAACGTGATCGTCTTCGAAGAGGTCGTCTTCATCTTCCTTGTCTTTGACGCGATCCCCAAAATCACCCGAGCGCAGAGCTTGGTACAGTTTCAGGTCGGCGAAGAAATCCGACAGACGATGGACGCGTAAACGAATACCTTCCTCGAAGACCATCGTGGCATAGGTGCAGGATAGGAAATGGATCTGCGAATCGTCCTGAAGCAGGAGCTTCTTGCGATTCAGTGATAAACCCGGCAACGGGGTCATGAGCAAATCCAAATAGTGTTTCGTCAGGTTCTGGATAGACGGCGCGTTCTTCTCCGGGGGGTGGAACTGAAGCTCCAGAAAAAGTGGCCCCTTGTATGGACCTTTCCGGCCCATATCCTTCATCATGTCGCGAACACCTTGCTGGAAGGAAAGGTTTGATTCAGAATCCCGAGTCCTCTTCGTTTGTAGCGACCCTTTCCACCAGATCTCGAACTGGCGATCCCGCCGCTTGCGGTATTGCAGCGCTTGGCCGTATGCGGATTCGAGGAAGTGGCTGTACATAAATCTCTCTCAGGATCAGATTGGGCCGTTTGCCTAAACGTCTCCCTCATCCGGAGCGGCGCTCTCTGGAGCAGGGAACATCTCTTTGTATTTCTCGACGTAGGTAACGGCGCCGACTTTGGTAAACGAGAACGACGGCTTGTTCGCCTGCCGAAGTTGCCGACTCGCAACCTCCGCAATCGCGGGGTCGAAGATGGCAACGTTCTTTCCATTGCCGACCTTACTCTCGTACATGATGCCGTCGTATTTGGCCGCGCGAAAGGCTTCCGCGATGTACTGGGTTGGCGCGTAGTCCGCAACATCTTCGGCCTGGAAAACTGGAAGCGAGAACGCCTCGTTCAAGACATGCCAGTTGTTGCTTTCAAGCCGTTGTTGCGTCATCGGTTCTGTCAGGTCAAATTCGGCTGCTTGAGTGCAGTCGACAAGCGTGACTTCCTTGAGCAGAACCAGTTGCGAAATCGTCAGAACTGAGCCCGCCCACGGGCGCACCTCTGTCATCGCCGTCACGTCATCCGTCGCCATGTAAAGGCAGGGGATTCCTCTCGGATTGACGCGTCCTTCGTGGGCGCGATCCCCGAGCGGTTTCATGCGCTCGATCTTGTGCGGTTCAATGTCGTCGAGAAAGAACACTTCATGCGGATGTACACCGTCCAGATTCTCGTATCCTGGAGCCGCTCGCCAAAGAATTTGGTTCGCGGGAAGTGTCGTTGTTCGCTTCTTGCTTGTCTCCACAACCGTGTTTACGAAGTCTTGCTGCCAGCCGTCGAGAACATACCGTGACGTTGTTCGGATGAAGTCCGAAAAGTGTTCGTAGTCCTCGCTCGATCGAAACATTCCTCGTGACCTGCTCTTTCTGGGCGTAATGACTCCGCTTGTCTCTCACGAGGGCGGCATTTTGAAACGGATCAGTTCCACTGAACCGTCTGTCGAAAGCACCACCTCAAGGACCTGATTCGTCAGGTCACCCTCTTCGATCAGGTTCGAAAGAATTAGATCGAAAAGACGCTTCTGCCGCTCCAGGTTCAGCCCGCCCGGAGCATCGACACAGATCAGTCCTGCGTGCAAGGAAATACCGGCATAAACGCCGTGGCTTCCAGGGTTCTTCGCAGGCCCACGAAAGTCAGTTCCGTTATTCGTGATGAACGTCCAATCTCCTTCGAGAATGGTCGCTTTCAATTCCCAATCCTTCAGTCCCGTAAGACCCAAGTGATTGATGTGTGAGCACACGAATCCCTTGTCAGTAGCCAGCCCGACCAAACTCGGGCTTAGATTTTCATCGACTAGCAATTTTTGCACGCTTAGGTCCTCCCATGGAGGCCTCTCGAAGATGCTTCTTCGAGACGGAAATCCTGCTCAATTCGGGCAGAGCTTTCCGCTTTGGCCGGCCTCGGAGAGGCCGAGCCTTCGCGTACAAAGAAGCGAGACGAAACTGCTCCTCAGACAGGCGCGGATACAGTTCTTTTAGCTCATCCATTGGAGTCTTCTCGTCTACGAGACTGGCAACGTCATAAACCGGAATTCTGGTGCCTTGGATGACTGGCGTTCCGGAAAGTATCTCGGGGTCTTCAATCACCATCTTCTGTGCGTTCTGTAATTCGTTGAGGCGAGCGTCGACCTCATCCCAAATGTCTTGAATACCGACTTTGATCGTTCGCGATTCCTGCAACTTGCAGGTTCGTAGCTCAGCCCAAGAAGGGCAACGGTTCGATCCTTCCGAAATCATTCGCTGCCGAGCGTCAGGAGTGAGCCATTCCGAGGTTTCAAACCAAAACGCAATCCAGAGACAAGCATCCCGCTTGAGTGTGCGGACGGTCGCGGTCCAATAAAGATTCTCGGGCAGGATTTTACGATCGATCGTCCGATTCACATCATCGACAGAAACCCCGGCGACGACGGCCGCCTCAGTGGTTGTGAGAGTCTCAAAATTCAGTTCCATGGCACCGCACCTCGTAAATCATTATAATCCTTCCCGTGTCTGGGAATAATTTATCTTCAAGTAGAAAGTTCGGTTGAGCCCGACCAGCGCACTCCTTGCAGGGGTTGTGCCAAGAACTGTGTGAGCTGGCCCGCCACGACCCAGCCCACGGCCCGAAAAGTTTGTGTCAAAGTTTGTATCAAAGGCCGCCCAGAAGGCCGGTTATGCCGGTTTATAACTGATTTACCGTCAATAACTTAGGCTTTTTGACATTTCCATGGCATGGAAGAGGTCATCGGAATTGCCCTCACGTTGCCTGGGCAATTTGCGGCGTAAGCGCCAGACATGGGAAGGCCTGCGTTGCCGAGTTTGGCCAAAGCCGGTTGAATGACCTTTCCGTACCATGGGGATGGCGTTATGGACAGGGCTTTTCTATCACGAACCTGCGTTGCTATCGGCTTTCTATCAGTTATATAGCGACCGCGAGCCTCCAATTCATCACTCGGTGTGTGATGAATTGGAGGCTCGCACGCTCTATTTGCCGACAGAGGAAGAATTACGAAAAGAGCTTGGGCCAGAACATGAACGACGCGAAGTGGCACCACATGCCCGCTCGCCCATAATCAAACCTCAGACACTCCGCCAGTCTCATCGCGATTTGCAGGACACAGCGTGTTTTGGTCACACTCGATTTGACATAATCTCAGCCATAGTCGAATAATTATTAGACTATGGCTGAGGTTCAGAACGCCTATCTGCAGTGTCGTGAAGTGCTGCTCGAACGGCTCGGTGAAGCCGCGCCCGGCCGCATCCAGCTTCTCACCGGTCCACGGCAGGTGGGTAAGACTACGCTGCTTTTGGACATCGCCGCGAAGTTCGGCGACCAAGCCATCTACGCCGCCGGCGACGATCCTGACGCTGCTCTGCCTGGTTTTTGGGAGCGCCGTTGGGCCGAGGCCGAAACGCGCGCCAAGCAGGGGACGGCGGTTCTGTTGTTGGACGAGGTGCATCATCTATCCGATTGGGCAGGACGGCTCAAAGGGCACTGGGACCGCGCTCGCCGTCGCCACCTTCCCATTCATGTGGTGGCTACCGGGTCTTCAGCCCTTCGCGTTGCCCAAGCCTCACGGGAGAGTCTGGCTGGTCGCTTCGAGCGTTTAACGCTGAGTCACTGGCCCGCCGCCTCGCTGGCTGAAGCGTTCCATCTTTCGCCGCAGGAAGCTGCCATCAATCTCGTTCTCTTCGGCTCCTACCCTGGCGCCGTAGAATTTCAAAAATCTCCTGAACGATGGCGAGCGTATGTGCGCGATGCCATTATCGAGCCAGCCATCGGCCGCGACGTGCTGGCACAAGGCACAGTGCGGCGCCCCGCTCTGCTTCGCCAGGTCTTTGCGATCGCCGCCGGTTCTCCCGCGCAGATTGTTTCGCTGCAAAAGCTGCAGGGGCAACTTCAGGACAGCGGAGCCATCGAAACTGTTGCCAATTATCTGGCCCTGCTCGGAGACGCATATTTGATTGCGCCGCTGGAGAAGTATTCGACGCAGGTTCTCAGACGCCGGGCATCTCCGCCGAAACTCGTAACGCTCAACAACGCTCTCTTGTCGGCAATGCACCCCGATGGCGCTCCAGACCAGGGTCGTGAGCCGGGACGTTTCGGCTTCTGGGTCGAAAACGCCTGCTTGGCCTTCGCGATCAACCAGGGCCAGCAAGTAATGTACTGGCGCGAGGAACCGCTGGAGATCGATGCCGTCATGGATGGGAGTTGGGGGAAGTGGGCCGTGGAGGTCAAGACTGGAAGATTCGATGTCCTGGCGCTTCGCGGCGTGCTTGAATTCTGCCGTCGCAATTCGGCGTTTACGCCTCTGGTCATCTGTGCGCCCGGCGATGAAGAGATTGCCCGGCGCCACAGCGTCGCAAGCGTCAGTTGGGAAGACTTCCTGATCTCCGGTCCGCCGCAAGGTTGAAACGAAGTTCCTGTTCCTGATTCCTTCATCGCTCCTTGACCGCCATGCAGGCGTACTGGAAAACAAGCATTTCTCAACACCTGCATCGAGGTGAGGAACCTGCCATCCCGGCACATCCAGGACTTCCGGATCAAGATGGCAGGGATTCAGACACAATTCAACTCTTGGTCTGCATCGGCTGATGTATAACTGTTCCAAGAGCGCTTCAGAATCCTCCTCCTTCGCCAAGAGGGGAAATCCGAAGATTGGCGTTCTGGGAATTTCAGGAAAAGTTTGTACAGCGTTTGTACAGTAGATTTGGAAATCATTGCATTTCCTGCAAAGCTGGCATTCCCAGAATCAGTAAGTTGAGTGTTTT
>Ga0302320_10025903_pt1 | contig 11381 bp, 9 predicted proteins | sample Bog_T0_3_FD_202130 | JGI IMG/M metagenome (GOLD analysis project Ga0302320, IMG submission 202130) | Peat permafrost microbial communities from Stordalen Mire near Abisko, Sweden - Bog_T0_3 | ecosystem: Environmental > Terrestrial > Soil > Wetlands > Peat | place: Sweden: Abisko, Stordalen Mire... | reverse complement strand
CCACGGTGCTGGGGATCGTGGGCGGCCTGGTGATGTTGATCGGCGGACATCAGGTGATCAACCACCAGATGACGACGGGCGGCTATTTCCAGTACACGATGATGCTGGCGTACATGATCGCGCCGGTCTTCCAGATCGTGAACATCGGTACGCAGTTGACTGAGGCGGTTGCCGGACTCGATCGCACCATGGAGATTCTCGCGGAGAAGGACGAATTTGCCGATCCGGCGCGGGTGGTGACTCTCAACGAGATCGTCGGAGAGTTGCGCTTCGACGATGTGCGTTTCGCCTACGAAAAAGATAAGCCGGTGCTGCATGGAATCTCGTTTGAGGCGCAGCCCGGAACGGTGACAGCGTTGGTGGGCTCCTCGGGATCCGGGAAGTCGACAATCATCAGCCTGGTGTGCGCGTTCCACAAACCGGATACGGGGCAGGTCCTGGTGGATGGGATCGACCTCTCGACCGTCCGGCTGGACAGCTACCGGTCGCAGCTGGGGGTGGTGCTGCAGGAGTCGTTCCTGTTCGATGGAACGATCAAGGAGAACGTGTTGTTCTCGCATCCGGACGCGACCGACGAGGAATTTTTGTCGGCGTGCCGGATTGCCCGCGTGGACGAATTTGCGGAACGGTTCCCCGACGGCTACGACACTATAGTGGGCGAGCGCGGGGTCAAGCTGTCGGGCGGCCAGCGGCAGCGGCTGTCGATTGCGCGCGCGATTCTGGCGAGCCCGCGCATTCTGATCCTCGACGAGGCGACTTCCTCGCTCGATTCAGAGTCGGAAGCGATGATTCAGCACGGTCTCAGTTACTTAATGCAGGGACGGACGACCTTTGTGATTGCGCACCGGCTCTCGACGATCCGGCGGGCGGAGCAGATTCTGGTGGTGGAGGGCGGATTGATTGTGGAACGCGGAACCCATGCCAGCCTTTACGCGTTGGGCGGGCGCTATTACGACCTTTACACGCGCCAGCATGGGCTCGAAGAGAATTTGTTTTTGGCGCCGGGTGAGGGGGACACAGTTGAGGAGCCCGCGAAGTAAGACCGCGCGCAGGGTACAGCGATGAAGGCAGTCATTCTGATTCGGATCCTCGTGGGATGGGTGTTTGTGTCGGAGGGGATCCAGAAGTTTCTGTTTCCGGCGGCGCTGGGGGTGGGGCGGTTCGCGAAGATCGGGATTCCGCATCCCGAGGTGGTGGCTCCGGTAGTGGGGGCGGTAGAGATTCTGTTCGGGGCCATGTTGATTTTCGGCCTGTGGACGCGGCTGGTGGCGGTTCCTCTGCTGGCGGTTATTGTAACGGCCATTGTTACAACAAAAGTGCCGTTGCTGCACCAGCAGGGTGTGTGGGCGATGCTGCACGAGGCGCGGGTGGACTTCAGCATGGTGCTGGGGCTGTTGTTTCTGCTGATCGTGGGCGGAGGGCCGCTGGCGATGACGCGGCCGCGGGAGCGGGAGGGCGACGCAGACGCGACGGTGATGAAGAGGCGTGGCAGCTTCGAGGATCTCCAGTCGTGATCCAGAGGTGCGGGCGATTGATCCGGAAATGAGGGCGTGGTGATTCTGGAAGCGGCGGTGCTGCAGGTTCGCGAGGGCGCGGAGGCGGCGTTCGAAGAGGCGATGGTGAAGGCCGCGCCGGTGATTGCCGGGTCGCCAGGATACATTGCGCACGAGTTGCAGCGGTGCTTCGAGACGAAAGGGCGGTATCTGCTGCTGGTGCGATGGGAGACCGTGGAGGCGCACACGGTGGGCTTTCGTCAGTCGGCGGCGTTCGTGGAATGGCGGACGTTCATCGGGCCTTTCTTCGAGGGTCCTCCGATGGTTGAACACTATGATGGCGTGCTGACCTGGCCGGTGCTGTGAGGCGACGGGGCACCCAGCGATGCGACGGTCGGCAGTAAAGCGCTCAGCGATAGCCGGTCAGCGGTGATGCGGTCAGTGAGATTTTTCAGCTTCATTGATTGCTGTTCTGCGGCCGATCAAGGCGAAGGCGAGGAGCAGAGCTGCGCCGATCCAGCCGCCGAGCGCGAAATGAGCGGGCGCGTACAGGCCGGTGAGCAGGCCAGCTGCGATCATGAGCGCGGCAAGGACGAGAAACTGCCGCATTCCATAGAGAAAAGTGAAGGGGAGATAATGCGCGCCGACAACCAGGAGGAAAGCCGGGTAGAACCAGTAGACGTGACAGAGCGTGGCGGCGGCGATGAGGGGCAGCATCAGCCCGACGATGAAGGCGATCTGCATGGCGAGGGCGTTCATCGGGTGGCCCTTGGGGAGCGAGGTGGGGCGGCCCATGAGGCGCAGAAAGAGCTGGGTGAGGGGGAAGATGAACATGCCTCCGAGGGCCAGCATAAGGATAGCGGCGCGGGGCGTGGACCACGTGGCAAGGATGGCTGAGGCCAGCCAGATCAGCCCGGAGACGAGCTGGCCGGGGAATCCCCCGAGGAAGGCAGTGCGGACGTCGCGTTGAGCGTCGGCGATAGTCATTAGCTCGATGATCGCCTGGGGGAAGGCGGATCGGGAGTGGGATTTGTCATCGGTGGGGGATGACATTTGTCACGGAGGCCGTTCTCTGTAACAAAGACGGTTGCTATTTTGCGATGGAATCGAGAGTAGCGGCGGCTTTGTTGAGGACGTCAGTCAACACCGTCATTTGTGCCTGTGCCCGTGACGAATCTTTGGCATCAATCGCTTCGTTGACGCCGGGGATCACGACGGCGGCGTAGCCGGTATATTCCCCGGGTGCGTAGATGGTGTGCTTGAACCAGGGCCGGCCAGGGAGGCCGGGCTCGGAGAGAAAGTCGCTTTCGACGGCGCGGAGCTGCGCGTTGAGCGCGGCGAGGGCCTCGGATGAGCCGGAGACAGCGCTCTGCTGCTTTCCTTTCACCTGTTGGGCGAGGATGGTGAATTTCTCGGCTGCGGCTTTCGCTGCGGCGAAGTCGATGCCCGTTAATCCGGCCTCCTCCGCTTTTTTCTGCGCCGTTTCGAGGTAGGACGAGAGCTCCTTGCCGTAGGTCACGTAGTCGTAGGGCAGAACGTCGGTGTCGGCCATGTGCAGGACTTCGAGTCCGAAGACGCGGGCCATCTGCTGTTCATAGACGAACGTGGGGTCGGCGTTCATCACGAACCAGGCATAGTTATCGAAGGCGGAATGGTAGACGCCGTAGGGTCCGCCGGAGCCGATGTCGGTGGAAGGCACGCCCAGGTGCTGGATGAACGGCGTGAAGTCAGAGCCGGAGCCGAGGTCGCCGACGTTGACGTCGTTATCGACGTGAGCATTTCCGCGCGCTCCGTGCTCTTCGACTCCATTGCTGTTGCGGCGGCGGGCTTGCTCCTCCTGGGACTTCTTCCACTGCTCGTACACTGTGCCGCCTTTGACGCTGGGGACGGCTTTGGTGACGTCGCGAACGAATTCCTTGAGCGAGGGAACGGCGGAGGCTTCGAAGTTGGGACCGGAGACGCCGACGTCGGTATTGAAGTAGGCGACGGCATGGGCGAGCTGGCTGGCGTGGTCCTCCGTCCATTCGGTCGAGCCGATCAGGCCCTCTTCTTCCGCGTCCCAGCTGCAGAAGACGATGCGGCGTTTCGGCTTCCAACCGGTTTTGAGCAGGGCGCCGATGCCATGGACGGCTTCAAGCATGGCGGCGGTGCCGCTATTGGGGTCGACTGCGCCGTAGACCCAGGCATCGCGATGATTGCCGGCGACCACCCACTCATCGGGAAATTCGGCGCCGGCGACTGTACCGATCACGTCCCAGATGGTGCTGTACTGGTAGTCCATTTTGAGGACGAGGTGGACTTTGACGCCGGGTCCAACGTGGTAGGTAAACGGCAGCGCGCCCTGCCATTCGCGCGGAGCGTCGGGGCCAGCCAGGTGCTCGAGGATGGGCGCGGCATCGTGGTAGGAGAGCGGCTCGGAGGGAATCTTCGGCAGGTTGGCCGCGTCTTCGGGCTTCAGCAGTTGCGTGGCGGGCAAGTCTGGGCGTGAGGCAACGCCGGGAGTGAGCGCGTCGCCGGGATACTTGAAGAGATACTGGACCGATCCGCGCTGAACGGCAGTAGCGGGACGGTAAGGCCCGTGTGGATAGGGATCGCCGCGGAAGTAGCCATCGTCGGCGGGATCGGAGTAGATGAGCACACCGGCGGCTCCGTATTGCTGGGCGATGTAGACCTTAACGCCGCGGAAGTTGCCGCCGTAGCGGACGAGAACGATCTTTCCCTTGAGATCGACGCCCATGTCGGTGAGCTTTTTGAAATCTTCCGGGCGGCCGTAGTTGGCATAGACGACCTCGCCGGTGACGTCGCAGGAGGGCGAGGAGCCGTTGAAGGCGGGGGTGATGCGGGGATCGTCCTGAAAGGGATCGTTGCCGTCAACGTGTTCGCGGACGGGGCCGGTCATGAGGAGCTTGCCGTCGGAATCGTACGCCTGGACTTTGACCTCTTTGGGCATGTTGAGCCAGGCCTTATAGGGGACGATGGTGGTATCGAGTCCGGCTTCTTTGAATTTGGAGGCGACGTACTCGGCGGTCTTGTGGTCCTCCGGCGACGCTGCGATGTGCGGCTCGGCCGTCAGGGCTTTGAGCTCTTCGCCAGCGAGCTTCGCATCGGGAACGGCAAGGAAGGTCTGGTCGGTCTTCGCTTGTTCGGAGGCGAAATCCCTGTAGCCGAAGACGGAGCCGGACGGCAATGCGGAGGGCGCCGGCGTTTGGGCGCCGAGAAAGAAGAGGGCGGGAAGAAGCAACGAGGCGAAAAGGACCAAGACGCGCGAGGGCATGGTGAAGACAGGTTACAGGTACCAGAGGCCGGGAGCCAGGAGCCGGGAGCTAGTGTGCCAGGGTGCCGGAGGGGGAGGGTCCGGGTCAGGCTGTGGCAGGTGCGGTGGCGGTGACGGGTTGCGCGCAATGGGAGCAACGGGTCGCGGCAAGGGGAATGTCGGAGAGGCATTGGGGGCACGGGCGCGTGACGGGCGGTGCAGCCTCAGCGGGCTTGAACTTCTTCATCAGGGCGTTGATGGGCAGCACAAAGACGAAGTACACGACCGCGGCGATGAGCAGGAACGAGATGATCGCGTTCATAAAGTCGCCGTACTTGATTTTGCCGCCGTTGACGTCGAGGATGAGCGCGGAAAAGTCCGGCTTGTGGACGATGGCGGCGATGAGCGGATTGACGATATCGGCGACCAGTGCGTTGACGATAGCCGTGAACGCGCCGCCGATGACCACGGCAACCGCCAGGTCGATGACATTGCCGCGCAGGATGAAATCGCGAAAGCCCTTAATCATATGGATCTCCGTGGGAATCTGGAATTGATGCGAATTATAGTCGGCCATTCCAGCGAGCAGAGGACAAAGAAAGGCGCTGGAGGGCGGCTGGGGGATGGGTTGGGAACGTAATCAGAATTTAACACGCCGCGCCGTCTGGCGGCGGCTAGTATGGCACGTATTCTCTCCCCTTCAAAAGGAGACCTGGATGGCTATCGCACAAGAGCCTGTCTTTCACTATGAGGTGGAAGAATCGGCCCCGGACGCAACGGGCTGGAAGACGACGAATATCCATTGTCATGGCCGGCTGGTGAACCAGAGCGCCGGCGAGCTGAAGGAGCTGGTCAAACCGATGATCGCCCAGGGGGGACGGATCGTGATCGACTTTGCCGATCTGAACTATATGGATAGCTCGGGGCTGGGCGCGCTGGTGGGGTTGAAGGTATCGGCGCTCCATCAGGGGTTATGCCGCCTGGAATTGGAGAACCTGTCCCAGCGGCTGAAGGATTTGCTCAGTATGGCGAATCTGATGCAGCTGTTTTCAAGCCAGCCCAGTTAGCCGGGAGCTGAGAGCCGGTAGCTGGTAGCCCGTAGCTGGTCGCGGGCGTTCCGTCAGGGATTTTCTGTCTCATTCGCATCCTGATCGAGAAGGATGGTGCCCACGCGGGGACCGTCCGCGGTATGGATGCCCCACGCCATGCGCGGCGTGTTGTGGGCGAGGCCGAAGCGTCCGTCGGGGGCAAGCAGGATGATGCCGCCGTGGCCACCGAGGCGGCGCAGGAGATAGGCCATCGCTTCGGGGGCGACCTGCTCGGGCGAGCGGCCTGCCTGGACACGGTCGGTTGCCCACTTGCCAAGCACCAGCTTCATGATGGGTTCGCCCCAGCCGGTGAGCGATACGGCGGCCGCGGTGTTGTCGGCATAGCAGCCACAACCGATCAGCGAGGAGTCGCCGACGCGGCCGGGCTCCTTATTCAGGGTGCCTCCGGTGGAGGTGGCTGCGGCGAGGCGGCCCTCGGAGTCGAGGGCGACCGCGCCAACGGTGTCGTGGGAAGTTTCGTTGGGGTCGGATTCGTGCGGTCTCTCGGGGGCGGGGTCGCCGGAGAAGGTGCGGTCGGGGGAACCGGCCTGCTCGCGGGCCTGCGCTTCGGCGAGGCGGCGGCGTTCGCGATCGAGGACGAGCTGGGAATTATCGATCAGGGACATGCCCTGGGACTGGGCGAAGTCTTCGGCGCCGGGACCGACGAAGTAGACGTGGGGGCTTTTGTCGAGGACGAGGCGGGCGGCCTGGATGGGGTTGCGAATGCGCTCGACGCAGGCAACGCCGCCGGCGCGGAGGGTGGCTCCGTCCATGATGAGGGCATCGAGCTGGACGCGGCCGTCGCGGGTAAGAAAGCTGCCGCGGCCGGCGTCAAAAGCAGGGTCGTCCTCAAGGGAAGTGACGGCGGTCTGGACGGCATCGAGGGCGGAGCCGCCGGCGTAGAGGATGCGCCAGCCTTCCTGGAGGGCATCGAAGACGCCCTGTTCGTGGGCATCGAGGAGGTCGGGGGGAATGTCCCAGGCGCCGCCGTGGACAAGAAGGATGGGAGATCGGGTCATAAGGGGACGGCAAAAGGGATTGTACCTTTTTGAGCAGAGGAGGGGCTGGGGCGGAATTTTATGAGAGTGGGGATCAAGTCGGCGAAGGCAGCGCCGATAACGGGATCATTATGCCAATGGGATCGAGTGTCACAATGTGGGAGTCGCCGGAACAGCGGCCACAGTCAGGGGACAGCAAGGAAGCGCCGCGGCGGGGAACGGCGAGCGATGCGGAGATTGTGCTGCCGGGGCGAGGGCTGCAGTACAAGGGGCAGATCGCCGTGTTGAACGGGGAAGGGTGCGTGATCGAGACGAAATGCCGTCTGGAGCCGGGGACGGCGGTGGAAGTGTGGATGCGGACGGAGGGGATGCCGCTGCGGCTGGCGGCGAAGCTGGTGGAGCGCCGGGAGCGGGGCGTGGAGTTCAGGTTTGAACCGATGCCGGCCCGGAAGCTGCAGCAGATTGAGATGCTGAAGACGGAACTGGCCGCCGAGGGCAGCGCAAGCTAGCGCCGTCTCTGCAATATCCTGCCGGTCGTGAAAATGCAAAAGCAGGTCTCGCCTGCGAGGCAGCGGCGCGTCCCGCCCGTGACAACAGGCCATGACGAATTGCACGACAGCGTGAGCAAAGGCGTTATATCCTGTCGTCATCCCCGAGGTACCCAGCATTCAATGGATCGGCCCTCAGCAAGCTGAATGGCTCGGCTGACCTCGGATCGCATTGTCATGGCAGACGACCCGAAACGACCGGCCAGAGAGATGCCCACGCAGATCGGCACTGCCGCTGCGGTGAGCAGTTCCGCGGACAATTTGCCGGCGGGGGAGACGCTGGTTCCACCGGCGAAGGAGTCGCGTCCGGACGAGACGATGGTTCCGCCGTCACGGGTTCCACGGCCCGACGAAACGATGGTGCCGCCGTCGCGCAGCGATGCGGCGACGATAGTGCCAGGCAGCGCCGGGGCTGCTGCGCCAGGCGCCAGTCAAGGAGCCAGTCAAGGAGCCAGTCAAGGAGCCAGTCGAGGTGGCAGCCGGGCAGGCGGAGCGGCTGGTTGGAGCGAAGGGGTGGACCTCGACCCCGGGACCGTTCTGGCGGGCCGCTACGAAATTCTCGCTGTGCTGGGCACCGGCGGCATGGGTGCCGTGTATCGGGCGCAGGATCAGGAGCTGGATCGCCTCGTAGCGCTCAAGGTGATCCGCCCGGAGCTCGCGCGCAACACCGCCATCGTCGATCGTTTCAAGCAGGAGCTGCGGCTGTCGCACAAGGTCACCCACCGCAACGTGGTGCGCATGTACGACCTGTCGGAAGACGCGGGAATGCGCTTCGTGACCATGGAACTGGTGGCGGGGCGCGACCTGCGATCAATCCTCGAGGACCGCGGCAAGCTGCCGGCTGACGAGGCGGTAGAGATCCTGCAGCAGATTTGTTATGCGCTCGAAGCCGCGCATGCCGTGGGGATTCTGCACCGCGATCTGAAACCACAGAACGTGATGGTCGAAGATAGCGGCCGCGTCGTGGTGATGGATTTCGGGCTGGCGCGGACCTTTGAAGGCGACGGGATGACGCAGTCCGGTGCGCTGGTGGGGACGATGGAATACATGTCTCCCGAGCAGGCGCTGGGCAAGGAACTGGATGCCCGCTCGGACATTTTTGCGCTGGGGCTGATCGGCTACGAGATGCTGACCGGCGTGATGCCGTTCCGTGCAGAGAGCGCAATTGCCAGCCTGCTGAAGCGGACCCGGGACGCGGCGCAGCCGCTGGCGCAGGTGGATCCGACGATTCCGGGCGCGCTGAGCGGGATTATCGGAAAGTGCCTGGCGACCGACGTCGACCAGCGGTACAAAAGCGTCCCTGAGATTCTGCAGGACCTGGACGCATGGCGCGGGAAGACAGCCGCGGCCAGCCTGCACTTCGCCGCCGACGTGCCTTCGGCGGGGATCAGCGGGCGATGGCTGACGGCGGTCGGCGGTGGGGCGCTGCTGATCGCTCTGGTGGCGGGCGGCACCTTCGCTGTGCGGTATTTCACGGGGCCGCATACCAACTCGACCGCGGCAACAGCTCCGAGCATTTCCCTCGCGATTATGCCGTTTCACAATGGATCCGCGGATGCGTCGCTGGACTGGCTCGGAGCGAGTCTGGCCACGATGTTGGGCAGCGACATCGGGCAGTCGGCGCAGGTGAGGACGGTTTCCACCGACCGGCTGCAGCAAATTCTGGGCGACCTCCACCTTTCGCCGAATACACAGGTGGATGTGCCGACGATGCGCAAGGTGGCCGATCTGACCAGCGCGCAGACGGTGATTTTTGGGGAGTTCATCAAAGCGGGCCCTTCGATTCGGATCACCACGACGGTGCTCGATCTCGCGAATGATTCGCGGTCGATGGTGACGACGGACGTCCCCGACCAGAAGGATCTGTTCTCGTCGGTCGATCAGCTGGCGGCGCAACTGCGGGAAAAGCTGACCGCCGATCCGAAACTGCTGAAGGATCTGAAGGCGCACGCGGAGCGTCCCTCGACCAATTCGGTGGAGGCTCTGAAGGATTACGACGACGGGCTGAGCCTCGCCCGGAGTGGAAACAATTTGAAGGCCCTCCAGGCGTTTCAGACGGCGACCACGACCGATCCTAATTTCGCGCTGGCGTTTTCGCAGCTCGCCGAGACCTATTCGAATCTCGGACACGACGATCTGGCCCAGCAAGCTTCGCGCCATGCTATGGATCTGAGCGATGGGCTGCCGGCCCAGGAGCGCTACCTGATCGAGGCGAAAGACGCGCGCATCAACAACAACACCCAGAAGGCCGTCGACGCTTATAAGCAACTGGTGGCGGCGAATCCCTCCGACACGGACGCGCAGTTTGCTCTGGCCAGTCTCTACGAGCAGACGAACGACTTTGCGGCCGCAAAAAAGACGCTGGCGGCGGTGCTGGCCAGCGATCCCAAGAACGTCCAGGCTCTGCGGGCGAGCGGACGCGTCGCCATCAAGAGCGACGACCCGAATGCGGGGCTGGACTTCCTGAATCGCGCGTACACGCTGGCGGACCAGCTGAACAATCAGGAGGAGAAGGCCGCGATTCTCCAGGCGACGGGCATTGCCTACGAGTCGCTGAACCGGCCGGATGACGCGCTCCAGAAGTTTCAGGACTCCCTGAAGATCAAGCAGCAGATCGATGACAAGCGAGGAGCGGGCGCGAGTCTCGAAGAGATCGGCAGCATCGAGGACGGACAGGGCAAGTGGACGGAGGCGCTGGCGAGCTATAAGCAGGCGCTGGCCCTGCGGACAGAGATCAGCGATCAGGCAGGTATTGCAAATACGCTGATCGACACCGGCTCGTCCTATCACGATCACGGCAAGCCCGATGACGCCCTGCAGTACTACACCAAGGCGTTGCAGATCGAACGCCAACTGGGCGACCAATCCAGACAGGCGCTTTGCCTGAACAACATCGGTTCGATCAAGATGGACCAGGGCGGGTATCAGGACGCCCTGACGTATCTGGAACAGGCCTACGAGCTGCGCCAGAAGCTGAACGTGCCCGCCGACATTGGCGATTCTCTGCACAACCTGGCGGAAGTGAACATGCGGCTGGGCCAGTACGATGCGGCTCTGTCGGATTATCTGAAGGCCATCGATACCTACCGCGGCATCGACGATCGGCTGGGGATGGCCTACCAATCGAACGGGATGGCAAGGATCTTTGCCGCCCAGGGACGGTACGGTGCGGCGCTGAGCTCCACGAAGGACGCGGTCGCCATCGTGCGGCAGACGAAGCAAATGACCTGGCTTACCGTGGAGACGATTGGCGGATGGGGCGATCTGCTGGCGCAGGTGGGGCGCGGGGCCGAGGGACGGCCGAGCCTCGATGAGGCGCTGAACGACGCGCATCAGATCAAGAATGACTGGGCCGCCGCGCTGGCGACCAACTGGATTGGCGACACCTATTTCTACCAGGGCGATTATGCGAATGCCCGTCAGCAGTACGACCGCGCCCTCGACATCGCGCAAAAGACGCCGAACAAAGAATCCATTTTGCTGTCGAAGCTCAACCGGGCGCGTACCGATCTGGCCCTGGGCCACGCGGCTGCGGTAATTCCGGTCTTCCGGAAGCTGGCGCAGGATGCGGATGCGCTTGGATTGAAATCGGAGTCTGTGGAGTGTTCGGTCTATGTCGCGCAGGCGCTGATCGCGACGAAGAACACGAGCGCCGCCCAACAGGAACTGGGCCTGACCCTTGCCCGGGCGGAAAACATGGGGCTGCGGGTTCTGACCGCGAAGACCCACTACCTGCAGGCGACGCTGCTGGCGAAGAGCGGCAAAACCAGCGATGCGGCCATCGATTACCGCGAAGTCGTGCGCATCCTCGACACGATCGGCAAGGAAGACAATTCCTCGAAGATCCTCGATCGCGCCGATCTGAAGGGTATCTACAGCGATTCCCAAAAGGCGCTGGCCAGCCACTAAGGGCCACGGCTGGCGGCGGACGGGGAGCGCAGGGAGCAGGGCTCAGGGGTAGGGTCAAGGCCTCGGGTAAGGCTACTACCAGGATCTGCGGC
>Ga0302320_10025902_pt1 | contig 11381 bp, 12 predicted proteins | sample Bog_T0_3_FD_202130 | JGI IMG/M metagenome (GOLD analysis project Ga0302320, IMG submission 202130) | Peat permafrost microbial communities from Stordalen Mire near Abisko, Sweden - Bog_T0_3 | ecosystem: Environmental > Terrestrial > Soil > Wetlands > Peat | place: Sweden: Abisko, Stordalen Mire... | reverse complement strand
AACGCTTGGCCGTGATCCCCGCAGAAGGCGGCGTGCCGCAGCTTCTCGGCCCGGCGGATCTCAACGTGTACGAATTCGACTGGGCGCCAGACGGCCGGCAATTCGCGGTGAGCGCAGCGCATGGCTCGGGCGACGACAACTGGTGGGTTGCGGAACTCGATCTCCTCGATGCGAACACGGGTGCCATTCGTACGCTGCTGAAGCCCCCGCTGCAGTTCGCCTCGCCACGCTGGTCGGGCGATGGCAAGCGCATCGCTTTCATCGGCGGCCTCATGAGCGATGAGACGATCACGGGCGGCGATCTCTTTGTGATCGCTGCGGACGGCGGCGCACCGATCGATGTCACGTCCAAACTGGCCGCTTCCCTGCACACGATCACGTGGAACGGATCCGCCTCGAGCATCATTGCCACGGAGTTCGCCGCCGGCGACGAAGTGCTGGCGACGATCGACGTCGCGACGGGAACTCAGCGCGAGCGGTGGCGCGCGCCGCAGATGATCTGGGCGAACGACGTCATGGGTTTCACTCCCGGCGATGCGGGGATTTCCTTGTCCCGCGATGGCCGGTATTCGGCCGTCATCCGGCAGTCCTATGTCCGGCCGCCCGAGGTCGAGACCGGGCCACCCGGGGCCTGGAAGCCCATCACGAATGCCAATGCGCATCTCGCAAGGGTTACGGGCGACGCCATCAATTTGTCCTGGAGGAGCGCGCCCTACGACGTCCAAGGAATGCTGATCGCCCCCCCGACCATCGAACCCGGCAAGCGCTATCCGCTCGTCGTCGACGTGCATGGCGGACCGGCCTTCGCGCACTATCAAATCTTTCCGACCGCACTCGAGTCCTTCGACGCCGCGCTCGCGAGCCATGGCTACTTCGTTTTCAAGCCGAACCCGCGCGGCAGCTACGGCCAGGGCGAGGCATTCACGCGGGCCAACGTCAAGGACTTCGGCGGCGGTGACCTGCGCGACATCCTCGCCGGCATCGAGGCGGCCGAGAAGATCGCGCCGATCGACGCCGACCGTGTCGGCATTACCGGCTGGAGCTACGGCGGCTACGTCACGATGTGGGCGTTGACCCAGACCGATCGGTTCAAGGCCGCCGTGGCAGGCGCCGGGTTGTCCGACTGGCTGAGCTATTACGGCACCAACAACATCGATACCTGGATGATCCCGTACTTCGGCGCCTCGATTTACGACGATCCCGAGGCCTACGCGCGCAGTTCGCCGATCAACTTCATCAAGACGGTGCGCACCCCGACTCTGCTGCTGTCGGGCGACCGCGACGCCGAGGTGCCGATCACCCAATCCTACGAGTACTGGAATGCGCTGCGACGGCTGGGGGTCCCGACCCGGTTCGTCGTCTATCCGGACGAAGGGCATTTCTTCTTCAAGCGCGCGGATCAGCTGGATGCGATGGCGCGGGTCGTCGACTGGTTCGACACTTATTTGCGTGCTCCGGTCGCTCCCTGAACCGAGCGCCCACAGCGGCATTTGGTTGCACGGGCACAGCGGCGCGCAGCGTGCTGGACTTGTTACGCGCGCGAATCCGGCTCGAATCCCCGGGCGCGGTCTCGCAATGACGTCGCGATAATCCATGCGGATGCCGTCAGCACCAGCGTCACGACGAGCTCCGACCATTGGTTTTTTGGCGGGCCGGCCCATTCGGGCCTCGGCTGCATAAAGAAACTTGGCACCCAGACCAGAAGGCCAAACAAGCTCATCATGCCCGCCTCAAGGGTGGCCGCCAGGCGCGGGAGAATGCCGAAGACCATGCCAACGCCTGCGGCAGCGTGACCAATGCCGGTGATATAAGCGAATTCCAACCGACCCGGCAGCCAACCGGGCACCATGGCGGCGGTATACGCGGCGTAGACGAAGTGCGAACATCCGTAGAAAAGGCAAGTGAAGCCGAACAGCACCTGCGCCGCGCGCACGCCGCGCTCACCCGCTGTCGGTATCTCCGACCGTCTTCCTCTCGATAGCAACAGGGCGCAAAGGATCCCCGCTCCGGCGAGCGAGCTGAGCGCCTCGCAAAAGCCGTACCACCCCTCGATGCTGAGCGGTTTCGCGAGGATTTGGGGTATACAAACCACAGCCCAGGCCGCGAGGTACGCCCCGATCGTCAACACGCTCCGCACGGCTGTGTGTGAGAACAACAATCCAGCGCTGGCGGCCAAGACCACAAGCGCCGACCCACAGGTCCACGCTTGCCGCCCGGGAATCCACGGGGCCAACGTGTAACCGCCCGGCGCAAAGTCCCCGTCAGCGAGGCAACAGACGGCGAGGCTCGCTGAGGCGATGGCGAACGAGACTTGTGCGAGTCCAACAGTGCGCATCGGCAATTCCTGCTAGTGCGGTCGCGCGGTCCCCTCTGATGTTACGAGTTCAACACGGTGCGGTAACGCGCTTTTCGGCTGATTCCCGGCGATGACCGACAATTCGCAATTCTTGGAAGTTATATTGGCGATCCGCCGAAAGGTTACAGGTCCCGGCGCAAAACCGCCGAGGACGGCGGATCGCAGGAAATTCTGATTGCCCTCCCCGTCACGCGGCTCGCCCAGCCGCCGATAAGTTCTGTCGCGCAACTGCATAAGTTGCTTTAAAAAACTACGCGCGTTACATTGCAGGCGTTGCATGTCACCGTGAGATCTCATGCCGCGACACAAGGCGAACGATTCTCTGTGCTCCGCCGCGCGTGCGCTGGAGATATTGGGCGCACGCTGGACTCTCTTGTTGCTCCGCGAGGCGGTCTTCGGCACGCGACGCTTCGATGCCTTCGCAAGTCACCTCGGTATCGCGCGCAACGTGCTCGCCAGCAGGCTCGGCCTATTGGTCGAGGAGGGTTTGCTCGAGACCCGGCGCATAGCAGCCAATGGCCTGCGTGAAGAGTATCGATTGACACCGAAGGGCCGGGACACCCTGCCCATCCTGATTGCCTTGCTCCAGTGGGGCGATCGCTGGCTGCAAACCACGGCCTCCATACCGATGCAGGTGATCGATCGTCGGCGCCGGCAGGCGTTGCCGCGGATGCGCCCGTTGGACTCCGAAGGGAATGCGCTCGACCTGCGGGATCTGGATTGGATTCCAGGGCCGGGCGCAAATCACCCGCGGATGGTACCTCTGGTGGCGGCGTACCAGGCGCAACGTCGCCTCGAGCCGGCGTCAATTCCAAGAGTCGCTGCGCGAATCGCCGACCCACTCAGACGTCGCCGTGCGCCGGCGAAGACTCGCCGGTAGGTCGCTGATGAACCTCTATCTGCGCCTGCTGTGGAGATGGTTGAGCGCGTCCTTCAAGCCCCCGATTCGTTTCGGCGACATGATCGAGTTGCGACTCCGTGTCTGGCCCAACGATCTGGACGTGAACGGTCACATGAACAACGGTCGATACATGACCGTCACCGACCTCGCGATCATCGAGTACTTTGCACGAGCCGGTGTCTTGAAAATCCTCCTGAACAAGGGTTGGCGCCCGGTCCTTGGAGGCGCGATGATTTCATTCCGCCGGTCACTGAAACCCTGGACGATGTACGTCTTGCGCTTCCAGATGCTCTGCTGGGACGAGCGCTGGAACTACATGCGTTTTGAATTTGTTCAGTCCGGTCAAACCATGGCGATCGGCCATGCGAAAGGAGCCATCGTCGGTCCGCAGGGGATCGTTGGACGGTTCGATCGATTCGGCGCCATAGGCATTTCTGCCGAGTCGCCCTCGTTTCCCCAGTCGGTGTCCGCGTGGATCGCTGCCGAAGAAGTGATTCGCGCATGATCGGAGCCCTGGCCTGCGAAGCGGCGTACGGCGTGGGCATCGCCGTTGCCGCGGTGTTCGCGGCCCTGTCGGCTCTGCATGTGTACTGGGCGCTTGGCGGGACGGTGGGCGTCGCGGGCGCGATACCCGAACGGCCGGCAGCCCGTGGTGACGCTGACGATACCCGAACCCCTGTAAAGGTATTTCATCCACCGGCCGCAATGACTCTGCTCGTGGCGGGCGCACTGGCGGCGGTCAGCGCGCTCGTGAGTCTGCGCGCGGGCCTCTTCGGGTCCGTACGGACCGATTGGTTGCTCCGCGGGTCGCTCGCCGGCGTCGCGGTGATCCTCATCGCCCGCGCCGTCGGCGATCTGAACCTGGTCGGATTCTTCAAGAAACTCAAGGGCACGCGCTTCGCGATCCTCGATACCTGGCTGTATTCACCCTTGTGCACCGTCCTCGCACTGGGAATGGCATCGCTGGCGTTGTCGACCGACTGCCAGTCGTGAAGCGCACATCAAGGTCATTTGCCTTGGAAGGTATCGACCCCGTCCTGCTCGTCGCTGGCAACATGCCGGGGGCGGTACCACGTTGGAGACCCGGGCGGTGACCGCCCCGATTGGATTCGAAACAGAGCGGTTGATCCTGCGGCGGTGGCGTGCGTCGGATCGCGGCTGGGGACCCTGGGCGACCGAGATCAAGGACACCGGCGAATTCAGGTGCGCAATGGGCCTGCGATGGGGCGGCAGCGTACAGACTACGTTGGGTCGACAGCCTAGGGTCGCCGGCTTGGCCGCAGATGCGAGACGCGTCTACATGTCAGTCTTCGAGCCGATTTGGCGATGTTCAACACTCCGACCTTGAATCGATTCGCGCCGATATTGCTGCTCGGCGTCATGGTCGTCGACGCCACTGGGTGCAAGCCATCCTCCGACCCGGAGGCAAGCGCCGCGCTCCCGGTCGCGGAGCAGGGGCAATCCGCCCGCGGATCGGCGAAGCCCCCGCATGATTTGTCGGGGCGCACGCGCGTCGGAACTGCATCGTTCTATGCCAGGCAGTTTGCGGGCCGAACAATGGCGGACGGCAACAAAATGGACCCGCAGGGAGACAACGCCGCGAGCAAGACTCTTCCACTCGGGACCACGGCGATCGTAACCAACACCGAGACCGGCCAACGTGCGCAAGTGACGATCCAAGACCGCGGGCCGTATGTCGCCGGACGTATCGTGGATCTTTCACGATCGACCGCGAGAAAGATCGGAGTTACTCCACACGAGGGCATCGCAACGGTCACCGTCGCCCCCATCTCGGTTCCATTGCCGGACGGCAGTATCAAAGCCGGCTCAGCCAGCCGCGACGCGAAACCCTGAAAAATCGGGTATCGGCACCGGCGGGGCGCGTCCCGCAGGAAGCGCGGTCCGTATGACCCGACCCCCATCCCGGCTTGCTCCGAACTCGCTCGTTCGGTGCGGATTGCCGGCGAGACCCTTATACTTGACGGTGATAAAAAATGATCGAGGGAGATGCATCATGCGACCCCAGTTGCTTGTCCTCTGTCTCATCGCCGCGGCAGGCACCGCGCACTCTGCGCAGCACTTCGATGGCCGGTCTTGGTGGGACATCGTCACGACCTTGGCGGATGACAAATTCGGGGGTCGAAACACCGGGACTTCCGGGGAGCGAGGTGCGCAAGAGTTCGTGGTCGGAAGGCTCGAGGCGCTCGGGATTCCCGCCGCGGGATCCTCGGGCTATTACCAGCCCGTCGATCTGCGGTCCCGGGAGATCGTCGAGGCGGACTCGAGCCTCGTGTTGCTGCGGGACGGCCGGGAGATACCGCTCACCCTCGGACAAGAGGCCTTTTTCTCGACGCGGCTCGATTTGGCCCCCAGCGTTCAGGCGGACCTCGTGTTCGTCGGCTACGGCCTGACGGCGCCCGAACAGCACTATGACGACTTCGCGGGACTGGATCTCCAAGGCAAGATCGCGGTGGTGTTCACCGGATCGCCGGCCTCGATGTCGTCCGCGTTGGCCGCTCACCACCAATCGGCCGCCGAGCGCTGGAAAGCGTTGCGCGCGGCGGGTGCCATCGGCATCCTCAGTGTGCCCAACCCGGCTTCGATGGACATTCCTTGGTCGAGAATGTCGCTCAGCCGGACTCAGAAGAGCATGACTCTGGTCGGCGCGCAGTACGACGATACGGCCGGCGAATTGTTTGCCGCCACTTTCAATCCGGAGGATGCCGATTTGCTGTTCGGCGGCACCGGGCACAGCTTCGCCGAGATCGCCGCTCTCGCCAAGGATCGCCAGGCGCTGCCGCATTTCGCGTTGCCCGTGAGCCTGCGCGCCACGACGCATCTGCTGAGCGAAGCGGTGCACTCGAACAATCTCGTCGCGGTGTTACCGGGCGCCGACCCCCGGCTCAAACACGAGTACGTCGTGTTGAGCGCGCATCTGGATCATCTCGGCATCGGCAAACCCATCAACGGGGATAGCATCTACAACGGCGCCATGGACAACGGCTCCGGCTCAGCGATGCTGCTCGACCTCGCGGCCTCCCTCGCGCTCAGCCACGAGAAGCTCAGACGCAGTGTGGTGTTCGTCTGGGTGACCGGCGAGGAGAAGGGATTGTTGGGCTCCCGCTATTTTGCAACCAATCCCACGGTGCCGGCCGAAAGCATCGTCGCCGACCTCAACACCGACATGTTCCTGCCGATCGCGCCGCTGAAGGTCCTCACGGTGTACGGGCTCGCCGAATCCGATCTCGGTCAGCGTGCCACCGCCGTCGCGGCGAAATTGGGATACCGCGTCCAGCCCGATCCCGAACCGCTGCGCAATGCGTTCGTCCGCAGCGATCAATATAGCTTCATCAAGCAGGGTATTCCTTCTCTTGCGATGACGGTCGGGTTTGATGCGGGGGCGCCTGAGGAGAAGCTATTCAAGGACTGGCTGAGGGAGCGATACCATGCGCCTTCGGACGACACCAATCAGCCCGTTGACCTTGCAGCCGCTGCGGGCTACGAGGAGGTCATGCGCGGTCTGACGGTGCAGATCGCCAACGATCCGCGCCGCCCCGCGTGGAACAAGGATAGCTTCTTCCGGCGATTCGTCCCGACGACCCCCTGAAGGCGCTGGGGTCGATCGCAGCGACTCACAGCGAGAACATTCGATTTTCCGTGACGAGCAAAGCCGACTTGCACTGAGGTGCGCCATGAACGGACGGATCCTTTTCCCCGGAACTCGTTTTCTGCTCCCCTGCTTATTGCCGGCCGCAACGCCGGTGCCGGTGCTGGCGATCGCCGAGTCGCATGCGGACAAGTTCACGCAAGGGTCGACCGGGAACTGGAAGATCGTGGTTTCCAACGTCGCCGGAGCCGGCGGCGAGTTTCCTCCCCTCACGCTCACGGTGAACGTGCCGACGGATCCGCCGGCGAGCGTCAGCCTGAGTCCCTCGGATGCGGCGTTCGGTGCGGATTTTGGTACGTCCTTGGCCTTGTCGAGCGATGGCACGACGGCGATCATCGTCGCGCCGCAATCCATCAGTTCCGTTCCGGGAAAAGCCTACGTGTTTACGTTCACGTGAAGGACCTGGACCGAGGCCCAAGAACTGAATGCCTCCATCGGGACGGACTGCCAAGGATTCGGCTCTCCCGCTGCAATATCGCGCGACGGCAGTACCTTGTTGGTGGCGGCGCCTGAAAAGTATATCGATCGGGGCTCCGTCGAGGTGTTCACGCGCGGCACAAACGGCTGGACGCAGGTCAAGGAGTTGACCGCTTCGGACGCCAAGCATCACGTGTTCGCGCACGACGCCGACAACGGCTGGACGGAGTCTCAGAAGCTCACCGCCCGCGCCGGTATGCCCGCCGACCAGTTCGGTGCGTCGGTGGCGCTCTCGGACGACGGCGGTACCGCGCTCGTCCGAGGGCAGGTGAGTGTCGGGGCTTCGGTCTATGCGTTCCAGCTCGAGCTTCCCCCCACGCTCTGATGCGATTCGGCGATGCGCGGCGCGGTGGTCGATGCGCATCACGCCTCGACCCCGCGCCACGCTGCCGGATAGCTCTCCCCGAGCTGCACGATCCGATGCAGGAGCGCCGGATAATCGATGCCGGCCGAGAGCGCCGATTGCGCGAAGTCCTCGGCCGCCGAGAGGTTGGGATTCGCGTTGGCCTCGAGCACGAAGAGCGCTCCGTCCGCCCGCAATCGGAAGTCCATGCGGGCATAGCCGGTCAGATGCAGCGCCCGAAAAATGCGCTTCGAGAGCTGCTCGAGGCGTGCCGCCGTACCCTCCGGCAGCGGCGCGGCCGCCGCCGTCGTGATGCCGTATTTGCGCTGATAGCCGCGATCCCACTTGACCTTGCGGGTGGCGATCGCCGGCAGGCTCTCGGGCAGCGAGCCGAAGCTCATCTCCCAGACCGGGAGTACCTTGAGACGGTCGTTGCCGAGCACGCCGACGTACAGTTCGCGGCCCTCGATGTACTGCTCGACGAGCGCATCGGAATGAATCTGCTCCTGCATGAAGGCGACGCGCTCGGCGAGCTGCCGCTCATCGACGACGACCGAGGCATGCGCGATACCGAGCGAGGCGTCCTCGGTCGAGGACTTGACGAACAGCGGGTAGCGGAGCTTGCGCGGAATGCGCAGTTTTCGCCCGCGCGGGAACACGAGAAACTGCGGCGTCGGAATGCGGTGATAGGACAGGAGCTGCTTGGAGAGCACCTTGTCGCGCGAGAGCAGCATGCCGCGCGGATTGCAGCCCGTGTACGGCTGGCGCATGAGCTCCAAGAATGCGACGACGTGCTGGTCGTAGGTGACGATCCCGTCGAACTCCTCGAGCAGGTTGAACACGATGTTCGGCTTCCAATCGAGGATCGCGCGGCGCAGCTCCGAGAGGCTATCGCTGATGCCGATGGGCCGCACCTCGTGGCCGGAGGATTTCAAATGGGAAATGACGTCGTATTCGGTGCGCCATTCCTCGATTTCCTTCTCCGTCGCCCCCTCGAGCGAGTTCGGCGGAACGAGCGTCGAATGCACGATCACGAGCGCGCGCAAAACCCGCATCGCGTTACAGCGCCACGCGCGGCAATTGACGCTCTTCGTAGGACTCGGCCAGCCGCCCGATGACCCAGATCAGATGCGGCTTCAACTCGCGTCGCGGTCCGCGCAGGTACAGATCGAGCGCCTCGCAGCGCGCGAGCACGAGCCGCAAGACCTGGTGCACGAGATATTCGCTGAACACGCCCGAAGCGACGAGTTGCTGGCGCAGGGGCGCGCGCCACTCCCGGATCACGGTGACCGCCTTGGGGGTCCTGCGATTGGGCGGCAGCGTCGTGAACACCTTCAGCAGCAACTCGTCCGCTCCCGACCGGCGCGGCAGGCGATAGCGCGCGAATTTCTGGTCGTAGTGTTCGCGCAGGCTGCGCGTGTCATCGGCGACATCCTCGATGCGGCTGCGATCCGTGACGCGGGGAGCCTCGGTGCTGATCTGGGCGGCGAGTTCGTCGATGAACTCCAGTTTGGTATACGCGGGCCAACCCGCGTACTCGCGCCGCCAGGCCGAGTGCGGCTTGAGCCAAACGGCGAAAGTTTCGGCGAAATCTTCCGTCGGGTGCGCCTGCGCGTACCAGGAGCCCAGGTGCTGCACGAAGCGGCGGCTGCCGGGACGCGGCCGGTAGGTGTCCGGATAGGGCAGGGACGCGGGGCCGAAAATCTCGCGCCAGCGGCGCCGGCGCCGCAGGCGATACGCCGAATCGATCGCGTGGCCGGCTTCATGACGCAGGATGCGCATGAGCCAATTACGATTGCCGCCCTCCACTTCCCGCATGAAGCGCCGCTCGAGACCCATGAGACGCCGATGGGCGAGATAGAACGGCACCGCGATCCCCGGCACGCCGTCGGGCGAGAACCACTCCTGGGCGAGCCAGCAATGGGGCTTGAAACGAATGCCGCGGGCGCCGAGTTCGCCATAGAGCCGGTCGATCGAACGCTCGAGATCCGTGCCTTGGATCGAGAGCCCCAGGTCGCAAAACCGCAGACTCAGGAGCTGCTCGTCGGAGAGCACTTCCCAGGCGTGGGTCGGCGGCGGGCGACGGCGGGTGGGCGACGTAGGCACCCGCAAAAGTATAGGTTCCTACGCCCTCGCGCGCCACGCGCATCGCCGGATCCGTCAGGGGGTTTGCACCTGTCCCCGCCGTTCGGTCACGACGAGCGCATCACCCCGTTCGAGCGCGGTTGCGGTGTCATTCCCGTCGAAAAGGCACCCGCGCGGCGCATGGGCGCTTCGTCGAATCCCGCCATCGCCTGGACGAGCGCCGCCGCCGCGGCGTTTGCCGCGCTCGCCGTCGGAACCGGCTCCAGACCAGAGAGCATCGGTCGCCGGGCTTCGGCCACGCTCTGACCCGCGGACTCGAATAGGGCAACGCCGCCCGCGCTCAACGTGAGGCGGCCGACGTTCGCGCCCGCGGCGATCACGATCTCCGCGCCGCTTTGGACCGTGATGGCATCGGCAGTACCACCCGAATTGACGAGTTCGAGAGCGCCGCTCGACACCGTAACGCCGCTCACCACGCCGCCGGCCGCGACTTCCTGTTCCCCGCCGGCGTAAAGCGTCGCGGCGACGGCTCTCGCCCCGGAGCTTACATTATTGGTAGCCGCCGGCTGCGAGGACCGTGCCGCTCGCCGTACCGGACGCGTAGAGTTCCTCCTTGCCGCCTGACAGGATCGTCGCGAACACGGCACCACCCGCCGAGACGACCTGAAGGCCTCCGGCGAGCACGGTGGCGCCGCTGGCAATGCCGCCCGAGTTCACGGTCTGCGAGCCGCCGCTCGAGATCAGGGCGCCACTCGCGGCTCCGCCTTTGACCACGAATTCGCTGCCACCGTTGCCGATCACCGTAGCGGCCGCCGTCCCCGACAGGCTCTGCGTTCCGCCCGAGTACAGCGTGACGCCGCTCGTCTTCCCATCCCTGGCGACCACTTCGCTGCCGCCCTCGACCGATGCGCCGTTCGCCGTCCCGCCGGAGGCAACGAGCTGTGCGCCGCCGATCAGCGCGGTGGCCGCCGCGGTGCCACCGGACAGCAGGGTTTGCGTGCCGCCGGATCGGACGAGCAACTCGCCGCCGCTTGACACCATCGTCGCGTAGGCTGCCCCGCCCGAGACGACTTGCAGCAGTGCACCGCTGCTGACGACACTGGCCTCTGCAGTACCGCCCGCCGACACGGTCGCCGAGGCCTCTGCACCGAGACTGACCGCGAGTGCCGCGCCGCCCGCCAACAGCGTGAGCGTCGCTCCACTCGAGACGCCAAGGCCGCTCGTCGTGCCACCGCTCACGAGCACAGCGCCGCCGCCGCGCACGAACGTACGACTCGTGAGGCCGCCCACCGCGACGATCTCGGCGCCGCCCGAGGAGATCGTGGTCGCCAAGACGAGTCCGCCGGAGCACTTGATACGCGGTGTAGTCCTGCTCGAGTGCGCCCGGATCATCCCGATAGATACGCATCTTGTGGTAGAGACACTGGCTGCCCAAACGTGTCAGCGTCGAATCCACGGACGCGAACAAGCGCTCGAACTCCAAGTCCATCCAAGTCGCGTCGTCAACCGATTCGGCGCCATCGTTTCGCGTCAGGTCGAAGAGCCTTGTCGA
>Ga0302320_10025901_pt1 | contig 11381 bp, 7 predicted proteins | sample Bog_T0_3_FD_202130 | JGI IMG/M metagenome (GOLD analysis project Ga0302320, IMG submission 202130) | Peat permafrost microbial communities from Stordalen Mire near Abisko, Sweden - Bog_T0_3 | ecosystem: Environmental > Terrestrial > Soil > Wetlands > Peat | place: Sweden: Abisko, Stordalen Mire... | reverse complement strand
TAGTTTGAGCGCGAAGGGCGCGGCGGGCGTCCATTCATTGTGCGGCTTTGCTTTTGCGCTCGCGCGTATTCATATTTTGGCCTAAGGATCGAGAGGATTCGATGAAGAATCAATGCAGAGGCACTGCAAAGGCGCTGATGCTACTGGCGTATTTCGTGGCGCCGTTTGTGGCCGGTTGCGGCGACTTTTGGCAGGCGCCCAGCGGCACGGGCACCACGACGAGCACGGTCACGTTGACGGCCTCGCCCACCTCGGCAACTGTGGGCGCAAGCGTCACGCTGACGGCTACAGTCTCGCCCACGGCCGCCACCGGCACGATTACCTTTTATAGCGGCACGACCTCGCTGGGCACGGGAACACTGAGTTCGGGAACGGCAACGCTGACGACCACGAAGATCACAACCTCCGCCGGTACGCTTTCTCTCACCGCCGATTACGGCGGCGACACGACCTATGAAGCCAGCACATCCACGGCTGTCTCATTTGTGGTGAGCGCGGCGGGCACCACAGCCAGCAGTACCACGGTCGCGTCTTCGAGCGCGACGCCCGTCGAGGGCGCGAGCGTTACGCTGACGGCGACGGTAACGCCCACGGCTGCCACTGGGACAATCACCTTCTATGACGGCACAACTTCGCTGGGCACGGGAACGTTGAGTTCAGGCACGGCGACGCTGAAGACATCGTTTACCACCACCGGCGCGCAATCGATTACTGCCAGCTACGGCGGCGACTCAACCTATGCCGCCAGTACATCCACGGCAATCACGGTTACGGTTGGCTCGTCGAGTGCGTCGGAGTGCGGTTATCAAGACAGTACGAATGACATATTCGCCACCGCATCCAATACATTCACCAGCGGCTCGGACAACACGCTGACCAGCCCGGCGATTACTGTATCGACCGGCGACGAGAGCGCCATCTGCGCAGAGAGTTCCGGCACGGCTGCCGCCGTGACTAATCCCACCATCACCTCGACGAGCGTGGGAAGCAACCTGACCGACAGCAGCCTCTACGGCACCAACGCCGCGGTGCTGGCCTACGGGTCGAGCGCCACCACTGCCTCCGGCGCAGTTATCACGATCACCGGCGGCGGCAGCATCCTCACCACCGGCCAATACGGCAACGGCGTTTTTGCCTCGGGCGACGGCGCAACGATCAGCCTGAGCGGCAGCTCGATTACGACCCGCGGCGCAAATGCCCACGCCGTGGATGCTGCCGAAGGCGGATCGGTGACTTTGACCAATGTGACAGCCTCCACTGCCGGGCTGGGCGGTGCAGTGGTGGCCACGGATCAGGGCGGCGGCACGGTGACAGCGACCAATGGCAGCTTGACCGCCACTGACGCCGAGGCGGTTGTGGTGGAGGGCGCCGGGTCGGTGAAGTTGAACGGGACAGCGCTGAGCAGCAACGCGGGAAGCTATCGCGGCATTCTCCTTTACCAGGATGCGGCAACAACCGACACCACGCTGACAACTACTTTCACCATGACCAGCGGCTCCATCGCTTACACCTGCCCGGTGACGGCCACCAGCACAAGCTGCTCCAGCGGCGTGAATACCAGCGGGCAGAGCAATCCGGCGACGGTCTTTGCCGTGGCCAACACCACGGCCACAATCACGCTGACCGATGTGACGGTGAACAACGAGACCACGACCACGACCGACAGCCAGGGAACCCTGCTGACGGCCGCGGCGCTGAACAATGGCGCGTGGGGCGCGCAAGGTTCCAACGGCGGACAGGTCACCTTTGCCGCCTATGGAACCGCGCTGACGGGCGATGTGATTGTGGACGACAGCAGCACACTCGATATGAAGCTGCTATCGGACACGGCAACCGCGCCCGTCCCATCCTCGCTGACCGGCGCAATCAATGCCGTGCAATCCACCAGCACGAAGGTGAGCCTGACGCTGGACGCGGCCAGCACATGGGTGGTGACGGCCGATTCTCACTTGACCGCGCTGACCGAAAGCGATGGCGATACAAAATACTCCAACATCACCTGTGAAACCGCGGGCTGTATAGTCACTGTTGGGAGCAAGACGATTAACCCGGCAACCAAATGAAGCAGCGGAGGCACAGAGGCGCTACAATGGTGCCATGAATGTGCTGATGTATGGCGTTTCCTGGTGCGGAGACTGCCGCGCCGCGCGCAAGTTTCTCGCTGCGCACAGCATCGAGTACACGGAGATTGACGTGGACCGCGACGCCGAGGCCGCCTCCGAGCTGGTGCGCTGCGTGGGCAAGCGCGCCGTGCCGCAACTGGTGATCGACGGCGAATGGTTCCAGCCCTACAAGCCGGGGCGCGGGCTGCTGATCGATGAGCTGCACGAGCGGCTGAGGATTGCGCGCGACTGAGATGATCGAGGTTCGTGCTCTCCCACCCATTTCGCAAAGAGCGCGAAATGGATGGGGCACGGAAAATATCTCATACAATGGAGAGTAGGAGCAGCGCCAGACGGCTCCGGCGAGGAGAATCCCGTGATCGACCGCTATACACGCTCCGCGATGGGCCGCATCTGGACCGAAGAGAACAAGTACCGCTGCTGGCTCCGAGTGGAGTCTGCGGCCAGTACCGTGCTCGCAGAAGATGGCGTGATTCCCGCCGCCGCCGCCGAGGCAATCGCGACCAAGGCCGGCTTCACCGTCGCCCGCATTCAGGAGATCGAAGCCGAGGTGAAGCATGACGTGATCGCCTTCACCACGGCTGTCGCAGAATTTCTCAAAGATCAAGGGCTCGGAGAGCAGTCGCGATGGCTGCACTACGGGTTGACCTCGAACGACATAGTGGATACGGCGCAGGCGTTGCAGATTGCCGAGGCTTCGGCGTTGCTGCGCGCCGGCCTGATGGGCCTGCTGGTTGTGCTCAAGCGGCGCGCGGTCGAGTTCAAGCACACGCCGACCATTGGCCGCACCCACGGCATCCACGCCGAGCCGACCACCTTCGGTCTCAAGCTGCTCAACTGGTTCGCCGAGATGGAGCGCAATTTAGTCAGATTTGATGCGGTCGCCGAGGAGATGCGCGTGGGCAAGCTCTCGGGCGCGGTGGGAACTTTTGGCCACTTGAAGCCGGAGCATGAGGAGCGCATCTGCGCGCGGCTCGGCCTCAAGCCCGCGCCGGTGGCCACGCAGGTGATCCAGCGCGACCGCCACGCCGCGTACATCTCCACGCTGGCCATTCTCGCCAGCACGCTGGACAAGATCGCCGTCGAGGTGCGCCACCTGCAACGCACTGAGGTGCGCGAGGCGCAGGAGTTTTTCAGCGAAAAGCAGAAAGGCTCCTCGGCGATGCCGCACAAGAAGAATCCCATCAACAGCGAGCAGATCAGCGGCCTTGCGCGCGTGCTGCGCGGCAATGCGCAGGCGGCCTTCGAGAACATTCCGCTGTGGCACGAGCGCGACATCTCGCACTCTTCCGTGGAACGCATTATCTTTCCCGACTCGACGATTCTGGTGGACTATCTGCTGGCCAGGACGACCGATTTGATCGACCGCCTGCTGGTCTATCCCGAGCGCATGATGAAAAATCTCGAAAGCACCGGCGGATTGATCTTCAGCGGGCAACTGCTGCTCGATCTGGCCGAGGCCGGCATGATGCGCGAGGACGCTTACCGGCTCGTGCAAACCCACGCGATGCGATCGTGGAAAGAAGATCTTATCTTTCGCGATGAGGTCGCGCGCGATCCAGCAATCAGCGCGCTGCTCAGCCCGGAGAAATTGGCTCGCACCTTCGACTACACACGGCAGTTGGGCAACGTGGACGCGATCTTCAGGCGAGTTCTGGGCGAATAACGGCGATGAGCGAAAACTCAGCAGACAATCATCCGAGGATCATTGAGGTTATCGGCCAGGCGGTTGACGCAGAGGCGAACAACGACGCGGCCTTTGCGGAAACGATCTTGACGGCGCTGGTTGAGGAGTTTCCCCGCTCGGCGCTGGCGCACGGCTACCTGGCGTGGATATTCTCGCGCAGAGACCGGCATCGCGCGGCGATTGAAGAGGGCCGCGTGGCGATTCAATTGGAGCCGGCCTCGGAGCGGATTTCGATGCTCTTCTTTCGCGTACTGTGGGCCGCGGGCGAGCGCAACGATGCGCTCAATGAGGTGAAGCGCTTCACCGCTGTTGGCCACTCGGACGAATACTCCATGATGCTGGAGGAGTGGGCGCGGATTGACGATGAAGGGAGCTTTTGAGCCGGCGTCAGCTTGAAGTGTACGGCTTCATCCTGTACATTGAAGAACAAAGCTCACGCGTTGTCCTTAGCCACTGAGGAAATGTGAATAGCTGCAGGAGGATTCCCTCGGGGGCTAAAGCTCTATCTTCTTCTGCTTTTGATGTACGGGATTCAGCCCGCACCCTTCATATCGGAGACCCATTTAGAGGTCTCCTTGAGGATCGGCAATGAGCATGAAACTAAAGACAGCCTGCTTGATGATTTGCGTTCTCGCTGCTGCTGGGGCCGCGATGGCGCAATCGACTGGCGCGAACCCGGCGGCGGAGCGCACCGAATCCATCAACAGCACTGTGCCACTGCCGAGAGTTGTGCTCGACTTGTTGATTGAGCCTTTCAAAGACGACGAACACTATCGCGATTCTGTTATCGGCAAGTCTGACGAAGAACTGAATAAGTATTTTGCGGCAGTGGTGGTTCACCTATCAAGACCCGATCAGGTTGATTATGTTATTGAAGGAAGAGGTCCATTTGCCGGCGCGGATAGCGCAAGGCTTTGGATTGTACGCAGCTCCGGATCGCAATTCAAAGTTGTTCTCAATGAAACCGCGAGCTTTTTCGAATTGCTCAATAGCCGGACCAGCGGTTACAAGGATATTCGCAGTGTTTGGATCGTGTCGGGCCAGAGAAGAACACGCTTATTCCATTTCACTGGCACGGAATACAAGCGCGCTGAAGAAAAATGGTCTGGGGATCTTCAATAAAGAGGCTGGCAGTGGAAGTCATGAGCCATACTGCAGCAATCACCGGCGCTTCAGCGGGGGTACGGATAAATCCTTCGACTCGCCTTCGACAAGCGCAGCTTCGCGCCGGATGACGAGCAATCCGGACGTCGCGCCTGCGGCGTCAGATTGCGGGGCGCTGCTTTAGCCCGCCGGACGGAGCTGGATTCGCAGCGCCAGAAATTTTTCGTTATAATGGAGACTTCAGCAAAGTCCCAGATGAGGCCGGGCCTGCTTCGATAGGCCTAATGATGAAGGACAGGGCGATTTCCATCAACGGGAACGCGCGGCGTTTGTGTCTTTTGACCAGATTTGCGCTTCGCAGCGGCCTAAAAATCGCACTTCGCACGGAAATTTACCAAGCGAGAAGGTTGCCATGCACAGACCGGATTGTTGTACCCGCACACCAAAACCGCAAGGGCTTTACCATCCGCGCAATGAGCACGATGCATGCGGAATGGGCCTGGTCGCCAACATTCGCGGCGTCCGCAGCCACGAAATTATCCGCAAGGGCCTCGAGGTGCTCATCAACCTCACCCATCGCGGCGCGGCGGGCTGCGATCCGGAGACGGGCGACGGCGCGGGCATCCTGATTCAGATTCCGCACGTCTTTTTTGCGCGCGAGTGCGGCGAGCTGGGAATCCAGTTGCCCGAGCCGGGCGCTTATGGCGTGGCCATGTGTTTTCTGCCGGTGGACAAGCAGGACCGCCTGCTCTGCGAGGGCGTGCTGGAGCGCATTGCGCAGGAAGAGGGGCTGACGGTGCTGGGCTGGCGCGATACGCCGGTCAACGGCGCCGTGATTGGCCGCGAGGCGCGCGCCTCGCAACCTTATATCGAGCAGTTGTTCCTGGGCAAGCCCGCGGAGATGAACCTGGACGAAGACGCCTTCGAGCGCCTGCTCTATAGGGTCCGCCGCCGCACGGAAAACGAGATGGTCCTCTCGGAGATTGAAGGCCGGGACGACTTTTACATTCCCTCGCTCTCCTGCCGCACCATCGTCTACAAGGGCCTGATGCTGGCTCCGCAGATTGAAAATTTCTATTTCGAGCTGGCCAATCCGCTGGTTACCAGCGCGCTCTGCCTGATTCATCAGCGCTTTTCCACAAATACATTTCCCAGTTGGAAGCTGGCGCACCCCTACCGCTATCTGGCGCACAATGGCGAGATCAACACCATCCGCGGTAACATCAGTTGGATGAACGCGCGCCAGTCGGTGCTGGAGAGCAAGCTGCACGGCGAGCAGATTGACGCGCTCTTCCCGGTGATTATGCCCGGCGGCAGCGACTCGGCTTCGCTCGATAACGCCGTCGAGTTCCTCTTCCAGTCGGGCCGCTCGCTGCCGCACGTGATGGCCATGCTGGTTCCCGAAGCCTGGTCGGGCAACCCCGACATGGACGAGGACAAGCGCGCATTTTATGAGTACCACGCCTCGCTGATGGAGCCTTGGGACGGCCCCGCGGCGCTCTGCTTCACTGATGGCCGCGTGATCGGCGCAACGCTGGACCGCAACGGATTGCGCCCCGGCCGTTACATTGTAACTAAGGATGACATTGTAGTTCTGGCCTCCGAAGCCGGAGTACTCGACGTGCCGGCCCAGGATATTCGCAAAAAGGGCCGCCTGCAGCCGGGTCGAATGTTTCTGGTCGATACCGTCGAGCAGCGCATCATCTCCGACGCCGAGATCAAGAAACAGTTGGCCGGCCGCCAGCCCTATGCAGCCTGGCTCAAGGAGCAGCAGGTTACGCTCGATCATTTGCCGGAGCCGGCACGCATCATTGCCTCGAATCCTGAGACGCTGCTGCGCCGTCAGCGCGCCTACGGATACAGTGAAGAGGATTTGAAGATTCTGCTGACGCCGATGGGCGCAACAGGCATGGAGCCGCTTGGCGCGATGGGCACCGATGTGCCGCTGGCCTGCCTGAGTGACCGTCCGCAGCCGTTATTCAATTATTTCAAGCAGCTCTTCGCGCAGGTCACCAATCCGCCCATCGATCCCATCCGCGAAGAGATGGTGATGTCGCTCATCAGTTACATCGGCACCGAGCGCAACATCCTGGATGAAGCGCCCGACAACTGCCACACGCTCAAGCTGCCTCATCCGATTCTGACCAATCGCGATCTGGAAAAACTGCGCCGCGTCTCCTCGGGCGATCTGCTGGCCACGACGCTGCCGGCGCTCTTCCGCGCCTCCGATGGCGAGCACGCCCTCAAGCACGCGCTCGACGATCTGAGCAGCCGCGCCGCGCACGCGGTCGATTCCGGCTACACGCTGCTGATTCTCTCCGATCGCGGCGTCGATGCCACTTACGCGCCGATTCCCAGCCTGCTGGCCATGGCCGCCGTGCACAATCGCCTGGTGAAGGACAAGACCCGCACCCAGGTGGCGCTGATTATCGAGAGCGGCGAGCCGCGCGAGGTGATGCATTTTGCCCTGCTCATCGGCTACGGCGCCAGCGCCATCAATCCTTATCTGGCGATTGAGACCATCCACGATCTCAAGCAGCGCGGCCTGCTGCCGGAAAACATCAGCGCCGAATACGCTGAGAAGAATTACATCAAGGCCATCAACAAGGGCCTGTTGAAGACCTTTTCGAAGATGGGCATCAGCACGCTGCAAAGCTACCGCGGCGCGCAGGTCTTCGAGGCCGTGGGACTGAATACTTCGTTGATCGGCGCCTATTTCCCCGGCACCGCATCGCGCATCGAGGGCGTGGGGCTTGAGGTGCTGGCGCGCGAGGCGATCCTCAAGCACACGTATGCCTTCGCGCCGCTCACCGAATCCGAGACCGAGCTTGTCGTCGGCGGCCAATACCAGTTCCGGCTCGATGGCGAATATCATTTGCAGAATCCGCTCTCGATCAGCAAACTCCAGCAGTCGGTGCGCGAAAACAATGCCGCCACATTCCAGGAGTACAGCGATCTGCTCGACGATCAGAATCGCCACCTCTGCACACTGCGCGGCCTGCTGCAACTCAAGTACGCCGAGCATCCATTGCCAATCGAGGAAGTGGAGCCGGCCAAGGAGATCGTCAAGCGATTCACTACCGGCGCGATGAGCTTCGGGTCAATTAGCAAGGAGGCGCACGAGACGCTGGCCATCGCCATGAACCGGCTAGGCGGAATGTCGAATACCGGCGAGGGCGGCGAAGACGAAGAGCGTTTCATCCGCGACGCCAATGGCGACTCGCGCCGCTCGGCCGTCAAGCAGGTGGCCAGCGGGCGCTTTGGTGTAACTACTAATTACCTTGTAAACGCAGACGAGATCCAGATCAAGATGGCGCAGGGCGCAAAGCCCGGCGAGGGCGGCCAGTTGCCCGGCCACAAGGTGGATGCGATTATCGCGAAGACGCGCCACTCGATTGCCGGCGTGGGATTGATCTCGCCGCCACCGCACCACGACATCTACTCCATCGAAGACCTGGCGCAGTTGATCTACGACCTGAAGAACGTCAATCCGCAGGCGCGCATTGCCGTCAAGCTGGTCTCCGAGGTTGGCGTGGGCACGGTCGCGGCGGGCGTCAGCAAGGCGCACGCCGATGTGGTGCTCATCAGCGGCGACAACGGGGGCACCGGCGCTTCGCCCTTGAGCTCGATCAAGCACGCGGGGCTGCCCTGGGAGCTTGGCCTGGCCGAAACGCAGCAGGTTCTGCTGCTGAACGATCTGCGCGGACGCATCAAGGTGCAGACCGACGGCAAGCTGCAGACGGGACGCGACGTCGTCATTGCCGCGCTGCTCGGCGCCGAGGAGTTCGGCTTTGCCACCGCGCCGCTCATCACCATGGGCTGCATCATGATGCGCAAATGCCACCTGAACACCTGCTCGGTGGGCATCGCCACGCAGGACCCGATTCTGCGCGCGCGCTTCAAAGGCCAGCCAGAGCACGTAGTTAACTTCTTCTTCTTCATCGCCGAGCAGGTGCGCCAGCAGATGGCCCGGCTGGGCTTCCGCACCGTCGATGAGATGGTGGGCCGCGTGGACAAGATCGACGCCGCCATCGCCCACGATCACTGGAAGGCCAAGGGCATCGATCTCTCTTCGATTCTCTATGCGCCCACGGTGCCCTCGCGCGTGGCGCGGCGCAAGGTGCATGCCCAGGATCACGGCCTCGAAGCCGCGCTCGATCACAAGCTTATTGAAGCCGCCGCGCCGGCTCTCGAATCGCAGACGCCGGTTACCGCCAGCTTCCCCATTCGCAATGTGCATCGCACAGTGGGCGCGATGCTGGGCGGCCAGATTGCGCGCCGCTACGGCTCGGCCGGCCTGCCGGACGAGACCATTCACTTCAAGTTCACCGGCTCGGCGGGGCAGAGCTTCGGCGCCTTCGTGCCCAACGGCGTCACGCTCGAACTGGAAGGCGATTCCAATGACTACTTGGGCAAGGGGCTTTCGGGCGGGCGCATCATCGCCTATCCGCCCAAGACCTCCAGCTTTTTGCCGGAAGAGAGCATTCTTGTCGGCAACGTCGTTCTTTACGGCGCCACCACCGGCGAAGTCTTCCTCAACGGCATCGCCGGCGAGCGCTTTGCGGTGCGCAACTCAGGCGCAACGGCGGTGGTCGAGGGTGTGGGCGACCACGGTTGCGAGTACATGACCAACGGCATGGTCGTCGTGATCGGCAAGACCGGGCGCAACTTTGCCGCCGGCATGAGCGGCGGCCGCGCCTTCGTCTTCGACGAACAGGGCGACTTCACGGCGCGCCGCTGCAATCTGACCAGCGTCGATCTGGAGCCGCTCATTCTCGACGCGGACTTGAACGAAGTGCGCGGCCTGCTTGAGCGTCACCGCGATCTGACCGGCAGCCCGCGCGCCGCCTGGATTCTTGAACACTGGGCCGAGGCGCAGCCGCGCTTCATCAAAATCTTCCCGCACGAGTACAAGCGCGTCCTGGGCATTGCACGCGCCGAATCGGTTTACACCCCCCCGACAATTGAGTCGCCAGCAGCGGCGGCAGCAGAGGTGCAGCATGGGTAAGGTCACAGGTTTTCTTGAAATTGAACGCGAGCAGCCCGCCCGCCGCGCGGTGGACGAGCGGCTTCACGACTGGCTGGAGATTTATCAGCCCTTCCCGGAAGAGAAGCAGCGTGAGCAGGGCGCTCGCTGCATGGATTGCGGCGTCCCCTTCTGCCACACCGGCTGTCCGGTCAGCAATCTGATTCCCGATTGGAATGACCTGGTATACAACGGCCGCTGGGAGGCAGCGATTCGCCGCCTGCACGCCACCAACAACTTCCCGGAGTTTACCGGCCGCATCTGCCCGGCCCCTTGCGAGGCGGCCTGCGTGCTGGGCATCGACCAGCCTGCCGTCTCCATCAAGCTTATCGAGCGCTCTGTCGTCGAGCGCGCCTGGGACGAGGGCTGGATTCATCCCGAGCCGCCTGAGCAGAACACCGGCAAGCGCGTCGCCATCGTCGGCAGCGGGCCGGCGGGCCTGGCCGCCGCCCAGCAATTGCGCCGCGCCGGTCACTCCGTCTCGGTCTTTGAAAAGAACGACCGCCTAGGCGGCCTGCTGCGCTACGGCATTCCCAACTTCAAGCTGGAAAAGCACGTCATCGACCGCCGCATCGAGCAGATGCGCGCCGAGGGCGTTACCTTCATCCCCAACGCCCACATCGGCGTCGATGTGCCCGTTGAAGCGCTCACCGAGCACTACGACGCGATTCTGCTGGCCGGCGGCTCCGAGCAGCCGCGCGACTTGAAGATTCCCGGCCGCGAACTCAAGGGCATTCACTTCGCCATGGAGTTTTTGCCGCAGCAGAATCGCCGCTGCGAGGGCGATACCGTCGATCCCACCCTGGCGATTCTCGCCGAGGGCAAGCGCGTGCTTATCATCGGCGGCGGAGACACCGGCGCCGACTGCCTGGGCACAAGCCTGCGCCAGCGCGCCCTGAGCGTCCATCAATTCGAGATCATGCCCAAGCCGCCTGCCCATCGCGCCGACTCCACGCCCTGGCCGATGTGGCCTCTGCAGTTGCGCACCGAAACCTCCCATGAAGAGGGCGGCATCCGCGACTGGAGCATCAACAGCATAAAATTCACCGGCGATGAGAACGGCAACGTCCAGCGGTTGCACGCTGTGCGCGTCGGCCCGCCGCCGAGTTTCACGCCGGTTGAAGGCTCCGAGTTCACCCTTGATGTAGATCTGGTTCTGCTGGCTATGGGCTTTCTGGGGCCGGTGCACAAGGGCATGATCGAGCAATTTGGCGTAGAGCTGGACCAGCGAGGCAACGTCGCCGCCAACGCCGAATACCAGACCTCGGTCGCCAATATCTTCGCCGCCGGCGATATGCGCCGCGGTCAATCGCTGGTCGTCTGGGCCATCAGTGAAGGCCGCAAGGCTGCCGCCGCCGTTGACCGCTACCTGGCCACCATCGACGAACCCTCCCTCCAGCGCCATCACGCGCTGGCGTAATCACAAAAAAACGGCCCGCCT
>Ga0302320_10025900_pt1 | contig 11382 bp, 9 predicted proteins | sample Bog_T0_3_FD_202130 | JGI IMG/M metagenome (GOLD analysis project Ga0302320, IMG submission 202130) | Peat permafrost microbial communities from Stordalen Mire near Abisko, Sweden - Bog_T0_3 | ecosystem: Environmental > Terrestrial > Soil > Wetlands > Peat | place: Sweden: Abisko, Stordalen Mire... | reverse complement strand
AACAGCGACTGCGCGGGGGACCTCGTGTGCGCGTTCGGCAAGTGCCACGTCCAGTGCTCGTCCTCGAAGGACTGCAACGGCGACCAGTGCGCGCCGCCTGGCGCCTGCCTGTTGCCGTCGGAATCGAAATGCACCTCGACGTTGCCCTGCGTGTCGGGCCTCACATGCATCGGGACCTCATGCAAGCCCACGTGCACCGCCCAGAGCGGGTGTCTGTCTTCGCAGACGTGCATGGCAGAACAAGGCGGTTCGGACTACTGCCAGGACAACCCCACAACCGACGCCGGAGCGCACGATGCCGCGACGAAGGATAGCGGCCACAAGCTCGATGGCAGCTCGCACGACGGGACCGTCCACACCGACGCCGCGGTCGACTCGGGACAGCACGACGCGGGTGAGGACTCTGGTCATGATTCCGGCCACGACGGGGGACACGACTCTGGTCACGACTCTGGCCACGACGCGGGGCCCGCGTGCGCGGTCCCTCAGACGGCCTTCTCGACGGTGACCGGCGACACCAATCCGCACTTCTTGTCGGGAGTCGGCGTCGTCACGCCGACCGGAGCGCTGATCTTCAGCGGCTATGACGGGCCGGCACCGGCCGGGTTCGACGCCAGCGTCGCCGGAGTCGACGCGTCGACCGAAGGCTTCGTCTACGTGCAGGCGTTCGACACCGTCACAGGCAATAGCCTCGCCCCGGCGTCGCCGCTCTTCGACACCGTCCCCGGCACGGACAACGCTGAGAACTCGTCCACGGCCATGTTCCTCGCCGACGCGGCCATCGCACCGACAGGCCAGATCGTTCTTCTCTATCGTCTCGGAAAGAATTCCAACTATGGGGGCGCGGACAACGCGCCAGATAATCTCTACGCGGCATTCCTGGACTTCGCGGCATCCGCGGTCGACGGAGGGGTGCCGCGGCTGACGGTCACGCGAAAGAACGTCCTGCTCGAGTCCAGCCAGGTCTTCGGCCAGCCCCATGCGATCTGGTCGCAGTCGCTCCAGGCGTTCATTCTCTCCTGGGAGTACGCGTTTGGAGGCGGGAACGGCGTGAAGGTCGTGAGCTATACGACAGGCGGAATCACCGCAGGAGTGAACGTGTCCCAGGTACCCACCACGCTCTCGAACAACGGGGTGAATGAAACCTACCAAGAGCAAGGTGGTGTCAGCACGACCGACAGCCTAGTCGGCGTCCCGTACTATGGCACCAACAACCAGCCGTTCCTCACTCTCCTCGACTTCACCGGAACGGAAGTACCAAGCCCGCTCGAGTCACCGAACTTCAAGGTCAGTCCTCAGTCGGGGGGTAACACGACATGGATCGCTGTTGGCGGCACGGCCCAGGGGTTCGTCTATTTCGGCGACCAGGGGGCGGGGCCCAACCTGACCTTCGCGCCCACGGTCGGCGACGGTGGTCTCGCCATGGGCACCAGCGACGGAGGGACCCTCCCTGTGTCGCACTTCTCGAGTAGCGTCGCGACGACCGAAGGGCGCGCGATCAGCGATGGCCCCGGGGGCGTGGGGGGAGTCGGGCTCGCGCTTCTCTACTCAGACGGCGTCAGCTTCGCGTACATGGGCGTGAACGGCGCGATCCTGAAGCCGCCATTCCAGGTCCTCACGAGTACCTACGGGCAAGGCGACACCATCAATATCGCGAACTTTGGGGGATCGTTCGGCGTGGCGCAGTACAGCTTCGCAAACCACTTCACACAGATGGCCGTGTCGATCTGCCCTCCCTGACACCGACTCCGTCGCGCGTCAGCGCCGCGCGCCCTGCCCAGTGCGCGTGTGTCCCGCTGGCGATGCGCGCGGGGAGGGCGACGCGGGCGATGGGACCGCGGGTGAGGTCGCGCGCGTCGAATACCTGGCATTCCGACGTGTCGCGGGTGACGTCGCTGACGAAGGTGACCAGGAACGCATCGTCCTCGGCGGTGCTGCCTGCGCGAGGCGCCACGGGTGACTCACTCGCGAATACCCCCGGCGGAAAGGCGTAGCGCTGCTGGCTTCCGGTCTCCATGTCATACCGGACAAGCCCGGAAAAGAGGAACCACCCGGGCTCACCCACCATCGCGTAGGCGTACCGGTGCTTCACGCCGACGAAGCGACCGTGGATCGAGGGAAACTCGGAGCCGCGGTCGTCGAGCCTCTCCTCGCGCGTGAGCCCGGTCTTGAGGTCGAAGCGCCATCGGTGAAGGCGAGCCCCGAGGGTATGCATGTCCAGCGTGCGCATCATCAAGCTGTACGGCCCATCTCCCGGCTCTGGCCCGGGGGTTGGGTTCGACTGGTGAAACCCCTCGAGGACGATCTCGTCCCCCTGCTCGTACGCGTTGACCCAGTGGAGCACGTAGGTCGGCTCGGCTTCGAACCACCGCACCTGCGAGGCGTCGCCACGTCGGGGGACGATCGCGAACCGCGACGGCAGGTCCTTGCGGAAGCGGGCCCGATAGACGCCGCGCGCGAGCAACACTGGATCCCAGAAGAGAGGCAAATCGTTCAGAATCACGAACCGCTCGGTGAAGGCGATGTCGTGCGGGAGGCGCGGCCCGGGTAGTGGCACCGCGGCACGCTGGAGAATGCCGCCGGTCGGGCCGAGGACGCCGAAGTGGAGAAAGGGCGCTTCGGTGCTGTAGTCGAAGAAGACGAGCTCGCCGGTTCGCTCATCGAGCTTCGTGTGCGCGGAGACGCCGACGTCGGTCGGGCGTTCGCGTGTCCAGCTTGCCGGGCTTAGGTCGTCGAGCGTGACGGGGTCGAGCTGGTAGGCGTCGCCGCACTGGTAGAACGTGGCCAGGGCGATCCCATTGTGGACGACGACATCCGTGCTCGCGGCGTCCTTCATCCGGGTCCGTGCCCCCCAGCCATCACGTTTCGACATCGTCGGTGGCTCGACGATGCCAGCCCACAGCGGCTCACCCGCGCGGAGCTCTGCTTCCAGCCCTTGAGTGCGAACCATGCGGTTGCGATAGTTCGCCTTGCCGTCGCGGAAATGGATGGAGTGAATCATCCCGTCGCCATCGAAGGGGTGATAACGCCCCAGCGAGGGAAGCAGCGGGTTCTCCGTGTTCCGGAGGTAGACCCCGTCGAGGCCCTCTGGGAGCTCCCCTGCGACCACATCGAGGTCCGTCGCGTCATACTCGACCGTGCTCGGACGGTGCGCGCCCGTGCGGTAGGGGTGATCGTCGTCCGGTGGCAACCGGCATTCGAGCGTATTTCTCACGACGACCTTCATGCACGCCTCCTCCCGTTGTCCGCCTTGCGCGCGTCGGAGGATAGAGGATCTCGGATAGATCCGTGAAGGACTGCAGGTCCTCAGTTCATGCCGGGGGAGCGGTCGATCACGACGCTCCCCTTCGGAAGCCTGGCGAGCGCGTGCGCGTATTCACTTCCGAGGACGGCATCTTGCGCCGGCGTTCTCCTGACCGTCGGCTCGATAGGGATGCCCGCCGCAGCCATCCGTTCGCGAATCGGCCATGGATCCATCGCAAGGAACGTCTGCAGGTCTTTGATGTGCACCGTGAAGACAGGCTTGCCTTTCCTGACGCCGATGAAGCTCATCGCCTGCACATCGGTTCTCGGGGGGTAGAAATCGAAGAACCACGGAAACGCTTCGATGTATGCGCGCGTCGCGGTCACGCGTTCGCTCCACCGCTCGCTGCCCGGATCGATGAAGGGATACGTCACGGTGATCTCCTGCTTCTCGTGGTCCACGCTCACCTCGGGCTTCGATGCGCCCACGAAACCTGCCGAGTGGCTCGCGGCAAATGCCCTGCTCCACTCGTCCGCGTCAAAAGGGGCGTCCAGGTAGATCTCCATCTCGCCTTGCGGCCCCTCGTCGCCGTCGAGCTCGAGACGCCCGTAGTGGTTCTTCCCGTCCGCGGAGAATGCGTTGATGTGGGTGAGCTCCGGCATCCGTCCGGCCGTGCCGCTCTGCACTTGCACGAGGAGGCCCCGCAGTAGCCCATCGACCTGGGCCCGCTTCGGGACATCGCTCTTCGTCAGGCGGACCACGATCTCGAGCTGATCGTTGCCGGGGAACATGCAGTTGTGCGTCACTTCGAAGGCAAGCCCGTCGTCCAGAGGCCGGAGGTCGGGCCCCGGGCCGAAGCCAGGGTCGGTGCACGCGGCCCTGGCGCTGGTCTCGCTCGATGGGCTCGTGGTCGCACGAGCGCTGGCCGCAATCTCCGTCGGCCAACCGGTCTCCGTTTCCGGGGGTGGCGACGGCCGACCTCTGCCGCGCACCCCGGTCACGCGTTCGATGTAGGTCAGGAGCTGGAGCGCCGTCCCGATGTTCTCGGTCACGACGTCGACCGACGCGGGCGATCGAACCCGCTCGGCCAGGCCCGTGAACGTATCGTGTAGCTTGGACAGAAGCTCCGGGTCGGCGGCGGACAATGCTCTGCCGACAACGGACGCGACGCTTGCTTCCGCGGCATCGATTGCCTCGAGCACCGAAGTCCGATCGCCGCGCACCGTGGCCACGCGCGCCGCGTCGAGCTTGCGGCGAGCCACGGAGATCGGTTCCTGCGTCTCTGCCTCGAACGGAACCCGACGACGCAGCGCGTTCACCGTCGGCGGCAGTCGCGCTCCGCTGATTCCGGCCGCGAATAGCTGCTCTCCGAGCTCGTTGTCGTTCGCGAGAGCAAGCTCGGCCGGCGTGAGCGACGGGACGTCGTCCGCCATCGTGCCGGGATGGCGCAAGCCGGCGACGTAGAAAGCGAGATCCCAGCGGTCCGTCTCGTCCAGGGACGGGAACGGCAACATGGCCGTGCCGTCGACGCCGAAGCGCACGGCGGTCGTCACATCATAGGGCGACAGCGTGGCGCCGAACGCGGGCTCGCTGAAGTTGGCAGGATGCGGTCGCAGGTTCACGGCTGCGGCGGTGTCGGCATGTCCGGTGATGCCGTGACAGACGGCGCAGCTCTGCTCGTACAGCGCGCGCCCGTGCGCCAGGCTCGGGGCCGCGTCGGGAACCTGCGCGACGCGCGCGAGGGCCAGAAGGCCGCTCCTCAGCGACGCAACGTGCTGGTGAACCTCGTTGACGGGCGCCAGGCTCTTGACGAGCGCGCTCACCTCCGCGATCCGCTCTGGTAGACCCTGGAAACCACGAACCCCTTGCGCCAGCCTCGCCGCTTCGGCGGCCACGGCAAGGTGCTCGGCTTGCTCGCTCGCGCCAAAGCGGGCGTAGTCTGCGTCCAGATACCCGAGGAGGTGTGCGACGTGCTCGGCCTCCACGGTCGATGCCGCGTCGCGACCGGATTGAGCGCAGGCCCCCACGAGGGCCAGCGTGCCGAGAGCGAGCAAGTGACGACCGAGCCCCGTGACAGGAATCATCATCTGGCCTCCACGATTCACCCATCGAAGCTCAGTGGACGGGGACCGCGGTGACGCTGTCCTCTACTGTGCTGTTACCGGTGGTGTCCGTCTGGTAGAAAGTGAAGTCCCATGTCGCATCGTGAAGACGTAGCAGGCCAAGACCAAAGCCGTTGATCTGCTTCTGCGAGTTGGGGAGTGGGTGAGCGGCGATTCCGCTGAGGCTCGCGCCGCCGCTGCCAATGGTGATCACGGTCGGCCCGCTCGGGTCGGCAGACGGCCCGCAGAACGAGCTCGGGCAACCGGGCGCCGTCTCGGTCGTGCAGGCGGTGCTGCGCCCGAGGTTCGTGAATCGCTCATAACCGTGGATGTGACCATCGAGGAAGATATCGACCTTGGACTCGTAGGCGAGGTCGAACATGTCGAACATCTGTCCGTTGCCGCCCGGGCACCCTGCCGAGTCCCACGGGTCGATGTGTGTGGCGACGATGATTCCCGCGTAGGTTGGCTTGGTATGGGCCGCGAGGTCTTGCTGCAGCCAGGCGTACTCACTCGATCCGGTCTGACACATCGTCTTCGCATAGAGACACATGCCCGAGTTGACGGAGACGTAGTGCCACTTCTTTCCCCCTGTGGTCGTGAAGTCGGTGCTGTAGTGCAGTGTCTCGGCGGTACCGCCTCCGGGAGAGACGGCGGTCCGGCCGTTGAAGTAGGCCCAGTACCCGGCCATGACCCAATCGGCCCCCGTCGCGAAAGCTGGGCTTGCGCACTTCGAGTACACGCATGTCCCGAGGTCGCAGTTGTTGAACTCGTGATTCCCCGGCATCGGGAGCATTCGCGCGAGAATGGCCGGGCTTCCCCATAGGGTCGAGGTGAAGGTGACCCTGAAGTCGTTCGACGAACCGCCTTGATCGCAGTCGTCGGGGGATGCGCCGCCCGGACCGTAGGCGTTGTCTCCGAGCGAGAACACCAGTGCGCCTGGATTCTCGTTCACCAGATTGTTGAGCGCGATGCCGGTGTTCTTTTCCGACGTGGTCGGGGAGTAGTTGCCGATGTCTCCTGCGCCGATGAGCACCGGGTCGGCGGTCACGGCGCCGTCGCGCCTGCCAGTGTCACCGGCTTCGCCATCGTGGGCTCCTCCCTCGTGGGCTCCTCCCTCGTGCGCCCCACCTTCGTGCACGCCGCCATCGTTCCCGGGGGTGTACGTGAACGTCACCGGCCTCGAGGTGCTCGTGTCCCCCCGCGCGTCCGAGCTCTTCACGTAGAGCGTATGGGGGACGCTGGGCGTGACCTGTACCCACGTGCTCTGCGAAAAATTCAGGGTGTTCGGCTTACCGGTTCCGCTCACCTCGCAGCCGGCGTTTGGATAGGGGTAGGGGCTGACGTCGCACGCGTCGCCGTCGATGTACGCGGTCAACTGCGTCGTCGGCTCGCACCCCACGGCCATGCTCTCGGTGACCGAGATGTTGATGCTGCGACCGACGTGCTCGCCGCTGGCTGGGATCGTGATCGTCACGGGGCACGGCCTCGGACCGGCTGCGTCCTGTCCCTCCGGGGGCGAGGAGCCGTCGCGTCCGCCTCCGCACGAGGTCACGCTCGCGAGCACGATGGCCCCGCCCAGCCATGCCAGCCATGGGAGGGCGTCCCGCAGGCTGCCGAGGTTCGAACCGCGCGTCGCAAGCTTGCTCATTGGATCTCCGTCCCCGCTGGTGAGGAGGTAGGAGCACCCGGCGTGCCAGCCCGCAAACGGCTTCCTGTGCACGAGAATCAGGGCGATTTAGGCCCGTCCTTGCCGGAGATGGACCGATTCGAGCGCGGCTGCGACCGAACTGGTCGCACCAGAGGGCGTCAGCTCACGCGAGCCCGCACCTCCGTGCGCGCCTGATAGAGCTCCCAGAACCGGTTCGCGATCGTCGCCCCTTCGAGGCTCGTGTTCCCCAGGGGCCCCAGCGCCGTTCGCTCCTTGGCGATGACGCCGCAAATCACTTCTCCCCGAGCCACCAGCGAGGCTTCGCGCGCGGTCCGTACGTCAGGCCGAAACGCTTCATCGCCTGGTCACGAATCGCCTCGACGGCCTCCTCGGGCGAATCGGTGATGAGCCAGCGCCTCACGTCGGCCTCGTCGATGGTTCCCGCGGCGAGCATGCTCTCGCGCAGGTACTCCACGAGCGGGCTCCAGAAGCTCTTGCCCATGAGCACGAACGGGAAGTCCTTCATCTTGCCGGTCTGGATGAGGACCGAGGTCTCGAAGATCTCGTCGAGCGTGCCGATCCCCCCCGGCATCGCGACGAAGGCGTACGAGTACTTCTCGAGGAGCATCTTGCGGACGAAGAAGTACCGAAACTCGACCCACCGATCGAGATACGGATTCGGCTTTTGCTCGATGGGCAGCGTGATGTTGCTTCCGACCGAGTAACCACCCACGTCTCGCGCGCCGCGGTTCGCCGCCTCCATGATTCCCGGCCCTCCCCCGGTCATCACGGTGAACCCGGCCTCGGCGAGCTTTGCCCCGAGCTGACGCGCCAGCACGTAGTACGGGTGATCCTCCTTGAAGCGCGCGGAGCCGAAGACCGTCACGCATGGACCGACGAAGTGAAGTCCTCGAAACCCCTTCACGCACTCGGCGAAGATGCGCCCGGCTTCGGCCAGCTCGAGACCGCGCGGTCGCGGCCCACGGAGAAACTTGCGCTCGCTCGGATCGCTCGTCCCCTTTCCCCATTGCTGACTACCGGGTGAAGGCGAAGCTCTCTCGCTGTCGGCCATCCCTCATACTCTCGCGAAGTCGACGAAGCCGTGCTCGAAGTCCGTATGCACGAGCTTCACGTGAACCCGGTCGCCGACCGAGAGCCCATGCTCGCCCCGGACGAGTCGCCCCTCGGCGGCGGGTCGGGAGATTCGCACGTACGTCCCCTTGGGCGACGCACCCGTGACGAACGCATCGAAGCGCTCTCCGATGTGCGACGACAGAAGCGCTGCGGCGGCCGACTTCCGTACCCGGCGTTCGGCCTTGGTCGCATTGTCCTCCTGCTCCGTGCAATGGACGGCCAGCGCTCGCAGCTCGTCGATGGCATATGGCGGCGGGCGCCCCGTCATGGCCGCCTTGAGGAGGCGCTGGGTGATGAGGTCGGGGAAGCGGCGATTGGGCGCGGTCGCGTGCGTGTAGTCGCGCAGGGCGAGCCCGAAGTGCCCCGCGATCGGCTGCCCGGGGAGCTCGAGATCGTACTCGCCCCGCCCGAGGAGCTTCACCACCGAGAGCGACAGATCGGCGAACCGGGAGGGATCCGCATCGCGACGCTTGACGAGAAGGGCTTCGAGCGCCGCGTTCGATGGCTCGGGCGGGAGGGTCTCGCCGAGCGACTCGGCCAGCGTCACGATCTTGGCCCACCGCTCGGGGGACCGCAGCACGCGCCGCAGGGAGGGGAACTTCTTCTGATCGAGATACCGCGCCGTCACCCCATTGGCCGCGATCATCAGGTCTTCGATCAGATCCTTCGCGCGGTTTCGCCCCTCGGGAACGAGGTCGGACAGGACGCCGTCGGTGAAGACGGCGCGCGCCTCGAGCGTCTCGAGCGTGAGCGCGCCGTGGTCGAACCGACGCCGGCGAAGGGCCTGCGCGATGCGGTCCTGCATGCGCAGCTGCTCGTCCATGCCAGCAACGGCCGTGACGCGAGCAGGCGCCGCCGCCTCCCCGTCGAGCCAGGCCGCCACGCTGTTGTAGGCGAGCTTCGCGCGGTTGTGGACCATCGCGCGGTAGACGTCCGATCCGGCGATCGCCCCGTCCTGGCGGACCACGATCTCGACGACGACCGCTTCGCGGTCTACCCCCTCGCCGAGCGACGTGAGATCGGTCGACAGCGGCTCGGGGAGCATCGGAAAGATCTGCGCGGCCGTGTACACCGAGGTCGTGTTCGTCTTCGCGTGCAGGTCGATGGCCGACCCCTGTTTCACCAGGGCGTCCACGTCGGCGATCGCCACGAAGAGCTTGACGGATCCGTCCGCGAGCGCCTCGGCAACCGACAGCTGATCGAGGTCGCGAGAGTCGTCATTGTCGATCGACGCCCAGAGGAGAGCGCGCAGGTCACGCAGGGATGTATCGAGAGGCGCGCCCCTGTGCGTGATCGCCTCGAGCTCGACCGCGACGTCCGGGCCGAACTCTGGCAGCAGATCACGCTCGACCATCGCCTTCCTGGCGATACCGCGGAGGTCGAGCTTTCCAGCGCGGTGCTGCGGGTGCGCGTCGTGGTTCGTCATACACACCTGCGTACCACGCCGGTCGGCGGGTGTGTGTCGCCGATGGCGCGGTCGAGCTGGCCGCTCTATGGAGTCACCGTCAGTATCCCCTTCATGCTCTGTGCGTGACCAGGGTTCGTGCACAGGTACGGGTAGGCTCCGGGATCCGGCGCCGTGAACGTCACCTCGCCCGTCTGGCCCGGCTTGACCTGCGGGGTGTGCGCAAGCACGTCGGCGACCAGGGGAATGAACCCCGCCGCCTCGCCGACCTTCTGCGCTTCAGCCGCGACCGAGTCCTGGGTGCCGGGTTTCGCGAGCACCCAGTTGTGAGACATCGTGGCGTCGGTCGCCTGGTTCTTCAGCAGGAGGTGGACGGTTTGCCCGGCCCGGACGGTGAGCGTCGAGGTGCTGTAGGCCATGGTGTTGCCGACCGTGGTGAGACTGAGCTCGACCGGCTTGCTGCAACCGAGCGCGGCCATGCCGATGGTCAGGGCAACGACCACGCTGCAAGCGAAGCGTGCTCGCCAGCGCCTGTCTGGGATCGGAGGAAGACTTGCGCGCGCGGTGTCAGGGTCGTAGGCATGTAGCATGGGATCCCATCTATTGACCGGGCGACGTCGACGGTCAAGCTCGGCCGGTCAGGCGCGGGCGATTCTGAACGACCTGCGACTGCTCGTCCGCGAGCTGCGAGTCTCTGCCCGGGACGCGGAGAAGCGGCTCGGCATCAGCGGCGCGCAGCTCTTCGTGCTCCAGTGCCTTGGCCGAGACGACGTGCTCTCCATGAACGAGCTCGCTGAACGCACGCACACCGACCAGAGCTCTGTATCGGTCGTGGTGAGCCGGCTCGTGCACCGCGAGCTCGTGCTGCGCAGCCCATCACCCGACGACGCTCGACGCGCGGAGATTCGTCTCACCGCGCGCGGCCGGAAGCTCGTGCGCTTCACGCCCGAAGCGAACCAGGCGCGGCTCGCCCAGGCCCTGGCCGCGATGTCGCCACAGGGCTGCGACCGGCTCGCGCGAGGCCTTCAGGAGCTCGTTACCCAGATGGGGATCGAAGGCGCTCCGCGCATGTTCTTCGAGGACGACGACTCGCCTGCCCGCTCGCGGGGCGTGAAGAAGCGAGCTTCGCGTGGGTGATCCGATCTCTCGAGACCTGGATCCGACGCTCCCCGTAGCCCGCGACGCTATTGCCGCTCCTCGCCGCCTCCGTCGTCGCATACCTCGTCTCGTGCCTGCTGATGCGCACGTCGATCATGACGGAGAAGATGGCCCGACGCGGCGTCCACATTCGCAGCGACTATGCCATCGGCCACGTGGAGCCGCCCGCCGCGCAGGGGCCGGCGTGACACCGTCAGTTGCGACGGCACCCGGACGAACCGTCTCGATCAGGAACCTCCCTGCGCAGCAACCCCGTCACTGCCAGCGAACATGAAATCGCGACGTCCGCGGCGAGTCCTCCGTCGACTTCACCGTGACCGACTTCGCGCCAGCCAGGCTCACGGCAGCGCGAAGGCCCGCAGCCACGGCAATGCGGCTCATCTCGGGCCAGCAGAACGGCGGATACGACTGCCGGAAAACGACCTTGCCCGGCCCGACGTCGAGAACGTCGAGGGTCGCGCCGCGGTAGAAGGCCGACCACCGCGCGCCGTGAAGCGCCAGCAGCTCCTCGGGGCGGCCGACCGTCATGAGCCTGCGATACACGGGTGTCTGCATCAGGTGAATGCTTCGCTGGTAGGTCCACTCCTCGAAGGATTCGGCCCCTCCCTCGGCGGCGAATGCGAGGTCGTAGAACGCCGAGTGGATCGCGCAGAGAAGCACCGCGGGGACCCACTCGTTCGCAGACGGG
>Ga0302320_10025899_pt1 | contig 11382 bp, 11 predicted proteins | sample Bog_T0_3_FD_202130 | JGI IMG/M metagenome (GOLD analysis project Ga0302320, IMG submission 202130) | Peat permafrost microbial communities from Stordalen Mire near Abisko, Sweden - Bog_T0_3 | ecosystem: Environmental > Terrestrial > Soil > Wetlands > Peat | place: Sweden: Abisko, Stordalen Mire... | reverse complement strand
CGAGAGCGCGGAGAGTCATGCTTTCGCGAGGTTCTGCAAATGCGCAACAAGTCAGCAGTTGTCCAAGGGGGTGTGCACAGCCGTCGTTCGAAATCAGCGGCAGAGCTCCCGGATGCTGCCGCCACCGCCCGAGTTTCTTCTGCCACTCGCGTAGGGCTGCTCGCCCCCGGCGGCCCTGCCGCGCTTCCACCGTTAGACGCGGTTCACAGCCAGTACAGCTTCTACACCGGGAAGAAGCTCCTCTTTAAGCTCTGCCAGAACCTGGTGGAGGAAGGGCTGGCAACGACCCGCAGCTGGGAGAAGAGCAAAGCTAATCCACTTGCGTTTGTTGACGAATCCCTGCGGCGCTGGTGCTTTCTGCACGGTCTCTCGCGGATTGAGGAAGAGTTCAGCGACTTCTCCGTTGCGATCCGGGGCGGGGAAGACCAAAAGCTACACATCTCGGTGCAGCACTGGCATCTTGGACAGCTCGTTTGTCGGGCTCCGCTGTCGGCGCTCGAAGGGCAGGCGCCGGGCCTGGGCGCAGCGTTTTACCAGCTCCTTGCCTATACACTGGTTCGCTCAATTGGATCATGGGATCTCGACGATGCGGCGGCCAGCGTGGAACAGATGAAGGAGTGGGCCAGTGAGTCTCGTGAGGAGGAGGGCGGGGCAGGGGATGAGTTCGAAATCCCCGACCTCGATGGCTGCACTCCGACGTTCATCGCGGAGGCGCGCAAGAAGCACGTTTCCGTCCGGTACAGCGTGCGCATTCTCCGTGCGCATGTAGGCGGTGGGTTTGGGGCGTGGATCAGGTCGCTTCTCCGTATGTATGCACTGACTCGCATTCCCATCGATAAACGCCTCAAGCAAGATCCGGAGGAAGAGGGTTACGACTATCTGCGACCTGTTCCGGCCGCAGTTCTGTCGTTTGACGAACAGGACGCAGTTGTCGCGACGGTGGACGAAGAGCTTGAGAACTGGAGCCAATGTTCTTCGCCGCCCCTGGTGGACCTGAAGTTTGATCCTTTTCAACCCAGGGAAATGCGCGAGGTGTGGAGGATTCTCAGGATCAACTTTGAGATCGCATTGGAGGTGGCCAGCCTCGCGGAGAAATGGAGACTGTGGGCCGAAACGGAGGAGAAGAAGAATGAACACCGACATCGAAATAGGGGGAAACTCAGCGGTCGAGCTGCGTAAGGCGGTGATGATCTACACGGGAACCCAGGCGTACGTTACCGTGCACGATGTATTGCGCGACGAACAGGGCGGACCACACTATGGCCCGCCGGAGGCCCTCAGCGCAGACTTCCTGAAAAGCCTCTGTGCGCTCTTGAAGCAAAAAGCGGTGCGTGAGATAGAGGTTCTCCCGAACAGTATCCTCTGCCTCACGGACGAAGTGATCGCTTGGTGGTGCCCGGCTGCGGTGCGCCCCATGTTCTTCCAATCGGCCACGGATCAAGAAGCGAACGCGCTGTCCGGCGAGAAGTTTCCGCACCCGCCCTTGGTGTTCGTCGCGACAGAGAGGCAGCTTTCGGTCCGGGCATTGCCCATCAACGATAGGCCCACCAGCGGCACTCCGTTGATGAGCGCACCGTACTGGAACACCTACGAGGACGGCTCAGTCTGCACCGGCAGCATGCGTGTGCCAACCGCGGAGGTCTCCTGTTCGGTCACGGCTGAGTGGGAGCGAGGGTTCTTTGAAAGCGCCTTCACCCACCCCGCCGGAGCCGTGCGGCTGACCTCATATAAAGGTGGCATCATCCCGATATGGACGAGCGTTCTCGGCGGAGCTGCTTTTCCGAATCAGCACCTGGTCAGCGCACACGAAACACTCTTGCAGTTCATACGCCGCTGCCAGAAGTAGCGAAAAGATGCTGACGAGAGCTGGTGGATGTAAGCGATACCGCCGAGGGGGTTGCGGATAGGAAATTGCCGAATCGAGACAGTGAGCGAAAAACCATATTGAGCAAAATATCGCCGAGTCTCACTTCATCAAAGTTGCCAAGAGATCGGGCTCGCAAGAGTCTTGCCTCTCGCGAGTCCGAGGCCGTTCCTAGATGAGCTGAGCCAGCACATCTCGCTGGAAGGGTAGCAGTTCATTAATCGCCCCACGCTGAATCAACTCTGGCCATGAAGGGTTCACGATCAGCGCACGTCCGATGGCCACGAGGTCGAATTCTTCGCGTTCCAGCCGTTCCAGCAACTCGTCGATACCCGTTGCCAGTGCCGTGTCCGCGCTTCCAAAAGTGCGCGTGAATTCCGTGTTCAATGTTATCGACCCCACCGTGACCGTGGGCTTGCCGGTCAGCCTCTTGGTCCATCCTGCGAGGTTCAATGAACTACCCTCGAATTCAGGCTCCCAGAAGCGGCGTTGCGAGCAGTGAAACAAATCCACGCCCGCGTCGCTGAGCGGCGCAAGAAATCGCTCCAACTCAGCGGGATTCTGCGCCAACTTGGCATGGAAATCCTGCAGCTTCCACTGCGAAAAGCGGAGGCAGACGGGAAAGTCCGGACTTACCCTGCTGCGGACCTCACGGATCACCTCCACCGCGAAACGGGTACGAGCGACCAGATCGCCTCCATATCTGTCGGTGCGCTGGTTGGTGCCTTCCCAGAAGAACTGATCCAGAAGATAACCGTGGGCGCCGTGAATCTCCAGTCCGTCGAAGCCCAGGCGCTGCGCCGAGGCCGCGGCTTCGCCAAAGGCACGGATCACATCGTCGATATCCTGCTGCGTCATTGGTTCGCCAACCTTCGCGCCGGGTTTGGCGAGCCCCGAGGGACCCACAGCGCCAGGACGGAAGGTTCCATCTGGCGCCGGCACCAGGCCAACGTGCCAGAGTTGGGGAAAGATCTTGCCCCCAGCCTGATGAACCTGCTCGACCACCCTCTTCCAGCCCGCCAGCGACTCGTCGCCATAAAAATGCGGCACATCGGGATAAGAGCCCGCGCCAGCATGTGGGACATAGGTCCCTTCGGTCACTATTAAGCCCACTCCGCCTTCGGCCCGACGGCGATAGTAAGCGGCTACATCCGGTCCCGGTATGCCCCCCGGTGACTTCGAGCGGGTCATAGGCGCCATCACGATTCGGTTTGATAGAACCAGCTTATTGATGGTAAACGGCTTAAACAAAAGTGCGGTACGGTCTTCGGTGAGATTGCTCATACTGATCTAGATGCAATCCATCAGGGTACGTCGCATATTCACGCCACTAGAGCTTTACCCAATGGCTATCTATCGCCATTGCCTGAGCATCCAGCATCTGCGGTTCGGCCGAGGATGCTCTTCGATCGAGTGCCAGAGTCATATCGCAATCGGCAGGCTTGCGTGCCCGTCGCCGTTCCACACGGAGCGCAGCATAAGGGCCACGGCCAAACAATAGGAGCAGTACGCTATGCAATCCGTTCATTACCTTCATCCGCGCCTATTGGGCAGCACCCGTCCGCTGCGTGTCCTGCTGGTTGGTGCCGGTGGGAGCGGGAGCGCGGTCCTGCTCCAACTCCCATTCCTGGAACAGGCTCTACGCGCCTGGGGCCAAACTGGGCTCGCCGTCACTGTGATGGACCCGGACACGGTGTCCGAGGTAAACGTCGTGCGTCAGCCGTTCTCACATGTAGATATCGGGTCAAACAAGGCTATGTGCCTGGTCGGCCGCATCAATATGTTCTGGGGCTTTAGCTGGAAAGCGATCCCCCACTCCTTTGGAGATGGCTCGGCTGCGGAGCCCGAGTGCGATCTGCTGATCAGTTGCGTCGATACCAGGAAGGCCCGCCATCAGATTGCCGAGTCGTTCAAGAAGCTCCGAGCGCCGGCCTATCATCTCGATCTCGGCAACAATGCTTCCAGCGGGCAATATGTCCTAGGCCAACCCAGGGATAGGACAGTCTCCGCACGCGCACAGGAGACACGCCTTCCTACAGTTTTCGAGCTCTATCCAGAGATAGCCGACGCCACACTCGGGGAAAGCCCGCTTCCAAGTTGCTCGGCCGTGGAGGCGCTTGACCGGCAGGAGCCATTCATCAACCAGACCCTGGCCGTTAGCTCGCTCGCCATGCTTGCTCGATTGCTGCGATACGGGCAAATCTCATATCACGGCGGCTTTTATAACGCCGAGACCGGGCGCATGGCCGCCCTTAACGTAGATCCAGTCCACTTTGCAACGCTGCGGAGAGCTGCGAAGAAGCTGACAGGAAGAGGCACGGCGCGCGGCAAACGTGCGGCCGCGTAATGGGGCATCTTCCGAGAGCCATCACAATGAGGGAGAGCAGAGCGGGCGAAAAATAATTCCAGAAAATCGTAGAGGCCGCTTCCTATGCTGCCGCGGCCTCCTCACTTCTATTCGATTGTGTACTGCCGTCAGGTATGGGTTCGTCGGGTATTGATCTCGTCGGGTTTGGATTCCGTCTGAGTTATGCCCGCTGACGGAATCGTTGTTCTGATTCCAACAGCAACAGCATTATGGCAAACCCTGGTACGTTATGCAAGCTTCATCAACAGCTTCATCACAGCTGTTCATCACGTTGAATTACGATGGCTCCCATCGCAGAGGCTGATCTGATACTCGCATGTTACCAGGAGTAGATAGTCTATCGTTTCCCCGGCCACTTCCTGCGGTTGATAGTGAACTCCTCGGGGTCAAGCTCATCGAGTAGCTCTGGGGTCTCATCGCGATCAATCTCGTCATCGATCCAGATGAACGAGACTACCGCGTTGTAATTTGTCAGGCGCATCGACTGCTCCAAGACCGTGGCACTAGACGTTACACGACCTGCAGGGAGCCAGAGATCGGCGCATACCCGCAGCGGGTCCGCTGATACCGAGCTGCCCTGGAACAGTTCGAAAGCTCCCGTGCCATCACCGACTTCGGTGCGACTGTACAGCGGGTATCCGAAGCTGCTTGACGTCTTGGACCAGACGATTCTCCCATCGGCGCTCCATACAAAAGCGCACCGCGCAGTCGTAAGCTCACAGTAGCGCCATCCCGTCGCGCTCAGGGAGGTCCCGAACTTGTTCGCGGTCTCCTTGACTGCATCCAAGGAAGGTGTGAAGCCCGCGATGATCCGCTTCGCGAACTCTGTGGGTATCAGTAGTTCCGCGGCGAATTGATTTGCTTCCTGTTCGTAGTCATGCTTCGCCGGCGACCATCGATTCAAGTCCCTCGATGTGCATACGCCTTCCGCCTGGTCGTGTTCTGGTAAGAGAAAGTGCCCAATCTCGTGGGCGACCGTGAATCGCTTCCGGGCGACTTCCCTAATGTCACGGCGCACGCCGATTATCCCGATGGGAACTCCCACCGGCCTCACAAGGCAGCCATCAAAGCCCTCCAGGTCCTCTTCTTCAACATCGAGACTTAGCCGTCTAGCAATTTCCTCAACGTCGGGAACCTGCTCGCGGAAGCCGAGTTTTCGAAGGACTTCCTCTGCATACGCTCGGGGAAGATCAGGACTGCTCATCGCTCCGCTCCTTTTGTCTAAGGCGGCGGTTCAACTTCTCTTCCAACCTATCTAATGCAGCTTGGTCGTCCGAGGACACAGATTTCTTTGCCCGGTACGAATAGCTGATGACGCCTACGTTTTGCAACGTGAAAGGCCGCATTACTCGGTCAAGTATGCTCTCCGCTTGGTGTGTTGCCTCGGACTCAGTTTGTGCGGGAAGATCATCTGGACGCAAATCCTTGAGAGCTTGCTTCAATCGCGGTGGAAGCTCTTTGTGCGCGTTCCAATACGTCTGAGCCGCACTGTAAATCCGTTTGTAAGCAGCACGCCGAAGTTCTTCCGTGTCAATCCCCGATGCCTCCAAAACACGGTCGGCCTCCGAGGCAGTCATGTCCTCGGCACTGCCGAACACAGCATCTGATTTCGCCTTTATCTTCTTCCAAGCGATGTTGAATTTCTCTTTTTCATCCATCGCGTTACCCCTGCCTCTCTACGCCTAAGGACTTCGCAAGCCGTCGCTGCAATACCTTCTTGCGGTTCGTAACCTCGTCCGCAGTAATGCCGAGGGCGTCTGCAATCTCCTCGCGCTTTTGCAGGTCCAAATCCACTACAGCAACTATGACATCTTGAAGGTTAGGGTCATCCTGGACGAGTTCCAGGATGCCTTCTCTGAACTCCCGCTCAGACACAATTGCCTCAGCGGTCTTCCCCCGAGCTGGAAAGTCCATCAGCGTTTTTTTCTTGCGCTCACCATTTTTTTCGCCGCCATCGCTGGCTGGATCGAGCACCTCGGTGTGCGAGTGAGCATGTCGTTTCGCCATGTCCATAAGATCTCGCTCCATGACGAGTGCCAGGAACGGGAACAGCGGACCTTTTGATGAGTGATAGTTGATCCCGTCTCCGGTCAGGAACTTCAGTAGAGTCTGCGAAGCAAGGTCCTCAGGCGACATGCCAGTTCCAGAGAGCACGCAAGCGGCGCCAGCCAGACCGAAGATCGCGAAGAGTTTGACCGCCTGGGCCGTAAGGCGGCGCAAGAGGTCATCGTAATCAATCGAATCTTCCGCTCTTGATCCGGCCAAAGCCTTGCTCTCCGGTTCCTATTCGTTTGACCTGCTCCAACTTTGCCATGAATTTTAACTTTATTTCCGGTGGCTCCCCGGACTTTTCTGCTCGGCCGGCGGCAAGAATTCAGCTTCTCACCCGAATCTCCACTGACGGCACTCCGTCGGAGGGCATTATGCCTTGCGAAAATGAGCATCATCTGCACGAAGAAGAACACGGCCACCGAGAAGGTGGCCATCATGAACAGGAAACCGGAGAGCACCATCACCACGAGGACAAGCCGGAACATCACCACCACCACGAGCTGAAGATCAAGCTGATCAATGAGGATGACGGACGCAACTACGAAATTCATGGGGAGGCCACCACACTGGTCGCCATGATGATCGAGAAGGTGTATGAGAAGCTGCGCGTCAAGCGTGAGAAGACTGATCGACTCCGCTGCGAGAACGGCGAGGACGTGTACCAGTTCCACGCAATGCACCTGCGGGCGTACTTTGAGGCCGGCCACTGCTCCGACCACACCTGGGTTTTCGCCGGCGGGACTGGGGGCGCCTGATGCTCGGGAGACCAACACCGGCCGACCCAGAGATTGCTTCCGCGCTTTTCAGTAAGCACTTGGACGATTTCTGGGCGACCGGCATCCCGGATCGGAAAGGCCTCGGCCGGATCCAGCTCGACTGCCTGCATTCGGTGATAGCTGTTCCGGCAGTGAGAGCAAACGATCAGCGCGACTGGTACTTCGTTCGCCTGGGGGCTGAATTCTACGACAGCTTCCCACCCACCGCAGCTTTCGTTACTCCCAAGGACTGGTCTGACGCAACTGCGGGCGGTCGGTGGCAGCCGACGTTTGGCACATTGCCACCTTGGTTCGGCTGGCACCCCGCCTTCAATTATCCCGATGGTCGTCCACGTCAGTTGCTGTGTTTTACGGTCACTGCCGAGTACTACATGGTGGACCATTCGCCAAGTGAGGAAACCGTGTGGACACCAGGCCGGCACACCGTGGCCGCAACCATCAACCGGCTTGTTGAGGTTCTCGGGAAGCCTTACTACAACAAACCAGCAGGTGAACAATGATCACGATTCCAACTTGCCATTGGCGAGCGATGATGAGGCGCTTTGCCGCGGCAACCAAGCGTGTGGAGCAAGTCGGTTACTTCGACGGCTACGAACTCGGCGACCACGGCATCGTCACTACGATCACGATCCCAGAGGCTCGGCTCGAACGCGGGTATTTTGAAGTCTCGCCTGAGGCGATGAGCGCGGCCGGAAAGCATCTGAGACAGCTTGGCCAAGTGAGGCTCGCTCAGGTCCACACGCACCCTGGAACCTGGGTTGACCACTCCGAGCATGATGACGAGCGCGCGTACTCGCAACGTGCGGGCTCCCTCTCCATCGTGCTTCCTAACTACGCGAGAGGAGGCGTGTTTCTTGAGGACTGCGGCATTCATGTCCGTGAGGAAGATGACTGGCGTATGTTGAGCCCGGAGGAATACGAGTTTTACCTACAGATAGTCCCCGCGATGTTTGTGTTTGGAGGGCGAGTATGAACGTGTCCAGTCGGCACGAGGGAACTCTAGGTGACCGACTGCGGCCCTTCGATCAATCCTTGCAGATAAACGTGGATGTCGTGGTCCAGCCCGACTTGGCCGGGGAGCGCAGTATGCAGCATTGTGCGTGGATGTTGGTGAATATCCTCTCGCGCCTCAAAGGAATAGTCCGGAAGGTCGGCTTCGTTTGTCCAGAGCACGTACAACTCCAGGAGAGGGTTGTGCCAGAGGTTTCCAGTAGCTGCTTTGCGGCTGCCGTTCTAGAGGCTGCAAAGAGTCTGGACGTTGTTCCGGTCCATCGAGGTCGGACGGGCGGGTTGTGTATAGTCGTGGGGACCAATCCAGAAGAGGGTGGATGGGCAGTTTTCGGATCTGGCTGGACTGGTGGAGTCTCCAAGTCGGCGATCCAACCTCCAGTAACCCCATCAACGCTACCGTTCGGGCCATACATCGCGGCTTGCGTCGCGGCCGGTGAGGTCTTCAAGTTCGCCAGGCTGCCTGAGAATACCTGCGAGGCACCGCACTCAGCATTCTTTTCAGCTTGGACCTTGCGTGTCTCGGACACGCCAGATTACGCCGGCCCGAGCCGAATTGCCGTAGAGCTTGATGCGCTTATCGCCGGAGTCGGTGCAGTTGGTTCCACGGCCGTTCACTGTTTGTGGGCCTGCGATGGAGTCAGTGGCCGCGTGGTGCTGGCAGACAACGACGATAAAGGTGTTGATGACACTAATCTGAATCGCTATCCACTCTTCAGAACCCAATCGCTGGGAAAGCCCAAAGCTGCCGAAGCTGCCCGCATCGCCGGGACAGCGTCCGTTCAGTGGGTGCCGCTCCAGTCTCCGGCCGAAGAGGTGGACTTCCAATGGTCCACGAAGCGAGTGCTCTCTGCGGTTGACGGCAACCGTGCGCGCTCGGCTATCCAGGATAAGTACCCAGCGCGCGTCATCGGAGCATCTACAAGCAACTTGCGGGCCGAGGTTGTGCGGTGTGGGCCTCCGGGCAACGGACCGTGCCTCGGGTGTTTCAATCCGCCCGGGCGGCTAAAGAGTGACGATGACATTAGGGAACAACTGGCGAATTCAAGAGAAGAGGTCATTCGCTCCATAGCTGCGGCTGCGGACGTAGCCACCGATGACGCCGCTGATTGGATCGCCTCCGGAAAGTGCGGAACCGCCGGCGCGAGGTTGCTCTCACACCTGCGACACACAGAAGCAGAGCCACAAGAGTTCGCCGTGGGGTTCGTCTCCGTGTTCGCCGGAACAGTCGGCGTTGCCGAACTCCTGAAGGACAGCATGGGCTCCGATGCACCGCTATCAGATAGCGAACAGCGTGCCGTCTTTCAGTTTTGGACACCACTCGCATCAAGCAATCGCAGTAAAGGCGCAATGGTCGACCCGAACTGCCCGAAGTGCGCCTCGCTGGAGCGTATCAGAATCGCGCATACGAGATTCTCCGCACTCGAACCGAAGCGTGAAGGCGGAGGTCGGGAAACACGTTCGCTGGTTCATTGCGAGAGCGCCGAGAAGCCTGCAAATAGTTAGCCCAGTTGCTTCTCGCCCCGCAGTTGCGCGACGTCGCAGCTGCTTCCGATTTAGAGGAGAGCTCGTTTCTACCCTCGCGCCAGCCTAATTCCTTCAAGTGCGCAGGCAAGGACGCCCTTGCGCCCACTCTGAGGGACTAGCAAACCGCATGTTCAAACGGGGCCAGTTCCACAAGTCTGAGCCTGTTCTTGAGCGAGCTTTTTCTCGCCGTGTATTTCAATCGATTGGTGTACATTGGAGGCAACAAGGAAAAGCCATAGATTCAGGGAGTTGGCGCGACAGTGGACCAAGCAACGCACAACAAGATTGTCTCGTTTATCTGGGGTATCGCCGACGACGTTCTCCGCGACCTGTTTAAGCGGGGCAAGTACCCGGATGTGATCCTGCCGATGTGCGTCATCCGGCGCATGGACGCTGTGCTGGAGCCGACCAAGCAGGCGGTGCTCGATACCAAGAAGATGCTCGATGAGGCCGGCATCACCGAACAGCGTGCCGCGCTTGCCGAGGCTGCAGGCCAGGTGTTCTACAATACCTCAAAGTTCACCCTGCGGGACCTCAAGTCCCGCGGCAGCCAGCAGCAACTCCTCGCAGACTTCGAGGATTACCTCAACGGCTTTTCCGCCAACGTGCTGGACATCGTTGAGAATTTCAAGTTCCGCAACCAGCTATCCACCCTCTCCAAGGCCGATGCGATCGGCACGCTGATCAACAAGTTCCTCGATCCTGACATCGACCTTTCTCCTGCCGGAATTGATAACCACTCCATGGGCACGGTCTTCGAGGAGTTGGTCCGCAAGTTCAATGAGGAAAACAATGAGGAGGCCGGCGAGCACTGGACGCCGCGCGATGCCGTCCGGCTGATGGCAAACCTCGTATTCCTGCCCATTGAGGCTGAGATCAAGTCCGGCACCTACCTGCTCTATGACTGCGCCTGCGGCACCGGCGGCATGCTCACTGTGGCAGAGGAAACGCTCACGGCCATCGGTGCCCGGCACGGCCAGCGGGTCAAGTGCCTGCTCTACGGCCAAGAGATCAACCCCGAGACCTACGCCGTCTGCAAGGCCGACATGCTGCTGAAGGGTGAGGGTGAGAGCGCCGACCACATCGTAGGCGGCGCGGAGTGGTCCACCCTCTCGCATGACGCATTCCCCGGCCGCGAGTTCGATTTCATGCTCTCCAATCCGCCGTACGGCAAGAGCTGGAAGAAGGACCTGGGGGACATGGGCGGCAAGGATGGTATGCGCGATCCGCGCTTCCGGGTGATGCACGAGGGCGAGGAACTCAAGCTGGTCACCCGCTCCAGCGACGGCCAGATGCTCTTCCTCGCCAACATGGCCTCGAAGATGAACCCGGATTCCGCCCTCGGCAGCCGCATCGCAGAGGTCCACAACGGTTCATCGCTGTTCACCGGCGATGCCGGCCAGGGCGAGAGCAACATCCGCCGCTGGCTCATCGAGAATGACTGGCTGGAGGCCATCGTCGCTCTGCCTCTCAACCTCTTCTACAACACCGGTATTGCCACCTATGTATGGGTGCTCTCCAACCGCAAGCCGGCGCACCGCAAGGGACAGGTGCAACTGATCGATGCCACTCAGTGGTTCAAGCCGCTACGCAAGAACCTCGGCAAGAAGAACTGTGAACTCTCCCCCGAGGACATCGAACGCGTCAGCCAGGCCTTCCTCGACTTCAAAGAGACGCCCGAGTCCAAGATCTTCCCCAACGCCGCCTTCGGCTATTGGAAGGTGACGGTTGAGCGGCCCCTGCGGCTGCACAGTCAGCTTACCCTCAAGGCGATCGAGACGCTGCGC
>Ga0302320_10025898_pt1 | contig 11383 bp, 11 predicted proteins | sample Bog_T0_3_FD_202130 | JGI IMG/M metagenome (GOLD analysis project Ga0302320, IMG submission 202130) | Peat permafrost microbial communities from Stordalen Mire near Abisko, Sweden - Bog_T0_3 | ecosystem: Environmental > Terrestrial > Soil > Wetlands > Peat | place: Sweden: Abisko, Stordalen Mire... | reverse complement strand
CAGTGTAGCCTTCCCCGCGTTCGTTTCCAAACGCAAGAAAGCCGTAATCCCGCAGCGCTGTCATCCTGAGCGAAGCGAAGGACCCCTTGTCCGTCAGCGTCAGTATTGGCCTGGCGAGGAATTTCTACCACTGCCCTGCGTTTCTATCCTTCAGCGACGCGCGCCGACGGGCCGGGTCCCTTATCTTCTTGGCAGTGTGCCTTTACGGAAGGGCTCGGCTACTAGTTGCCATTCGTCTTCGTAGATCACATAGCCGGGTTTGTCTGTTCTGATTTTCTTCAGGTAAACGCCGTTGCGTTCAAGGATTTGAACCATCTCCCAGATGCGAGAGATGTGCTCGGTGGATCCAGTTTTGAACCAGCAGATGCCGAGGCGCAGCTTGTCGCGCCCGAAGGAAGTTGGCTTTTGCAAATTGTCGTTGAACCACGCTCGCAGTTCGTTTAGTTCGTCAGCGTCGGAGCCCGTAATGTTTTGCCCCTCCAGCGCCCGCGCTGTTGCCTGAAAGATTCCCTGCTCAACATTACTATCTTCGTCGTTGCGGCCGATGACAAAGCGGATATATTCGCGTTTTTCTAGCGGATCGTGGCGCTCGAGAATGAAGCGTTCATCCTCTGTCTCAACGAAGGCAAGGCGCCCGGGAATGCAGGAAAGGACCGTGCCCATTCCGCGTCCGACGATCTGCTTGAGAGCTTCGACGAGCAGAAGTTCCTTCTGGTCAAGCGCGGGGTCCTCGGAAATAGCGGAGACGATGCTGGGTGAGTGCCGTTTCTGCAACTCGCGCGCAATGTTGTCGACGAAGAGTTTGTTGCTGGGGATGGGCAGGCGGTACTTGGGATCGAAGTCTGTGAAGTGCGCGAGCTGGTGGGTAAACTTGTGGCGCAGACGTGGGTTGGAGAGGATATCCCGGTAGTGATCGCGCTTGCCGCGCTTCACGAATGCCGCGATGAGTGCATGCTCGTAGTGCACGGAAGGAGTGTAGCGTAGAACCCCCGACGGTCGGCAATTTGACACAACACTGCCAAGGCCGAACAACACTACCGGGAGGTATTGGCCGAACTGCCCTGCCGAACTGAAAGCTTCGACTGAATCAGCTCTTTCTGGTCGAGTTCTCCGTTCCCGTCTCTATCCAGCTTGTTGAACTCCGCTTCCATGAAGGCCATCCATTCCTTCTTGGATATCCTGCCATTCTTGTCGGCGTCCAGCAGAAGCAGCAGTTGCTTAACGTTCTCGTTGGCTTGAGCAAACTTGTCTCGTGGCTTGGGCGCGACGTCAGCCACCGCCAATACGCCGCTCGTGCTCATCAATGCGATCAGCAAACTTCTTCGGGTCATTGTGTACCTCGCGGAGTCTTACTGACGGGGAGATCAAGATTCTGGCACAACTCCGCCGAATTCCAATGATTACGTGGGTAACGGAATCGCAAAGGGGATAGCCCGTTACCATCGCCAGCCACTCAGATCACTTCGCCCTCCAAACCACCTTCCCCGCCACCATAGTCCAAACCACCTTCGTCTCCCGCATCTCCTCAGCAGAAACCGTCAACACATCACGATCCAGCAAAACCATATCCGCCCGCTTCCCCGCAGCGATGGTCCCAATGGAGCCCTCCATATTCATAGCCCGCGAAGAATTTCGGGTGTACGCGTAGAACATCGCCTCTCGTGGCATCGCCTGCGAAGCGTCCAGCACTCCTTCCGGTCCCTTGCGCGTCTCTGCCTGATAAATCGCCCGGAAAACGTTGGCCGTCGAAACCGGCCAGTCGCTCGCGCCGGAAATAATTCCGCCGTTATCCAGAATCGACCGCGCCGGATACTGCCACCTGTAAATTTCAGGATCGATATACGGTTTCAGAATCTCAATCGTGTCGTTGCTCGCCTCCGCCCAGAACAGCTGCAATGCGCTCACCACGCCCAACTCCCGGAACCGCGGAAAATCCTCCGGCAGCACGAACTGTTCATGCGTCAGCGTATGCGGCAACCCTGAGTTTCCATTCGCCTTCCGTGCCGCCGCAATCCCGTCCAACGCCGCCTTCACCGCGCCATCGCCAATCGCGTGCACATGAACGATCAATCCCTGCTTGTCCGCCGCGATGCACAGTTCAGCAAACTTTTTCGGATCGAACAACAGGTCGCCATACCGCCCCGTGTTCTTGTACGGCTTGCTGAGATGAGCGGTCTGGGACGGAAACTCCACCACGCCATCGGCAAACACTTTGATCCCGGTCACGTGCAGATTGGCAACGTCCTTGTATTGCTCCCGCGTCTTCGGCACCACCGCCAGTTCCGCCACTGGATCCTGCACCAGCACTTGCGGAAACGCCACCACCTGCGACCTCAACTCGCCCCGATCCGCCAGCATCTTATAAGCCTTCAACACATAATCCGCCGCCAGCGGATCGAGCCACGCCGTGATCCCCAGGCTGTAGTTGTATTCCAAAGCCGCGCGCGCCCCAGCCAGCAATTGCTCGTCCGTAAACGCAGGCAGCAGCGCGTCGATTTTTTCTTCGCCCGCATCCACCAGAAATCCATTCGGCTGCATGTCTTTATCGAAGCCGTAATAACTTCGTTCTCCCGCGGAAAGTTTCGTCAGAAAATCCGCCGTGATGCCCGCCCGCTGCAGCAGCGCACGGTTCGCCCACGACGTATGCCCATCCATGCCGCGCAGGAGAAGATATTGCTTCTCGTAAGCTCCCGTACTGAACTGGGCATTTAGCGTGTCTGTGTGCGACCAGAACGCCAGCGGCATGCCTTGAACTTCAAGAATGTCGCCGCGCATTCCCCGGCGCGCCTTCTTGGCGTCCTCGACAAAAGGTGCAAGCTGATCGAGCGTTTCCACCTTCTCGCTGGCATCGGAGCCAATCAATCCCAGTCCGCCGTCGATCGAGTGGCTATGCGAATCGATGAACCCGGGGAAAAGACTCTTGCCCTCGAGATCGATGCGTTCAGCCTTCGCGGATGCGGACTTCTCCACCTCGGCCAGATTTCCCACCGCGACAATCTTGTCGCCGCGAATCGCCACCGCTTCCGCATACGGGTTCTGCGGATCGCCCGTGAAAACCTTGGCATGAAAGAAAATTCGCTCCCCGGAACTCTGCTGCGCGCAGAGCCGAGAACCGGTCACGGCAACAACCAAACAAGTGACCAAGAAAACAACCAAACCTCTGCGAGATGAGAATCGCGTCACCGAGTCACCCTTTCCCAAAGCTGTGTGCCAGATTCAACTCCTCGAATCATCTCCGCCACCGGCTCACCACATACAGCAAAATCGACAGCACCACGCTCACCAGCACCGAGGTGGCCAGCGGCAAATATACCGTCGTATTCTTCCGGCGATACAGGAAATCCCCTGGCAGCCGTCCCAGGGGGAAGTTCATTCGCCCCAGCAGCATCACAAGAATGCCGGCCACCACCAACCCAATCCCGAGAAAAACCAGCAGCTTTCCCATCTCCATCAAATTTCAGCTCCTGCATGTACTAACGAGTTTTTCCAGGCAACAGACGCCTGCAATAATCCCACCAAAGGGTCTAAAGGAGAAATTCAGCCGGAATTTTATCTCCCGCCGTTACTCCGTCCGCTCCTTATTCGGCAACCAAAGAACGAGCTGCAAGCTCCCAGCCCAGCCCCGCGCTGCAGGGCATTCGGAGGTTTTACCATGCCATCCCCCAAAGTTTCAGTTCTGCGCTTCACCGTGCTAACTCTGTTGGCCGCCACATCCGCGTTTTCCCAGGACGTTCTCACCTATCACAACAACAATTCCCGCACCGGCCTCAACTCCGCCGAGACTACTCTCACTCTCACGAACGTCAATTCAACGTCGTTCGGAAAACTCTTCACTCTTACCGTCGACGGCCTGGTTGACGCCGAGCCGCTCTATCTCTCAGCCGTCCCCGTCCAGGGCGGCACCCACAACGTTCTTATTGTCGCCACCGAAAATGACTCCGTCTATGCTTTCGACGCCGACTCCGGCGCGCAACTCTGGAAAATCTCCACTCTCAAATCTGGAGAGGTTCCGTCCGATGATCGCGGTTGCTCCCAGGTCACGCCGGAAATCGGCATCACCTCCACCCCCGTCATCAGCCGCCCTATTGGATCGAACGGCGTGATCTACGTTGTCGCCATGTCGAAAGATTCCTCCGGCAACTATCATCAGCGCCTGCACGCCCTCGATGCCACCACAGGCAACGAACTCTACAAAGGCCCGGTCGACATAACGGCGCAATATCCCGGCACGGGCGATAACAGCTCCGGCGGCTATGTCATCTTCGATCCCGCCCAATACAAAGAGCGTTCCGGCCTGCTGCTGGCAGGCGGAGAAGTTTATCTCGCATGGGCATCGCACTGCGACATCCGTCCCTATACCGGCTGGGTCATGGGCTACAGCGCCAGCACGCTCGCACAGAAGACTGTAATCAATGTAACGCCCAACGGCAATGAAGGCGCGATCTGGGGCTCGGGTGCGGGCCTCGCCGCCGACGGTTCCGGGAATATCTTTTTTCTCGACGCCAACGGAGTCTTCGATACCACCTTGAATTCCAGCGGCTTCCCCAGCAGCAGCGATTACGGCAACGCCTTCATCCGCCTCACCACTAAAGGCGGGCTCGCCGTCGCCGATTATTTCGAAATGGATAACGGAGTGCAAGAGAGCGACGGCGACGTCGACCTCGGTTCCGGCGGCGGCATCCTGCTGCCAGCAATGAAAGATTCCTCCGGCAACACCTGGGACTTAGCCGCCGGCGCCGGCAAAGATTCCAATCTCTATGTTGTGAATCGCAATTCCATGGGCAAGTTCAATTCCAGCAACAACAACAACTATCAGGAGCTAGCCGGAGCACTGCCAGGCGGCATCTGGTCCATGCCCGCTTTTTTCAATGGCAGGCTCTACTTCGGCCCCGTAGGCCAGCCGATTCTAGCCTTTCAATTCAAGAACGCCAAGCTGCAAACTACTCCGGTCGCGCAAACCGTCACCACCTTCGCCTATCCTGGAGCCACTCCCAGCATCTCTTCCAACAAGGCGCAGAATGCGATCGTCTGGGCCACGGAGAACACTAACCCTGCGGTACTGCACGCCTACAACGCGACCAGCCTAGTCGAACTCTACAACACCAGTCAGGCCGCTGGCGGACGCGATACCTTCGGCGCCGGCAACAAGTTCATCACTCCGCTCATCATCAACGGCAAAGTCTACGTAGGCACCACCACCGGCGTAGGCGTCTTCGGCCTGCTCTCCGCGCCAGGGAGAGGTAAAGAATAGCAATCGTCTCATGGAGCCCTGGACGCCTCGTCCGGGGCCGTCAGTCATTTCGCTGGACGCTGCATTCCCACAGGAGGAAGATAGACCCATGCCCGGGCACGCGAGCGCGTATGGCTTCATTTCGCTGGCAGCCGTCGCCTGCCTTCTTTCCACTGGCGCTCTTGCGCAATCCTCCGATTCACAATCCACCACCGACCTCAACCTCAACAACGCCAATCCCACCCGCGCCACCGAAACCCACACCGAGAGCGGCAATCGCAGCATCGACACTCACACCCTCCAGCGCCTCGGCGCCAGCGGTCAGTTCGAGCCTTACCAGGAGATCGAAACCGAAACTGTAAAAGTAAGCTCCACCACCGTCCGAACCACCACCCGCACCTTCGGCAGAGATGCCGACGGAAACAAAACCCTGCTGCAAGTAAGAGACGAAGAAAGACACAATCAGCCCGGCGGCGACTCAAGCGTAACCCGCGTCGTCTCCAATCCCGACGCCGACGGCAGGCTGCAGCCCGTTCAGCGCGAACTCGAGCAGACCAAAAAACTCGGCGACAACGTCGAGCAGACCAAACGCACTGTGCTGCTACCCAGCGTCAACGGCGATCTCACTCCCGCCGTGCAAATCGAACAGCGCCGCGTAAAAGGCGCAAACGACACGGTTCAAACCCAAACCACAACATCCCTTCCCGATGGCGAAGGCAACTGGCAAGTCAACGAAACCAAACACACAACCACGCAGAAAGACGGGAAGAACAGCACCACCGACGAGCGCGTCTCCCGCCTCAATTCCGACGGCAAGCTGGAAGAAGTCTCGCACACGATAACCCACGAATCCGAGACCGCGTCTGGAGAAAAAAACGGCGCTACCGAAACTTACTCACTCGATGTCACCGGCACGCCGCGCGACGGCAACCTGCATCTTGTTCAACGCGCCACTACCGCCCAGCGCACCGGCGCAACCGGCCAGCAAACCATGCAACACCGAGTGGAGCAACCCGACCCCGGCGATCCCAACGCCGGCCTGCGCGTAACCATCCTCACTACAGATACCGCCCGCCCCAGTGCTTCCGGCACGCGCACCACACAAACCATCCAAGCCCTCGACCCAAACGGCGATCTCTCCATGGTTTCAGTCGACACTACAAAATCAGACGGCACCGCCGTCCAAGTACAAATCGCTCCTCCAGAAAAGAAAAAGTAGTTGCTGCGTCGGCCACCCACGTGAAAACAGCCGCCTGTGTCGGCAGTATACGTGGGGACAGCCGCCCTCTGCTGTCCGTCGAGCGCAACTAGGTGACCTGTTCCGGTCGGTCGCGCAGCGACGGCATTCATTAGCCCGCACGTGAATGGGGAGAGGCTGCCAGAAATAACCAGTCTCCTTCAGGGAAGGCACTGTTTCACGTACACTCTCCCCCATGAAGCCTCCCCGCTTTTTCAACGAAGACGAAGTCCGCTCCCACCTCCACATGTCCGATCTCATCGAGGCCATGCAGCGCGCCCTCATCGAATTCTCCGCTGGCCGCGTGCAACAACCGGTTCGCACGGTTCTTAAATTCGGCGGGAGTTCGCTCTTCGGCCTGATGCCCTCCTACGTGCCCGGGCTCCCAGCGCTCGGGACAAAGTTGGTGACCGTCTGCGCCGCCAACGCCGCCCGTGGCCTCGGCACGCACCAGGCTGTCATCGTCATGCTCGACCCGGAAACCGGCATCGCCACGGCCATTCTCGACGGTCGCTACATCACCGAGGCGCGCACCGCCGCCGTTTCAGCCGTCTCCGTGCGGCTTCTGGCTCGCGAAGACGCACGCATCCTAGGCATTCTCGGCTCCGGAGTCCAGGCCCGCAGCCACTACGAAGCCCTCACCCTGGTGCGCCAATTCACCGAAGTCCGCGCCTGGAGCCCCAACCCAACTCGCCTCCGCCAATTCGCCGCCGAAACCGGAGGGCAAGCCATGCCCAGCGCCGAAGCTGCAGTGCGCGGCGCTGATGTAGTAGTTGCCGCTACAGCGTCGCCCACTCCGGTAGTGCAAAACGAATGGGTGAAAGTTGGCGCTCACATCATCGCCGTTGGCGCTTGCATCCCATCGCAACGCGAACTCGATCCCGCGCTGGTGCAACGCGCGCGCCTGGTAGTCGATTCTCGCGCCGCCGCGCTCCAAGAAGCCGGCGACGTAGTCATCGGAATCGCCGAAGGCCGCTGGACCCCCTCGCACATTGCCGCCGAACTGGGCGAACTTCCACGGCGTCAAAATGATCGTGAGATCACGGTATTCAAATCGCTAGGCCTGGCAGTCGAAGATATCTACGCCGCGCACTTAGTCATGACCCGTTCAACCTAACCACCGCCGGGTTTTCCTCTGTGCGACGCTGTGTCCTCTGGGTCAAAGATTCCAGGCCGGCACACAGCGCCGCCTGCCAATAGCCGGGACGGCGCTTTGCATCATAAAGTACTTGACAATAAGACCATCCTCCGCTACTCTATCCCGGTCATGCCCGACCCGCGCCCGCACCGTCTCCGCCGCCCTCATCGGACCGCGCACACCCTGCCACAGTCGAATTCAGCCCCCGATCCCGCCGCCGACCTCCGCTTCATTCGCGACACCATGGAGCGCTCCGCCTCCTTCACCGCCGTCCCCGGCTGGGGACAGGTTATCCTCGGCGCGACCGCGCTCGCCGCCGCCACCCTCGCCGCGCGTCAACCCGCCTCCACCGCCTGGCTCATGGTCTGGCTCTCCGAAGCCTTGCTCGCCGCCATTATCGCCCTCGTTTCTATGCGCTGGAAGGCCAACCGCCGCGGCCTTCCGCTCTTCACCGGACCCGGCCGCAAAGTCGCCCTGGGTCTGTTTCCGCCGCTCATTGCCGGAGCATTTTTAACGTTCGTGCTGCAGCGCGGCGGCCTCGAATCCGCCCTCGCGCCTGCCTGGCTTCTGCTCTACGGCGCAGGCATTATCACCGGAGGGCTGTATTCCGTTTCCATCGTCCCCGTCATGGGCGTCTGCTTCATGGCCAGCGGCGCGCTCGCCGTCGTCGCCCCCGCAGCCTGGGGCAACTATTTCCTCGCCGCCGGTTTCGGCGGCCTGCATATTATTTTTGGATTCCTCATCGCCTGGAGGCACGGTGGCTAGGTCCCTCGCCCATCGCCGCAAGCCCGCCAAAGCCGAGTCCCTGGCCGCATCTTCCGGGCATGCCCGCGTTCCCGCCCGCGCTCTCGAACTCCCCGAGCTCGACCGCCTCATTCACGAGCGCATCCGCCTCGGCATTGTCAGCGCCCTCGCCACCAACGCCAGCCTTAGCTTCAACGACCTGAAACGCATTCTAAAAACCACTGACGGCAACCTCAGCGTCCACGCCCGCAAACTCGAGGAAGCCGAATACATTTCTTGTCTGAAATATTTCGAAGCCCGCGTCCCCCGCACCGAATACCGCCTGACCGCCGCCGGCCGCCGCGCCCTCGCCCAATATCTCGATCAAATGGAGGAATGGATCCGCTTAACCCGCGACCAGTAAGGCTCGTGTGGAGCGGGCACTTTGCCCGCTGTCTTTGACGTTGACTTTCGAACGCCTGCATACCGTGGAAGAGCGGCGCTTCAGCGCCGCGCCAGGAGTAAACAGATTCGCGCTCTAGCGCTTGAGGAAAGAGACCATGGAACCTAAAACCACTTCGCCCAACTCCTCCCGCGCCCCAAAAATCAATCGCATGGCCGCCAGAATCGCCATCGCACTCTCTGTAATCGCGCTGCTCTGCGTTCTCAGCGGATACTTTCAGCCGCCGCAAGCCGACGAAGGTTCCGCCTCCCACACCTTCCAAATCTCCATCGCACTCTTATTCCTCACGCTCATCCTCTTCTTAACCACTGCCGATTGGAAGCGCCCCGCGAAAAGTATTCGCGCCTTAGGCCTTCCCGCAGCTGCGTTGGCCATCGCATTCGCTGCACTCTTTTACTTGGAACACTATCGATAGGAGCGCAGCCGGAAAACTGTTAGTGCTCATGTGGGGACAGCCGCCTCGGCTGTCCCGCGAGCACAGCGAGCGCCCCCGGCCCGTCTGCTTGGGAGACTCCTGTCCGCTGCCTTTGATTTTGACCTTGATTTTGCGCTTCAGCGCTGCCACTATGCCTTCCCAGCGATTCTGGGCTTAGCCGTGCGGCCGAGTGCTACAATCCCCGGCATGAAACGCCTCATACTCTTCTGCCTCTTCGCAACTCTGCTAACCGCGCACGCGCAAGAAGTCGAAATCACCGCCGAGCCCCACCACCACCTGACCTTCGAAAACAAATCTGTCCGCGTCTTCAACGTCGAAGTCGCGCCCAACGACGCCACTCAAATGCACTGGCACCGCCACGACTACATCGCTGTAACTCTGGGCGCCGCCGAGATCTCCAACACGGTCAAAGACAAGCCCGCAGTCACCGTCAAATTCACTGACGGCGACACCCGTTTCGGCGCCGCCACCTTCGCTCACGTGGTTCGCGACACCGGCCCTGGGTCTTTCCGCAACGTCACCATCGAAATTCTCGAAGATGCCACGCTCCACAACGCCATCTCGCCCTGGAATCCCGCGAAGAACGAAGACCGCGGCCTAGAAACTTTCCCCGGCGGCACCCAGCAAATCCTCTTCGTCAAAGATGCCATCCGGGTCTCCGAATTCGAACTCCAACCCGGCGCGGAAATTCCTACGTATGACCACAAAGGCCCGCAGTTGCTGATCGCCGTCAGCCACCTCTACCTGCACACCGCGGCCGAAGGCCAGGGGCCCGGACCGTTTCGCCTCCAGTCCGGCGAAGTGAGATGGCAGGCCGCCGGCTCCACGCACACGCTCACCAATACCGGCCACCAGCCAGCAAAATTCGTAACTCTGGAATTTCCGTAACCCTGAAATTCCTGTAACCCACGCTTGTCCTTCCGAGCGGACGTATCGCGCGGAATCTTGGTTTCATGTGGAGACAGCCGCCTCCGCTGTCCGCCGCGCGCAACGAAGCCCCCTCGCCGCATTCCTCGCTTGACTCCACTCCCAGCCTCGAATACACTTCTGACTCGGTTCGAAACCCTCCCTCCCAGGCTCGCCGCCGAGTGAGCCGACCCCGCTTTTGGTGCCGCCGTCTTCAAATTCTCACTCGGCCTTCCCGCCAAACCCAGGCTTCGGATCGCACCCTAGCTTCCAGATTGTGGAGCGGGCCTCCTCGCCCGCTCCGCAATCCTGCCTGAACCCTACGGCGTAACCTGAAACACCGCTCCGCCGCGCGACGCGTTCTCACCACCGTCGCGCCCCGCCGATCTTAGCCAAGATTTATGTGGGGACAGCCGCCCTGGGCTGTCCGGTCGAGGGCGGCTAGTCCTCCTTAAGCCACGTACGGAAAGTGCCCGCACTTTCTACAGTCGCCCTCCGATTCCACCTCGCACAGAAATGGAGCTATAGGTGCAGCCGGACCTCTACCCTCGGGTTGGGGCGAGCAGACGGGATTCATGCTTCAACTGGATGGCACGCCATCGTGTCTCTCCAGCTGCACCATCACCGAATATATTGATGAAGGAAGTTTCACTTACTAACAACCTGCCGCGAGCGGGCATTGTGATCTATATGACCCCGAATCGTGTTCCAGCTAATGACTCATCCTTTGGGCTCCCGCCCGAAGGGTGAGTTATCCACAACCGCACTGTGAGGAGCCTGACGGCCGGTCCGCAGTGGGGCGCGGGACGCCGAGGCGGGAAGGGAACGAGTTCGGCCCGCTCGGAAGTGGGTCCGCGCTTTATCTCTTGCGGTTTGTTTTCCCCTGCTACGATCTTTTCCAGTCAACCTGCTAAAGTAATTGGCATTCGACAACCGGAACTTGCCGCAATATTTATTTCGCCATGAAACCTTTTTTCCGCTTTGCCGTCTTGGCGCTGGTGCTCGTGGCCGTGGCGTTGGTGTCGGCGCTGACCGCGATGCGCTTCGCCATTCACGGGCAGGTCGTCGCCGTGCCTGCGGTCGTCGGACTCTCGCCCGCCGACGCCGAGCGCGCGGTCTCAGGCCTGGGTTTGCAGATCGAAGTCGAGCGGCAGTATTACAGTCCGCAAATTCCCGAGGGCAGGATCATGACCCAGATGCCGCTGCCCGGGACCAAGGTGCGGCGCGGTTGGCAGGTACGCGTGGCCGAA
>Ga0302320_10025897_pt1 | contig 11383 bp, 11 predicted proteins | sample Bog_T0_3_FD_202130 | JGI IMG/M metagenome (GOLD analysis project Ga0302320, IMG submission 202130) | Peat permafrost microbial communities from Stordalen Mire near Abisko, Sweden - Bog_T0_3 | ecosystem: Environmental > Terrestrial > Soil > Wetlands > Peat | place: Sweden: Abisko, Stordalen Mire... | reverse complement strand
TATAACTCCCGGGTACGTCCTGAAACAGGAGGCCCACCTTGACCGCCGAGTTGATTCACCGTCTGCACTTCGCCTTCACCATCACCTTCCACTATCTCTTTCCGCAACTCACCATGGGCCTGGCCCTGCTGATCGTGGTGCTCAAGTCGGTTGCTCTCAAGACCGGCAGCCCGCAGTGGGACAAGGCGGCGCACTTCTGGGGCCGCATCTTCGCCATCAACTTCGTCTTCGGCGTCGTCACCGGCATTCCCATGGAGTTTGAGTTCGGCACCAACTGGGCGCGTTTCTCGCGCCTCTCCGGCGGCGTCATCGGCCAGCCCCTGGCCATGGAAGGCGTCTTCAGCTTCTTTCTCGAGTCGGCATTTCTCGGCCTCTTCCTGTATGGCGAGAAGCGCATCTCCAAACTGATGCACTGGTTCTCTGCGGTGATGGTCTTCGCCGGGTCGTGGATCTCCGGCTTCTTCATCATCGTGACCGACGCCTGGATGCAGCACCCGGTGGCCTATGACCGGCTGCCCAACGGCCAGTTCGAAGTTGTCAGCTTCTGGCAGCTTCTGCTGAATCCTTGGGCGCTGCTGCAATATGCGCACAACATGACCGGAGCGGTGGTCACCGGCGCCTTTGTGATGAGCGCTGTGGGCGCGTTCTACCTGCTAGAGGGCCACAGGACAAACCAGGCGCGGATCTTTCTCAAGGTGGGCGTCATCGCCGGCGTAATCGCCTCCATCGCCATCATCTTTCCCACCGGCGACCTGCACGGCAAATACATGGCGCGCAATCAGCCGGCCGCGATTGCAGGCATGGAGGGGCTGTTCAAATCCGAGGCTGGCGCGGGGATGGTGCTGATCGGTCAACCCAACGAGGAGACCGGCGAGATCGACAACCCCATTGTGGTCAACGATGCCCTGAGTTTTTTAATTTACGGAACCACCAAGGCGGAAGTGAAGGGACTTGACCAGATTCCCCGCGATCAGTGGCCGACCGCTCTGCCCTTGCTCTACTACGCCTACCACATCATGGCCGGGCTGGGAACGTGGTTCGTGCTGCTGATGGCAGTGGCCGTGTTCCTGCTTTGGCGCGGGAAGCTGTACAAGGCGCGCTGGGCTCTGTGGGCGCTGCTGCTCAGCTTTCCGCTGCCTTACATTGCCAACACCGCCGGCTGGATGACCGCCGAGTTGGGCCGTCAGCCCTGGCTGATCTACGGCCTCATGCGCACCAGCGAGGGCTACTCGAACACCGTCTCAGCCTCGAACGGCCTCTTCACCTTGCTGGGCTTTATGGGTCTTTACACGTTGCTCGGCCTTTTGTTTACCGTTCTCATCTACCGCGAGATCAGCAACGGGCCGGAGTCAACCGCCGCGCATGAAATCCACGCCGCTTAACGCGCCTGCGCACCTGGGAGTTTCATCATGATGGGTTTCATCTGGTTCTGGCTGGTCGCCGTGATGATCGTGGGCTACGTCGTGCTCGACGGCTTCGATCTGGGCGTGGGAGTGCTTCACCTGTTCCTGGTACGCAACGAAGCCGAACGCCGCACCACCCTGGCCAGCATTGGCCCTGTGTGGGACGGCAACGAGGTCTGGCTGCTGGCCGGCGGAGGCACGCTCTATTTTGCGTTCCCCTTGCTTTATGCCTCGGCCTTCAGCGGTTTCTATCTGCCGCTGATGATTGTGCTGTGGCTGCTGGTTCTGCGCGGCATCAGCCTTGAGCTGCGCAACCATATTGACGTCGGCGTCTGGCGCGCGCTGCTGGACGGCGTCTTCGGCCTGGCCAGTGCGCTGCTGGCTGTCTTTTTTGGCGCCGCGCTGGCCAACGTGCTGCGCGGGGTTCCGCTGCAGGCCGATGGCTACTTCTTTCTGCCGCTGTGGACCAACTGGCAGCCAGGCGTCCATCCCGGCATTCTCGATTGGTACACAGTCATCGGCGGTCTGGTGGCGCTGTCGGCGCTCACGCTGCATGGAGCCCTGTGGCTCACCATCAAAACCTCAGGCGATCTGGAGCAGCGGGCGCGGCGCATTGTGACACCGCTTTGGCTGCTGTTGGCGGCGCTTACCGTGGTGAGCCTGGTGGCTACCATCGCCGTGCGGCCGGCGAGCCTCAACAACTACTTCAATTTCCCGCTCACCTTCGCCATCCCCGCCGGCGTCATCGCCTCGCTGGCAGGCATCTGGCTCTTCAACCGCAAGGCGCAGCCAGTCAAGGCATTCCTCTCTTCCTGCTGCTACCTCTTCTTCATGCTGGCCGGGGCCTGCTGGGGACTGTATCCAACCCTGCTGCCGGCCACCACCGGCGCGGACCGCGACATTACCATGAGCAACGCCATCTCCGGGCCGCATACGCTGGCGGTCGGACTCGCGTGGTGGGGCTTCGGCATGGCGCTCGCCGTCTGCTACGTGGTCTTCGTCTACAGCAAATTCCGCGGCAAGGTGGATATCAGCTCGGCCGGGCACTGACGCACTCTCGCAAGCGCACAAAATGGGCCGTAAGATTTGGAAATAGACTCCGAATCTTACGGCCCATCTTTGTTCCAGTTTGTGGACTCGCTTACAGCGTGACCAGCGGATACAGCTCCGGCTGGCACACAGCGGCCGGCTCGTTCTCTTCGCGCGGGACCCAGTTTTTGGGTTGATAGATGCAGCAGGGCTCCTGGGCCAGCGGATCGCCGGTCAGCGCATAGGCGCGGGCGCGTGAGCCGCCGCAGATCTCCTTGTACTCGCAGGCGCCGCACTTGCCCTCAAGCTGGCTGGTATCACGCAACGACTTGAAGATCGGCGCTTCGCGGTAAATCTCGGCCAGCGGCGTCTGGCGGATATTGCCGGCATGGATCGGCAGGAATCCGCTGGGATAGACGTTGCCCACATGCGAGATAAACATGAAGCCCTTGCCGTCGTTTACGCGGCGGGTGGCCCAGCTTGCGGTGCGCGTCTTGGCGTCGGCAGTGGGCGCGCCCGGCTCGTACGCGTGACTGGCTGCCGCCGTTCCAGGATGGCCGGAACCGTGGCCCATCTTCCGCTCCTCCAGGTTGTGCTGCAGCAGGTAGCGCCGATAGTGCATCGCTTCCGTGGTCTTGATCTGGAAGCTCACCCGGTGCGAGAGCTCGTAAATCTTGCCGAAGACCTGCTCGAACTCCTCGCCCGAGAGCAGATCGCCCAACTGGCCGCGGCCCACAGGAACCAGGAAGAAGACATTCCACATGACGATGGCCAACTTCTCAAACAGAGCGCAGAGATTATCCAGATCGTGCGCGTTGTGGCGGCTGATGGTGGTGTGCACCTGGATCGGGATACCCGCCTCATTGGCCCATTCAATGGCCTGGATGGTGCGAGCCCACGCGCCCGGCAGGCCGCGAAAGTTGTCGTGAATCTCAGGTGTCGAGCCGTCCAGCGAGATGCCGAGGCGCACAAGGCCGGCCTCTTTGAGCTTGAAGATCGCTTCACGGGTCAGCAGCGGCGTCGCGCTGGGCGTGAGCGCCACCTGCACGCCCTTGCCCGCCGCATAGCTGATCAGCTCAAACACGTCCTTGCGCTTCATCGGGTCGCCGCCGGTAAACACGAAGATGGGCACGCCCATCTCGGCGATCTGGTCGATCAGTGCTTTGCCTTCGGCGTTGCTCAGCTCGTCGGGGTGGGCGATGGGCTGGGCAGATGCGCGGCAATGCTTGCAGGCCAGGTCGCAGGACTGGGTCACTTCCCAGATGGCAAGGAAAGGAGTTTCGTCAAAATTCAACCCGCCGCGGGCGGGGATATTGTGCATCGGTTGCATGGGACCTCCCAAAAATCGCGGCGTGCCTGCCCAGGAGGAGGGTCAACAGCGGCGGGGGAACGCCACGATTCGTCCTTAGAAGACCATCGACGCTGGCGCCTGGGATGTGATTGGGATCACTTCATCTCACCCTCCCTCCCATTCCGGGTTCTGCCAGGCAGCCTTTCGTAATTGGACAGAATCCCAAAACAGGAACAGAATGTTTTCGCTGGTCAGGAACGCGGCTGGAAGCTCGCCGCTCCGGGACTAGAGTAAAGGGGTATGGGCGCACCAAGCCCGAACCATCTCGGCTCTGGCAGAGTGATTTCAATCACTTCGCTCTGTGCGTCGGCGCACCGTATTCCCATTGGCTCTCTGCCAAAGTATGGCCGCACCTTCAGGAGGTCTTTATGGCCACCCAAATGAAACCGGGTTGGAGCAAACCCTCCACCATCCTCTTCGCTACCGAAGTCCCAGCCAACCAGAAGGCGTTTGCCTACGCACTGGCGCAAGCCACTGAGTTTGGCGCGGACCTCATCCTCTTTCACGTCTATGACACCCTGGTTGTGGCCGCATCCGAGACCTCGGGAATCCGCTACTACGATTACGCCGCCGCGGCTCGAACCGAGATGCAGCATCTTGAGCCTCTGGCAGACCTGGTGCGCGATGCCGGCGTCCGCTGTGAGGTCGTGGTGCGTCCCGGCCTAGCCGCCGACCAGATTCTCGCCTTCCTGCGCGAGCGCGAAATTGACCGCGTGGTCATGGGTACACACTCTCCGGGCCCCATCGGCAAGCTGCTGGTGGGCTCTGTGGCTGAGGCCGTGCTACGCACCGCCCGGGTTCCGGTCTATATTGTCGGCCCGCACGCGGTCGACAGCGGCCTCCGCAACTTCGCTACAGGCACCATCCTCTGTGCGGTTAGCCTGCTTGATGCCAGCTACGCGGTTGTCGGCTTTGCCGCGGAACTGGCTGCCCAGCACAACGCCCGCCTGGTTCTCCAACATGTCATCCGGCCCCAGGAGCGGGCTGAAGTGCTCGCCGGCCGCTCCATCGACCAGATTGAATTCGACCTGCTGGGTATGGTTCCAGCCGAAATCCGCGATAAGATCACCGTGCAGTCGATCGTCGTTCCCGGCGACCCTACAGAGGAGCTGCTCTACCAGGGCCGGGCACAACAGGCCGATCTGATTGTTCTGGGCGCCCACGGCGCATCGGCCTTTGCCGCCATCACCCGACACGGCGTGGTTTATAAAGTGCTGGCCCACGCGCATTGCCCGGTCATCACCCTCTCGCCCGTTGTTCTGGCTGAATGCGGAGCCTCCGTTGGCAATCACCACCCGAAGGAGGCCTACCTGGCCGGCGTCTTTTAGGCATCCCGGAGTCGCCGCTTCAAGCCTTCCCTGAGGCGATAGTCGTCTCGCAATTCAGCAGCTCGCCGGAGGCCTGTCCGCAGGCCAGGTTGACCTCCGACAGCCCTCAGCCATTCATCCATTGAACCTCTGCGGCGCTTTGTCCCATGCCCACTTTGCGATAGATTCAACGATTTCCTGCTTGACACCCCGCAAACGACAAGCGGAAGATTGTCCACGACTTCCCTCACATCCTTCTTCATCCTGGCGAAATATCACGGGAGGTCACCGAATGTTCAATCCACGCCGTCCCTGTGCGGGCAGGAACCTGCATCCGCATGCATTGCCAACACTGGGCAATTGCTCCCTGGACTCCACCCTTTCAGCAGTCGCTGCATTGCTTGCTTCAGCCTCGGGCCGGATCGCGTCCCTGCTGCTTCTTTGCCTTGCGGCCATGCTGCCGGCTCTTGCCCAGGAGCACGATGCGGTCAGGCCATTGCTTGGCCACACGCCGCCTCAGTTGCGGGATGGCGCCGCCATTCTCGTTGGCCACTATAGCCCCGAGCAGAAACTGCGCCTCGTTCTGGCCATTCAGCCACCCCACCTGGCCGAGGAAGAACAACTCATCGAGGAGATCAACACCCCGGGATCGCCCGAGTTTCACCACTTCCTCTCGCCCGCGGAGTGGAACGCGCGCTTTGCTCCCTCCGCCCAGGATGAGCAAAAGGTAGTGGATTGGGCACTGAGCCAGGGTCTTACCGTCACCAACCGGTTTGCCAACCGGCTGATTGTCGATCTTGAAGCACCCGCGGGCGTCATTGAAAAAACCTTCGGTGTCACCATCAACCAATATCGGGTTGGCGCGGATCTCGATTTCTCCAACGACCGCGACCCCCTTCTTCCCGCCAGCCTGCACGGCATCGTCTACTCCGTGCAGGGAATGAACAGCATCCAGCGAATGCGCGCTGACCAGGATGGCGGCAGTGAGACCAGATGGCCCGATTATGTCCCTGGACCGGTCCATGTTGTGGGAGAGTCGATTCGCAGCGATAGCGACGGAAGTTACCGTCCTCACCCGCTCGCGAAACCCCACCCGGAGCTCACGCGCGGGCTTTTCGACCCCAGGGATATCTACAGCTCGCAGGCTTACGACTACAACGCGCTTCAGGCGCTTGGCCACTGCTGCAATCCCAACCATATTGCCGGAGGCTCCCCTGTTGAATCGTCCATCGCCATTGCAACCGCGGGAAACTTCAGCAACAGCGACGTCAATGGCTTCCTGCGCCAGTTCCCCTACCTGGCCGCAAACATCACGCAAGTGAACGTCAACGGATATGGCTTTATCAGCCCGTCGTGCTGCGGAACCGAAACCACTCTGGACACGGAATCGACGACCGCGACCTCAAACGGCTTCGGTTCCTCGGCCAATACGGCCCATATCTGGGTCTACGCAGGATGGAACAGTTGGAACAGCACCTTCACTGACGTCTATAACCACATTCTGAGCGACAACAACGCCCGTGTGCTGTCTGTCAGTTGGGGCGCCGCCGAAGGATATGGAGTGGACACCGGCACGATGGATTCATGGCACGCCATCTTCGACTCCATGGCCGGGCAGGGATGGACGATGGTGGTGGCAACCGGCGACCAGGGCTACACCACCGACTGCGCCTACAATAGCCCCGCCCACCGTATCCTCAACGCCCCCGGCTCCGACCCTGAGGTGCTTGCTGTGGGCGGTACTCAACTGTTTTTGAACTCCGATGGCACGTATAGCACTGAGCTTGCGTGGGCGGGCAGCGTGTCTCCGGGATCGTGCCAGAACAACAATGGAGGATCCACCGGCGGCCAAAGCGCACACTGGCCCGTTCCGTCCTATCAGACCGGGATGAGCAACACTTCGCGCGCCGTCCCTGACATGGCGCTTAATGCCTTTCCCCAGCAGATTTACTACTATAACGGCGCCCTCCGGGGCATAGGCGGCACCAGCATCGCTACGCCTGAGGTGGCCGGCTTCTTTGCTCAGGAGAACGCCTACCTTCTGTATATCGGCAGCATCATTGGACCCACTTGCGGGAGCGGCGTGGCCTGCGCCCCGTTGGGCGTGCCTAACTTTGGCCTTTACCATGAAGCGCAGAACCCCAGCTTTGCGCCCCATTACCCGCTTTACGACATCTTGGGGGGGTGCGTATTGAACGACGCCATGGTGCAGGCCGGTATTCCCTCCAACTGCGCCACCGCCGGCTACGATTACGCCACCGGCTGGGGCACGGCCAACATGCTGCAATTGGCCTGGAGCTTCAACCACTGGGTTGCCGGAGACCTCAGTTGGCCGGTTGTGGCATACACCGGCCCAACTACAGGCCGCTGGTATAACTTCGATCAGCGCATCTCCTGGACGATCACCGACACCACTGATGTGGCCCATCCGCCGATTGGCGTCGCCGGCTACACGGCCTTGTGGGACTTGGATCCAGGCGACCCGGTCAGCGAAGTCACGCCCGGGACGGGCAACTCCTATTACTCCGGTCCGCAGACCCTCACCACCACCGGCTCGCTTCACCTCAGCGCGGCAGGCGGGCAAGGCTGTCATACCGTCCATATCCGTGCCTGGGACAACTCGGGCGTCGCATCCCCCGCCGACCAGGGCTATGGTCCTGTCTGCTATGACACCGCTCCGCCCATTACCCAAGCCGTGTTTCTTCCGCGCGCCAATCTCTTCGACTGGCACAATGCGCCCGTGGGGTACACCCTCACGGCCACCGATCCGGGAATCGCGCCAAAGGGGCCGAATTCACCCGGAACCGCTTCCGGGGTAACCGCGACGTATGTCGGGCTCGACAACGCCGGTTGCTCGGCGCAGTCGCCGGCGCTCTGCACACTCTACGTCAACCCCGTCATGATCCAGGTTCCCGGCAAGCACAAGTTGAACTACTTCTCCATGGATAAGGCGGGCAACATTGAAGCGCAACAGTCGATCGCCGTCAACATTGACATGAAGCCACCCACCACTTCCGCTTCACTCTCCCGAACCAAGAAGGGCACATATTACAAAGGCCCGGTCACCGTCACCCTCAAGGCTTCCGACGACCTCAGCGGTGTTTACTATACCCTTTACCAGATCAACAATGGTTCCGTGCAAGGGTATGCAAAGCCATTCCAGACAACCCAGCCAGGCACCTACCAGATCACCTTCTACAGCACCGACAAGGCAGGCAATGTGGAAAAGACAGAAGCTGTCGGCTTTGTCGAGCAGTAGATTGTTGCAGAACCATCGATGTAAAACGCAAAGAGGCCGCACCCCCCGCTGGGTGCGGCCTCTTTGCTGCCCAGGCCACAGCCGGCTCTCCACCGGGAGCGTATGGTCAAGGCATGGACCAGACCTGGAGGCCATGCAGATGAAGAAAGCTCTTATCGAGGCACCCCCTCCCACCGTGCACGACTACTTTGGCCGATTCGCCGCCGCCGCTTCAGTCTGGCTGGGGTCCACCTGGGCCTTTGTAGGCGCGGGCATTTTTGTGCTGGCGTGGGTCGCCACCGGGCCGATCTTCCATTTCTCGGCAACCTGGGCGCAGACCATTGACACGGGAACCGGCATTGCCACCTTTCTGCTCGTCTTCCTCATCCAGAACACCCAAAACCGCGATTCACGCGCGATCAACCTGAAGCTCAATGAACTCATCCGGGCCATGGACAAAGCCCGCGATCAGATGATCGATATCGAGAGACTCACTGACCTGGAACTGGACGAGATGCAGGCCACCTACGAAAAGATAAAAACCACCTGGACCCAGCGCCACACGCCCGCGCCGCACGCAGCCGCAAAGGAATAACGCTGGCTGGGCTTCTTCTCGCCGCCCCATTTGCAGTTGAAAACCGGATTCATCCCCGCCTGTGGTCCATCCGGTACTGCGGCCTCATGCGGCCCGTGCGTAACTTGAGCCATGGAACTGCTCCAGGTCATTCTTCCGGTGGCGCTGTTTGCGCTAAGGGTCAATCTCGTGAGGGCTCGCATTCTGATGGAGCCCAGTCCGGACGCCAAAACAATCCAGGCGCTTGCGGAGCCAGACGCCTCCCTGCCAGTTTGATAGCTTGCATCTTTTGAAGGAGCACCGATGAACAAGGAACGAGTGAATGGCGCCATCGACGAAGTCGTTGGAACCGTAAAGCGCATGGTTGGAGAATCGACCGGCGACCTCAAAGGCGAAGTGAATGGCACTGTGCAACAACTGAAGGGTAAGGCTGAGATTGCCGAGGGCAAGCTGAAGGACGCTCTGCAAGATGTGCATGATCGCGTGGTTGCCGCAAACGAACAAACCAAGCCCGACGAACGCCAGATTGAGCTGGAAGAGAATCACATCCTCCTCTAGTCCCAACAGGGATCGACGTAAACATCTCTCTCGGTTGCGCATACGGGCGCGGCACATCAACTGCGCGATAAACGCCGGGTGAATATCGGCCAAAGCGGCTCTTCCCTGGCTGAATTGCCGTGGAATCCGCCTCCCGGTCCGGGTATACTGTGCGCAAGGTGGCCCGCGTCGAGCCTTGCCGCCTTCAAGTGAGGTGCGTCTTCCGCAGGGACTCCGGTTCACTGACGTTCGACGTTCCACCATCGGAGACTTCCCGTTGGCGCGCCGTGGCCCGCGTACTCCGAAGTCCCATAGACGCGGTCGGTTGTGCCCTCCTGCCTGGTTTCTGCTCCCTCTGCGGCTCCCCTCTGCCGCATCTCTCCTCCGTGCCAATTTGTGCTGTCTGCTGGACTGAGTTTCCCGCCCTGAGCGGCCCTGCCTGCGCCCGCTGCGGCGACACGCTCAGCACGCCGGCCCTCGAGCCAGCCGCGTTATGCCGCGCCTGCCGCCTCGCTCCCCCGCCTTTTGTGCGCGCCGTGGCCTACGGACTCTACCAGGACCGCATGAAAGCCGCCATCCATGCGCTCAAATACGACCGGTTACACCCGGCCGCCCGCGATCTTGGCCGCATGCTGGCCGCAGCCATTACTCAGTTGGCAGGCGAGACGCCCGCCGAGATGCTGGTGATTCCCGTGCCGCTGCACCGCGCCAAGTATGCTGAGCGCGGCTTTAACCAGGCCCGTTCGCTGGCTGCCGAGGCGCTCGCCCTCCTGCGCAAGAGCCATCCGGATTGGAAGTTGACGCTGGCCTCCAGCACCCTCATGCGGCTCCGCCCCACTGAAAGCCAGGCAGGCCTCACGCCCCGCCAGCGGCGGCTGAATCTGCGCGGCGCCTTCACCGTCGCTGACCATTCCGCCGTCACCATGAAGCACGTCCTGCTCGTTGACGACATCCTCACCACGGGCGCCACTGCCCGCTCCGCCGCACTCGCTCTCCAGCGCGCCGGGGCCGCCTCGGTGTGGGTGGCCACCCTGGCCAGGGCTCGCCGCGCCTTCGAATCCAGGTTCGATTCTCCGGCCGTGGGGCCGGAAGAAAACGCAGATCTATCCAGCCCAACGCTGGCCTCAACCTTGCAAGGAGCATTCCGCAGTTCATCGCACGACCAACCATCTTTTTGACGAGGGGATAAGAGATGTCGCTGGGAAAAGCCATGATTCATGCACGCAAGCAAAAATCCATCGCACGAGCCGCGTCCGGCGGCGAACCCAGGGAGCACCTGGCCACACAGTCCAGCCTGATTTTGCAAATGCCGGTCCTGGTGCTCAATGCATCCTATGAACCCATCAACATCTGCGGCGCGCGCCGGGCCCTCGTGCTCGTCCTCAAAGGCATCGCGCGCACTGAGGAGGAGCACGGCATGACCCTCCATGCCCAGCGCAGCCGCATCGCCATGCCCTCGGTCATCCGCCTGCTTGAATACCGCCGCATCCCTTACCAGACCCGCGCCCTCTCGCGCAAAAACATCCTTCTCCGCGACCGCAACGCCTGCCAGTACTGCGGTGAGGTGCTCGCCTCAGGCGATCTCACCCTCGACCACGTCATTCCCCGCTCCCGCGGCGGCAACTCCACCTGGGAAAATCTCGTCGCCTGCTGCCACTCCTGCAACCGCCGCAAAGGCAACCGCATGCTCCACGAGATCGACGACATGGTGCTGATGCGTGAACCGCGCCCATTCTCGCTGCACACTTCGCGGCAGATCATGCGCATGCTCGGCCGCGGCGACGATCGCTGGAGAAAATACCTGTTTTACTAATCGGGATAGGGGGAGCGGTTTCCCGCTCTCCCCTCCCACACCACCCGGCATGCGGGTCCGCACCGGGCGGTTCGAGAAGTTGAGGTTTACCCCGTGCTCCTTATGTGAGGGCGCGGGCGTCGGTCTTCATC
>Ga0302320_10025896_pt1 | contig 11383 bp, 13 predicted proteins | sample Bog_T0_3_FD_202130 | JGI IMG/M metagenome (GOLD analysis project Ga0302320, IMG submission 202130) | Peat permafrost microbial communities from Stordalen Mire near Abisko, Sweden - Bog_T0_3 | ecosystem: Environmental > Terrestrial > Soil > Wetlands > Peat | place: Sweden: Abisko, Stordalen Mire... | reverse complement strand
GAGCCATCCACTTCTACTGGCTGGTCAAGCGCGACAAGCAGGAGCCTCTGCTCTATCTTGCGATCCTCACCGCCCTGCTCGGCTGGCGCCTGGCCGTCTGGATCGCCCAGGTTCAGGCGCAGCAAAAGGCCGTTGGCGGCGGAGCACCAAGCTCCCAGGCAGCCAGCGGCCAGTAAGTCTTTCTTCCCCGGTCAGCGCGCCAGAGTCCGTGCCCGATCCTCCACCGTGAGCCTTTCACAGGCCATGCGTAGCACCCGCCACAGAGCCTGCGCGCAAATCGGCATCCGCAGCGCAATCCGCGCGCGGGCTATTTGCCCGCCGGGCAGTTGTCGGCGCTGCGCTGCGAAGAGATTTCGATCTCCATGAACTCCTCCACCCCTGGAAACCTCGCGTACAGTCGCTTCTTGGTCACGCTGACTTCCATTTCATCGCCCGGTACGTACGCCTGCGCAAGGTCCTGCTGCGGGGAGGAGTAGGCTCCCGCGTACAGCGTGCAACCTACCTGTACTGTCATCTGGTAGACGTAGACAATTTTGCTATGCGTCGGGGTGCCTGACTGGATGGTATTTTGCAGAGCGATCTCAACAATCGTCCCCTTTTCCACCGGACGTTCCTTGGCAAAGGCCGCGCCCAGCAGGATGAACGCAACGAGCACACAGGTCATAAGCTTCATCGGGTGATCCTAGCCTCCTATGCAGGAAAGTGTAAATGCGCCGCGTTCCCGCAATCCGCGCTCCCCTGCCCTTCCGTCGGGATCAGCGCGCCAGCACCCGCGCCCGATCCCCCGCCGTAAGCCTTTCGCAGGCCGTGCGCAGCACCAACCGCGGAGCCTTGTCGCGAATCGACATCAGCAGCGGAATCGTGCGCGGCCCGTCGAAGCGCGCCGTCTCGCGCAGCAGCCACCCCAGCCCCTTCTGCACCATGTCGTCCTCGTCCTCGAGCAGTGCGTGGGTAATCTGCTGAACCTCGTCCCAGAACAGTCCCTGGTTGGTGCCGCGCAGCAAAGCGACGGCCGCGGCGCGCCGCCGCCAGCGCAGCCGCGAACGTGACCACACGAACACCCGCCGCAGCCTTCGCGGGTCGGCAACCACCATGTATCCCAGGATGTACTGCACCAGCGCATCGTGGTCCGCCCAGGTGCTCACCCGGTCCAGCCACCCATCGAAGAGCTTGAAATGCGCCGCCGTGCAATCCCCCACGCATGGCTGCAGCAGCAGCACGGCCAGAACTTTTTCTTCCAGAACGCTTCCATGAAATAGGTTGTCGGCAACCTCAACCAGGTAGTCGAGGCCCTCATCGCCGCGAATCACGCGGGTAAACCGCCGCGCCAGTTTGCGCAGCTCACCCGTGTACCATCCCCGCGACTGGATCTGGTCCTTGAAAAACCACTGCACTTCTACCGTATGGGGAGCGCTCGCGCCGTTGACCAGGACGCGCCGCAGGTGGTCTGCTATGTAGCTGGCGGGCTTCGACATGCGCCATATTGAAACACAGCCGGAGCGCGTAGAACAGTGCCGCCGCGCACCGGGCCTCAGTTACTGGGTGCGGCCTTTCGCCTTCAGCGCTCCGATGGCCGGCCCCATCTGGCTCAACATCTCCGCCAAAGTCCGGCTCTCCTCGCGCAGCGCCAGGCGCATCTGTCCGGTCGAGGAAAGATCGACTCCCTCCTGGTAGCGCTTGCCGCTCTCGGCCATCTCGACCGACGCCACCACCTGCCGGGTCCTGCCGTCCAGCACCCAGGCCGTCACGTTGGCCCTCCCCACGTCGGCCGCCACCCCAATCGCGGCCGCGTTCAGTTTGCTGTTGGTGGTCTTGGCGTCCGTAATGTTGGCATCCACCTTGAGCTTGCCCGTGGCGCCCGGCGCGGCAGCCAGTTTCACCCGCCTCAGGTCTTTCTCCATCCGCGCCTGCAGCATGTCAGTCACCTGGGCAATTTGGCGCGGCTTCAGCAGTATCTCCGAGCCTGTATAGCGAACGTCGCCTGCCGCAACCTCCCGGTACTGGCCCCAGTCGCTGCCCGGCGCCAGACGCACCACGACGTGCTTCCCCCGAATGATTACCGGCCAGTCCGAGGTGTCCGGCAGCGGACCCTGCTCGGCGTTGTAGGTCGGAGTCCAGACCGGAGGAACCGTGCGCCCCGTCTGCGTCGTCTGCGCCGCCATCCCGCCCGCCAACGCTATCGGCAAGAGCGCGGCCACCGCAGAGTTCCAACGAATCCAATGAAAATGCCGTTGCATCCCAAACTCCCCTATTCGTAAAACATCGCAATCTGTTCCCGGCTCGGCCGCGGAGTCACCAGGCTCACCACGATCAGCGCAACCACGCTCACGATCAGCGCCGGGAAGATCGCATCCCGCTCTCCGATCATCTTCGGCAGGTGCATCTTGAACGTGTCCCACGCAACCGTGATGACCGTGCCTGACAGCAGGCACGCCACCGCGCCCTCCCGCGTCGCCCTCCGCCAGAAGAAAGCGGCCATCACCACCGGCGTAATCGCCGCCGAGTAAATCGTATAGGCGTACATCGCCTTGGCCAGCACCGAGGTCAGTGTGATTGCCTGCATCAGCGCCCAGATTCCCAAGGCCGCCACCAGAAAGCGCGAAACCAGCAGCACGTTTTTCTGGCTCGCATCCGGCCGGATGAAGCGCGTGTACACGTCGTTGATCAGGTTCGTCGCCGGCGAGAACAGGTAGTTGTTCGCCGTGGAAATCACCTTCGCGAAGACCGCTCCCATCAGCAGCGCTCCCATTACCGGGTTCAGAAAGTGCCGCGCCGTAAACGGAATGATTTCGCGCGGCGCAAAGTCCGGCGCCGGTACCAGCGAGAGGTGGAACAACCCCGAACCCACCACCGCCATGGAAACGATCATCGTCTCCAGCACCACCGTCCCAAAGACCCAGCCCACCACCGCAACGCTGGCGTCCTTCTCGCTCTTTGCCGAAAAGAACTTCTGGTACATCGACTGGTTGCCGATCATCAGCAGGAACGTCGGAAAGAAATACTCCAGGGCGCGAATCAGCGCTTCTTTATGATCGCGAACCCCGTCGCCTGCCAGTCCCCACTCCCCAAACGGGGTGAAGTGTGAGCCCGGCAGCGCGGCGTGCAGCCCCGCCCATCCGCCAACCTGGCCAAACAGAACCGGCAGCGCAATGAAGCCGATCACCGAGATCAGGATCCCGATCACCACGTCCATGTAGGCCACCGAAGCCATGCCCGCCAGCGCCGTGAACACGATCACGAACGCGGCGATGATGACCGTGCCCTGCATCTTGGCAATGGCCGGAAAGATCAGGTGCAGGATGTCTCCGCCGGCGCGGAACTGGTAGCTGGTGATCGCCGTGTAGGCAAACAGAATCGCAATCGTCCCCAGCACTCGCGCCGCCGTGTTGTAGCGCGCCTCCAGCAGGTCGGGAATGGTGAACTGCGCAAACTTGCGCGCCCGCGGCGCTACAAAGTAAATAATCAGCAGCCCCGCCCATCCACCCGCCGGCCCCCACAAGGCGGCAAAGCCGTTGTGAAAGGCGTTCTCGGCACCCGCAAACAGCGAGCCCGCGCCGATCCAGGAAGAAAGCAGCGTGAACACCAGCACGTAAGCCGGCAGCGAACGTCCCGCCACCAGGTAATCGGCCGTGGTATGCACCTTGCGCATCTGCGCAATGCTGACCGTAAGCAGCGCGCCTACAATCAGCGTGAGCACCACGGCATAAAGATTCACCATCTGCACTCCCGAACCTCATGGGTTGAACGAAGAATCATCTTACAGGGATTCGGCGGCCAAGGCTCCAGACGCCCGCTTCAGAGCCCGAGCGCCAGCCGCACCCGCTCCGCACTCACTCCCCGAATCGCAATCAGCTTGTTGCGCCCCGTCTCGCCGGAGACGATCACGATGCTGGACTTGCCCACATCAAACAGCTCCGCCAGGAACTCGACCACCGCCTGATTCGCCTTCCCATCCACCGGAGGTGCCGTGATCGCCAGCTTGATCGCATCGCCCATGACGCCCGCAAAGCCGTTGCGGCTGGCCCTCGGCTGCACCCGCAGCAGAAATTGCGCGCCCTGGGCGGTATCGCTCACCGTGAATGCCATCGCGTTTATCCCGCCTCGGATTGGCTTCGCTCATGGACGCTACGTTCGCCGAAGATCGCCGTGCCCACCCTTACACAGGTCGAACCCTCCTCGATGGCAACTTCGAAATCGTGCGACATTCCCATCGAAAGCTCCGCCAGCGCCAATCCGCTCTGCGCCCGCAGCCGGTCGCACAGCTCGCGAAGCCGGCGGAAGCACGCTCGCGCGCCCTCCGGGTCCGGCGTAAACGGCGGCACCGTCATGCATCCGCGAATCGTCAGGTTCGGCAGCCGGGCCTGCGCCTCCAGCAGCTTCGGCAATTCGTCCGACACAGGATCGAGCCCGGACTTCGCCACCTCGCCGCCAACGTTGACCTCGATCAGCACATCCAACCGCTTCCCCAGCCGCGCCGCAGCTTCGTTCAGCCGCTCGGCCAGCCGCAGCGAATCCACGCTGTCGATGCCGTCGAACAGCTCCGCCGCCCGCGCCGCCTTGTTGGTCTGCAGATGTCCGATCAGCTGGAAGCGCCCCGTGCTCGAATGCGCCAGCACCTCGTCGCGCTTGGCGGCAAACTCCTGCACCCGGTTCTCGCCAAACAGACTCTGCCCGGCGGCAATCGCCTCCAGAATCGCCGCGGCCGAGTGCGTCTTCGAGACCGCCATCAGCGCAACCTCGCCCGGCTCGCGCCCCGCCCGCCGCGCGGCCCGCGCCATCCGTTCTCGAATCTCCGTCAGGTTGCTGGCAATCGTCATCGCTGCTCAAAATTGTAATACGGCGCACTCCCTGCTGCGCACCCACTGTGCCCGGCGGAAGCGTCCGCCACCCTTCTGCGCTTCTTTTCCCGGACTGCTTTTCCGGAACCGGCTCTATTTGCGGAAACTCCCTGTTCTAAATTCTTGCAGGTTAGCTTGACACTCCGGTGCGTGGCGCCTCTCCGTGACAGAATGGAAAGCTGCGGACGGCCCCGCGCCGCGCCGCATCGAGCGCAGCGCCTCAGCTTCGTTCGGCGGGAGTGATACGGAACCATGACGCAAACTGTTATGACGCGAACTTCCATGACTCGAACCTTCACCTTCCGCGCACTTGGCGCACTCGTGCTCTGCCTGCTGTCGCTGCCGCTCTTCGCCCAGGAGGGCGAAGGCGCGCTCAAGGATCTCCCTCCCAAAGGCGTCACCGTCGATGAGCTGATCCAGCGCTTCGCCTCCAAGGAAAAGGAGTTCAAGCTGGCCCGCGAACAGTACACCTGGACGCAGAGCGTCAAGGTGCAAACCCTCGAGGGCAACGCCGTGGACGGCGAATACCAGCAGGTCTTCGACGTGGTCTTCGATGAGCGCGGCCGGCGCAGCGAGCAGATCAAGTTCGCTCCGCAGGACACCCTCACCCGCATTCAGATGACGCAGGAGGATCTCGACGACATCGAGAAACGCATGCCCTTCACCATGACCATCGACGATCTTCCCTCCTACAACGTCAAGTACCTCGGGCAGCAGCAGGAGGACGAGCTCAATTGCTATGTCTTCGATCTCAGCCCGAAGAAGATCGAGAAGGGCCAGCGCTATTTTGAAGGCCGCATCTGGGTCGATGACCATGACTTCCAGATCGTCAAGACCTTCGGCAAGAACGTCCCCGATCTCGTCAAGCTCAAGAAGGGCCAGCAAAACCTCTTCCCGCGCTTCACCACCTGGCGCGAGCAGATCGACGGAAAATACTGGTTCCCCACCTACACCAAGGTGGATGACAATCTGCACTTTGAAATGGGCGACGTCCACATCCGCCAGGTCGTGAAGTATGAGAACTACCGCCGCTTCGGCTCAAAAAGCAGAATTCTGTTCGAGCGCGAAGAGGTCAAGGGTGCGGACGACGGACCGAAAAACGATGGGCAGAAAAACGACAAGAAGTAAGACGGCAAGCCTGGCGGTGGTCCCACTTCGCTCCGCGCCGCCGCGCGCGAAGCGATATCAATAGAACAGATACTTGCGCCATTTGGCGTCGCTGCGTCCCATCATCCGCATCAGGTGGCGGCTGGTATGCAGCGAGAAGGGACGCGGTTCTTTCAGTGGTCGCATGCCGCACTCGTGCGCCAGCGCGTTGCCCTTCCGGCGATTGCATTCATGGCAGCAGGCCACCAGGTTTTCCCACGTTGAGAGCCCGCCACGGGAGCGCGGCAGCACGTGGTCCAGCGTCAACTCCACCGCCGGCAGCACCACTCCGCAATACTGGCATGTGTTGCGGTCGCGCAGCAGGATGTTCTTGCGCGACAGCGCCCGCGTCTGGTGCGGGATGCGGCGATACTCCAGCAGCCGTATGACCGACGGAACCCGTATCGCAACCCGCGAGGAGTGCATGAAATGTCCGTTGATTTCCTCGGTCGCAGCCACTCCCTTCAGTACCAGGACTATGGCCCGCCGCGCGGCGCAGATATTAATCGGTTCGTAGGAAGCGTTCAGAACAAGCACGGGGGCGTGCATGGCCGAGTAGCCTCGCTCGGAGGGTTCGTTGTGCAAACGGATTGCTCTATGACTCTCCATTGGCGTAGTCCTCGGAGCAGGCGGCACGCGGCCGCTGCCCGCCAACTCGTTGCTCTCCGTGGGTCAATAGAATGCCGCGGCGCCGGAGGAGGGTTTCCTGCGCCGTGCCTGACAATGAATTACCAGACAAGGATTTACCAGACAATGAAGGCTCGAACAACCGGCGTGACTCGGAAGCCGATACCGCTTCGGGCTCGCTTCGGCCCATATCTCCGAGATCCGCATCGCGGCCCAGGGCCCGGGCCGGAGTTGCCACCCACACCCGCGCGGCTCCCGCCAGGCGCAGTTCGCGGGCGCATTCCGAGGCCGTTGCCCCGGTCGTCAACACGTCGTCCACCAGCAGGATTTCGCGTCCCTTCACGCTCTCCGAGATGACCTTGAACGCTCCCCGTATCTGCTGCCGCCGCTGCTCGGCGTTCAGCGCCACCTGCGACTCGGCAAAGCGAACGCGCAGCAGCGCGGTCACGTCCAGCTTCACCCGCCGCCCGATCGACGCCTCAATGCCGCGCTGCGCGGATCGCGCGATCAGCTCCGCCTGGTTGAAGCCGCGCGAACGCATCCGCAACTTGTGCGTCGGCACCGGAATCATCAGCAACTCGGGAACGTCCACGTCGCCTTCCAGTTGCAGGCAGGCCTCGGCCGTCAGCCGTCCCAGCGGATTGGCCGCTACTCGCACCCTCTGATACTTGAGCAGATGAATCAGTTGCCGCAGCACGCCCCGGTAGGCTCCATAATTCACCGCCCGCTCAAAGGCCGGACCCTCGATCGAGCATTCGCCGCAGCAGGCGTCGCCATACGTCGCGTCGTCCGGAGGCAGCACATGGCCGCAGACGTTGCAGCGGGCCTGCCGGATCGGTTCCAGGGATTGCATGCAGGAGGCGCAGACGGGAAGGCGTGAAACCGAGAACAGGGAGGCGCGGCAGATTCGGCAGTCGGAGGGAAATAAGGCCGCAAGAAGGCTTTTCACCGCATCTCCAACGATTCGCGGAGCCTGCGATTTTCCTTTCGGTATGCTGTCCCAGCTACTGCTGAAGACTGGCCTCCTTCTGGAGACATCCGACCCATGCAGACAGTTCTGGAGTGGAATCGATTTCCACTACGGCCTGCAGCTTGAACGCCCCCAGTATATACCAACTTCAATCCCCGTATCGACCGGGCAGCGAAGCCTCGGCTTCCCTTTCCGCGCTACAGTAAAACCCAACTTAATCCACCCGGAATAAGTTCACCGTAAACTCCTGACCGCCCTTGGCGTCCAATGGTGTGAGCGGCAATGGAAGAAACCTTGACAGTGACGGGCAGAGTGCCGGCGAGCAGCGCCGCGGGATGGACCGCTGCGGAGTTCGACGACATCGTGCGCCAGCATCAGGCCAAGATCTACCGCATCCTGTGGTGCGAACTGCGCGACGACGAAGCCGCCGCCACCCTCACCCAGGATTGCTTTCTCAAGGCCTACCGCGGCCGTTCCGAATTCCGCGGCGAGGCCACGGTCGGCACCTGGCTCGTGCGCATCGCCGTCAATCTGGCTCGCGATTACCAGCGCAACCGCCGCCAGAGTTTCTGGAGGCGGTTGCTGGGAAGCAATGTCCGCGAAGCCGAGCTGGCAACCGGTGCGGCCGAAGACACTGCGCCCCGCGCCGATCGCGCCCTGTTGGCCCGCGAACAGTTGCAGCGGACCATGCAAGCGGTCAAGAGCCTTTCGCCGCAGCAGCAGACCGCCTTCCACCTGCGCTTCCTCGAGGAGCTTTCCACCGAGGAGATCGCCGAGGCCATGGGCGTAGGCATCGGAACCGTAAAGTCGCATCTGTCGCGCGCAGTCAACGCACTCAGGCAGCAGAGGAACAAATCATGAACCATCTGACGGACGAACAATTGGCGGAGTGGCTTCAGGGAGAAACCAGCCAGCCGGCCCAGTTGCACCTTGCAAGCTGCGCCCAGTGCCGCGCCGAGGCCTCTCAGCTCCGCGACGGCATCACTCGCTACTCTATCGCCATGCGCCGCCGGGCCGACGCCGCGCAGAGCGCACACATGGCGCAGACTTTCGCTCCCCGCCGGGCCCAGGCGCGGCATCGCCTGCGCTGGGCCGCCGCCGCCACGCTGGCCCTGTTGCTGGCCGCGCCCACCGCATGGATGATGAAGCCGCGCCACGTCCCTGCCATCCCGCAGCCAGCCGCCAGCGCCACTCTGAATCCCCAACCCACCGCCGCCATGAGCGACGACGAACTGCTCGAAGCCGTCAACAACGATCTCAGCCGCGAGGTGCCGCAGGCACTCGCTCCGGTCAGCGCCATCACCACGGCGCGCAACCGCATCGCAGCCGCATCCCAAGCGGCGGCCAACCCCAGCAACATTTCCCGTAAGTAAAGGAGAGCACCGAATGATTCGCAAACTTTTCATCGCAACCCTGCTCTTGTGCGCCATCGCAGTGGCGCAGCCGCCGCAAGGCAGCGCAGGAACTCCCGGAGACCGTGGTTTTGGCGGCCCGGGTCACAAGTTCGGTCCCAAGTCCGGCGACGAGCGCCACCCCCTGCTGCCGCCCGGCCGCTGGTGGAAAGACGCCGAAGTGGCCAAGGCCATCGCACTCAACGACGGCCAAATCCAGAAGATCGAGCAGATATTCCAGGACAGCCGCATGAAGCTCGTCGATATCCATGCCACCCTGCAGAAGGAAGAGATCAAGCTTGAGCCGCTCCTCGAAGCCGACAATCCGGACGAAAGCGCCGTCCTGGGCGCCATCGACCGTATCGCCGCCGCCCGCGCCAGCCTCGAGAAAGCCAATGCCCAGATGGCCTTTGGCATCCGCCGCGTCCTCACTCCCGAGCAGTGGAAGCAGCTCCGCGCCCTCCGCCCCCACCGCGACCACTTCCCCCAGCCCATGGATGGGCCGCGCCAACACTCCCAGCGCGAAGCGCACTCCGGCCACGAAGGGCACCACCCCGCCCCGCCTCCCGATGCACCCGCGCCACCACCGTCGCCCGAAAACGGCGCCCCACCTCCCGAGAGCAAGTAATCTTTCAGCCTGAGTCTTGCCCAGCGCAGCAGTAAGAAATCCTGACCTCCGGCGGAGAGGTCAGGATTTTTTCTGCGTCCCGAGTCCCGCCGCTACCTCTCCCGGCCCCACCCAAGCTCCGCCGGGATGCCCGCAGTGCTCGCACACCCGCTTGCCTCATCCCCGCCGCGATGCATATACTAGCCCGTTTGCGTTCGGCAGGGGAGGCGGGGGGATTGTGTCTCCTGACCAAGCCAGCCCCCGCCACCAGAAAGCCGGAAATCGTATGTCAACCGCAATGGATGCGCACATGGAGACCAATCCCTGGGAGGCGCAGGCCGCGCGCTTCGAACTGGCCGCGCGAAAGCTCAACCTCGACCCGGGTCTCTGGAAGATTCTCAGCCTGCCCGCGCGCGAAATCACGGTTCACATCCCGGTGCAGATGGATGATGGCCACATCGAGCTCTTCACCGGATATCGCGTGCAGCATTCCATGGCGCGCGGTCCGGCCAAGGGCGGCATTCGTTACGCCCCGGAGGTCAACCTCGACGAAGTCCGCGCCCTCGCCGCCTGGATGACCTGGAAATGCGCCGTGGTCGATATCCCGTTCGGCGGCGCCAAGGGCGGAATCATCTGCGACCCCAAGAAGATGTCGCGCGGCGAACTCGAGCGCATGAACCGCCGCTTCACCGCCGAACTCATCGAGGTCATCGGCCCGGAAAAAGACGTCCCCGCCCCCGACGTCAACACCAACGAGCAGACCATGGCCTGGATGATGGACACCTATTCCATGCACATGCGCCAGACCGTCACCGCCGTTGTCACCGGCAAGCCCATCGAGATCGGCGGCTCGCGCGGACGCCGTGAAGCCACCGGCCGCGGCGTCATGATGGTCGTCAGCGAGGCGGTGAAAAAGCTCGGCATGGCCCCCCGCAACACCCGCGTCGTCGTCCAGGGCTTCGGCAACGTCGGCTCCTACGCCGCCCTGCTGCTCGATCAGGAAGGCTTCAAGGTCACCGGCATCGCCGAGTGGAATTGCGGCCTGCACAACCCCAACGGCATCGACATCGCGCAGCTCTTCGAGTACAAGGCCCGCAACGGCGTCATCGAGGGATTCCCCGGAGCCGACGCCGCCGCGCCCGGCGAACTCCTCGTCTCCGACTGCGACGTGCTGGTTCCTGCCGCCACCGAAAACGTCATCACCACCCAGAACGCCGCCGGCATCCAGGCCCGCATCATCGCCGAAGGCGCCAACGGCCCCACCACGGCCGCCGCCGATGACATCCTCCAGGACAAGGGCGTCTTCATCATTCCAGACATCCTCGCCAACGCCGGCGGCGTCACCACCTCCTACTTCGAGTGGGTGCAGGACCGCCAGGGATATTTCTGGAAAGAGGCCCGTGTCAACGAAGAGTTGGGTGTCATCATGGTCGATTCCTTCGCCGCCGTTCTGCACTACGCCGAGGCCCACGCGGTCAACAATCGCATCGCCGCCTACATGCTCGCCATCGACCGCGTTGCCTCCACCATCCGCACCCGCGGCATCTACGCCTAGCGGCCGAGCCTCTCCTAATATCGGCGGAGGGTCCCTCACCCTCCGGCGGGTGGCCCAGGCAAACGTTTGTGGCGCAAACAAGCTTGAGGGTGCCCCGTCCTAGTCAGAATGGAGTGACCGGCTCCAATGCGCTGCCGTGGGTTACGCTGTGAGTTGGTAAAACCAACAACGCAGAGCCATAAAGCGGAAAGGAACCGGTCGTGAAAAAGATACGATTTGTCGGGCTGGATGTCCATGCAGAAACGATTG
>Ga0302320_10025893_pt1 | contig 11384 bp, 7 predicted proteins | sample Bog_T0_3_FD_202130 | JGI IMG/M metagenome (GOLD analysis project Ga0302320, IMG submission 202130) | Peat permafrost microbial communities from Stordalen Mire near Abisko, Sweden - Bog_T0_3 | ecosystem: Environmental > Terrestrial > Soil > Wetlands > Peat | place: Sweden: Abisko, Stordalen Mire... | reverse complement strand
ACGCGAAACCGAGCGCGCGAAATTCAGTAGTTTCCAGGAACGCGCCCGGCGCGAATACGCCGCCAGCGGTATTCACTTCGATGTGCGCGTGCTCGAAGGCGCTTATGTGCGCCAGCAAGGATACTCGGAAATCCCTGCAAAATTCCTGGCGCGCGGCGTCATCAACCTGTTCGTCACCGATACCCTCGGTTACGACATCGATCGGGATCGCACCGGAGGCGGTTCGATGGGACCCATTCCACCCAGCCGGCGATCCGGCGGAGATCCATTCTATAAGACTTTTCTGGGATTGCGGGACGCGCGCGACACCACCCTGCCGCATGAGTACGCCCATCACTTCACCCTCGACACGCTGCGGCGTCCCACGGCCGCGGGCAATCTCTGGGCCGATCTGCGCAACGATTACTGGCTTTGGCTGCAGCGGCGCGGCGTGCCGGTTATGGAATTTCGCGCTTGCTCGCGCGCGGAGTGGGCGCGCTTATTGGCCTAGCATTCGATGACGTTCACCGCCAGCCCGCCGAGCGATGTTTCCTTGTAGCGGGATCGCATATCCAGGCCGGTCTGGTACATGGTGCGAATCACCTGGTCGAGGGTCACCTTATGGCCGCCTTGCTCCGTCATCGCCATGCGGGCGGCGTTCACCGCCTTCACCGCCCCGAAGGCGTTGCGTTCGATGCAAGGGATCTGCACCAGGCCGCCGATGGGATCGCAGGTCAAGCCGAGATTGTGTTCCATACCGATTTCGGCGGCATGTTCTACCGCTTCATTCGATCCGTTGAGGGCCGCCACCAGCCCGCCGGCGGCCATGGAACATGCCACCCCCACTTCACCCTGGCATCCCACTTCGGCGCCCGAGATGGAGGCGTTCTCCTTATACAGAATTCCGATGGCGCCGGCCGCCAGGAAGTATCGGACGATTCCCTCTTCGCTCGGCGACGGAACGAAATGCATATAGTAATGAGCCACGGCCGGAATCACGCCCGCGGCCCCGTTGGTAGGCGCAGTCACCACGCGGCCGCCGGCGGCGTTCTCCTCGTTGACCGCGATGGCGTACAGGTTGATCCAGTCGATGGTGCGGAGGGGGTCGTTATCCGTCGCAGCCAGCAGCCTGCGATGCATTTCCGGCGCGCGCCGACGCACGTCCAGGCCGCCAGGCAGCAGGCCGTCGCTGGTGAGTCCGCGTTGCGTGCAGTCCTGCATCGCGGCCCAAATACGCCCGATACGCCCGCGGATTTCAACGCCGCTGCGCAGAGTCTTCTCGTTCTCCAGCATCATGGCCCAAATGGGCAGACCGGCGGCATCGCCTTGCGCCAACATTTCGGCGGCGGTGGCGAAGGGATACGGCAGTTTTGGGGAGTCGTTCGTGGAAACGCTCGGCCCAGCCTCGCGTTCCACGAAACCGCCGCCCACCGAATAATAAATTTCCTGCCGCAGAGTCGAGCCATCTCCCGCGAAAGCCGTGAAGCGCATGCCGTTGGGATGCGCCGGCAGCACGATATCCCCGCGAAACAGGAGGTCGCTCGCTGCGTCGAACGGAATCGCATTGCGGCCCATGAGCGCTATGCGCTTGCTTTCCCGAACGCCGCGCACCAAACCCTCGATTCGCGCGGGATCGACCTGATCCGGCTCCTCTCCCAGAAGCCCGAGAATCACGGCGCGATCCGTCCCGTGCCCGCGGCCAGTGAGTCCCAGCGACCCGTACAGTTCGATTTGGATTCGGCTGACCGCGGCCAAATCGAGGTCCGCGGCGAACAATCGGGCCGCGCGCATCGGCCCCACCGTGTGCGAGCTTGACGGCCCGATGCCGATCTTGAATAGCTCAAAGATGCTGGTGTTCATAAGCGCGTGCCGGACTTTTTCAAGCTTACCGCCCGCAGCATCGCTTCCACCAAGCCGTCCACCGTAAACACGGAGGCCTCCACCGACACTTCCATCCCCAACGCGCGCGCGGTGGCGGAAGTGATCGGGCCGATGGATGCCACCTGCACTCCCGCGATGGCGTCCGCGCCGATCATGGCGGCCAGGTTCCGGACCGTGGAGGAACTGGTGAAGGTGATCCAATCCAGCCTCGCCGGCAACTCGAACCCGCCCTGGGGAGCCGTCGTGCGATACGCCTCCACCACATCCACCACCGCTCCGCGCCGCGCCAGTTCCATAGGCACTAGATCGCGGGCCACCGCGGCGCGCGGCAGCAGAATGCGCTGACCGGCCAAATTATGCGCGGCGAAAGCGGCCAGCATGCCTTCGGCCACGTACTCTCGGCCCATCAGATCCACCTTTAGGTGCAGGGCTTCCACCGCGGCGCGTGTCGCCGGGCCGATGGCGCAAATGCGGGCGCGCAAAGTCCGCAGGTCCGTGGCGGAGCGATCCAGACGCTCCATGAAAAATCGCACGCCATTGGCGCTGGTGAAGACCAGCCAGTCGTACAGCCCCAGATCGGCGATGGCCTGGTCGAGAGCTTGGTAATCGAGTGCCGGCTGAATCTCGATGGTGGGCAATTCGATCGCGTCCGCGCCCAACGCATGCAGCTTGGAAGAAAGTGCCGCCGCTTGGCCCCGGGCGCGCGTTACTACAATGCGTTGTCCGAACAGCGGCAGGCGTTCAAACCAATTCAGTTTGTCGCGCAACCCTACCACCTCGCCGATAATGATCGTCGCGGGCGGTTTCAGGCCGTGCTCGTGAATCAGCGCAGGCAGCGTAGCCAGCGTCCCCACCAGGCTTTGCTGATCTGGCCGCGTCCCCCAGCGCACGGCCATGGCCGGCGTGCCGGCGGCGCGTCCATTGGCGATCAGCGCGCGCGCGATTTCGTCGAAGGCGAAGATGCCCATGAAAATAACCAGCGTCTCCGTGGCGCCGATCTTGCTCCAATCCACGCCCTCTGCATCATGGCCGGTCACGAATGTCACTACCTTAGTGTGCTCGCGATGCGTCAGCGGCACCCCCGTGTACGCCGCAATGCCCAGCGGCGAGGTGACTCCCGGGACCACCTCGAAAGCCACGCCCGCGGCTGCCAGAGCTTCGGCCTCTTCGCCGCCCCGTCCGAAGATAAACGGGTCGCCGCCCTTAAGGCGCACCACGTTCAAGCCGCGCCGCGCGCGTTCGATCATCATGGCGCAGATCTCTTCCTGGCCGAAGGCGTGCACCGATTTCTTCTTGCCCACGTAGAGACGCTCAGCCTGCGCGGGCGCCAGATCCAGCAGCGCCGGATTAGCCAGATAATCGTAAAGCACGGAGTCGGCGTGCTCCAGCAGGCGGCGGCCCTTCAACGTGATTAATTCGGGATCGCCAGGTCCGGCGCCTACCAGGTAGACCTTGCTCATCCGTAGACGCTTTCCAAAATGCGGTCGGCGCCCGCGGCCAGCAGGGCTTCCCCTAGCTCGCGGCCGATGCGCTGGGCATCCGCCACCGAACCTTCGGAACGATCGCGCACCAAATCGACACCATCCGGAGAGACCACCACGGCCTGCAACGAAAGAAGGTTGCCGCTAACCGTGGCGTAGGCCCCGATCGGCACCTGGCACCCCCCCCCCAACGCCCCGAGCAAGGCTCGCTCGGCGGTGACCGCCGCTTGCGTGGGCGCGTGATTCATGCGCAGGCAGACCTCGAGGCCCGGCTCGCGCGTCTCGATCCCCAGCGCGCCCTGCCCCACGGCGGGACAAACGATCTCCGGCGACAGGATCTCCGCAATGCGGTCTTCCCACCCCAGCCGTTTCAAACCAGCCGCCGCCAGCACAATAGCGTCGTACTGGCCTTCGTCCAGCTTACGCAGGCGCGTGTCCAGATTGCCGCGCACCGGCTCGATTTGAAGATCGGGCCGCACCTTGCGCAACTGCGCGGCGCGCCGCAGTGAACTGGTTCCTACCTTCGCCCCCGTTGCCAGGCCGGCCAGGCGCCTGCCTACCAAAGCGTCACGCGGATCTTCACGCTCAGGGGTCGCGGCCAGTATCAGCCCGGCGGGCAATTCCGTAGGCAGGTCCTTCAGGCTGTGAACTGCCAGGTCCGCCCGTCCGGCCAGCAGGGCTTCCTCGATCTCCTTGGTAAACAGGCCCTTCGCGCCCACCTGCGCCAAAGGCACGTCCGTGATCTTGTCACCCGTGGTCTTGATGATGTCGATGCGGCTGGCGTATCCCAGCGCGGCTAATTGCTGCTGCACCCAATGGGCCTGCCACAGGGCCAGTTTCGATCCTCGCGATGCAATAACAAGCATGATTTATTCTTGCAAGTGAAAAGCCTTGCGTATGGCGGCGATCACCGGCGCGCCATCCGGCTGGCCCGCCTGCGCGCGCAGTTCGGATATGGGCCCGTGCGCCACTTTGTTCATAATGCCGCGGGTGAGCATCTCCCATGCCTCCTCCTGCTGCTGCGTCACGGGCCCGAATTTGCGCCGCACCTTCTCGATCTCCGCCTGCCGTATGCGCTCCAATTCTTCCTGCAGGTGGACGATGGTGGGCGTAATCTCCTGCACCTTGAGGCGGGCCATCATGCGCTCCACCTCCTGGGTCACGATCTCCTCGGCGCGCTCGGCTTCCTTCATCCGCTCGCGCAGATTGGCATTCACGACTTCCTGCAGGTCGTCGATATCGTACAGGAAGACGTTGTCCAGATCGTTGATGGACGGTTCGATGTTCCGCGGCACCGCGATATCGATCAGGAACATGGGCTTGTTGCGCCGCGCGCTTATCACCCGCTGCATCTCTTCCTTATGGAGGATGTAGTGGGGCGCGCCGCTCGAGGCGATCAGGATATCCACCTCCGGCAGCATGGCGACGAAGCGGTTGTACTCGACGGGCGTACCCTGGAAGAGCTTGGCCATTTCGACGGCCCGCTCGTGTGTGCGGTTGGTGACGAACACATGCGTGGCGCCGGATCGCCGCAAATGGCGCGCGGCCAGTTCCGACATCTTGCCCGCGCCCGCGATCATCACTGTGCGGTTGTTCAGCGAACCGAAAATCTTGCGCGCGAGCTCCACCGCCGCATAGCTCACCGACACCGCCATCTGCCCAATACCGGTTTCCGAACGGACGCGCTTGGCTACGCTGAAGGCGCGCTCCATCAGGCCTTCCAGCCATCCACATAGGATGCCGTTGGTTTTCGCGATCCCGTATGCGTTCTTGAGCTGCCCCAGTATCTGCGGCTCGCCCACTACCATCGAATCCAAACTCGATGCTACCCGGAACAGATGGTGAATGGCATTCTGCCCTTCATGGCGGTAAAGATACGGGTCGATGGATGTGGCTGCGACCATGCGCGATTCCCGCAGAAATTCTTCCACCAGTGCCCGCGGGTCTACCGAATCGTCGGTGGTGACGGTGATTTCCACGCGATTGCAGGTAGACAGAATGCAGGCTTCGGAGACTCCCGGCCGCGACTTCAACGATTGCAAGGCCTCAACCAACGCCGGCTCGGGGAAGGCCAGGCATTCCCGAATCTCGACGGGCGCTGTCTTATGGCTGACGCCTGTGACCAGCAGTTTCATGGTTTCAGCAGCAGGCTTCCCAGCCTCGCGTGCGCCACCCAAGTGATGGCCGACAACCCAACCACTACGATCACCATAATAGCGGCCTTGCGGCCTCGCCAGCCGGCGGTGACGCGCAGAAATACCATCGCCAAATAGCATCCCCAGGTGATGAACGAGATGCCGATGGCGGGCTGGCTGATCCATTGCGTCTTGTGCTCGATAAACGTCCAGGTAGTGGCGGCGATCACCGCCAGCGTCATCAGCACGAAGCCCACCGCCATGGACCGGGAAATCAGTTCGTCCAGAGTGCCCAGCGGCGGCAGGCGGTAGTACAGCTTGCGCGGCTTCTTGCGCTTGAGTTCGCGCTCCTGGAACAGATACAGCAGCGAGGCCCCGGCGGTGAAGGCCAGCGCCGCGAAGCCCAACAAAACCAGCGTAATGTGAACGTCCAGCCAGGCGTTGCGGATCAGCGGATTGCTCCACGCATCCACCGGGTTGCTCATGGTGGCCACCAGCGTCATCACGAATACGACGGGGAAAATGAAGACGCTGAGGCTCTCCGTCTTGTAGCGCCAATAGACGAATAGAAACAGAGTGGCGATGAGGAAGGCGCACATGGAGAGCGTCTCGTAAATGTTGGCGATGGGGCAGCGATTCATCAACAGCCCCTCTTCTACGATGGAGACGCAGTGCAGCACCGCTCCAATGGAAAACGCCGTAAGGGAAACCCGGAAGAGGTGTTCGCGTTTGCGGATCAGCGTGAGGATGGCGTGCAGCAGGCCGAGGGAGTACAGGGCCGCGGCCACGCGCAGCCAGATGACACTCATTTCAGCCATGAAGCGCGCCGTTTAAAGGTCGTTGAAGTAATAGTATAGCGTGGGGCGGCGCGATGCGCCGCGCGGTCACAGCCGTCCGCTTATCCGTTACGAGTCACGTCGCGAACACATGCTTCGTCTTAATGCCATTCACGGCGAGGCTGTATTACCTGTATCTCTAAATGAACCGTCACGTCGAGACGACATTCGGAGTTCACGGCGCAGTCAAGCCCCAGCGTTAAGGGCCCGTATTATTGAGGATGATCCAGACAGCATTCCCATAGCCCGTGGTAGCCACATCGAGCTTGCCATCGTTATTGAAATCGCCCGCGACCGCGTACACGTAGTTCGACGCATCGATCAGATACTGCTGTTTCTCGATGGTGAAGTCGCCGTTGCCCACGCCAAGCAGCAGCGCGGACAATCCCTGCACGTTTTCCAGATCGGAACTCGCCGGGGCAAACAGGTCGGTGATGCCGTCGCCATTGAAGTCGCCGGCCAATATCGGAGCGCCCAGCGTGGCGCTCACCGTAAACGCCGGCAAAAAGGCGCCATCTCCATTGCCCAAGTAAATGGCCACACCGTATCCGTCGAAGAGCGTCATCGCAATGTCCGCGTACCCGTCGCCGTTGAAATCGCCCGTCACCGCGTAGTTACCGGCCCCGTTGAGCAGCACGGGCGCGCTAAATGTACCGTCGCCGTTGCCCATCAGGATGTAAGTGCCGGACGGGTTTCCAGAGCTGGCCACCAGATCGAGATGGCCGTCGCCATTGAAATCCGCCATGGCGAGCGAAGTTGGGTTTTCGGCTCCATAGGACACCGGAGCCTTAAAAGTCCCGTCGCCGTTGCCCAGTAGGATCGTCACGCCGTGGCCTTGCGCGATCGTCGCCAAATCGAGTTTCCCATCGCCGTTGAAATCGGCCACCAGCAAAATGTTGCCGCAGGCGGGGCATGGGCTATAAAGCGCCGGAGCGAAGGTCCCGTCGCCCTTGCCTGCCAGCGTGCCCACGCAGTTGTGTCCCACGAACACAATATCCGGATTGGCGTCCCGATTGATTTCGCCTACCGCGATGGCCGTAGGCTTGGCGGCCGGATAGTTTACCGCCTTCCCCAGTCCGCCCTTCCCGTCGCCCAATTGGACGGAAATCGAGGAAGCGTTGGGTGCCGCATAACTATAGTTGGAAACAGCCACGTCCAGATTCCCATCGCGGTTGAAATCGCCGGCCGCGATAGCGTTGGGCTGCGCGCTGGCGGTGAAGGCGCGCGAACTCTCGAAACGACCGTGGCGAGCCCCCAGCATCACCGTCAAGGGCGGCTGCCCCGGGGGCGCGGCGTAGGAATTTGTGCCGTTGGTCGCCGCCACATCGGGAATCCCATCGCCGTTGAAATCGGCCATCGCCAGCGCGGTCCCCTCGTACGCCAGCACGTACTGCTCAGTCTCAAAAAATGTCCCATCGCCGCGTCCTTGAAGGACCGTGCCGATGCCGCTGCCCGCCACCATTAGATCCAGAATGCCGTCACCGTTCAGATCGGCCGAGGCCAGCGAAATAGCGGTAGCACTTAACTTGATCGGCGCCCCCGCCGTGAACTGGCCAGCGCCATTGTTCAGCAGCACCACCGCCTCGGCTGCATTGGACACGTAGGCGAGATCCGGCGCGCCATCACCGTTGAAATCCGCGGTGACCAGCCCACTGAGGTAACTGGCGGTGGCATCCGGATAGATACTCGGGCTACCGAATGTGCCGTCGCCATTGCCCAAGAGCACCACTACCTCGCCGATTTCGTGATACACCGCGCATGTCACTGCCACATCCGCTTTGCCGTCGCGATTGAAGTCGGCGCCAACCATTGAGAGCGGGATGCCGGATGGGATGGTGGAAGTAACTGGCCCTGGCGCGAACGCGCCGTTCGCGGAGCCGAAGAAAACTTGTATCTGACCATTCGCATCGCCGCCCGGCTGCCCGTACACGGCGATATCGGCGATGCCGTCGCCGTTGAAATCGCCCAGCGCAATGTAACTGGCCAGCGCAACATAGGATACCGGCGCGCGAAAGGTGCCGTCGCCATTGCCCAACAAGATGACCAGACTGTTCCCGCCGGCCACCGCCAGGTCCAAATGGCCATCTCCGTTGAAGTCCGCCGTCAGAATCGCGGAGCCGCCGATGCCGATCGGCGGCTGCGGTGTGAAGTATCCGTGGCCGTCGCCCAAATAAACGGAAAGATCCGTGCCGATCGTCACGGCGTCTTCGAAACCGTCGCCATTGAAATCGCCGGTGGCGATCGCTTGCGCCAACCCAGTTCCGAAATGGCGCCCCTCCAGAAAGCTAGCCGGAGCCTGCGCCCGCGCCGCGCCGCCCAGGCACCCTGCCAGCGCGATGAAAGTCAGAATTCCGTGCAATCTCATGGCGGCGCTCCTACTTACTGGTGTCGATCAGAGTCATAAGCTGATCGAACAGACTAACGAACAAGAGATCCGTCTTGCCGTTATTGTTGAAATCTCCGGAGGTCATCGGCGCGTTGCCGAACGGCGGCAGATTGTTCAAGCCTTCTTGCTTGAAGTTACCGTCTCCCGCGCTGAGATATAACAACAGCGACGCCGAGAGCGAGCCTGTATTGATAACCGCAATGTCTGAAAGGCCGTCCCCATTCAAATCCGCCACCAGGAAACCCGACTCAAAGAGGTTAGTCGCAACCGCTATGGGGAGGCCAAAAGTGCCATTGCCCAGCCCGGGCCAGACGATAATATTGTAGCCATCGGAAGTCACCAGGTCGATGACCCCGGCGGTCATGAAAGAGCCCGTGCGCACGCTCGCGCCGGCCTGCGGCAGCGTGTAGGCATGACGAAACGTGCCGTCCCCATTCCCCAGGTAGATATCGCTGGCCGTGGCCAGGTCGGGAATGCCATCCTGGTTGAAGTCCGCCACTGCCAGGGAACTCGAATTGGAGATGCCTTCAATCGCCGCTGTAGTTGTGAACCCACCCGCGCCATTTCCGCACATCACAACCACGCCGGTCTTGGTTCCGATGGCCATATCCGCGTGGCCATCGCCATTGAAATCCGCCGTAACCAGCCCATATACCGGATAGCCCGTATACACAACATAGGGCTTGCCGAAGGTTCCGTCGCCGTTGCCTGACAGCACCGCGACCTGCCCTTTGACCTTGACGTAATTGCCCGAACCTACTGCCAGGTCGAGTTTGCCATCGCCATTGAAATCGGCCGCGGCGGCTATGTTGGTCAGTTCATTTTCGGGAAGGGAAAATGAGGATTTGCGAAAGCCGCTGAAATTGCCGCCGCCGGTCCCGCTATAGACCAGCACCTCACCGGACGAGACGGCGGCGGCATCCAGGTTGCCATCGTTGTTAAAGTCACCGGCGGCCAAATAGCAGCCATCGCACGACGTGATCGGGAAGGAACGCGGCGCATGGAATTGGCCCGGCCCGTCGTTGGGATAGAAGTCACCACCCACCACCAGATCCTGCCGGCCGAGGTGGCGGAAATCGCCGGCCACGCCCGTGTCAAAGTTCAGCCCTTGGTAACACTCCACCGGCCCGAATGCCCCGCCCCCCAGATTCAGCGCGATACCGAGACCCGACAACACCAAATCCGGGCGGCCATCGCCGTTCAGATCGGCGGCCAGCACTACCGCTCCTCCCAGACTGCCTGTGACCGGACCTGGTGAAAAAGTTCCGTCGCCGTTCCCTTGGAATAGATAGATGTTGGAATTGTAGCTGAAGGCCACGTCGAGGACGCCGTCGCCGGTAAAATCCGCGACCGCAAAGTGTGCGTCAAGGTTTTCAATAGCGGTAACGATGGTCTGCCCGAATGTGCCATCCCCTTTGCCCAGTGCCACTTCCATCGCCGAACTGTTACTCGAAGCAATATCCGGGATGCCATCTCCATTGAAGTCGGCGATGGCGATGTTTACGCCAATAGCGGTAGTGACTCCGGTAACGATCGGGTTCTGAAATGTGCCATTCCCGTTGCCCAGAAACACTTCGACGGCGGAGGGCGGGTTGGCGCCCGCCACACTCACCAGCAGGTCCAAACGGCCATCCTGATTCAGGTCGGCGGCCGCCAGCGCGATGGCCGTCAAATCGGCAATGACTATCTGTGCACCAAAGGCGCCGTCACCATTTCCCGGCAGTAGGATCACTTGGCCAAAACCCGCAATGACCAGGTCGGGACGGCCGTCGCCGTTGAAATCGCCAGACAAGACCTGCACTTGGACGTAGGGGAGGGTTTGGGCGGTTTGATGGAAGTGACCCTTGCCGTCACCCAGCCAGAGAGTGAGTGTATCTCCAGCGCACGCCACGTCCAGGTTTCCATCGCCGTTAAAATCCGCGGCGGCCACTTCATAGCAACTGCCCAGGCTCGTGGGTTGGAAGAAAGTGGCCAGAGTCTGCGCCACACTTATAGATGCAGGAAACAGTGCGAGCAGCAAGAGCACCAACAAGTTGCGGACTGGCATGCCGAACCCTCCGGAGCAAACTAACAGCCCGGCCGTAACAGTGGTTACGGCCTAGCTATCCAGGCTCCAATTAGTATACACCGGATGTCTCGGCCAAGACTGCCTGATCTAATACAACAGAAACGACCACACCGTATCCCCGGTCGCCGCGATCAGGTACTGATGGCCATCCAGCATGAACGTCTGCGGAGCATTCGTAACTTCGCCGATGCGCGTATGCCACAACGGTTTCCCGGTGGCTACGTCGTTTGCCACCAGATTCCCTGCGCCGTCGCCCCCAAACAGGAGCTTCCCGGCCGTCGTCAGTAATCCGCCCCCGCCGCCGTAGTAGGGGCGGTTCCAAACGATTTTGCCTGTGGTGTAGTCGATGGCCGTCAGGAAACTCCCGCCGGACCCCACCTGCGCCTCTTCCTTGCCGCCCAGGCCCATCGATCCACGCGGGTCGACGTCGGTCAGATAGAAAAGCGAGTACCCGTTGTTCTGCGCGACATACAGCAGCCCCGTATCTGGGGAGTAAGATGCCGGCTCCCAGTTAGTAACTCCGTCCGATGTCGGCGATACGAGAGATCCCGCCACTGTCGCGTTCTTTTCCGGATCGTAGATCGGAGCGCCCCGCTGGTTCAAGCCTTTCGCCCAGTT
>Ga0302320_10025891_pt1 | contig 11385 bp, 9 predicted proteins | sample Bog_T0_3_FD_202130 | JGI IMG/M metagenome (GOLD analysis project Ga0302320, IMG submission 202130) | Peat permafrost microbial communities from Stordalen Mire near Abisko, Sweden - Bog_T0_3 | ecosystem: Environmental > Terrestrial > Soil > Wetlands > Peat | place: Sweden: Abisko, Stordalen Mire... | reverse complement strand
GATGTACCACAGCGGCGGAGGCCTCGTCGCGCCTGGCGCAGCTCTCGTGGGCAAAGGTTCGGTGGTAATTCGCGAGCGGTTCTCGCCCAGTCACTTTTGGGATGATGTTACTCGATGGAACTGCACGCAGTTTCAATATATTGGCGAGCTCTGCCGCTACCTGCTCCACGCCGGCCCTTCGCCACATGAAACCAAGCATAGTATCCGACTGGCTTGTGGCAACGGCTTGAGACCAGACGTGTGGGAACCATTCCAGAAGCGCTTCCGCATTCCCAGGATATTCGAATTCTATGCCGCGACCGAAGGCACTGTCTCCTTGTTCAATGTAGAAGGGGAGCCTGGCTCCATCGGGCGTATACCGCCCTATCTTGCGCAACGATTTCCTACCACTTTGATCAAGTACGACATTGAAAACGATGTGCCCCTAAGAAATGAACAAGGCTTTTGCATTCGTTGTTCCCCGAACGAAACCGGTGAAGCGATTGCTCCTTTCCTGCAGGGTCCATCTCACGTCGGCAATCGGTTTGAAGGCTATGTAAACAGCAAGTCTTCCGACTCGAAGCTCATCGGAGACGTATTTAAATCCGGTGACACGTGGTATCGGACCGGCGACATGATGCGCAAGGACGAGAGAGGATTTTTCTATTTCGTTGATCGAGTTGGTGACACCTTCCGCTGGAAGGGTGAGAACGTTTCCACTTCCGAAGTTGCTGAGACAATCAGCGCGTTTATCGGAGTCAGGCACGTCAATGTATTTGGTGTGACGGTCCCATTTGCCGATGGTCGGGCAGGCATGGCAGCGCTCGTCCTCGATGGCGAGATAGACCTGCCTGCATTCCGCGCTTACCTGAGCGAGTGCCTGCCAAGGTATGCGTCCCCTCTATTTCTGCGCATCCAGAATGAGATGGAAGCCACCGCGACTTTCAAGTACACGAAGGCCAATCTAGTACGACAGGGTTTTGATCCCACAGCAACCACCGACCCAATCTACTTCAATCACCCAGATCTCCTGGAATACGTCCGGCTCGATGAATCGCTCTACAATCAAATTCAAAGTGGCCAAGTTCGTCTTTAGCCGGACCAGTAGTCGCGGAGCACGTCAGATGCCCCTTCACCCGGAATGTAAACCACACTGGAGTAAACACATATGAGCGTGCGTATCCGCAGTCATAATCGCTTCGAGAAACCGGAACCGATACTGCGCGGTATGTTAAATCGCGTCCTGCAACATCTGGCCCGCATCGCGCCGGGAGCAACCACTCTTAGGGTCTGGTTGAACCGCGCGCGTGGTGTGCATATCGGCAATAACGTAATAATCGGCTACGACACCATCCTCGACACCTCACGGCCGAGCCTCATCTCCATCGGGGACGGATGTTTCATTGGAATGCGAGTCACAATCATCGCTCACTTCAAAGAATCGGAAGGCGTCAAGATCGAACAAGATGTATTTATCGGGCCGGGCGTCATGATCCTGCCGCGGGTTGTAATCGGTCGCGGAGCGGTTGTCACGGCGGGAAGCGTAGTAACGCGCTCCGTGGCTCCTATGACCGTCGTACAAGGCAATCCCGCCGTCCCAGTCGCGCTGTGTGGAGTGCCGCTCGCTCACGAAGATATCTCAGTGAATGAGTTCTCTCTCCGCCTGAAGCCGCTTTCGATTCGTGAAGCAGCTCCCACGGAAGTCACTGACACTGGAGCGGTTAATTCCCTTCGTCGGCACTGACACGAGAGGAGATTCGGCGTGGCTCAGGGAATTGGTGTTACCGCCGCTGTTGCCGCTTCACGGCTTGCTTGTTCAACAAAATCAATAGTGCGGATTTGAACCCATCTGTTAATTCTATGCAACTCCGACGAGGTATTTCGAAATCCGACCATCTACATACCTTCTTGCGGGGGACGGGCTCCCGTAAGAAGGTGAAATCAGGGGAATAGAGAGAATATGTTAGAGACTGCGATCATTGGTGCCGGTCCCTACGGACTGTCAATCGCGGCGCATTTCCGGCGCCGGAGTATTCCCTTCCGCATTTTCGGACGTCCGATGGACAGTTGGCAGGCGCACATGCCAAAGGGCATGCGTCTCAAGTCGGACGGCTTTGCGTCCAATATCTACGACCCTGAAAGCGCTTTTACCCTAAAGCAGTTTTGCATGGAGAAGGGTATCGAGTATGCCGACGCGGGGCTTCCCGTTTCCCTTGAAACCTTCACCGAGTACGGGCTTGCCTTCGGTGCTCGCATGGTGCCGGAACTGGAAGATGTCACCGTCCGCAGCGTCGAGCGCCTGGCGGGCGGCTTTCATCTTTGCCTCGTGAGCGGCGAAACGGTAACGGTTAAGCGGCTGATTCTCGCGGTCGGAATCACTCATTTTGAAAGCGTACCAGACACTCTGGCGCAGTTGCCGCCGACTGTGATGTCCCACAGTTTCCGTCATCATGATCTACAGTCGTTTAAAGGCCGCAAGGTCGCCGTGATTGGCGGCGGTTCTTCCGCAATTGACATTGCAGGCCTGCTGCGCGACGCCGATGCAGACGTGACCCTCATTGCCCGACGAGCATCGTTGATCTTCCACACCCGAGGCATGGGGCAGCACCGGTCATTGTGGCAGCGAATTCGGCACCCGCAATCAGGGCTGGGTCCCGGATTGAAAACGCGCTTCTTCTCTGATGCGCCGATGGTCTTCCACTATTTGCCTGAGCAACTTCGTCTTGAAGCGGTCCGCAGGACATTGGGTCCTTCCGGAGGATGGTTCGCGAAGGAGATGGTGATGGGCCGCGTGCCCCTTGTTCTTGGCTGCACCCTGGAGACCGCAGAAGTATGTGATGGCGGCGCAAATCTTCGGCTCCTCACCAGCGATGGCACCCGGCGCGAAGAATTTGCCGAACACGTCATCGCCGCAACCGGCTACAAAGTAGATATGCAACGACTGACGTTCCTCAGCCCGGAAATTCGCTGCAAACTCAAGACCGTCAACGGCACGCCTTTGCTCTCCTCGGGCTTCGAGTCTTCCATCCCCGGACTCCACTTCGCGGGACTTGCTGCGGCAAACAGCTTCGGTCCGGTGATGCGCTTTGCTTTCGGCGCAGGCTTTGCCGCCCGCAAACTGACGCAGGTTACGGCGAGATCGTTAACAAAGGAGTCCGTCACTGTTCTAACTCCGGGTCCCGCGCGTGTTGCGGAGTCCCAGACATGGGAAACCAGTCGATCGGCCAACGATCGGCACTGACAACCTCAAGCTTCCTGGCCGCGCTCAGCGATTGCACGTTAACGAAGGCACGCCGGAACTCCGAATAACAGGAGCCCGGGCATGCCTCAAACATCTCACGAAGAGGCTGGTGGACGGATGAAAGCAGAGACGCTTGCGATTCACGCGGGCTATGACGGTGACCCAACAACGAAAGCTGTCGCTGTGCCAATCTATCAGACAGTCGGATTTGAATTCGATAGCGCGGACCACGGCGCAGCTCTGTTCAATCTCGAAATCCAGGGGAACATCTACACTCGCATCGGCAACCCGACGAATAACATCCTCGAAAAACGCATCGCCGCACTCGAAGGCGGAGTGGATGCCCTCAGCGTTAGCTCTGGGATGGCGGCAATCCACTACTCCATCGCGGCCATCACGGAGATGGGAAACAACATCGTTTCCCTTCCCCAGTTGTACGGCGCTACCTACACGTTCTTTGCGCACATCCTGCCGAAGCAAGGAGTCACGGTGCGCTTTGCCGAGTGCGAGAGTCCCGAAGCCGTCGAGAAATTGATTGACGAAAACACTCGTGCAATCTACTGCGAAAGCGTCGGTAATCCAGCCGGCAACGTCGCAGACATCGAGGGGCTGGCGAAGGTCGCACACAAGCATGGCATACCCCTGATTGTGGACAATACCGTCGCCACGCCGATTCTACTCAAGCCAATTGACTACGGCGCGGATGTGGTCGTGCACTCAGCCACAAAGTTCATTGGAGGCCACGGCACCACGCTCGGCGGTTTAATTGTGGATAGCGGCAAGTTCCCGTGGCGCGATTATCCCGAACGCTTTTACATGCTGAACCGTCCTGAGCCTGCCTATCATGGCGTGGTTTACGTTGAGCATTACGGCGCCGCCGCCTACGTTGCAAGATGTCGGACTGTCTGCCAAAGAAACACTGGTTCCACGCTCTCGCCCTTCAATGGCTTTCTTTTGCTTCAGGGAATTGAGACTCTTGCTCTTCGTGTCAGGCAGCACGTCGAGAATGCACGCTTGGTCGCCGAGTTCCTGCGCGATCACGACATGGTGGAGTGGGTGAATTATGTCGGCTTCCCGGACAATCCTTTGTATCCGCTTGCACAGAGATATCTCGGAAACAATCGCGCTTCTCTACTGACCTTTGGCGTGAAAGGCGGCTTTGAAGGGGGCAGAAAGTGTTTCGACGCTTTGAACTTGTTTACCCGGATGGTCAACATGGGCGATGCCAAGTCGCTGGTATGTCATCCGGCATCCACGACACACCGGCAGTTGACCCCAGAGGAACAAGCTCAGGCAGGCGTCACGCCAGAAATGATTCGCCTCAGCGTAGGTATCGAGCACATTGATGACATTCTCGATGACCTCTCTCAGGCGTTGGACAAAGCACGAGCCTGACCTTTAACAACAACCACCCGGGCGCGGAGGGTTCATGCCACTCATCATGCAGAGAGGTTACACAGAGACTGCGTGTATACGGGAACACCGTACATGCCACACTGTTGCCGCGTGCGACGCAAGCTCCCCTTGCATAACAATCGGGCTGATCAACAACATGCCGGATGCAGCTCTGGGACAAACAGAGCAGCAATTCTCCGAGCTCATTGACAGTGCCGCACAAGACATTCCGGTTCGTCTGATGCTCTATTCCCTGCCGAACATCTTCCGCAGCGAGTCGGCGCAACAGCATCTCAACAAGTCTTACTTCCCAATTAACGAGCTTTGGAACAGCCAGTGTGATGCTCTCATCATCACCGGCACGGAACCCCGGCAACCAAATCTGTCCGAAGAAGCATATTGGCCAGTACTGGGCGAAGTCTTTGAGTGGGCAAAGACCAACACACACTCGACCGTAGTCTCGTGCCTCGCGGCACATGGAGCCGTTCTGTACAACGATGGCATCGAGCGGCATCGGCTAAGCGATAAACAGTCTGGCGTTTTCGAGTTCAACAGAACCCCAGGGCACGCACTCACCCGCCAAGCTGCGGAGATCGTGCGAATTCCTCATTCTCGATGGAATGAGGTGCGCGAGGATGATCTCGTCTCGTGCGGTTACACTGTCCTGGCCAAGTCTGCGGATGCAGGCGTGGACATGTTTGTGAAGGAATGCAAACAGAGCCTCTTTGTACATTTCCAAGGTCATCCGGAGTACAGTGCGCGAACGATATTTAAGGAATACCGAAGAGACATAGGCAGGTTTCTGAGGAATGAAAGGGACACCTATCCTTCGATGCCGCAAGGTTACTTCGACAAGAACGGCCGCAGGCTTGCGGAAGATTTTCAAGAATTTGCTCTCTCGCTGCGAAACCAGGAGTGTCTGGCGTCGTTTCCCTATGATGTTCTCGCTAACACACTCCAGAACACCTGGCAGTCCTCGTCAACCCGCACCTACCGCAACTGGTTGCAATGCGTTCGTTCAAGAAAAGCTGCCGCTTCGTCATTGGTAGCTATGCCCGATCTCAACCAGCTTCAGCAAAAGCGCACTGCTGCATAATCCACGAGCATGGCTCCATTTCAGCAAGGGCCGGGAAGTACCGGAGGTATTCAATGCCAATAGGAAACAAGTGCTCTAAGACATGGACTTTTTTCGATGGTGACTGGCATGAAGGCAACGTGCCGATCATGGGACCTCGTACCCACGCCGCATGGCTCTGTTCGATGGTGTTCGACGGCGCGAGGGCATTTGAAGGCGTCACGCCTGATATTGAACTCCACTGCGCGCGTGTAAACGAGTCAGCAAAGAAGCTCTTCCTGAAGCCGACCGTTCCTCCCGAACAATGGGTCGAGCTTGCTCGCGACGGGATACGTCGATTTGACCAGCAGGCTGCCCTCTACATTCGGCCCATGTATTGGGCCGAAGACGAAGGCCCTTCGGTTCAGGGGCACGATCCAGACTCAACCCGCTGGTGCCTCTCGGTCTATGAAGCTCCCATGCGCCAACCCAAGGGTACTTCCATCACGCTCTCTCCTTATCGCAGACCTACGCTGGAGACGATGCCCGTTGATGCCAAGGCCGGTTGCCTCTATCCCAACAACTCGCGTGCGATCTTCGAAGCCAATTCTCGCGGCTTCGACAACGCAATCGTCCGTGACATGCTGGGGAATGTCGCGGAGCTAGCCACGTCAAACATCTTCATGGCAAAAGATGGAGTTGTGTTTACACCCACAGCAAACGGCACGTTTCTAGCAGGCATTACACGCCGACGCGTGATCGGACTCCTGCGCGAAGCTGGGGTCGAAGTAGTTGAGCGAACTCTCGTCTACCAGGACTTTGAAACCGCCGATGAGATCTTCGCGACCGGCAACTATTCCAAGGTCACGCCGATAACCCGCATAGGCGAGCGAGCGCTTGATTTCGGCACCATCTATGCAAAAGCGCGCAAACTCTACTGGGAGTTTGCTCACTCTGGAGCTCACCCTCTCGAATCCAGCAAGCAATCGAATGCAGCATGAGGAACCAGCTCTTGTCCGCGGTTGGAGCCCTCACTCCGATGTGGCAGCACCTGCTGCATCGGAATAGCATAGGAGCACACGAAGACTTCTTCGAGCTCGGCGGCAGTCCTGAAACCGCCATTCAACTCTTCGAGAAGATTGCACTGACCTTCAATCGGCAACTCTCTCCGTTGCTGATCTACCAGGCGCCCACCATCGCAGCTTTGGCTTCCCTGCTCGACCGGGGCACCCCACCTCGCTTGCTCCCGCTTATTCCTCTGAAGTCGGGCGCCTCCACCTTGCCAATCTTCGTCGCACACGGCATGGGCGGGAGTGTGATGGAATTCTTCGACCTCGTTAAACAGATCCAACTTCCCTTCCCAATCTACGGGCTTCAAGCAAAGGGATCCGACGGGGCTGAAACGCCGCTCGACACTATCGAGGGAATGGCTGAGTTTCATCTCGAAGCGGTCAGGAACTTGCAGCCGCATGGACCATACATTTTCGTCGGCCATTCCCTCGGTGGTCTTGTTGCCTTTGAGATGGCCGCGCGCGTCTCGGCCGCTGGCGAGCAAGTCGCATTGTTGGCCATGCTTGACAGCTATCTGGACCCACGTCTTCTCTCTTTCGGGCAGCGCGCCCGCGTATTTGTACGCCGAGCGAAACACTCAGCAGCCAGGCGCATAAGCAAGGCGCTGCACTCGCGTCAAAATGAGCACGAACAGCGCTTCGTGAGTTTTGCATTGGCTCCATCGACTCAACGCGTGCGATCCGCTGCCCAGTTGGCTTTTACCCGATACCAGCCGAATTTCTACCCAGGCGAGATCAAGTTTGTAAGGGCCGCAGTCGCTACTGCATACCCGGACAACCCAACCGCTGTCTGGGGCCATCTGGCTAGCCGCATCGAAATTGAGACCGCACCCGGCGACCACAACGGAATGCTCCAGACTGCAACTCTGGCTGGCATTCTTTCTCGTTACATCAAAGAGGCTACGTGTCATCGATAAACCCGCTGTCGCAATGTGTCGACCCGCAGCGCCCAAGTAACACCGCCACAACGGCAATCACTGGAGCCGAAGCTCTGGTGCAATCACTCGTCGCGAGTGGCATTGATACCTGCTTCACAAATCCGGGCACCTCGGAAATTCATATCGTCGCCGCGCTGGATCACGTACCACAGATCCGTTGCACGCTCGGTCTCTTCGAAGGCGTCGTGACCGGAGCCGCCGATGGCTATGCTCGCATGGCTGAAAAGCCGGCTTGTACCCTTCTGCATCTCGGACCCGGCTTCGCAAATGGTCTCGCCAATTTGCACAATGCCTCGCGAGCTCAAGTGCCGATGGTCAATCTCGTCGGCCAGCATCCTGCCTATCATCTCCCCCATGACGCGCCTCTCACCTCGGACATCGAGGCAATTGCGCGCCCGTATTCCAAGTGGCTGAGAACCTCGTGCGCCGCATCGGAAGTGGGAAATGATGCAGCCGACGCGGTGATCGCAGCGCGCACATCACCCGGACAGATCGCCACCCTCATTGTGCCCGCAGACGTAGCCTGGAGCGAAGGCGGAAGGATTGTCACGCGCTCGCCTCTGCCCGTTGCTCCTGTTCCCGCCCCTCAGACCATCGAACGTGCGGCCACCATGCTCCGCTCGGGCGTGCGAACCGCAATTCTCATCTCCGGCGCGGCACTCTACGGCAAAGCTCTGGCTGCCGCGGGACGAATCGCCACAGCGACAAATGCAAAACTCCTTTCGCCATATCCATTCACCCGCATGGAGCGTGGAGCTGGAATCGTTCCGGTAGAGCGGGTCAACTACATTCTCGAGATGGCGATCGAGCAGTTGAAAGAGTTTCGACAGATCATCCTTGTTGGCTCCGCCGCACCTGTCGCGTATTTTGCGTATCCCGGCAAGAGCTCTCTGATGACGCAGCCCGGCTGCGACATCCATACGCTTTCCCGTGCCGGAGAAGACAGCGTCGCAGCCTTGGAGCTACTGTCGGAGGCACTCGATGCAAGCGAAACACCTGCGCTGGTTGCAAGCGCCAAACGTCCAGCGCTGCCCACCGGCGAGATTACGCTGCCAGGCCTTTCCGCCGCAGTAGGCGCGCTGTTGCCGGAAAACGCAATCGTCGTGGATGAGTCCATGACCTCAGGCCGAGGCATGATGGAGTCAACACAAGGAGCGCCGCCGCACGATTGGTTGGCAAATACCGGTGGATCAATAGGAATCGCTCTGCCACTGGCTGTGGGGGCGGCAATCGCCTGTCCCGAACGCCCAATTCTCTGTCTCACCGCCGATGGCAGTGCGATGTACACAGTACAGGCATCGTGGACGATGGCGCGTGAGTCGCTCAACATCACCACAGTGGTCTTCGCGAACCGCAGCTACAACGTGCTGAAGCGTGAGTTCTCCGGACTAGGTGTAGGAAGCCCCGGGCCTCGCGCTCTCAGTCTCTTCGAAATCGGGCGGCCAGACTTGGACTGGGTAGCAATGGCAAAAAGCATGGGAGTCCCAGGCTCGCGCGTTGATTCACTGGATGCCTTCATCAAGGCACTTCGCGAAGGCCTGACTACCGAAGGGCCAACACTGATCCAGGTAGATGTGTAACCTATCTGCCGCGCTGCGACCTTCACAAGACCAAGTTCCATCCTTAGGACGTTCAGGAATTCAAATATATGCGCAATTTATCCGGTTTGACGAGCATCAGGTTTTTCGCGGCCCTCTGGGTCGTCCTGTACCACCTCGCCCCGAATTGGGACTTGTTGCGCAACGTCGGTCCGATCGTATACGTCGGCTACTCGGCGGTGACCCTTTTCTTTGTACTTTCGGGATTCATCTTAAGCTACAACTACTTGTCTAGTGATTATCGGCCACAGGAATTCTGGGTCGCCAGAGCTGCGCGAGTTCTTCCCGTGTACTTTGCCGCACTCATCGTCTCCATCCCGGTATTCCTTCATCAGTGCCTGAAGCAAGGCATACCATTTGTCCCGGCAGCTTTCTATCCCGTCGTAATGGTTCAAGCGTGGATTCCGAAAGTAGCTCTCTTGTGGAACGGTCCAGGATGGAGCCTTTCGTGCGAGGCTTTCTTCTACTTGCTGTTCCCGCTTATTCTGGCGCCAATGGCGCGGCTATTTCGGAGAACTTTTGCAGGTACGTTCGCCGCTGTTTGGATATTAGGCATCGTTCCATCTTTAATATATGCGTTTGTCCGTCCTGAAGGATTGGTGGACTTCGAAAGCCATGCGACACTACTTTCCGTTATCAAGTTCAATCCGATTCTTCGCCTCCCCGAGTTCATACTGGGCATAGGCATTGGCGCTTGTTATGTTGACGGAAAGAGGTTTTCCAATCCTGTGGCTACTGCGGTCCTATCAGTCATTGGGCTGGTTGTGCTGATAGTAAGCCTCTGGAAGATGCCCTATCCCTCCCTGCACAACGCTCTGCTCGTGCCTGTTTATGCGGTCCTGATTTTTGCTCTTGCCTGCGCCCCAAACATTCTGAGCAATCCAATGCTTGTTCTCCTTGGCCAGGCGAGTTACAGCCTCTATCTGCTTTCCGATCCCACGTACAGTTGGGCTACGTTTCTTGCCAAGCGATACGGATTGTCAGTCCATGGCAGTTTTAACATCGTGTACCTGATCATCATTCTGCTGGTCTCAGTTGCCTCCTATAAATTCATTGAGGTTCCTGGGCGCGTGTACATCCGTTCACGGTTCGCGGTTAAGAAGCGCCGACCATTCTCCGTTGCTGTTTGAGCCGTAGCCGGAACAACGTGCAGATATAATAGTGGCGTCTCTTCTGGACATAGGCATTAAGCCCGGACGTTCATACCCACCCGGACCGCAAGATGTAGTCGAATTTGAAGCCGAAAAGCTGCTGGTCAACGGGCAGAGCAATCACCCTCCCAGACTAGTGACTAGTGAACCAGTGACTAATGCCTAACGGCAGAACACCCAGAGGATGAAGGCGACTAGCAGGAGCGGCCCTAGGATGCTGCCACGCTTGCCGGGTGGCTTGCAACCAAGCGAAACTACTGCGGACGGCATTCTTCGCCGACTGTTCACCCATCGTTTCTGACTTGAGTGGCCCCGCTCATGCCACTGCTAAATGCACTCCTGCCATGCGATGCAAAGCACAGCTACCACGCAGAGCAGCCTAATGCTGCCACGGCTGCACGAGAATCTGCTAATGGCTAATCCGGAGGAATCAACAGCATCATCCACTCCGGAGGCGTGCGGAATGATTTACTAAAAGATGACTGGCTGCTTGTCATCCGCCCCGAACACGGTGGCCGCAAGCTGCCTCACCACGTCCAATGTCGAATCGCATTATCGCTATCGAAGAGCACAGAGCGAGACGAATCAGCTGGGGACACGCGTACCCAGACAGTCGTGTGCCCGCAAAACTGCCCTAGGTATGCGCGCATGGAGCCATCGCTGAAGAATGGCTTGCGATTGCAGTCCGTAACGCGCTCGTCTGCAACCTTGTACCAGTAGTGAATCTCTGCGATCTGGCTGCCAGCGGTGTGGCCGACGGCGGGTAGAGCGGAAGCCACCCTAGCCTCGCGCCGTTCCCAGCCGCGAGCCCGCACTTCGCGGTAACAGCGCAGGAGCACGCGAATCAGCCACTCGATCCAAACGTCCAGCACAAACCAGCCCATGGTAAGCAGCTTATCACTCTAACGCCAATGGGCAACTGGGACTGACCTGCTCCTCGCGCGCATCCCTGCCGAATC
>Ga0302320_10025890_pt1 | contig 11385 bp, 10 predicted proteins | sample Bog_T0_3_FD_202130 | JGI IMG/M metagenome (GOLD analysis project Ga0302320, IMG submission 202130) | Peat permafrost microbial communities from Stordalen Mire near Abisko, Sweden - Bog_T0_3 | ecosystem: Environmental > Terrestrial > Soil > Wetlands > Peat | place: Sweden: Abisko, Stordalen Mire... | reverse complement strand
TCATCGCGATTTACTTTGGACGGCTTACGGATGCGATATGCGGCGAGAAACGCCTCCAATAGGCTAATCGTGGACGCCATTGAGATTCGATTCGGCGTCTTTGCTGAGAAGGCATTCTCGCCAGTCCGGCAGAAGTAAGCGATCACAGTCCATTCGGCTCTGGAGAGTAGCTCACCCACTTGAACCTTGGCTCGAATCTCCGTCATTGTAGCGGTCGCGTTCTCCAGCATTCCGATCACTTCCAGACGGTCGTCGCGGGATGATTCAAGCAACTGCTTGGCAATCTCTGATGTGGAAATATTCTCGCCGGTTTTCGCTGCCAGCATGGAGCGGGCGCGCTCCAGTCGGCTGCGGACTGCATCTGAGACCCGCAAGGAAAGGGTTTGCTGCTGAGCCTTTTCGGTCATGGCATGATTATTGCGCAAAAAATGTATCGACACAATTAGATTGTCTGTTGAAAACGAGTCCGTATTATGATAATCTGCCCTACATTCGGCGTACGGCTGCCGCTATTTCCCCCGAAAGCGAGCCGCTCATGAACGCTTCTCCTATCCCCCGTCTTCGCCTGGTCCGCACCAGGCAGGCCGCTGAATACCTCTGCATGAGCGAGTGGAAGTTGCGGCGGCTCATCCAAGACGGCCTGCTGCCCTACTTGCACGACGGGGAGGGCGCGCCGTTCCTGCTCGACATCCGGGACCTCGATGACTACATCGAAAAAAACAAGCACCGCGATGCTGCGGATGAATTTGGATTGCGTCCCATGTCATTCTCGGCTTTCGCAACCACCTCCCGAGGGAAAGGAGGAATCGATCATGCCCCGTCCACGCGGAACCGGAAGCCTGTATCAGCAGAAAGACAGCGCGGTGTGGTGGATCAAGTACCACCGCAACGGAAGATCGTTTCGTGAATCCACCCGAACGACCGACAAGCGGAAAGCGAGTCGCGCTCTTGCCAAGCGTCTGGCAGAGATCAATACCGGCTCATTCGTCGGGCCGGTCTATGAGCGAATCACCGTCGGTGAATTGGCCGAAGATCTCTTCCGCGACTACCGGATCAATGGCCGGAAGACAACCAGCGACGTGGAGACACGGTGGCGCCTGCATCTCGAACCTTTCTTTGCGACACGACGGGTCGCTGAGGTTACAAGCGATCTCGTAGCAAAGTACGTAGACCAGCGACAACTTGAGACGGCACAGAATGCCACCATCAATCGTGAGATGGCCGCGCTCAAGCGCATGTTCCGCATTGGCATGTACTCGACTCCTCCCAAAGTTCTCCAACTCCCGAAGTTCCCCAAACTCGCAGAGGATAACGTGCGCAAAGGCTTCCTGGAGGACGCGCAATACAAGAAGCTGATTGGGTATTGTCCAGACGTCTGGTTTCGGTCCCTCGTTGAAATGGGCCGGACTTACGGATGGCGCATCAGCGAACTCATCAACCTAAAGGTCAAACAGGTGGATATCAATGCGCGCATCATCCGCCTTGAACCTGGCACGACGAAAAACAAAGATGGGCGCGAAGTTACCATGACCACAGCGGTCCACGCACTCCTGGTACATTGCGTGGAAGGAAAATCAGCAGACGAGGCGGTCTTCACGCGCTCAGATGGTGTGCCTATCAAAGATTTCCGGGACATGTGGGCGAAGGCCACAGAAGCGGCGGGCGTCCCCGGTCTGCTTTTCCACGACCTACGCCGCACCGCCGCGCGCAACCTACGCCGCGCCGGAATCGCTGAAGGCGTCATCATGAAGATTGGCGGGTGGCGCACACGAAGCGTCTTTGAACGCTATGCCATCGTCTCGCAAACGGATATTGCCGAGGCGTTGAGGAAGCTCGAAGCGAGCTGAATGGTCAGCATCAGGGATAAATTAAGTTCAGACTTTGGTCCGTCGATCGCGATAGGACGCTCCGTCGAAGGGGCCACTTACTGCTTATCCGCGCAAGAATTAAGCAGATTTCTAAGATTCCAGACTTCAACTTTACCGAAGTTGAGAACACCGAACCACTCTCCATTTTCACTTATCTTACGGCCCTTGGAGCCTTGAGCAGGCCGCAGTTGCCACTGGCAGCGAAGCGTTCCATCTTCCGCGTAGAGACTCGTTGCTCCAAGCTCGTTCACGATAACCCGATCCCCTGGACCCGGTGAATAGATCCTATAGGCTGGCTTTTGAGTGACGGCGGCTCCGGTCATCGTTTTCAACTCGTAGCGCAAAAGGACGCTTTTCGATGGTACGAAGGCGACCGGCCCATTCTTGCCAGCGACCAGTGCGAGCGACGTATTAGTATCCAGCTTCACCTGGTCTATAAGAAGTGCCGACCCAATCTGCTTCCATTCTGGTAGCGCAAAGCCGTAGATTTTTGTGCGGTCCACTGCCCAGAGCTGAGATCCATCTTGTGATAGGGCGATGTCGTAGGCGTCTCCGAGGTCCGCAATGGCTTTGGCTTCTCCTCCCCCGATGTCGAGGACCTTTCCATTGTCTTGATTTACATAAGCTAGCCATCTACCATCCGGTGCGAGTAACACTTTTTGGATGTCATATTTGAATCGTCCAATCTCCGTTTGAATTTCCCGAACTTCCTTCCTTGATTGAGGATCAATGAACCGTATTAAGCCATGCTGCCCGGTGACGACCCAGGCGTGAATGGCATCGTTCGTCTCAACTTCAAATGCAACACTAGGCATCGGCTTGAATTGCGCGATTCGTTTGGACGTTTGCACGTCTCTGACTTCAACCCTCCCGGACGCCCAAATCATGAATAGCAGCTTGCCGTCTGAGCTGAAGTCAAACGAATCCAGTTGTAGATCCGGCGGAGCCTGATGGATTTCGATATTGTTACCGGGCCCCAGAGTCAGCGCATTGAACTGCTTATCATCTTGAAAAACTTTGTCTGACGCGGGGAAAGCAGGAAGGGGGCTCGGCGCTTGCGCTGACGCAATCGATGGAGCCAATGAGAGGCCCAAAACAACGGCGAAACAAACTTTGTGAAGAACTCGTTCGATCAACTTCATAGGCACCCTTTATACACCTGGCAAGCAGCTCTCTTTGCTAGCGCCGAGCACAATTCCGAGTTTGGTCATAGTTTGGGCATAGAAAAAGGCATCCGAAGATGCCTGTGTTTTGTAACGGCATAAATATACTTCACGCACCATGTTTCGGTATACTGAGTGTGCCGTGACAGGGCTTGTGCTTTAATGAAGGGAAATAGAAAACCCCGCCTGCCAGGACGGGGCATCCAATCTCTTGCATCCGACAATCCAAGAGTACGACTGGAGTGTGTCGAATGCAATTCGAGACTATTGAAGACAAATTGCAACCCGGTGATTACCGAGTCGAAGCAATCGATAGAGCCGGAGACGCCGAAGTGTATACCGCTGTCTTTATTGGCCCCGACGCCAAGATGCGCGCAGAGGAATATGCAGGCTGGAAAAATGCCAGCCTGCATCCAGCCCTCAGCAACGCCAGTTAATACTGGACGACAACCTCGACATCATCGACGCATGTCTGCGGCCTAGAATGATCTGGTGCGGTATGCCACCGAGCGATGTCCATAATCGCTACGTTAGAAAGTCGGTCGATGTCAATGCAGCGCCAGTTGTCCGCTGAGCCATCAGGCTGAATCGGGCGGCTATTACTTTGACCGCCGAACTGGTAGAACAGGGCATGGCGAACCCCGCGCTTGCTGCCGAGTACGTGAGGACACATCTCTCTGTATTGGCCGTGGTAATAGGCGGTTATCGCCTTCTTTGTTAGGACCGCTTGGCGAACCAAATCGTATGACATGATGTGGTGCTCCTTCTCGCCCGTTTAGGGCGCAGATTCCCGTTCAACTGCGTTGACGTTTACGCTTGACGAGTGGGAGCAACAGAGAATAGGCTATCGCTATTGGCAACAGTCAAGCAGCCGATATTGATTTCGTCCACCGATATCTGGTTTTTGCGGAGCCCATCGCGTCAACGATGGGCTTTCGTGCGTTTTGGCTACACTCCTGAGAGCTATCAAGTAGTGTAGCCCTAAATCGGCATAGGAAATCAGGAAAAAACAGGAGAAAACCCTAGCATAGGCACATAACTCCGTCGTAGACGCGCTGATTGCAATGCCTTCAATTTGACATTTATCGACAAGAGAGCGAATATGAGGCGAATACGGGAACGGGTTACTGTTGTGGAAATCTTGCCGCTTTATTGATGACTTTTGCGTTGACTTTGCATCAAACATAGTGAAACATTGGACTTATGCAATACATATTCAGAGTTTTGATTGTGGAAAACTAGTCCTAAATGGTGATTTAGTGGGCTTTATTTGCATTGATGATTGACAGGGTGAGGGCGAGGGAGGGTGTCATGGCGATGAAATTACCCACTAGGAGCGTAGGGGAAAGGAAACTGACAGAGCTGATTCTGTACATTACCAAGCTGTGTGCCGACGATCCGTTTTTTGGTTCGACCAAACTGAATAAGATTCTCTACTTTTCTGACTTCTTAGCATACGGGAACCTTGGGAAGGCGATCACGGGCGTGGCTTACCAACATCTTGAAAGAGGCCCAGCGCCTACGATGCTTCTCCCTGTGCGCTCTCGCATGATCGAAAGGGGAGATCTTCGGCTGGATTCTCTGATGGATCCATTTGGATATGAACAGAAGAGGCCGGTGGCCCTCAGAGAAGCAGACATCAGTCTTTTCGAGACTAGACAACTACAACTGGTGACCCAGGTCAAGGTGGCGCTTTCAAAAGCCAGTGCCACGGAGGCAAGCAACATCAGTCACCGTGAAGTTGGATGGAAGACAACGAAGATGAAAGAAACCATTCCGTACGCGAGCATCTTCCTGTCTGATGAGCCATTGAGCCGAGCCGAGATTAGTTTTGCTCAAAAGAAGTGGGCGGAGATGAATGCGGACAATCATCGAAAGCAACGCGCTAGCTAGGCAGTTCCGGCAGTATAAGATTAGCTATCGGAGATGGGATGAGGCCTTTAGTGAAGCTCAACGTGCGCTTCGCAGCGCGCCAGAAACTTTTCCTGAGGTTCCGAATACCGGGCTCCGTCGCGTGAAATTGATTGGTTTTGAAGGCGTACCCCCTTTGTCGATCTTCTTTACGTTCGATCAAAACACGGTTACGTTACACTTTGCTGCGATCTTCGAAGAGGAAGAATGAAAACGCCTCCCGACAATCCCGAATTCGCGCGTTTCACAGATGCCATGCGGACAATACTCAAGGTATCGAAGACGGAGATGAATCGCCGTATAGCGGGCGCAAAAAAAGGAAAGCGGTCTAAGTCCTCCGCTTCCCTCGTTTCTGCCGTCTCTTCCATTTCGGCACATCAGGACTGACTGGTTTCTTCCGTTTTTCCCGTCAGTTGAGCATAGGTGAGTCTCTTCCCTGCGATCTGCGATACTGCCAGCACGAAACGGTCTGCATCATTCAGCGGATTATCCTTCGTCGCACGATTGTTGTAGCGGAAAACCTGCTCATCTACATAGGCGTCAAGGTGAAACGGCTCAACGGCCACGTATGTGCCAGTAAGACCCCTCTTGAGCAAGCTCCAGAAGTTCTCAATGCCCTGAGTGTGAACCTGACCACGTACATACTCTTCAACGTGATTAACGGTCTCGTGAACGAACTCTTGCACGGCCAGATGGTCGTAGGCTGGAGCGCGGTCAGTGTAGACGGTTGACCCCTTTTCGATCTCGTTAAGAATCTCTTTCTGTAGAGTCTCGCGCTTGACGTTCGGCACAACCTTGGCGCGAACTTTACGGGCATCGCGGTCCAACATTCCCATGACGACAACTTTGTTCCGCCCGTTCATGGCGGTCATTCGTTCGCGGCGCTTGGCAGCGTGCATCTTCCGCAAGTCCGGCCCGATGAAAGCCTCATCGACTTCGACCGGACCGCCCTGAGAGCCTCCCAGCTTGCTCCAGTTGCCATCCTTGAGCGCAAGCCGAATACGGTGCAGCATGAACCATGCCGACTTCTGAGTCACGCCCAGGTCGCGCATGATCTCATATGAACTGATTCCGTTCTTGCAGTTCACTACCAGCCAAACGGCGGTCAACCATTTATCGAGTGAGATCGGCGAATCCTCGAAGACGCTGAATGTCTTGGCGCTGAATTGCTTGTGGCAATCCTTTGCCATGCACTTCCAGATGCGGCGCGAAGAGAGATAGGATACTTTCTTGCCCTCGCAATGCGGGCAGGTAACTCCATCGGGCCAACGCATCGAAGCAACGAAATCGACACACACATCGGGGTCGGCGAAGTAGCGGGTTGCTTCGAGTAAATGCTGCGGGAATTTGTTCTCGGGTTTCATCACTACTCAACTGTATCGAATAGTTCGTGGTGTGTCAAGTATATTTATTCCTTTGTAACTTATTGATTTGTTTGGTGCCGGGAGGGGGGGTCGAACCCCCACGACCTTGCGATCGGCGGATTTTGAGTCCGCTGCGTCTGCCAGTTCCGCCATCCCGGCACATCGTGTAACTACTTGATTCTACACTACATGCTCTACTCTGTCCATCGTCACTCAAACCCACGAATGTGAAACTGTGTAAGAGAATGTGAAATTCTTCGAGGATTTGCACCGGCCGCCGTCGTTTTGTCTGAGAAGCACTTTGCAGCCCTTCTCTAGCCAGGATGCCCTCAGCCAAGTGACAAGAGAGCTCCCGTGGAAAATTCTATCACCCATCGCACTGAGAATTGCCACGGTTTCGAGACCACGTCGCCAACGCGCGCCTGCTTCGCACGTAGAAATCCCGACGCCAATGCCAACTTCCATTCCAGGAGTGGGCGCTATTTAGTTCAGCCTGTGGATTCCTCAACACTGGCCGACACTTCATTACTGACTAATGGTCCTGGGAACATTCCGTCTGTCTGTCCCCGGGTTTCGGGTTTCCCCCCGGGTTTCCCCACCTCTGATTCTGATTAGTTTACGGTCTTCCTGATCTCCTCCCATTTCCGTTCAAAATCGAAGTCCAATCGGCGACCGTCCGGTCCAGCGATCACCGCTTTAAGAAAATCGAAATTTTGACTCCCCATCCAAGCTATGATCTCCAATCCAAGATTGAGACCCCCTTGCCGTCTATACTCGGTGGCCAATCGTGCAGCGTCGGTACGTTCAAAATCCAAATGGACCAACCTCATGGCATCTAGACTTGGCACACCCGCGTCAGCCAAATAGGCCAATGTCACTAAAGGGTTGTCGTAATTTATGAACCGTCTCTTTGCTTCTTCTTCGACAAGCCTATCCGCCGCGTAAAGACCCCAAGGTAGGAGATACTGAACACGGGAGAAAATGACCGAAACTAGATCCTCGATTCTCTTAGCGCGGATTTTGTCGAGATCCCCTTTCATGGCTACAAATGGAACACCGGACAGCCAACGGACAATTACATCGCTATAAATCCCGCCCAAAGCCCCGCCTTCCAATTCAGACATACGCTTGGCGATTGGGCCGACTACGTAGGGGACTTGGGTTAGATTGAGAACACCCCCATAAAATAGGCTCTCAAATTTGCGGATTCTCCAATCTTCTAAGCTTCGCGCCCAATCTCTCAGTTCGACCAGGGTCTGAATCGATAACCCCAATTCCGCTGCGAGTTTTTCGGTGATTCCGTCCTCAGTCTCTAGGAAAGCGCCCACAATCTCGTCTTGTGTTTTGAAAAGGATGCGAGAGAAGGCACGGACTTCGTTGTTCAGAAATCGATTTGCGAAGCTGCTTTCAACGATATCCTCCGGAGAAGTTGGCAACTTGGAGGCACGGGCATGGAGGAGGCTCACCCGTATGAGGTTGACCGCACCTTGAATGCGTTTGGGAATCTCCTTCGAGAGTTTGGGCAAGGAAACGTCCTCCAAAGACACCTCGCCGCGATCCACTGCGGCAGAGAGTTCCTTGATCGCCTCCGAAAGCGCGCTCGTGACAGGTGTGGCCGAATTCAATTCACTGTTCAAGTAGTCCGAAATCACAAATTGTGTCTTTTCAATTCCGAGACTAGGTTCAAACAGAATAACCTGACCTTCTTTGTCAAACCCCGGTCTGCCTGCTCTGCCTGCGATATTCCAGAAGCTACGCGGAGTCATGGGGCTATAGCGGGCCGGGCGCCCAGGAGTGAAGTCCATTTCTCTCGTCACGAGAGATTGGACGATCACCGTTGCGAACGGAAAATTGACGCCTTCAGCAAGTGTCGTGGTGGCAAAGACAAATCCGACACGGTTTCGTCTAATCGCATCTTCTAAAGCTGTTCGAACCCTTGGAGGTAACCCCGCGTGATGGTATGCAACTCCATGTCCGACCATTTCCCGCATCGGAACTTCAGCGTATAGCTCTCTTTCAAGCCTAGAGTCTAAGCGCCCGAGAATCTCTTCACTGGGTTCGGCGAGGGGGACATTTTGTCCATGCTTGATGACCCACTGCATCATAAGCTTGGCGAATTTTTCGCAGGTGCGCTTTCCATTGACAACTACCAAGACCGGCCCGGCAACACCTAAACTGTGGGCCAGTTGCACGAGCTGCATACCGTCAGTCGTTTCGACTGAATTTGGCACCACCGTAAGGAGCGTCCCGTCTGTGTATTCAATTACGCCCTTAACGCGAGTCCCATCCGCTTGGATTTTGTAGACTCCGGCACGCATCCTCGTAGGGCGATTACTGACGACAACAGCCTTGGACGTCTGACCCATCCATGCGGCGATATCCCCAATATTCGGAGCAACAGCTGAAAGGAAGACAAACCGCGTGCGACCCTGAAGCAAATACTTCAAGCGCCACATGTACATTTCAAGGAGAATTCCACGCGTGCTGGATTCAATATGGTGAGCTTCATCGATTATTACGAGCGAAACCTGTTCAAAAACCTCGTCCCCTAACCTCAACAGCATGTCCGCCTTCTCTGGAGTAAGGACGAGAACGCTCGATTCAGCAACTCTCGAGGCTTCCTCATCCTCCAATGCCGCCAATTGCGGGGTCACTGCCGCAACATCAAATCCAAGCGGCTCAAATAACTCTGCAAATTTGCTTGATATCTCATAGACAAGAGCGCGACTTGGAGCAATGTACACAACCTTCGTGCCGGGATGCAGGCGTAGGGTGTTTAGTATTAACATCCGAGCGATAAACGTTTTTCCGGTCCCAGTGGGCGACGCCAATCCCCAGCTGCCGATCTTTTCGTCTAGCAAACCGCCGACCACGGCGTCGCGTTGAGACGGCCATAGTTCCGCAGGGAAGCCTATTCCTGACAACGATCTGAAAAGAGAGTCCTCGACCCATACGCGCGTAGCCGCATGTCTTCGAATTTCGAGCACACGGCGAAACGCCTTCATCTCCGTTGCGCTCATGCCGAATGAAATAGTTTTAGCCAGTTCTTCAAAGCGGGAAGTGGATGGAGTGCTTGAGTTCTCGGTTCTGCCCTGCACGTAATTACCCAGAGATATGATGTCCTCGCCAATGGCAGCCTCGGCAAGGTTCGGAGCGGAGTATATTACTTCCGGCATCTCCTTATCTGCTTCGGCAAGTCCCGAGAAATTACCCATTCTGCCAAACCAATCAATTAAAAAGCCGGGCAAGTCGTCGGTCTTGAGAATGGCTTGGGCAATTGCCGGATAGAATGCCAATTCGTATAGAAGTGCCGAGCGCATCCGAAGATTCTTAGCGTGTACCTGCTCGGATTCCAAGGTTCCTGCAAGTGCTTCCGCTATCTCGGCGGCACTCTTGCAAATCGAACTTGACTTGCCGTTTTTCCAGTCGGGGGCGCTTGCAAGAACGGCCTCGACAAAATATTCCAAGCGCTGCATCGCGGCATCGGCGAACAATTCACGCTGCCCGACTCGTGATTTGGCCGAAATCTCACGCACCAGGCGAACATCTGAAACGAAAAGTGAGGACAACATGGTCTCGCTGATAGTGTCTTCGGTAAACATGTTCAGAATGCCTTTAGTTGCTGGTCGAGGATCGAAAACGTGCCAGAGCTGACATCCTTCAAAGTCTCCACACAAAGAAGATCGACATCGAACTCCTTGTCGTTCTTTCGTGTGCCGAGCACCTTCGCTTCTTCAATCGAAAAAGTTGAAGAGTCAATAACAATGTATCCTGCGTAGGTTACTATCCGATTCCCATACGGCCGGAGAGCGGCTTTTACCTTCTCTCGTTCATCTGACGGCAATGCTTCCACGTGATCTTGTGCGGCGCCTAAATCAAAGTTCAAGTCAGCCGCTTTATATCCGTTGAAACTGTTAAAGAGATCGGCGAAGCAGCTCTTATGATGGTTCGCGGGAATCGAAGTCTTATGACTCGACTTGACCTCTCCGAACACAAATTCCAACGGGTCGGTGTTCGGGCGAAACAGGACCAAGTCCATTTTATATGCATTCGAATTTTCGGCAGAGAGAAGCGTCAGTTTGCTATAGATACGTTTAAGGCCAACAACCTCTTCCGCGAATATCCCGCTCACAATCTCACAGAAATGTGATTCACGATATGAGGGCTCAATTGGAATGCGAGCCAAAGTCTCTTTTATGACCGCCCCGAAATGCTGACTACAGGCCATTTCAGAAGCTATCTTGTCGAGATTTCGATAGAACAATGGAGCTTTGCTGCTGATGTATTTGGCTAAGAGTACCTGCTCCTTTGGGGAGACAGAAAGAGCTTCAGACTGAAGCACTTTACGGACGGCCTTACCATTCAATTGTAGGGAAATCCGCGTTGCTTTGAGGAAACTGGGGAGGCCGGTCATCTGAGCTGTTCACTCCCATTGGACCTTGAGTTGATTAGTTGATTGAGTCGGAATTATACACGCGACATCTCCATGCTTGGAAGGAAGGAATCGTCCCATCATATTTCGATTGGCTCTTCGAGCCAGAAGTCGAAACCTGGAAACCTGGGGACAGACGGGATGTTCCCAGGTTTCAAGCCACAAGCCTGTTGCCCAATCCCTCGCCTTTTCTTAGCGAGAGGGGAAAAGAGCCTGCCCCGAATTCCCCCCCAAAAAGGTCCTTCAATCCAGTGACCCATCATCAGAGCCAGTCTCGTCGTCGTGCCGCATTGCCGTCTCGGTGGCCCCCGACCAAGGAGCGCCTGCTTCTCGCGCAGACATTTAGACGCCAATGCCAACTTCCAATCCAGGGGTACGCGCAGGTTGCGGTGACTGCGCAACATCCTCTTGTATGGGAGAAATACCCTTGTCCGGCTTATGCGCACTCTCGTGAGAGATGTCTCGACTGAGCACGTCTTTCAGCGTGTTGCGATCATTTGTGAAGATCTGCGCGTCCCATTGGCCGCGTGAAACTGAAACATAGGCCATACGACTGTTGAGCAGATCCTTGGCAGCGAGTTCCGTGTCAACGTGAATGAGAACGCGGTCGGCGGTTTGACCCTGGCTCGAATAGCTGGTGACGGCAT
>Ga0302320_10025888_pt1 | contig 11385 bp, 9 predicted proteins | sample Bog_T0_3_FD_202130 | JGI IMG/M metagenome (GOLD analysis project Ga0302320, IMG submission 202130) | Peat permafrost microbial communities from Stordalen Mire near Abisko, Sweden - Bog_T0_3 | ecosystem: Environmental > Terrestrial > Soil > Wetlands > Peat | place: Sweden: Abisko, Stordalen Mire... | reverse complement strand
GGAAGCTCCGACGATCCTTCATGACCCAGCAGACCCACCCCATCGTTGACCTCACCCAGGCGGACCTGGATGCGATGCTCCTTCGCGCCCTGCGTAACACGCTGATTCTAGGGGCGCTTGCCGCCGCGGCTGTGTTGATTGGCGGGGGCTGGCGCAGCGGGGCGATGCTCGCGATCGGCACGCTGATTTCGGCGGCCAGCATCTGGGAGTGGCAGCGCCTGACCCGCGTAGTCAACGCAAGATTGGACAGGCAGAAGACTCCGGCGAACGCTCCCGTGGTGGTCCTCTTCTTTGTGCTGAGGCTCACCGTTTTTGCCGGGGTGATCTATGGTAGCCTGAAGTTTCTCCGGGGTTCGGCGGTGGCGCTTCTGTGCGGATTGAGCCTGGCGGTATTGGCGATCGGCTGGGAAGCGATCAGGTTGCTGCGCGACTGACCGGGATCTGGAGGAAAGAGACTGAAGCAGGCCTTTCGGCGGATGCGATCTGCCGCCCGGAGGCGGAAAGACTCAAGTTTTCATGCCGGAATCCTTTTTTCTTGTGCGCTTGTTGAATGGCCTCTTCATGAGCTTGGAGGTCTCGGCCTATCAGGCGATTGGGCTTTCACCGGCCATCGCCGCCGAAAAGGCTCTCGGCGTCAACCGGGCGCTTGGGGCGGAGATGCTGGTCGTGGCGGGCCTCATCCTGTTTTTCATCGTAGTCCGGCTCGCGCTGTCGGTCGAGAAGCCGAATCCGGCGCAGCAAGTCGCCGAGATGCTGCACGGATTTATCGGCGGCCAGGCCGAGCAGGTCATCGGCCGCGGCTATCAGAGCTTTCAAGCCTTCGTCACCGCCATCTTCCTGTTCGTCTTGTTCAACAATCTGATAGGGCTGGTTCCCGGTGTCGTGACGCCCACCAGTCAGCCCTGGGTGCCGTTGGGCCTTGCCGTGCCTGCCTTCCTCTATTACAACTTTCATGGCCTTCGGGCCAATGGCTTCATTGGCTATCTGAAGCAGTTTCTCGGGCCGATCTGGTGGCTGGCGCCGCTGATTATTCTGATTGAAACCGTCTCGCACCTGGCGCGCATTCTTTCGCTCACGGTCCGTCTTTACGCCAATATGCTGGCCAGCGATCTGCTCACATTGATCGCCTTTTCCATGATTCCGCTGGTCGTTCCCGTGATCCCGCTGGGCCTGCACGCATTTATCTCGGGGATTCAGGCCTTCGTCTTCACGCTGCTGACGATGATTTATCTCTCCCTGGCGGTGGCGCACGAGCACTAAAAGCAGTTATCAGTAGTCAGTTTTCAGTTGTCAGTTATCAGCTTTGCTATTTAATTGTGAGATTCATCGCTGTGGGCTGACAACTGACAACTGAGAACTATCTCAAAGATTCCGCCGGAGAGCGCTTCCGCTCCGGAGAAACGGTAGGCCGCAAGCGTGAGGGGGCCAGCACGGTGAGCCTCAACCACCCACTGGCGGCCAATTCAAAGAGAAGCAGGAGAACTATGCAGAAACTTCAGTATTTGTTCATGGCCCTGGCGGCGCTTTGCTTTGCCGTTCCGGCCCTCGCGGACGGCGGTTCGACCGTCGCCAATCTGGTGCCGATCGGCGCCGGTCTCGGCATGGGCCTGGCCGCCGGCCTGTGCGGTCTTGGGCAGGGCAGGGCAGTCGGCTCGGCCGTCGAAGCCGTGGCCCGCAACCCCGGAGCGCGCCCGGCAATTTTTACCTTCCTGATTCTCGGCCTGGCCCTCATCGAGTCCCTCACCCTGTTCACCCTGGTCATCGTCTTCCTGAAGATGTAGCCAGGCTCGCATTCGGACAAGCAAAGAGACCTCGCCGTTGCGGCGGGGTTTCTTCGCTTTTGGGGCAGTCCGGGTTTACCGTGCGCTCTGCACTGCGCTGGCGCGGGCGCCGCGCAGCATCTGGATGGCCTGGCGGTAGCTCAGGTTAGCCGGGAGCGGAGAAAACTGCGAGTAGTCCTGGACCGAGTCGGAGTTCCTGGTTTTGAAGAGGACGCGGCCGTTCATCACCAGCTTGAGATGCACGATGCGCCATTGATGGCCGCCCACATCGGCCTGATCGATCTCCACCCAGCCGCCTTTGTCCAACTCGCCCAGGATGCCCCAGCCAAAGTCCTTATCCTGCTGCAGGCTGCCCGCCAGGCGCACGACGCGCTCCTGGACGGGGTCGATCCAGATCTCGCCGGCCATGGCGGTCAGCACCCCTGTCTCCAGGTCCGGAGGATCGAATTTTGGATTGGGCCGGAAGGTGAACTTCGCTACGATTCCGCCGGGGGTGGTGCCCGTGCCGGCAAACTGGTAGAGGAAGGCGGCGGGCAGTACGCGCAGCACCTTCAAGGCGCGCTCGGTGTCGCTATCCTCGCTCTTCTTGCGATGCTGTTGCAGTTGGGGATCACTCAACAGCGCGTCCAGGCGCGCCTGCTCTTTCTGCTCATCGGCTGGACTCAGCGGCTGGTCGTTGATTTCGAGCAGGCGGGCCACATCGCCGTCGGCGGTTTCAGCAATCTCCTTGGTTGAGGTGAGCCGCGGGCTGGACTTGCGCAGAAGGTAGCGCATGGGGTGGTTCAAAAGGCTGAACTCCTGGGTGACGCGGGCTTCGGTGGCCAGGGCACGGCTCACCAGCGCCTGGGCCTGAGCAGGCGTGAGCGCGGCGGCGACGGGCTGCCCCTGGGCCGCGCCAGTGAAGGAAAAGAGCAGCAGAAGCGGCAGAAGGCTACGCACATTCTCTAGTCTAGCGGCATAGGCCGCCGGGCACGGGCCGCGGATGGATCGCAAGTTGAATCCCGTTGTCTTTTGAACGCCAAAACACTGATTGCGATGGCTGGTTTGAAGCAATGGCTCCGAGTTGCGTATAGTTGTGCAGGGCCAATTGAAGGGGCGAAATCCCGTAGACTGAATCAGAAGGCCTTGCGCCGCGGCGACCCGAGGGAGCGGCGGCCGAGGCTGACAAGCACCGGATTGCACACCCTGAGCAGGTTTGAAGGAAGGCCCCGGAAGGAATCACACCATGGCAGTTGAAATCGTTCCAGCGCGCATCGGCAAGACGGTCGTCATTCGCGGCGAAGTGAAGGGCAGTGAAGACCTGGTTGTGGATGGCCGTGTGGAGGGGACTGTGAACCTCGCGGAGAGCCGGTTGACCATCGGCCCCACCGCAAATGTTGCAGCCGACCTCACCGCCAAAGACATTCTGATCCTGGGCCAGGTTCAGGGCAACATGGTCGCGAGCGGCCGCGTGGAGTTGCGCGCCGGCTGCCAAGTGGAAGGCGATATCCGCGCTCTCCGCCTGGCGGTGGAGGACAATGCTGTCTTCAAAGGCAAGGTGGATCTTACGCAGGGTGTCTCAAAGGGAACTGATGGCGCAAAGGCGCCGCAGACCGGTGGCGCAATCTAACTGCGGCTGCGCGCCGGTTTGCCGGCATGTTGCTGGTTGGAGCGCAAGGGGATTCAAGGGTGCTTAGCCTCAGGCATGACAAAAAGCAGGAGGGCGGCGCGTCCGCTTCCGTTGCGGGACTCAGCGGGCCCAGGGTGCCGCGTCACTCGGGCGGCTGGGCGGCTTTGCGCAAACGGCTGGAGTCGGAGACCGGCCTGAGCGTAATGGACATAGGCCTCACCTCCGCGGCCAACGTCCACTACCTCACCCGCCTGGGCCACAGCGTCTTCCTGGCGGATGTGGTTCACGATGCCTGGACGGGGAGCTGGCAGACCGGCATGGGCGAAGACGGCAAGCCTGTGTGGAACATCGAGGGCTTTCTGGATCAATCGCTCGACTTTTCGGGCCGCAAGTTTGACGTGGTTCTGTTGTGGACGACCCTCGACTATCTGCCTGAACCACTGGTGGGGCCCCTGGTTGCGCGCCTTTTCAAGGCAATGAATCCGGGCGGGCAGGTGCTGGCCTTCTTTCACACACGGACTCAGGGCGAGGAGACGGGTCACTGCCGCTTTCACCTGACCGAAGGCGACGACGTCGAGATGCAGTTGGCCCGGCCGTTTCCCATTCAGCGCGCCTTCAGCAATCGCAGCATCGAGCGGCTCTTTGCCGAATGGACCTCGTACCGCCAGTTTTTGGCCAAGGACGCCGTCTCGGAGCTGCTGATTACGCGTTAGCGGCATGGACGGATTCAGCGGCCTTACAAGGAGACACCATGATTTCATTGCAGGGAACGCGCATTACCTGGCTGGGACATGCGACCGTGCTGATCCAGACCGCCAGGGGGACGAACATTTTGATCGACCCGTTCATCGCGGGGAATCCCATGTACCCGAAGGACTTTCGCCTGCCGGAAAAGATTCACTACATTCTCGCGACGCACGGCCACGGGGACCATATCGGAGACGCCGTGCCGGTAGCTGCCAAGCACCATTCCACTGTGGTGGCCATCTACGAGCTGGCGGCCTACCTTGCGGAAAAGGGCGCTGCTCAAACCATCGGGATGAATCTGGGCGGAACGGTGCAACTGGAGGATGTGGCCGCCACGATGGTGGAGGCCAAACACTCCTCCGCGGCACAGGATGAAAGAGGCTCACACTATGTGGGAGTGGCGGCAGGGTTCGTATTGACCGTTGCCGATGGTCCGATCCTCTACCACGCCGGCGATACGGCCGTCTTCGGGGACATGAAGCTGATTCGAGAGCTGTACCGGCCTGAGGTGGCGATGCTGCCGATAGGTGGACATTACACGATGGGTCCCAAGGAAGCGGCGCTGGCTGTGCGGCTCCTGGAGCCGAAGGTCATCCTTCCGCTGCACTTTGGAACCTTCCCGCCGCTGAAGGGTACGCCGGACCAATTGGACGCGCTGATCGATGGCGGCGTTGAGGTGGTGCGGTGGTCGCCGGGGGAATGCGTCTAGAGCCTGTGATTAGCTCTTTCGCAGGCTGTTGCTTTAAAGTGTCTGCAAGCCGAACTCGGAGCAGCTCAGGCTTGGACGGAGATGAGATCGAAATGAGTGTTCGAGAGATGCGTCATCAAGGAAAGTGGATTACCGGCCTGGGAACATTGACGCTTTTGTTGACGGCGGGCGGATGCGGAGGGCGGACTCTGCCTTCGGATCTAACGTTGACGCTCTCTTCGGCTTCACTTATCGCTCCGCAGGATGGCACGCCTGCACCCGTGACCGTCACGATTCAGCGCATGGCTGGCGATACCAGCGCCCTTACGCTGAGCACAAGCTCACTTCCCGCCGGCTTGCGAGCCCAGATCACGTCGCCGGGGTCCGGCAACAGTGGATCGGTGGCTTTCACGGCGCAAGGCGCGACTCCAGCCGGGACGTACCCCATCACGATCAAGGCCACTGACGCATCGGCAATGGGAAGCGCACAACTCCAAATCAACGTTGCAATCGTCGCCGCTGTCGGCGCAAGCGTAAACACCAATGCGGGCTTCCAAGGTTCTCTTGAGAACTTCATGACGACGTCGTTCGAGCCGACGGGTGGGTTCCAGGATTTCTTCACCCTCAACCCTGGCGCGACCACGACACTGAACAATCTCGAATCGCAGCACATTCGTATTCAAGTAGCATGCAATGGCTGCAACAGCGGCGTTCCATGGATATCGTATTCGCCCTCTCCGCTACCCACTGACTGGGATTTCTCGCAGTTGGACGCGACGGCGCAGCCAATCCTGAGCGTCACCGACCACAGTCCCGAGTTTCAGATTGCCAGCGCGCCCAACTTTCTCAACGATTCTTCAGGGAATTTCATCTTCAACGCGACGAACCTCGATCTCTTTACTCAGTATTGCGCAAATCTCGTGCGTTACTACAACAAGGGCGGCTTCACCTGGGGCGGGCATACATTCGTCTCGCCGGCTTATCCGCAACAGACCATCCAATGGTGGGGCATCTTCAACGAATACAACGTCAACGGCCTCTCGGCCGAACAATATGTACAGATGTACAACACCGTCGTCCCAGCCATGCTCGCCGTAGATCCCACCATCAAGTTTGTCGCGCTGGAGCTTTCTGACTTTGATCACGGAGTGGGCGACCCAAGGAGCAATCTGCCGGCATTTGTGGCCGGCGAAACCGCACCCGTGGACGCTGCCGCGACCCATTTTTATTCTTCCTCCAACCAGAGCGACCCTGACGAGAAACTCTTTGAGTCGATCCCTCCCTTCGTATCCGACGTTGCTTATATCTATCAGGAGCTGCGGTCGCGACCTGGTCTTGCGCGTGTTCCCGTGTGGGTGACGGAAAACAACGTCAATGCCGACTGGGATAACAACGGAATAAGCGCTCTAAACCCTGGTCAGATATTTGTTACCGATGAGCGCGGCACAAGCGCATTCTTCGCCGCGTGGCGGCCCTATGTGTTTTCACAGTTGGGACAGGCTGGGGTGCAGGGAACCTATCACTGGCTCTTCGGCGCGGACACCCAGTTCGGGGAAGTGAACTACAACAGCGATGCGACCTACCTGAGTTATTGGGTGGACTACTATATCGAGCGCTATTTTCCCTTTTGCGCATCGGGAGCATTGCCCGGTTGTAATACGGCTCCGCCGGACATCTTGAACCTGACAACCACAGAGCAGAGCAATGCTCAGAGCGTCGAGGTTCTGGCCACGCGAAATGCGGACAACTCGGTGGTGGTGATGGTGGCCGACCGTGCCGTCAATGCACCAAAAGACAACAACGGCCCCGGAGCCCCGCGAACGGTCGTCGTCGATGTTTCCTCTTTGGGACAATTCAAAAGCGGGACGCAATTGACGATCGACGCGCAAACGGACGCCACGAAGGGTCCCGCCGCGGTATCCATAACTCCTGCTTCGCGAATGGTGCTGAACCTTGGAGGGTACGGCGTAACGTTTGTAACGCTCAAGCCATGAATGATTGGGAGGCACTGCCACTTGCGCACTGTCGTCTTCCGCTAGCAGAGACCTTTATTAACTCTGTTGCTTCGGAATCAAATGAATATCTGAGCGATCTCTGACCATGGAAGGATGGGAAACAAGGGGTGGAACGGGTATCCGAGTGATGTTGCCGGCGAGGAGTAAGCCCTCTGAGGGGAACGCCGGACCAATTGGACGCGCTGATCGATGGCGGCGTTGAGGTGGTGCGGTGGTCGCCGGGGGAATGCGTCTAGGAGGCGTTCCATGCAGCGCAGATTATTCCTTAAGAGTGCGGGGGCCGTTACCGTCCTCGTTGTCGGCGCCGGCGTCTGGCGCGCCTGCGATCAGGGCGTCTTCAGCGCCGGCCAAGGCCCGGCTTACGAACCCTGGAAGAACTGGCGCCAGGATTCAAGCCCTGGACCCGTCGCGCTGGTGCGCGCCGCAATTCTAGCCGCAAGCCCGCACAATACGCAGCCGTGGCTCTTCAAAGCGACGGAATCTTCCATCGAATTATTCATCGACACCACAAGAAACGTGGGTGCGCTTGATCCCTATCTGCGAGAAGAACACATCGGGATGGGCTGCGCTCTGGAGAACCTGATGCTGGCTGCGGCAGCCTACGGCTATCAGGCAACTGTGACGTTGCTTCCCGCAAAGCTCGGACCGATCCCCGCCGATCCTGCGCCGCAACTCGTGGCGCGCATCGACCTTGAGCCGGGCAAGCGCGAGGAGTCCGAACTCTACGACGCCATTCCTTGGCGCCACACGAATCGGAGCGCGTTTCTGCCCAACAACCGCCTCCCGTCCCAATTTCTCGGCACACTGAGCCGCTTGCCAAGCGATGAACCGGGGGTCAAGATTTTCCTGTTCACGGCGGACACTGACCGCAAAAAGATCGTGGAAATCAGCTCCGCGGCGAACACTGAGATCTATTCCGACCCCGCGGTTGATCGTGGCGCAGAGCGATGGTACCGGACCAGCTGGTCCGCCGTGCAGAAACAGCGGGACGGCATTCCGCTTGATGACTTCGGGCTGCCGCCCATCACGACTGGCATTGCGAAAATGATGCCGTTGTGGCTGTTGAAGCGGGCTGAGTCGCGAATGTCAAAGAATGCGTATTCCCACCTGATGTTGAGCGCTCCACTGATCGGCATTCTTGCTGTGCGGGACCGCTATGACCGGGAAGACTGCCTGCGCGCGGGGCGCATCTGGCAACGCGCGCATCTGCTGGCGACTGCGCATGGCGTGGCCGGACGACCCTGCAATGAGGCCGTGGAGATGATCGACCACGAGCGGGCGCTCGGAAAAGAGCCAATGCGGGCTCGCCTGCTTGGCCAACTCCTGGGCGACGCCGCGTGGCAGCCAAACTTCGTTTTCTACATGGGCTATCCGAAATGGCCAGCGCGACCCAGCCCGCGGCGGCCGATAGAAAAAGTAACTCTCTAGAGCAAAACCAGGGATACTATATCTTGATTGCCGGCGTTGAGGTGGTGCGGCGGTCGCCGGGCGAGACGATCTAGGCAGCCTCTTATCGTGCATGAATGAGATTTCCTCAAGCCTTCGAGGGGCTTTGCCTGGAAAGTACCATTCCCGACCGGCATTTTGGGCAACCTCTCGGCTAATTAGGGTAACAATCTACTTGGCAAAATGGCCGCATATGATAGTTGCTTACGCCCTGAAAATGGCAGTGCCATACATATCAGTCACGGGAACAAAAGGAATGCCTCGCTTCGTAGAGAAATCGAGAACCGCCCGCTTTGCGCCGGGAAATCCAGCACAATTGTAATCGTGAACGAAGATGAAACCGCCTGAGTGCATTCGATCAAAGAAAAACTCAAGACCGGCTAGGATAGGCTCGTAGAGGTCCGCATCAAGCGAGACGAAGCAGAATCGGCGGTCTTCTAACCCGTTCGCTGAGGTTGGAAACAGCCCTTTCCGAATGATGCACTTGTCGGGGTATGGCATTTGCCTCAGAACGAATTCCACCGAAGTGTCAGTAAAGTCTCTATGAAAACTCAACCCGTACTTTTGCATGTCCGATTGCTCTTGTTCGGGATTAAAACCTTCAAAGGTGTCGAAGAGGTAAAGCATACGTTCGGGCAGCACTCGATTGAGGACTGCTGCGAAGGTGCCTCTATAGACGCCGACCTCTGCCACATCTCCCGGAATACTCTGTTCCCTGATCTCATGGATAGCCAGGTCAAGTTGAGATAGGCGAACGTACTCATTCGAGTATTCCGCTTGCGAAACATCCAGGTATCGCGGCCTCCCAAGATTCACCATGGAATATATCAAGACCCGTTGTCGCTTTGCCAATGCGGACTTCACGAATTTCTTGAGCATCCGAAGCATTTACTCTCCATTCAGCAACGATCCAAAGATGGACTTGTTCAGAGGTCCTTACAGGTAGCGCGGCGGCTTCGGCGGCGGCAACTCGCGGCCGGGTGCGGCCGGCGCTGCGGGAAGCTCGGTGAGGTCTTGGCCGCCAAGGTGAACGCCGGCGGGAGTTTGAGCGGCGCGATAATTGCGCAGGTCGCGCAGGATATCCTGCTTCTCGCGGGCGTACTGGCCCGCCAGATTGGTCAAGGCATAGTTGATGATGTCGCTGTGGTGCAGATTCTGCATTGAAGGATCGCGGCGCATGTTCAGCCACAGGCGATGCACCAACTGGATGTCCTCGGGGCTCAGGGAGGGCGCGTGCGGCCCGATGTAGAAGACCTTGGTTTCGCCAGTATTGCCAATGACATAGTAGTTGAACTGGCGCTTCGGCTCGGGCAGCGCCTCCCAGGCCTGCCCAAGGTGGAAGGCCTGGTCTTCAGCGGTCATTGAGCTGGAGACTCCGGAGACCATCGAGTCCACTTCGAGCGAGCTTCCGCCCTGCGCCAGCGCGGCGAAGACATCTCCGGCGGGAACCACCAGCAGCGAGACCTTCTTGCCGAAGCTCTCAGCCACCGAGACTGCCTTGGTGAAGACCATCTGCTCGTGTTCGCTGAAGCTCTGATCTTCCGCGCTCAGGTACTCCGGTCCGCCCACACCCATCATGCGCACGCTGATCACCACCACGTCCTGGCTCTCGGTGCTGGTGTGGGCCAGCGCCCATTTCAGAGCGATGGGATTGGCGGCGTCGCGCATGGTCACCATCACGCCTCCGGGACGGATGGCCACCGTTTCGCGGTTCACCGTATCCTGGTGCTCCAGTTGAAACTGATCCTTCATCTGCCGGGCAGTCAGGGCATGCTTGCGCAAGTTGCTGCGCTCAGAGACGGTGAAGACGATAAAAAAGGCCGCGGCAAAGATCAAGCCGCTGACCGTGGCCACCGACTTGGTGGCCAGGTTAACGACTGCAATGGAAAGCAGCACCAGGAAGACCGAGGCCAGTCCAAAGGGAATCTCGAAGTTCCCGATGCGCAGATTGGGCGGAACCTTCCAGCCGCGCTCGCCATGGTACTTCCAGCGCAGCACCAGCATGGCAAGGTTGTTGAAGGTGAACGACCAGATGACGCCGAAGGCGTAGGCCTCGCCGAGCATGATGACATCGCCCCGGCTGGCGATGATGGTAATCATCTGAAGGATGAAAACCAGATTGATGATGCGATGGCTGGTGCCGAACCGGGGGTGCGGCTTGCGGAACCAGTCGGTTAGTACGCCGTCCTCAGCCACGCGCATCAGCACGCCGGTCGAGCCGATCATCGAGGTGTTGATGGCGCCGGAGAGGATAAGAAAGCCGACCAGAACTACGAAGATGCGGAAGGCGATGCGCCAGAACATGGGGCCAACCATGTACATGGCCAGGCCGGCGATCAGGTTGTCCTGGTAGATGTGGGTGCGCTGCCATGTGGGAATCAGCATGGAAGCCAGCAGCGTGGCGCCGCCGGTAAAGATCAAGCTATAGATGGCGATGACGATCGCCGCCCGCTTCAGGTTTTTCAGCTTCGGATGCTCGATCTCGCGGTTGACCTGCGCCAGGCTCTCCTCGCCGCTCATGGCCAGCACGGAGTGGCCGAAGGCCATGAGAATGCCAAACAGGCCGAGAAGCGGCACCAGGCGAGTTCCCTTGAGGAATCCGAGGGCATCCGTACTGAACTTGAGATTCGAAGGAGTGGGCGGCGGGGGCAGATGAACGCCTCGCACCATCACGGAGAAGACGCCCCACAGCAGCAGGATCACGACCATGACGGTGGTGATCTGCATGACGCGCAGCGCCTTGCCGCTGGACTCCTCGATGCCCTTGATGTTCTGCCACCAGTAATAGATAGTGACCGCGGCGGCAAAGACCGCCGAGGTGTAGTTCATGTTGAACTGAAATGGATTATGGTGTGCGTCGATCAGGGCCGGAGGCAGCCAGTGGCTGTTGTTGGCCACCGTCATCAGTTCATTCATCAAGCCTGTAATGTATTGTCCGGCTGAAACGCCTGAGATCGGCCCGGTCAGAATGTAATCGAACATCAGGGCAGAAACGCTGATCTTGGCGAAGGTGCCGCCCAGGGCTTCCTTGACCACGCGGTAAACGCCGCCGCGGGTGAACATCGAACAGCTCTCGACGTAGACCGCGCGCACCGCGAA
>Ga0302320_10025887_pt1 | contig 11386 bp, 7 predicted proteins | sample Bog_T0_3_FD_202130 | JGI IMG/M metagenome (GOLD analysis project Ga0302320, IMG submission 202130) | Peat permafrost microbial communities from Stordalen Mire near Abisko, Sweden - Bog_T0_3 | ecosystem: Environmental > Terrestrial > Soil > Wetlands > Peat | place: Sweden: Abisko, Stordalen Mire... | reverse complement strand
TACGCCCGCGAGTTCCAGCCCCATTTCCACTCCGCAAAGGGTTCCGGCCAGCATCAGGTCGTTGAAACTTCCCAGGTGACCGATGCGAAACACCTTACCCGCGAGCTTGCCCAGGCCCGCCCCCAGGGACATGTTGAAGTTCTTCAAAATCACGGCGCGCAACTCGGTTTCGCTGAAGCCCTCCGGCATCAGGATAGCCGTAGCCGAACTGCTGAACTCCGCCGGATTTGCTGCGAACACTTCCAGCCCCCAGGCGCGAACGGCGCGCCGCGTAGCTTCCCCATGCCGCTGATGCCGCAGGAAGACGTTGCGAAGCCCCTCCTCCTCGATCATCATCTTCAGTGCCTCGCGCAGGCCGAAAAGCAGATTCGTCGCCGGCGTATAGGGGAAGAAGCCCTTCGCGTTCATGTCGCGCATTTCTTCCCAGCGCCAATAGCTGCGGGGAAGTTTCGCCTGCTTCCCCGCTTCCACGGCCTTAGCGCTGACTGCATTGAAGGCGAGTCCCGGCGGCAGCATCAGGCCTTTCTGCGACCCGGCAACCGCAACATCCACACCCCATTCGTCATGCCGGTAGTCGATGGACCCGAGCGACGACACCGTGTCCACCATCAGCAGCGCCGGATGCCCGGCCGCGTCGATTGCCTTGCGGATCGCCGCGATGTTTGTCGTAACGCCGGTTGAGGTCTCGTTGTGGACCACCATGACGGCCTTAATGGCGTGGTCCTTGTCGGCGTGAAGCCGGTCTGCCAGTGCTTCGGGATTTGCGCCGTGACGCCAATCGGCGGGAATCACATCCACCGTCAAGCCGAAGTTTTTCGCCACCTTCACCCAAAGTCCGGCAAAGTGCCCGGAATCGAAGGCCAACACCTTATCCCCGGGGCTGAGCGTATTCACCAGCGCGGCTTCCCATGCTCCCGTGCCGGAGCCGGGGAAGATGACCACCTCGCCGGCCGTTTTGAAAACCGTCCTCATGCCCTCCAGACATGTCAGGGTGAGCGCCGCCGCATCCGCCCCGCGATGGTCGATGGTCGGATAGGAAATGGCGTGAAGGACGCGGTCCGGAACATTCGTGGGTCCGGGAATCTGCAGGAAATGTCTGCCAGGTTGGAAACTCATGTGTGGTTGGGTTCGCTTTGCAAAACGGCCGACAGGGGCCAAATGGTCGTTAGTGTTGGTGATGATGTTGTTGTTCCGGCACCACGATCACGCAGCCGCTGTCGGAAATCGCGCAGCCGACATGTTCGAATTGCACGGTGGTGTGGTGAATGTGGAAGCGGTCCGACAGCACATGATTGATGCAGTCCAGAATCTCTCCGCTCCGCGAAGGCGGCATGTCGTCAATCAGCACGTGGCTCGATAGAGCATGCGATTCGGAACCCAGGCTCCAGATATGCAGGTCATGCACATCAAGCACTCCGTTCACGCCGCGGATCGCGGACGTCACCGCGCCCAGTTCGATACTGCGCGGCTTGCCTTCGAGCAAAATGTTGAGCGACTCGCGAATAATATCCCAGGCGGTCCAGATAATCAGAATCGCGATGATGGCGGAAAGGATCGGATCGGCGGTGGTCCATCCCGTGAATCGCATGATCAGCGACCCGGCGATAATCCCGATCGCGCCCAACAGATCGCCCAGCATGTGCATATACGCTCCACGCAGGTTCACGCTTTTGTCGCCGGTGCGGGCAATCCCGAGCATCACGCCGCCATTCAGCGCAACCGCGCCCAGCGCCACCCAAAGCATCAGGCGATCGTCCACCGCCACCGGATGCAGAAAGCGCAGCCAGCTTTCCCAAAGAATCCAGCAGGAGAGGACGCCGAGCGTGAGCGCGTTTACAAACGCCGCCAGTACGCCCGCGCGATGGTATCCGAAAGTGCGCGATTCGTCGGCAGGACGGCGTTGCATGAACACTGCGAACCAGGCGAGCAGCAGCGCCAGTGCGTCGGTCGCATTATGGCCGGCGTCAGAGATCAGCGCCAGACTATGGGCGCGAATACCCGCAATGATTTCGATCGCCACGAAAGCGCTGGTAGCGATCAGCGACCAGATCAAGACCTTGCCCGAGGACGCGTGGTGATGATGATGGCCGTGGTGATGGCCATGGCTGCCGTGATTGTGCCCGTGGTGATCGTGCCCGTGATGTTCGTGCGAGTGCAAAATCTCTCCGCTTCTATTGTACGGAGTACCGGGGCGATTGCGGGGTTCCCGTGCGATGGTGACACCTGCTGGGGCCGGCGCACTGAGTTTTTTCAACCCGATCAAGTGAAGCTCAACGATACCGGCTCATTTGAGGCCGCCCTGGAGAATCCGGCTGATATGTGGTTCCTGTCGAACTCAGGCCGACTCCCGCGATGCCGGATGGAGTGGGGTTGTGACAAGCGTTGGATTCGGGCGACGCGAGGGGACGTCCCGAGGCGTATCCGTGCGGCTCCTCTGACAGTCGCGGCTCTGAGTGGCTCGTCTCTCCTTCGTCCCCTCTGTCGCCCATGCAGAGGCTGCCGTTGAAGTCCGTGCGGCGGGTTCACGCACTTCTGGCGCAATCGCAGGCGCTACTTCGGAGCCGCCGCTTTCGGTGCGGCCGCGCCGGGGGCAACCTTCGGCTTAGCCGGGAGCGGTACCGAGTAACGCACTGGCGCCGTCCGCGTGGCCGCAGGCATTTCCCGCCGCAACTCCGCAATTTGTCTTGGCGCCGGAGGCCGTCCGTGGTTTTGTGCGATCAGATTCGCCCGCACCGCAAACGGCAACACCTGCGCCGGCGGTTGCGTATGCGCGATCAACGCGCGTTGGGTCAACCGCGGAGGCACCCGCGACGCCCCTGTCAGAACGCTTCCCCGAACCGGCGCCAGCAGCGGAGAGGAGCCCAATACCTGCCCATCCGGCGCCAGCCCCAGCACCGGATTCGGCCGGTTTCCCGCGAGAAAATCCGCCTGCGACATCGTGCGAACGATCCGCCGATTCGGACTCATCCCCCATCGGACGGAGTTTTGCGATGCGGCCCGCCACGGCGGCGTCCAGGTCTCGCCTGGCGCGAGCGGGAACCAACTTACGTTGTCCGCCGCGCCGCCACCGATAAAGCTCACAAGCGCCGGCGCGTAAACCTGCCGCGAACTGCGCGGGCGCGATACCCAAACCCAGCGGCCGCCCAGCATGGCCCAGCGCCCGTAGTGGAATACCGTGAAGCCCCACGGCGCATTGTCGATCCACGTCCAGCCCCACGGGTCAATATAAGCCCAGTTGCCGTCGCTGTAGGGTGTCCAGCCCGCATCCACCGGCGGCACCCAAACTTCCCCGTAATTGGGCGTAGATTCCCACGTGCCGTAGTGGTCGAGATCTTCCGCGCCGGTGATCTGATCGATTGCCAGATCGGGAACCGTGTCGTAGACCAGTCGGTTACCGGGCGCTATCCCCGTGTCTCCCTCGCGTGCGAGCACGAACGAGTCAAAATCATCCGACAGATTTGACGAACGAATATCGGGAAACTGATCGGTCAGAAAATACGCCGTCTGCCGATCGTGAATTTTGATGCTGTTCGGGCCGTAAAACAGCTCGGCCTGCCCGGAACGAACGGTCAGCATCGTAGCGTCGGTTCCGGGGTCCGTATCGATGCGGTAATCGCCCCGCCGTTGCAGCGCGACCGCGCCGTTCGGCGTCGCAACTTCCACGGTGTCCGAGTCCGCCAGCGTCCGCAGTTGAATCTCAAGCGAACCCTCCGTGACGCTCACCTGCAGAATGGAATCGTCGAGGTTCAGGAATCCGAAGTTCGTGTGGGCATCCAGCCGGATGACGTTCGAGCCGACATGCACTTCCGCCCGCGCATCCTTACCAGTGAAAAGGTGATCGCCGGTGGTCAGGGGCCGATTGACGACTGCGGTCATCCAGTCTTCCAAACCCGCCGGTTGCAGCGAAACGTCGCCCGAAATCCAGTTGAGCCGAGCCACCCGATTGGGAGGATCGCCCGGCTGGGGATCGGAATCGGCCGGGTCCTGCGCCATCAGCGGCAGACAGCCTGAAATCAGGATTACAGCAATCAGAGCCTGGACCGGCCTCATCGCAACACCTCGTTACCAGACTACGACGTTTTCGGCGGCCCCGGCGTGTAGCCGTTTTGAAAATAATTCACCTACTTTTTCTCTTCCTTCTCCCCGGGTTTTACCTTCGGCGGGGCTTTTGTGCCCTTGCGCGCGGGAGTCGCGGTCTCCGATTTCGGGGTTGCATTTGGCGACGCCGCAGCCGGCGTTGCAGACTGGACACGCGGAGTCGCTTCCCGCGCCGGCTGCGTCTGAGCCGCAGGTTCCGCGCCGGGGGCAGCCTGGGGCTGCGCGCCCGGCGCCGCAGGCGGGGTTGCCCCCGGAGGCCGCGAACTCATCCGATCCTGCACGCGATTGCCGCCGGGCGTACCCGCTGCGCTCGTACCCGCCGCGTTCGGACTGGCGGCGGGAGTTGCCGCCGCATTCCCGCCGATCGCCCGCACCGGTGTGCGCGATACCGCCGCCGCCGGTTGCTGATTCCGCAACTGCCCCATCTGGCTTGCGCTCAGAGGCGCTCCCTGGTTCTGCGCCAAGGCTTTCTGCTGAGCTTCAAACGAAACGGGTGCCGGAGGCGGCGTGGTTCTTGCCACTACCGCCTGAGCCGAAACCACAGGCGCCATTCTGGCCGCTCCGATCGCCACGCTCGACCGTGCAGGGACGATCTGCGGACTTGCGCCCAGCACCTGCGCGTTCTGCAACTGCGCGGGAGACATCTGGATCGTCGAAGCGCCCACGGGTCGCGCCGCCGCAAAATCCGCCTGCGAGACCACCACGGCGCTCTGGCGATTCACGTACGTCACATTGGTCACGTTGACGTTCGTCACGTGCATGACGTTGATGCTGCTGACGTAACCGGCCGATACGCCCCAACCCGGAACCCAGGGTTCGCGCGGTCCCAACGGGAACCATCCGACCGAAACTCCGAAGCCACCGCCGCCAATGAAGCCCACCAAAGCCGGGGCGTAGACAGGCCGATAGGACGGCGCACCCGGTATCCAGACCCACCCCAGTCCCCGAACCACCGCCCAGCGACCGTAGTGGAATGGCGCAAATCCCCAGGCTGCCTCGTCTACCCAGGTCCAGCCCCAGGGATGTACGAAAGCCCAGCGGCCCCGGGTATACGGTTTCCATCCCGGATCTACCGGGGGAACCCACACCCAGCCATACAGCGGGTCATTCACCCAGTGCCCGTACGCATACAAATCCTGATAGCCGACCATCGTTTCCGGCACATAACCGCGCCGCGCCAACATATCCTCGGCGTTTTCGCGCTTTGCTACAAATGCGTCAAAGTCGTCCCGCGGATTTTCGGAGTTCACTTCCGGGACTCCGCCCTCGTGAAACCACGCCGTCTGCCGCGCCATGACCGGAAGACTATTGCCCTCCTGATAAACCTGAGCCTGCCCGCTGTGAACCGTGAGCATGGTCGCGTTGCGAGATGGATCGGTATCCACGCGGTAATCGCCCGCGCGCAGCAGCGTGACCGCGCCGTTTGGCGTATCGATCTCGATCGCCTCGGTCGGAGCGAGCAACCGGACGCGTACTTCGAGCGCTCCCTGGTTCAGGCTCATCTGCGCCATCGAGTCGCTCAGATTGAGGAAGCCGAAGTTGGAATTGGAGTTCAGCCGGATACTGGTGCCGCCGATGTGCATCTCGGCGCGGGCACCGGCATTGACGAAGAGGTGGTCGCCTGTTGTCAGGGGATAGTTCAGCGTGGCGTTGGTCCACGTGTCCACGGTTGCCGGCTGAAACGCGACATCGCCGGTCATCCAACTGAGCCGGGCCACGCGTGAGGGCGGGTCGCCCGCCTGTCTCGCAGGTGCCGGACCCACCGGTGCCGGGCCTGCCTGCGCTTGGCCCAGGGGCTGGGGGTCCGGACCCTGCGGATACTGCGCCATCAAAACAACGCCGCTCAGGGCGATCGCGGTCAATAATCGAGTCATAGAGTTCCCCTCCATAGGGCTTCAACAGCGTTGGATGGCCGCCGCCCGATTCGCGTTACCGCCGGGCGAAATAAATGAAGCAACAATAATACTAGAAAGCTCTCAGCGATCAGCTCTCAGCCTGGAAAACCCGCGCAATTGGGCTGAAAGCTGATCGCTCTCCAGAAACAGCGCGCGACCTGACCGCGGGGAAGCAACCGGGCATTATTGCCGAAACCTTGCGTCCACGGGACCCGCGGTCCGCGCTGAAAGCTGACCGCTCACAACGTGAGTGTCTTCAGATACTCCCGGAACGGGCCACCCAGATCGTGCCGGCGCAGGGCGAATTCCACCGTTGCTTTCAGGAAGCCCAGCTTATCGCCCGCATCATAGCGCTTCCCATCGAACTTGAACGCGTAAATCGGGCGGCTGCGCAGTTGATAACGCAGCGCATCGGTCAGCTGAATCTCGCCGCCCGCGCCCGCTTCCACTTTATCGATCGATTCAAAGATATCCGGCGTCAGAATATACCGCCCAATGATGGCCAGGTTGGAGGGCGCTTCGCTCGGCTTCGGCTTCTCCACCAGATCGCGGATCCGATAGACCTTGCTCTTGCTGCCGTTATGCGACACCGGCTCGGCGTCGATGCAGCCATAGGACGAAATCGACTCCTTCGGCACTTCCATCACGGCCAGTACGGGCGCGGAGAAGAACTCGTAGATATCCAGCAACTGGCGGATGCAGGGCGTCTCGGCGTCGATCACGTCGTCGGCCAGAACGGTGGCGAACGGCTCGCCGCCCACCAGTTCCCGCGCGCAGAGCACCGCGTGCCCCAGGCCACGCGCCTCCTTCTGGCGGGTGTAAGAGATGTTGATCAGGTCGGAAACCTGCCGGACCAGCGCCAGAAGATCCTTCTTTTTGCGCAGTTCGAGCAGATGCTCCAGTTCGAAACTCACGTCGAAGTGGTCTTCGATGGCGGTTTTTCCACGCCCGGTCACCATAATGATGTTGGTGATTCCGGAATGGATCGCTTCTTCCACGCCATATTGAATGATGGGTTTATCCACCAATGGCAGCATTTCTTTAGGTTGGGCCTTGGTGGCGGGAAGAAATCGGGTCCCGAGACCGGCGGCGGGGAAAACGGCTTTGCGTACTTTCGCGACAGGCATTCGCTCTCTATCTTGATGGTTCGGGAGGGATTTGGCAACTGGCGACTTCGGCAGGGGCGACCCGAGAGGTGGCGTCCGTTTCGGACCTTCGCTGCGGGCGTGTAGCTACTATTCCTCGGGCACAAGGCGCAGAATCAGGATCGCCGCAATCACCTCAACTCCAGCTACCACGTACAACCCCGATGAGACCTTGCCCGTCAGGTCCGCCAACCGCCCCACCACGGACGGCCCTACCCACCCCGAAAGCGTTCCGATCGAATTGATCAGCGCGATGCTGCCTGCCACGGCGGTTCCGGTCAAAATAGTCGGAGGTATGGCCCAGAACACGAAGTTCCCGCTGATCTGCGACGCCACCGCCACCACCAGACAGCCGAAAGCCAGGACTGGCGTATTCGCGAACAGTCCGATCCCCGTCAATCCTGCCGCGCAGGCCAATGCCGGAATTGCGCAATGATAACGGCGCTCCCGTGTGCGGTCCGAACTCCGGCTGACCAGCACCATGCCGATCAAGGCCGCGAGATACGGAATGGTCGACAACAGGCCAATCCGAATGGTACTGTTCACGCCCATTCCCCGAATGATCGTGGGAACCCAGAACCCGATGGTCACGTTCGAACTGACGAAGCAGAAGAAGGTTACCGATAAAAGCCAGATCTTCGGATTTCTCAGAGCGGCGCCAAAGGCATGCTCGCGCGGTCCGGCATTGCTGCGGTCCTGCTCCAGATCGTCCTGGACTAACTGTTTCTCGCGATCCGTCAGCCATCGAGCGTCGCCAGGCCGGTCGACCACAATCCCCAGCGCCAGCAGTCCCACTACGATCGACGGAATCCCTTCCAGCAGAAACAGCCACTGCCAGTTCGCAAGGCCGCCTCTGCCGCCCAACGAGCCCATGATCCAGCCAGAGATCGGGCCGCCGACGATCAGCGAGATCGGAATCGAAGTTCCGAACAGCGCCTGCATTTCCGCGCGCCGCCGGACAGGAAACCAGTAGGTCAGGTACAGGATCACTCCGGGTAACAGCCCCGCCTCGAAGGAGCCGAGCAGGAAGCGCAGGATGTAAAACGCGACCGCGGTCTTGACGAATAGCGTCGCGATACTGGTGATGCCCCAGAGAATTGTGATGCGGGCGAAGGTTTTCCGAGCCCCGATCTTCTCCATGAGAAGGTTGCTCGGGATTTCGAACAGCATGTAGCCGAAGTAGACGATCCCGGCGCCAAAGCCGTAAACGCTCTCGCTGAAGCCGAGATCCTTCGTCATTTGCAGCTTGGCGAAACCGAGGTTGTAGCGGTCGAGCCACGCCATGACGAACAGCAGCGCGAGAAATGGCATGATCCGCCACGCGATCTTCGTGTACACCGCATCGACATCCGCAGTGACAAGTCTGGGTTGGGATAAAGGCGGGCGAGGCAACTATCAGGATACGCCGAAAACGCGGATCCGATCTTCTGATTTTATTGTAGCAAGCAAAAATATGAAAAAACAGGCTGTTATTTGGGGTTCGGATTCGGGTAATATCGCTAAGCGCGGCTATGAACTTTCAAAACATTCACGACAGCCCCCTGATCCCGGACGACAAGAAAGATGCGGTGGCGAGCGCGTTGCGCGAGTCGTTTGGCGTCTCGGTGGTCGATGAGATCCGAACCCTTACCGGAGGCCTGAGCGGCGCGCTCGTTTTCCGGATCGTTGTCTCAGGTCGTCCTTACCTGCTTCGCGTCATCGTGAAGACCGGCGGTGCAGTCGGCCCCGGCCAGGGTGATCAAACAAACCACTTCGCCTGCATGAAGCATGCTGCCGAGGCCGGCATTGGGCCGCGCGTCTGGTATGCGAGCGCCGATGACGGCGTTTCCATTACGGACTTAATCGAGGCACAACCGTTTCCCCGAACCGAGGCTCTCGCCGTGTTGCCGCTCACGCTGCAAAGGCTACACGCGCTGCCGCCTTTTCCGGCTCCGAAGGCCGTGAATTATCTCGACGCCATGGATCGAATGGCGCGAAAGTTCCTGGCTTTCGGGATTCTGCCGGAGCGTGAAACTGCGGAGTTACTCGACCTCTACACGCGCGTGGCAGCCGTTTACCCGCGTGACGATTCGGAAAAGGTCCCGAGTCACAACGACCTGAGGCCGGAGAATATTCTCTTCGATGGAGCCCGCGTCTGGCTGGTGGATTGGGAAGCGGCCTTTTCAAATGACCGATACCTCGATCTGGCCGTCGTGGCGAATTTTGTCGTGACGAATGATGCGGAGGAAGCGGCATATCTTCGGACTTATTTCGGAGAGGACGCTTCGGAATACCGACGGGCGCGGTTGTATCTCATGCGTCAGTTGCTTCACGTCTTCTACCCCGCGTTCTTGTTTCTGTACGGAGGAAAGCGTGAGTCGATTGACTCGATTACGCCGACGCCCGATTTCCACGATTTTCATGCCCGAATCCGGGCGGGCGAAGTCGATTTGGCCGACGATGACGCAAAGATGGAGTATGCAAAGGCTCACATGAATGAGCTACTGCAGAACGGACGCACAGCGCGATTTCAGGAGGCTTTGCGAATTGTGTCGGCGGGCGCGTAGTTCCACTTAAACCGCGGTTGGCGCCGCCGATGAGTCACTTTATGCTAAAAACCTTCGCCTCGCTATTGATGCTGTGTTTCGCCGCACAAGCCCAAGACCTTCCTCCTTCGCTGGTCGGCACAAGTTGGCAGGGATCGCGATTCCGGGCCGACCGAGGCGGAAATCAAAAAGGTCATCCCGAACGGTTCGTGATATTGCTGGAGCAGGAGTCGCGTTGCCGACTTTCTGACCGCAAAGAGGTTCGAGCCTGCAGGTGGGAAAAAGTGGGTCCTGAAGTCAGGATTAGTTATCATTCGCAGGCGGGAAACTGGAGCGAGGAATTCCGTCTACCATTGCAGGACAGAGGCTGACTGGGCTATCCACGGCGAGAGATCCTCGTATAAAGTGGCATCCTTTCGAGGATAATTATGCCTACGAGTTAAACTTCGCAGGTCCGGCAAGATAAGGCCACTTACTTCGCCCCGGAACGGTCGACCGCTCGCAAATCCGCGGTCTTCCGTTCCCCGGAGCCGATCGTCAGCGCCTGACTCAGATCCTCGCAACCCTTGAGAAACTCCGGATCGTTCCACGCCTTCGGCTCCACATCGCCCCAGCCAAACAGTCGATACCCCCCCGGGCTGATCGCGGGAAACTCATAGTGACCATTCACGTCGCTGGTCGTGTCCACGTAGCGATCCGCCCGCATTCGCTGATCCGGCGCAAGCAGGACCGTCGCGCCCGCCACTGGTTGCCCATCCTTATCGCGCACGACTCCCTGAAGAAATCCACCATCGGCGCCCAACACGACACCCACCATAACCGGATCGCCTCCCGCAATGGTTAACCCGTCCGCCAGAATATCGTTGCTTCCCGCAATCACGCTCTTAACGTAGAATTTGCGCAGTTCAGTCCCTTCGAGTTTAAGCACGTAATGGTCGGGCGGCACGTTGCGAATCGTGAACCGCTCCCCGCCTGGCTCCCATGACCCGAAACCCTCCCGTCCGTTCGACGTGAGGAAGTAGCCCAGTTCCGAATCCGTGAAGCTGGCCTTGTCGCTCCCCTCCTCGGTAACCCGTAACTTGAGGTCCGCCCCCGCCGTGAGTTCCACCCGAACGCCGTCCACGTCGGCTTCGCCCACCACAACGCTCGCCCGCCCGTGCAGGGACTTGCCACTCACCTTCAGTTCCCATGCGCCAGGCGGAACTCCGCGAAGCTCGAAATCCCCATCCGCGTTCTGCGTGGACGTTCGTAGCGGAAGATCCCAAATACCAGGATTCTTCGCATCCCGCAGTGCCAGCGTCATGCGGGCCGATCCCGGCAGATTGACCACGCGTCCACTCACGCGGAAAGCCCGGGTTCGCACCATCTTGATGTCCATGTTCTCCGCGTGCCGTCCCGGGGTGACCTCGATCGGCACGGCGGCCGCAGCGTTGGTGACGCCCGGATAAAGCGTGGCCACCGACACTTCAGTTGGCGGCGCGACGGAGTGGTCCACCGCGGAGAATACGTCCGACGACGGTTCCGCTCCGACGTAGTATTTGCCACTGGCCAGACGCGCGAAACGGTACTCGCCGCGATCATTCGTATCCACGCTGTCGTAGCCCTCGATGCGGTAACTGCCATATTCATAAGAAAAGCGCGATAGAACGACGTGCGCGCCTTCCATCGGCTCACCGTCCGCGTCGCGCACTGTGCCGGCGATGAAAGCCGACGGGACCAGTTT
>Ga0302320_10025881_pt1 | contig 11387 bp, 6 predicted proteins | sample Bog_T0_3_FD_202130 | JGI IMG/M metagenome (GOLD analysis project Ga0302320, IMG submission 202130) | Peat permafrost microbial communities from Stordalen Mire near Abisko, Sweden - Bog_T0_3 | ecosystem: Environmental > Terrestrial > Soil > Wetlands > Peat | place: Sweden: Abisko, Stordalen Mire... | reverse complement strand
AAATTGCGATCGTGAGATCGTCGTTGGTTCCGTCCCCCTTGAAATCGTCGATAAGCTGCTCCGCACGGGGATCGTAATTGTCGATTACCTGACAGAACCGGCCGCCATACTGCGGATACATTTCATCGAAGAGCTGGCGGAGCAGCATGGCGTGCTGATGGTTGCGCGCGAAGACAATTGTCTTGCCGGGTAGCTGTCCGCTCGCATCCCGCAACCCGTTCTCCATTAGGTTGCGCAGAATGGAGCGATTGGTGTCCTTGTTGTAGATCACCTTGTCAACTTGCTCAGAGGCGAAGTCGAATTGCGAAGGGTCTTCGCCCTGCTCTTCAAGCTCCTCGATCTGCTCCTTGTTTAGGGTATCGAGGCTAATTCCTTCACGAAGAAACTGGGTGGTGTGCTCAAAGACCTCAAACGGCGTGAGGTAGCCGTCTTTAACCGCCTGTTCGAGGTCGTAGTTTGCGGTAGGCAATTGGCCTTCGCAGTTGAAGAGCTTGAAAGTGCTGCGCGTCAGAAAGTCAACGGGGGTTGCCGTCAGCCCAATCTGGTGACAATCAAAATAGTGGAAGATGTCGCCATAAACGTTGTAGATACTGCGATGCGATTCATCAGCGATGATGAGATCAAAGAAGCCGACGTCGAAGGATTGGAACACTTTCTGCATCGCAGGGTATGTTGCGAGGAAGATTCTTTCGTTGGCGTCCCGCTTCACGCGGGAGGTAACAATCCTGACCGGCTCAGACAAGAAGTCATTAAAGGCGTTCTTCGCTTGTTTTCTGAGTTCGCGGCGATCGCATAGAAAGAGTACCCGCTTGACCCAGCCGGCCCGGATAAGCAAGTCCGCGAGCGCGATGGCGACGCGCGTCTTTCCTGTGCCCGTTGCCTGGACGACGAGAGCCTTCCTGTGCTTGTTCGAGAAACGCTCGGAGATTCGTTTGATAGCTTCAATCTGATAGAGGCGATTGACTATCAGCTCATTGATCTCGATCGTCTCGAGGGGCTTGCGCCCTTTGCGTTGGAACGTTGACAGATACTGGAGGCTATCTTTTGAATAAAAGCCATAGAGTTTGCGCGGCGGAAAGCCCTGTGAATCATCCCAAATCCAGATATCAAAGCCGTTAGTGTAGCAAATGACCGGCCTATGTCCGAACATCTTTTCCAAGCCATCCGCATAGAGTTTGGCTTGATGGCGACCCCTCTCCGGATCGACCGATGTTTTCTTCGCCTCTATAACGGCGAGAGGATTGCCGTTATCGTCCCAAAGTATGTAGTCGGCGTATCCCAGACCGGAATCCGTAGGCTGGTGCTTGACTTCGATTTCTTTGCCTACTTCGGATGTGCTTTCTTCCTTTGCTGCAACATTCCAGCCTGCGCTCGCCAGCAAACTGTCAATGAGCCGTGTCCGGGTGGTCGCCTCGTCAAAATCGAGGACGTTCGCCGCCAAGTTGGCAGAAGCTGCGAGAGCCTGGATTTCGTCTGCTTTTTTCTCGGCGGTAGCAACCGCTTTCCGGGCGGAATCAAGTTCGACAAGCAGCGCTTCCATTTGCGATTCTTGAGCAGCTAGTTTCTCAAGGATCTTCCGGCGTTCTCTAGCGTCGACTAGCGCTCCTTCCGAAGACACGGCAACCGGTTCATGAAACGGTGAAATTGAGCTTGCACTCCCGTTGCCGTATTGAATATAGAGCCAGCGGGCAAGGTCATACGCTTCCCGCAGCAGCCATAACGCTGTCCGGGAAAATGCCTGATCGCCGTGCGCGGCCTTGTTGCCATGAATGCGAAGCGCGTGGAGCTTGTCCAGAACCACTTTCGGCGTGATCGCCGAAAAGGATTGGTTTTGCAAAAGATCGACAAAATTCGACTGGTCCGGCTTGGGCAAGCGGAGGTCACGGTAAATATCTTTCGTCATGTTCTCGCCGAACAGACGTAGTTTCACCAATGCACTTGCTGGATCGTGGTGCGCGTAAGCTTCGGCAAATCCGCCGAGCGATGCAAGCTCAGGCCACCGTCCCCGCAGCAATTCAAAATTTGCTGATTTCATGCCCCTGCCTCCGCTAAAGTCGCCTTAAAGGCCTCGTGGTTGGCGACAATCACAGGCGTTTCACGAAGGTTATCTAATGTGCTTCCAACGTCAAGACGCAGCCTCTTGCGGAAGTAATAGAGAAGCGCTTTGCGCACCGGGACGGTGATGCGTCTATTGGTCATGCTGTAGTCCTGCGCGATGACCTTTTGCTGCTCGTCACTGAGCTGGGGATTGGGCGCGAGGACCACAGCAAAGATTTCGTTCCAGTAAGTATCGTCGGCACGCGACGCTCCTGCCTCAGCGTCATCTTTGGAGTCAAGACAGCGCGAAAGAATAAAATCTTTGAACTTTCCATCGATGTGGCAATACGCGCGAACATGCCAACGCAACCCATCGTTTCCAAACGCGTGCGGACTGATCCACCTCCACATGGGCTCAGGCCGTGCGGCATTCATCGACTGGTAGCGGATCTTGAGTGCGCGATTTCTCCTAGATGCTTCGAGGATTGATCGCAGGACGTCCACATTCACGCTTCGATGCGGGATGGGAGTTGAGTCCACCATAGGCGCGGTGGACAACCAGGTTTCCTGCGATGTTACGGTGCGATCGGCAATTTTCCCAAGCTGCGTCAGATAGCGATCGGCGTCGGGCTTCAAGAAGACAGTCCGGAAATTATCCGATGCTAAATATCGTTTTTCGCTCTTGTCGTAAACAAGATTTCCTGGTGCCTTTTCTTCGTACAGACTCAAATCTTTGGAGGCCTGCGGAACCGAAACCCCGAATTGCTCCATGATATCGGCGCGATTAATACCGCCTTCCCAGAAGAGACGAAATTCGATAAATTCAAGCCGCTGTTCGACGCCCCAACGCACGTTAATCTCTCCTTAGAACCAAACACAAATCCCATATACTTTCAATATGCAAATCAAAAGTGTATGGGTCTACTTTATATACCCATTGACAAGATGTCAATAATTTAATCCGGTAGCAGTCACCAAGTCCAATTCCTGCCTCCCGATCCATCTTGGGGAAGGGTAGTTTGGACATTTCAACTTTGCGCGTACAGCTTCTGTGCGACTATACAGAAGTTCTATTATCGGTCCTAAGTGCTTTGTTATGAACAGTATAGCATTTGTGGATGCATTTCGCCTTTTCTTCGCTTATTGTTAGGTATGGGCGGCGAACGAGCCTCAACAACCCGAATGCGGCTGGCAGGAAAGATCTGCTGCTTTTGCGGGCGCTATCTTGATGCAACGCTCTGGCAACCGCCTGGCGAACGAGCCTGCGATTTGTGCGCAGCCCAACGCGCACCGGCTCCGAAGCTCCGCCGCATCCATATGTCTTTCGTTCTTCGAGAGCGATGGCATTGCACTTTCATGGAGGAGGATCTCCGCACTAAGGCCGCTCCCCCGCGTACATTCACAAATCCCGACAACATGGTCGAGATGATTCGCCGCGGCAACGGATTCCGCGACCTCGCTTCTAAGCAGGCGGTCGAACATGCCATCATGACTGGCCGTGGCATGTCGATCTCTTGCTGACGCCGGAACAATATGAACGGCTGGTGGGATAGAGATGGTCGATTCTGCGATCAATTGGCTGTTTGTCGATCTCAACTCTTATTTCGCCTCGATCGAACAGGAACTTTGCCCCGAACTGCGCGGCCAGCCCATCGCCATCGTGCCCATTCGTATTGAAGCCCAAACAGGCTGCTGTATCGCCGTCAGCTACCAGGCCAAGGCTTATGGCGTCAAAACCGGGTTCAGTGTTGCGGACGCCAAGCTGCTCTGCCCGCACATCATCCTCGTCGAGGCTCGCCCCCGCCTATACGTCGAATACCACCACCGCATTGCCGCCGCGATTGAGCGCTGCGTCCCCATCCAGCAGGTCATGTCCTGTGACGAGTTCGCCTGCCAGCTCCTCGGCCGCGAGCGCACCTTGCTACGCGCCACAGCCATCGCATACGAAATCAAACGGGAGCTTCGCACCGTAGGCATTACTCTGCGCTGTTCAGTTGGTCTAGCACCCAACCGTTTACTCGCGAAGATCGCTGGTGACATGCAGAAACCAGATGGCCTCATGATCTTCGAGCGCCGCTACCTGCCACAAGCGCTCTACAGTTTGGAGCTCGCCGACATCCCCGGCATAGGAAATCGCATGGAGCAGCGCATTCTTGCCGAAGGCATTACCACGATGCGCCAACTCTGCGCTCTTACACGCGAGCGGATGCACACTATATGGGGAGGCGTCTTAGGAGATCGACTGTGGCTTTGGTTGCGCGGTGAGGATTTTCTTGAACCGCCAGCACGTCCTCTACAGACTCTTAGCCGTCAGCACATCTTGCCTCCAGGGTGCAGAACACCCGACAAGGCCTGCGCCGTGGCGCTCAAACTGCTGCACTCAACGGCCCGCAAGATGCGCCGTAACAATCTCTGGGCCGGTGGAATCTCCTTACAGGTCGGATTCTATGACCGGGCCGCATTCGCCTGCAATGTACGCATCGAGCCATGCCACGATCCCTTCACGCTGCAGGAGCACTTAATTTCCGTATGGACGCGCGTTCCCGCCTACACGCCCTCGGACTTATCTGTTGCTCTTACTCATCTTGATCTAGCGCCTTCGCCAGACCTATTCGGCATTGATCCATTCAACGAAAGAAACCCGAAAGAGCGCGTAGTCACTGCCCTCGATACGATCAACGCCCGTTATGGCCTCAATACCGTCTATCTCGGTTCTATCCATCAAGTCCGCCAGGAGGCGCCAACCCGCATTCCCTTTGGCCCACCACCACCGCTTGAGGAGTTCGACGATACAGCCGACAAATTGCGCTCGCCGCGTGGGCCGCGCGGGATTCGCGCTTCAGATCTCCCCAGCGCGAAAACGAAGACATGAAGGTTTACTTAGGTTTGTGCTTGCTTTCGGCACACTTGTCGTTAGTCATTTTGATGACCACCAGTCCCTCGCAACGGTGTTCTGACTCACAAACTCCTGGAAATTACCGCAGTTTGAGCAGACAAGCTTTAGATTGTGTGGATCTGGCGATGTTCCTTGCATCACGCGATAGTAACCCTCGCGGCAATACAAGCATTGCTGACGCACACTCATATTCAAGACATTCGCGTTGCTCTCGATTTTCATGATTACTCCGTCAAGCGCCTGACGTAGCGCAGTTGCATCACCATAACGAGCCTGTGGATCGGCCACGATGGTCTTGTCAAGCAATTCGTATACGAAGTGCACCCCAGTCTCGACAGTACCGTGTTCCGGGTGCAGAAGATCGAATGCCGCAGTTCGATGCTTCTCCCTAGAAAACGACTTCCCCGTAAGTATGAAATACAAAAGTTTTCCCAAAGAGTACACGTCCGCTGACGGCTCCGGATCTTCGAGTCTGCCGTCTTCTAGTTCGGGCGCAATGTAATTTCGAGGGCCCACTGGCTCATTGAGACTCGTGAAACGGCCATCCAGGTCATTGAGGTGTATGCAGAGACCGAAGTCACCGACCACCATCGCCCCGCTTGCTCTTACAAGGATATTGAAGGGCTTTAGATCGCGATGGATAATTCCTGCTGCGTGCGCGGCTGAAACGGCATCGGTGATTTGGTGAAAGAGTTTCACCTTTTCGAGGAGTGTCGTGTCGGTTGGCTTCCACTTGCTGAGGTCCCCATTCTCGCAGTACTCCGCAACGTAGTAAGGCATTCCGTCCGCCTCGCCCGTGTCAACAATCGACAGAATGCCCGGATGGGACAAGGTCTTCAGTGCCTTGATCTCCGCAACAAAACGATCAGCTCGGTTTCGATTCTTGAGGCGCTTTAGAACAAAAAGCGGACCATTCTCAACTGTTGCGCGCCTGACGAGGTATGTCCATCCTTGTCCACCTTCGCTCAAGCCGCGCTCAATTTTCCAGTCTGCCGGTAGCCAAGGGCGCCGTGTGGTTTCCTGCTGCACGATCGGTGCCCGAGCCACGAATGGGACGCTCTCATCAGGCTTCAGAAGGTCAACCGCGGTGTTGAGGCGCTTCTTTATCAATTGGCCCAGCTGATCAAACTGCGCAAGATATGGGGTGCTTCTGTCAGGTATGACTCCAACAAATGACGATGCAAGCGAACTGAACACTTCTTTCACTCGGGCCATTTCGCGATCAACGGTTTCGCCCACTGCGTGCAACAACCATGATTGACCTGCCTTGGAAATAGCGCTTCCATCGAATGGTTGCAGGTAGCTCTCATTGAAGGCTGGCTCGATACCTTGAAAATCATTGACCAGCAAGTCGGCGGTCTTTCGTAAGTATTTTCCTGCGCTTGCGATGCCTTCGTTCAGATACTGATCCTTGAGGTCGTGTACATTCTGGATTGATCGTTGATAAAGGTTCCCGACCTTCAGATCGAATACCTTGTGCGCCCTCTGGCCAAATGCCGCCAGATTGGTTTCTTCCTGCGAGTCCACCGCAACACCCTCTTCGGTTTCCAAGAATTCCTTGCCCTCGTCAGTAACCGAAAAGAATCCCTGGCCACGGTAATCGGCGAAGAAGCCCTCGTTAACGAGGCGGGTCCAAGGAGCACTTAACAGATGCTGGCGAACGGCATCGTTCTCGTTTGCGCTATAGCCGTAGGCCAGCTGGTACGGATCTCCCGGCAGCATCAGATTGTGTTTGCTGAGAGCATTGCTGTCCATAGCACCGATTCTTGCAAGCCTCGCTAACAGCAGCCTGCTTTTCGTTTCGGGAGGGAGCCTCTTGAGATCATCAAGCGTAGGCGCGCGGTCGAATATCACTGTGTGGGGAAAAGACGTTGTCGTCAGTTTCATTTCGACTCATACCCCACATGGATAAAGGACCAGGTCAACAATGACGATACTCGCGGTCTACTGAACGTCGGACACCTTAGAGTCTATGAAGACAATTTTCATGTCTTTATAGATGTAGATCTGCTTGGCTCCAAGATCCACGATCTTGTCCGGATTGCCGAGCGACTTCTTCACTTCGTCCGTGCTCATGCCGAGCTTGACCGTTTTGCTCTCGACGGCAGACGCAACAGCGGGATCGGCGACAATCGTGTCAATCGTCTTTTTCACGTCCTCCGGCGTCATGCTATCCAGCCCTGGTAGCTTTACGTTTAGTTCAGCTCGGTAGCGGGTTCCCTGCCCATCCGCAAGCGTCGTAACGTCAACGGTGAGGAGTTCGAGCTGCACTGCATCGCGCTTCACAAGAACATCTGTGACGTAAACCTTCTCCTCGGGTTTCAGCGTCCGGGACTTACCTGTGTTGCTGCCGAAGGCCGCTGTGAAGCCGGTCGCTTGGCTCACTTGTCCGTTCGCAACATTCGTATTCACGATTGCGTCTTCGGTATTTGCCATATCCGCATAGATGCCAGGGACGCGCACTGCGAGAATGGTTCCTGGCTGTGTAATCCGGTTGTAATCGGTCTTGAAGGCTACTACGCCTACCTTGGTGAGCGGGTAATCCGCAATCAAAGCTTCTCTTAATGCTTTGCTATTCGGAGCACCGAAGGCAAGCAAAGGCATCGCTGACCATAATACTGAGGTCGCGAGAATCAAACGGGACGTAGATGACGAACGGATCGAGGGGAGGATCGACATTTGAATTCCTTTCGGCTTCATTGATATTGAATCATAAGGGTGTGAATTTGGTTATCGCCCAATGCTTCGACGATGTTCAACGTGCATCGGTTCGGGTGCCACGACATTTGCGGGGGATTCGATCTGCTGTTGTTCAGGAAGAGCGATGGGGGCCTTTAGCGCCTGGCTAGAACCCGAGCCATCGGACGTGTAGAGACTCACCTCTCTTGCATTGCGGGAGAGTGAGGCAGGATCACCCTGGCCTTCGAGTGTTTCCTGCGTGATAAGAACCCGTTCGGGGGCTCCTGCTTTGAGGTTCTGAATGGCATAACCGTGCTCGATGTGGTGAGCTTGTTCCTTATTCAGTTGAACGCTCTTGCCTTTGTCGAGACGAATATCAAGATCATTTGTGTCACTGATCCCAGTCACAGTGCCTAAATCTCCTTTGCGGATACCCTGCTTCGGATATGGCTCGTTGATCTGGATGCGATCGCCTGGGGCGATCTCCCTCTGTTCTTCGCGGTAGACAGTGCTTTGCGCTGTCATATCTTTGGCGAGATGCGGCCTATATGTCACCTCATCGCCGGCAGAAGTCTGAACGGTCAATTGATTTGTTTTGGAATCAGTCGCGACAACAATTGCAACGCTATCCTTGGCGATGCCCCCCAAGCTAAGGCTGCCCAGTCGATACTGGATGCGATCACCCGGTGTGTATTGTTCCGCGAGCCTCGGATTGTGTAATGTCTGTTCGATGTGGACAGTGAATGATTTGCTGTCCGGGGCTACTTGGCCTAGCGCCTGTAGATCAGCACGGATGAGCTGGTTTAGCTCCTGTCGCTCTGCTCGATCAGGAGCAATGATAACCGTGCTGTTGGGTCGTTCAGCATAGGCCGAAGCGACAGCGGCAAGCCGGTGGTTTGGGTCTGCATACTGATAGATCGTTGGTTCTGTAGCTTGGGCCTGGGTGCCGGGGCCGGATTGACGGAAATCGACCGCGGCGGTCTTACTGATGTCGGTCGCGAGTCGTGCTCCCAATGTCTCAGCATTATTCGTATAAATCCGGGCATCGTCAGAGGCTCGGGAAACGGCAACGTAGGCAAGCCGCGTATTGATAAGGCTGCGAGAGGATTCTGTGTCGATGTTGGCGATGACTCGACCTTCTGTGAGTCCCTGCGAAACGTGCGAGGTCACCGCATATCCATGATCGAAGTGCTGCATCTTGCCAGGATCGAACCTGACTGTGCGTTCGTCTTTTCCATCCAATCGAACGGTAATCTGGCCGGGCTCAAGCTTCGTAATGGTGCCCAGATCGCGATTGCTGACGCCAAGGTCTTTGTCTTTGGCAGTGAACTGGATGCGGTCGCCGGTCGCGAACTCTCGCGGGGCTTCTTTGTAGACGTTCACCCCTTTTAGTCGTCGGGGGTCGTATGTGACGCGCTGGCCGTCTGTCCGTTCTACGGTAATGGTGTTATCTCGGGCATTTGTCGAAAGCAATTTGGTAGAGCTGTCACGTTCGATCCCCTGCGCTTTACTGCCTGTCGTGTACTTCAGAACATCACCTGGTTGATAGCGCGCTGCCCATTCTCGATCTGCACCGGTCATATCGGAACGGTGCGTTAGGGTGCGAAATTCCTGACTATCGTTAGCCAGTGTCCCACTCGCCCGCAGCTCTACGCGGACGGCCTGATTGATGAGCTGCCGACTGCGATTGTCTGGGGAGACGATGATGGTGTTCTCGGGCCTACTTGCATAGTCCGTCGCTATGGCTTCAATGCGTTCCTTTGTGTTCGCCAGTTCTGTAATCCGACCCTGCTCACCCAACATTCTGACTCCTTCGACTGTCTCTCCTTTCGCCAGATGCTGGACTGCTTTCAGCAGCTCGGGATCTCTTTGCCGCATGATCTGGTCAAGGCGAGAGGTACGCATCCCAGCGTCTTGCATTTGTTCAAAAGGACGGCCCGCGTCGACGCCTTGATGCTGCCGAGTATCCCCGATGACAAGCACTCGATCCTGCGGACCGATCTTGTCTAGGAACGCTCGCATCTGTTTCGTACTGGCAAGGCTCGACTCGTCGAGCATGTAGAGATGTTTGATGTCAGGGTCGGGAGTCCCTTTCCCTTCCCCGCCCCGCGTAAGAAAGCTCTGTAGAGTCGTTGCGCTGATGCCCGACTCCCGAAGCTGGGCCGCCGCCCTCGATGTAGGAGCGAAACCTTCGACGACATAACCGCTATGCTCGGCCCCTTCGCGGATGCTTGAAAGGACCGTGGTCTTGCCGGTTCCTGCGAGTCCTTGCAGTCCGTGAATACGATCGGATGAAGTCAGTACATCCTCGATCGCCCCGCGTTGCGCTGCGTTCAGAAATGAACGGCTGGTAGCCTGCGCGGTGGCCTGTTCGCGACTCATCATGGGCTCTACCGTGTCCTGGCCGCGCATGACATGAGCTACGTTAGCCCGTTCGTTAGCAATGGTCTCCGGGGTGGTAAAGCTGCGTCCGGTTGCGTGCTTTTCGCTTTCTACCATGCGGAAATCACCCCTTGCTCGGCGAGCATCAAACTCTGCTCGAACGTGGGCAAATGTCGTCTCTCCCATGCCGCGCCGAAGAGCATCGCGGATGAGCACTCGCTCATCGTTGACTGCCTCTCGTTCAAAATTACTGCTGCGGGCATAGGTAAGAGCCTCCTTAGCCCTTAACATCTCATCGGGTCCACGATCCTGAGTCTGGGCACGTGTGCGGGCCTCGGCTACGACCGTGGCGGGTTGATTGCCGAACGCGGCCGCCATCTCTCGATGGGCAGCTAGAACCTCCTCGGGCGAGAGAATCTGTTTGTTGTCGCGGGTAGCGTGAGCTGCAATTTGCGCGGCCTCAGCACCGCTATAACCCGCCTTCTCAAGGTGTTCTTTGATCTGTTGAGACCGTGGACTGGATGCTTCTAAGTATTCTTGGGAATAGCCTTTGATTTCGGGTGCGCCGCTCTTCCCTGCCTCGATCTCGTAGCCAAGATTACGGAGCTGGTATGTCAAGGCAGACTGATAAACCGCTGTCGCGTAGTTTTGGGAATCAAAGAAACTTTGCGGCTGAAGGGCTCGGGTTGATCCGTCTGCTCGCTCCGTCACATTGAAGACGACCGCGTGGGTGTGAAGCTGAGGAGCGGCGTAGCCGTCGACGGGACGGGCAGTATCGTGCTCAAACTTGGCCACGATGAAGTTGCCAGTGGTTTCGGCTGCGTTGTTGCCGCCGATCCGCGCCTGAGTGTACCGCTCCAGCTCAGTAAGAGCGCTGGTGACAGCGGCTCTATGAGCCTCGCGAACCCGCTCATCGCCTCCAACAAGAGCGGTCAACGAGACGGATTTCGGCGCTGAAAAAGTAGCATCCCATCCCGCTCGATGCTCGACTGCGCTCGTCGTCGCCCCGTTCGCGTTCGTATACTCCTGAGCCGTGCGATGCTTTACCATCTGCTCGTCAGTTTGCGGATGCCGCCCCTCCGTGAGTCGGGCGAAGTCCTCCGCACTCACCGCTCCGCTCAATCCCATTTTCCCGGCAAGGCGACCCTGCCACTCGCCTTGCACTGCGCCGTCCTGCTTGTAATAGTTCTGCGTATCAGAGGTGAATTCCAGCTTGTGATAGTTCTGCGCCTGGCTGGAGCTGAGGGCTTTGGAAATGCTGAGCATCGTTCGCCTTTCTCTGGGTTACAGGTCTGTGCTTGGATCAGTAATAGGGGTGAGATTGTTCGTTCCGAAGAGCGATCCGGTGATTGGTCGGGGCGAGGCGCCTGCCGGCGAGGAGGGCGAGGCAGAC
>Ga0302320_10025877_pt1 | contig 11388 bp, 8 predicted proteins | sample Bog_T0_3_FD_202130 | JGI IMG/M metagenome (GOLD analysis project Ga0302320, IMG submission 202130) | Peat permafrost microbial communities from Stordalen Mire near Abisko, Sweden - Bog_T0_3 | ecosystem: Environmental > Terrestrial > Soil > Wetlands > Peat | place: Sweden: Abisko, Stordalen Mire... | reverse complement strand
GGGCAAGACGGGGCGGCTTCGGCTGAAGAATCCGGACAGGTTCAGCAAGGAGCCGGGGCCCCAGGTGAGCGCGGAAGAGCTTCCCCCGGAGCAAAGGGAAGGCCTGGTAGGGGCCTTTGAAGGGCATCTGAAGGTTGCCGAGGTGGGAAGTTCGCGCCTCATTTCCATCACATTCAGCGACCATGATCCGCAGGTGGCCGCGCAGATGGCCAATGAGGTTGTCGCCGAGTACAAGACTTATCTGCTTAGTTCCAACTTCAACTCATCGAAGGATGTTTCGCAGTGGCTCTCTGCGCAGTTGGGCGATCTGTCTGGCCAGGTGACCAAGACGCAGCAGGCAGTGGCGGAGTTCGAGCGCACGCATAATCTCTCTGCGGCCATGCTGGGGCTGGCGACCCTGTCGGGCGGCTCTTCGACCGGCGGCGGTGGCGGCGGCGGCGGTTCGGTGTCGATACCGGAACTGGATCGCCTGACCGCGCTCAATGCAGAGATCACCCAGGCAGAAGCAACGCGCTTGGCGCGCGAAGCCATCTATCGCATGACGGAGACGCAGAATGCAGATCTGATCTCCACGCTTGGCTCCGGTTCTCTGGCGGGCGCATCCGGTTCGAGCGTTACCTCGCAGGGCGGCGGGCTGGAAGTGCTGAACGCGCTGCGCGAGCAGGAGGCGACGGCGCAGGTGGCTTATGCCAGTGCAGAGACCAAGTATGGCGCCAAGAATCCTCATCTGACAGACCTTGCCAACCAGTTGAAGGCGATTCAAGAGCAAATGCGAGCCGAGATGGGGAAGATCAAGCAGCGGGCGAAGAACGATCTGACCTTGGCCGAGCAGAACGAAAAGGCGCTACGCGCCACCTTCGAGGCGCAAAAGGGAATTACCAGCAAGCTGAACGACGACGTTGTGCAGTTGGGCGTTCTGATGGCCCAAGCCCGCTCCAGCCGAGATTTGTACGACCTTCTCTATGCCCGGTTGCAGGAAGCGAACATTGATGCGGGCAACAGCGCGACCAATGTCACCGTTGCCGATCCGGCGCGTCCACCGGGCGGACCTTATCTGCCGCAGCCGTTTCTGTTTATCACGGCCGGCATCTTTGGCGGGTTATTTGTGGGTTTCCTCCTGGCTTATCTGCTGGAGAGCCAGGATGACACGCTGGCGGATAGTTTCCAAGTGGAGACGGTGAGCAACCTGCCGGTGCTGGGCATGGTTCCCTTTCACCGCATGGAAGCGCGGCCGCGGGAGGGTGCGCTGGCCGCCGAGTCCAGTTCCTTCCTGATTGCGCCGGAAAGCTCGACGGCGGAGTCTTTTCGCAGCCTGCGCTCTGGGCTGACGCTTTCTGGTGTGGGGCGCAAACTGAAGGTTCTGGCCGTTACCAGCGCCCTGCCTGGCGAAGGCAAATCTTTCACCACCTATAACCTTGGCCTAGCTTTCGCGGCCACCGGCATGAAGGTGCTGATCGTCGATTGCGATCTTCGCCGTCCCCGCCAGCACGCTCTGTTTCGCGTAGCTCGGGAGGATGGCCTGGCGGATCTTCTGGCCGGACAAATTGCGTTTGAAGCTTCCATCAAACCCCATCCCGTGGAGCAGAACCTGTTTATCATTCCCGCCGGCCGTCAATCCCCGCTCGCCTCGGAGTTGCTGGGAGCGGGCGAGATTGAAAAGGTTCTGGCCACCGCGCGCGGGCGCTTTGATCTGGTCTTTGTGGACAACCCGCCGGTTCTGCCGGTTGCCGATGCAATTATCGTAGGCACGCATTGCGATGGACTGATCGGCGTGCTGCGCGCCGGAAAGACCTCGCGGAAGGCGCTGCGCCGCTTTATCCAGACCCTGGCCCGGAACCGCATTCATATCCTTGGCCTGGTGATCGAAGCAGTGGATATGTCAGCAACGGAATACAGGAGTGTGTATGGCTACAATGTGCAAAGTTATTATGGCGACAAGGAAAAGAAGTAGGATTACTATCAGCCACGCCCTTCTGTTGCTCTTCGCTTTGGCGTTGACGGCGGGGAGAGGTCACGCCCAAACGGCCTCTTCGGCCAGCCTGTCTTCCGGGGGCAGCGGCAGGGCCAATATCACCGCGCAAAGCGGGGGGCCGATTATCGTTCCTCAGGACATCTCTCAGTTGCGCGTCGAGCCGGGCGACTTGCTTGCCGTCAACGTATACGATACTCCGGAGTTCACCAACAACTATCGCGTGGACCCCAATGGAGACCTGACGCTTCCGCTGTGCGGCAAGGTGAATCTGCGCGGGCTGACTTTGCAGGAGGCGGCCCGGCGTGTGGAGGCGGCTCTCAAGGACGGGCAGATCCTGAATTCTCCGCAGGTGAGCATCGACGTGGCGCAATACGCCGGCCAGTATGTGACGGTAATGGGCGAGGTTGTCAGTCCAGGGCGCGTGCCGCTGATTGCCCCCACTGCTCTAGGCGATGTGTTGGCCTTGGCTGGCGGCGAGACCCCAGCTGCGGGCGCGCGTCTCCGGATTCGCCATGGAACCGGGGATGGTCTGCCGGAGGTGGAAGTTCCTTATGCCCGCAGTCAGGTTACGGCCGAATCCGCTTCTGTACTGGTGCGTCCCGGCGATGCGGTCATCGTTCCACGCGCCGGCATCGTCTATGTTTTGGGCGCGGTCTACCGGCCCGGCGGCTATGTGATGCAGGAGGACGGAAAGCTGAATGTTGCCGAGGCGCTGGCGCTGAGCGGAGGAACCGTCTTGCAGGCCAATACCGGCGGTCTGCGGGTGATCCGCCGCAATCCGGATGGAACCGTTCTGGATTTTCCGCTCTCTTATGACGCTATCGCAAAAGGCAGACAGACGCCGCTTCAGTTGCAGGCTGAAGATATTGTCTACGTGCCTATGAGCAAGATCAAGGCAACGTTCTCCACGGCAACCGGGATTCTCTCGGCGGCAGCTTCGGCGGCCATCGTCAAGCAGTAAACTCTCAAACCGGTCAGAGCAAAACCCGGGATGCGGCAGATTGATCTTCCCAGGAGAAGGATGAGCGCGGAATCTACGCTTTTTGAGCGAATTCGGAGCGGGCTTCTGCGGCAGTTTCTGGGACGGGAGACGTGGGCGCTGACCGATCAGGCGGTGGTCAGCGCGACCAACTTCCTGACCAACATCATGCTGCTCCGCTTCATGGGGCTGCGCGAGTTTGGCGTCTTCATTCTGGCCTGGATGTCGGTTCAGTTCGTCAACAGCCTGCAGACTGCGCTGATTGTTGCGCCGATGATGAGCGTTGGACCCAAGCAGGAGGAGAAGGACAGGCCTTCCTACTTTGGCGCGGTGGTTTTCCAGGAGCTGGCTCTTGTCGCCTGCTGCTTTGTGCTGGTTTTCGTTGCGCTGAAGCTCTCCGGCAGCTTTTTCCCGGGCAAAAACCTGCAACAGCTCGCGCTCCCGCTGGCGGTTTCCGCATTCGCCTACCAGATGCAGGATTTTCTCCGGCGCTACTTCTTTTCGACGCGCCAGAGCCGCCGCGCCTTTGCCGATGACGCGCTCAGCTATCTGCCCCAACTGCCGATCATTTTCCTGCTGCATGGCGCCGGGCGTTTGAACAGCGCGAATGCGCTGTGGGTGATGGCGGGAACCTCGATTCTGGGCCTGGCGCCGTGGTTTTTCTGGATGGAGCCGCTGGAGTTCAACCGGCAGTGGATCGTGGCCATCGCGCGGCGGCACTGGAAGATCTCCCGCTGGCTTGGAGCGTCAGCATTGCTCCAGTGGGTCTCCAGCAATCTCTTTGTGATCGCCGCTCCGATCTATTATGGTGCGGCGGCGGCGGGCGTTCTGAAGGCATCGCAGAACCTGATGGGAGTGACTCATGTCTGGTTTCAGGGACTGGATAACGTCGTCCCGGTCGAGACAGCGCGCCACCTGCGCGAGGGTGGAACGCATTCCATGCTGGCATACACCAGGTCCATCCTGATCAAGTGGGGCGGGCTGACTCTGCTCTTCGCCCTCATCATGGCGGTCGCTCCGGGTTTCTGGCTGAAGCTGGTTTACACACAGGAGATGGCTCAGTATGGCTACATATTGCGGCTCTATGCGCTGCTTTATGTCATCGTCTTTATCGGCGGCCCGCTGCGCGCCGGCTTGCAGGCCCTGGAGTTTACCGTGCCGATCTTCTGGTCCTATCTGGCAATGACCGCGTTTGCCTTCGCCTTTGCGGTCCCGTTGGCAAAGTGGCTGGGCTTGAGCGGTTCACTGACCGGGCTTATCGGATCACAGATTCTCTTTCAAAGCATTGTCGGCGCCGCGTTGCTGCGGAAATCAGGCGAGGCTGCGCGAAACCGCTTCCCGAATCACGATCTTGTGTTGTGACAGAGTGAGGATAAATATGAAGTTTCCTGTAAAAAAGACGGATGACCTGTCAATAGTGCAGGGCATTGCTATCTTTGACCTCCGGACTGCATCTGTGCTGCTCTTCGTGATCCTGAATCTTGCGGTCTTTTTCGTCCGTCTCGTCAGCATTTGGCATTATGGCGCGCTCTTTCCAACCAGCGGTGGCGAGCCTACCGTAATCTATTCCGTCTGGAAGGCTGTCCACCACCTGCCCGTTTACGGATGGCCGTACGAGTTTCCGTTTTCTCTTGCGCTCTACAACTATCTGTTCTATGCGTCCTACGCCTTCTTTCTCAGGCTGGTTGGCGCAAGCGGTGCCGGCATCTTGATGTGGGGACGTCTGCTTACCCTTGTATTCGCAATCATGGGCGCAATTGCGCAGTGGAAGCTCGTGCAAACTCATCTCCATCTCCGCGGCGCTCGCAGTGTGCTATCGCTGATTTTCGCGGTTGGCCTCTGGCTTTGCGCCTCCATCGTCCGCTACTGGGCGCTCTCCATACGGCCTGATATGGCCGCTATCGCACTGGTTATGATCGCCCTTTGGCTGATCGTGCGGCAGCCTCGGTTCGGCTTTGCTTATGCGGGAATTTTCTTTTATCTTGCATGGTCGTTCAAGCAATCCGCAGTTCTGTCGCTGGTTGGCGTCTGCCTGTTCCTTCTGTTTCAAAAGCGATGGCGTGATCTGGCTGTGCTGTCTTCGGTATTTGCGATGCTGACGGCTGCAACGCTTCTAACCGGTAGCCCTGAGTACCGATTCAACACCCTTGTCGCTCCGCGAGTCATTTCATGGAGCATGGCGTGGGCCTTGCAAATCGCGCCAAAGTCCTTGGCCGCGAACGCATACTGGATTCTAGCTCCCATCGCTTTATGGCTTGCGGCAGGCGCTCGCCGGGTTGATAACGCTGTCCGTATGCTGACGATTGTTCTTGCCGTTGCACTGGTCGGCGGTTTGGCGGGAATGACAAAAGTTGGATCATGGGACAACTACCTTCTTGAGGCGTTCATGGCCGGCTCCACGTTGCTGCAGATAGCCGTTTTTGCTGCTCCGGGGAGACTGGCAAGCGCTCTCGTTTTCCTTGGTTGTTTGCAACCAGCAGTTCAACTTGCGGTCCCGCAAAGCGGAACTCAGCGACACGCATTGGGAACGGTTGGAATCGCAACCGCTGCCGAGTTTGCGGATGCGGCAGCGCTGCGCGACCGGCTGGCATCCATGAAAAAACCGCTCTTCACTACAAATGAGGTATTTTCACTTCCATGGTTCTCTGTTGAGAATGATGCGCCTGCTTTGGTTGTTGATCCCTTGTTTCACCAAGCCACACTGGCCCGTTGTAAAAACGCATGCATCGAAGCAATGCTGCAAAGAGGAGAGATTCCCACTGTGATGCTGGGCAGCTCCGGCGATAGTTATCAGAGCAGTTTGAATCCGAATTACGAAAAGGTTGGCGAGGCCAGTATTGGAGGCAAGCTATGGAGCATCTATGAGTTCAGCCTCCAGGCGCCGAGCCAAATCCCGTCCATAAGCCGATAATCCATTCTTGTTGGATCAGGAAAACTTGCTCAATCATTCATGACGAATCCTGTAGTCACGGTTCTTGTTCCGATCTATAACGGCTCGGCCTATCTTGCCGAGACGATCCGCTCGCTCCTTTCCCAGACGTTCATGGATTTCGAGCTGCTCGCCATCGACGACGGCAGCACGGATGCATCGGCAGAGATTGTCCGCTCCTTCAAGGATGAACGGATACGATTGATTCAAAAGAAGAATGGCGGGCTTTGCGAGACTTTGAATCTGGGCATCGCGAAAGCCAAGGCTCCCTACATCGCGCGCTGCGATCAGGATGACATCAGCTATCCGGAGCGGCTGGAGCGGCAATTGCAGGTTATGCGCGAGCACCCGGATGCGCTCGGCCTTTTCGCTTACAGCACCAAATTCGGGAACAGGCGCAGTTGGTCCAATGCCGACAAGATGATCATGGCAAAGGGCGAAGTGAAGGACTATCAGCCGATGGAAGATGGCTGCGTGCTGTGTTCGACCATGTTGGCGCAAACTGCGGCGCTCCAGTCGATTGGCGGCTTCAGGCAGGCATACTACCCGGCGGATGATTGGGATATGGAATGCCGCCTGGCGGAAGCGGGCAGAGTTCTGATCCTGCGCGAGCCGCTGATCGCCTACCGCTTTCAAACCAGCGCCAACACCTATCGTGTCTTTGCCGAAATGCAAAAAAAGGCGCGTTGGACAAAAGACTCTTACCAGCGGCGGTTGCAATCCACTCCGGAACTAACCTTTGAGCAGTTCCTGCGCTCGCAGCCAAACGGCATCTTCCTGCGCCTGAGGCGCTATCGAAAGGACTCCGCCAAGCTGCATATGCGGACCGCCGGCCAGAGGTATCTGGATGGCCAGTATGTCGCCGCAGCCGTTCACCTGCTTGCCGCTGTCGTGTTCCAGCCTGAAAATTTGGCTGGACGTACCAGACGATACTTTACCCGCTCATAAACCTTTGCGCGCATCGGCCTGCCGCGAGTCAGTATCACGAAAATTCCACTGGGAGAAAGATGCAGGTAACTTCGCCGCTGCCTCCGCAGCCGCAAACTCTATCGTTCGGCGCGATGATCACCGCGCTCTTTGATGCCCTTGACCGCGAGGGAGTGCGGCCCTTTGTTTTAAGAAATTACGAGGGATTTCCGGAAAACAACGTGGGCAGCGACGTGGATTTTCTGATTCAACATTCCGATCTGCCGCGTGCCCTCCGCGCTCTGCAATCGATCCACGGCATTCAAATCGCAGGCTATGCCGAGCGGTACTATGTGGCACACGTATTCGTAGAAGGCGTAACTCCGGCTCCGGGAGTCCGCGCTCTGGGGATCGATTTTATCTGGAGCATGAATTGGAAGGGCGTGCCCTATATGCCAGCGGAAACGGTGCTCGCTGCGGCCCAACCGCTCTCAGCTGGCCACTCGACCTTCTATGTGCCTAACCCGGTACACGAGGCAATAATCTCCTTGCTCGCAACCTTGATCATCGGAGGGCGTTTGAAAGAGAAGTATTTGCCTAAAGTGCGGCAGACCTTCACCGGCAACCGCTCCGAGGCGATCTCCGGCATGGCGCCGCAATATGGGCTGAAGGCGGCTACACGATTGGTGGATTCAGTGGTCGGCGGTGACCGCCAGAAGACTCTTGACGGCGTCTGGCCGCTGCGTTGCGCGCTGGTGCTGCGGGGCTTGTGGCGCAGGCCGTTGCGCTGTATCTTTGCCTGTGCCGGCTATCATGCGCGCGAACTCATCGTACGCTGCACGCCAAGCACTTTGGAAACCATCTGTATCCTGGGCGCGGATGAGCGCGGCAAGACTGAACTGATCAGAACTCTGCTCCCCCTGCTGAAGTATTCGGCAAAACTAGTGGAAAGCCGTCATTTTGGACCGGTTGGATCTCAGAAAACCGAGTCCACGAATTCATTGGCGAACGGGGATGTTCGAAGCGGGTTCTTTGCCTCCCAAGCCTCCATGGCGAGAATCGTCCTCGATGCCGCAAAGGAATGGCCGAGGCTCTTCAGAAAAAGAGATAACCTCACACTGCGCGTCTGTGAGAGTAGCAGCTACCCTCAGGCCTTTGGCTTTGAATGTCGCGGTGATGAAAGCGCCTGGCGGTTTACGCAATTCGTCTGGAAGCTGCTTCCCTCGCCGGATCTATGGATACTGCTGGACACAACGATAGACCGGATGCTGTCCGGCAACCCCAGCCTGACGCGCGAAGATGCAGAGAGGAAGCTGGAATCCTATCGCTCCTTTGCCAGGACGAGAAAGAACTGTATCGTTCTTGACGCCAGCCGGCCAGTCGACACCGTCGCGGAAGAAGCCTACGCCGCTATTATCAACGCACTTGTTCGGCGTACGCAGATCAGGCTGAAAAAGCGCTTTCCGCAGTCCCTCACCTTCGATAAAGGAAAGGCAGCACACTGAAGATCGTCATTTTAGGACCGGATGGGGCGGGAAAAAGCTCCGTGATCGGTGGATTGCTTCCTAGTCTGCGTGCGCAAGGCCGCAGTGTGAAGATGCGCCACTTGAAGCCTACCATCGCCTTTCCGCGACGGGGTGAAGCGAGAGGCCCGGTGGTTGATCCACACGGCAAGCCGCCCCGCTCGGCGCTGGTATCGGTGGGCAAGATCCTTCTTTGGCTGGCGGAAGAGTGGTATGCAACCCTCTTTCAAGACAAGAAAGCGGAGTTGTTGATCTGCGACCGCTATTATCACGACCTGCTGATTGATTCCCGCCGCTATCGTTACGGCGGTCCGCGCTGGGTGGCGCGCCTGATTGGCGCTCTGATGCCGCGGCCCCGGCTTTGGCTGCTGCTGGACGCTCCGGCGGAGGTGCTGCAACAGCGCAAGCAGGAGGTTCCCCCGGAGGAGACAGCGCGGCAGCGCCAGGCTTATTTGAATTTTGTTCAGAAACAACGAAGCCACGCGGTCATCGATGCTTCGCAAGCGCTGAATAAGGTAGTTGCGGATACAGAAAAAGCCATCACCGAGGCGCTGCGGGAGGGTGGAAGCAATCGTGGATGAAGCTGGCCGTTTCTACCGTGTCTCGGAGCCGTCCTCCGCCAGCCATCTGGCGCTGCGTTGGAAGGGGCGGACGCGCTTTACTGTTCCGCGGGATGCTCGCGCGCGGCAGGCCTGCTGGAGGCTGTTTCAGCCGGGCAGAATGGAACTGCTGCTGCGCGCCATGGCCCGGCTGCCGTGGCTCTTTGGCGCGGTAAGTTGCGTGGAAGGCGACCGTCTGGCGCTGATTCGGAAGGCGGTCGGCGGAGAGGCGGGAGCCTCCTGCTGCCGGACCGGAGCGCCCGGGCCGTGGTCGAAAGATACGATTCTGCTGCTGGGGCACTCAGCCGAACCGCTGCTGATTGTGAAGGCGGGCGGGGGAGAAGCGGTTGACCGGCTTCTGCGCAACGAAGCCGAATGGCTGCGCTTGCTGCGCGATCTGCCGCAATTGGCCGGTCACGTTCCCGAAATGGTAGCTCACCAATCTGGATCGGACCTCAGCTTCGTGGCGCAATCGGTGCTGCCGGGCCAGACGAGCTTGGAGTTAGGTGAGCCGCACTTTAACTTTCTCAGGAAGTTTCAAGAGGCGTCGCGCCGCAGCCTGCGCTATGAAGAGTCCAGGCTTTATCTCAATTTCCAGGCGCGCATGAAAGAGCTGGACGGACTGCTAACAGAGGCCTGGCAGGCGCGCATAGAAAGGGCAATGCGCCGCATCCAGGAATCGCTCTCTGGCGGGCCGATTCTGATGACGGCCGCCCACAATGACTTCACGCCTTGGAATATCCGCATTCAAGGCGGCGTTGCCCGAGTCTTTGACTGGGAGTATGCTGAACAGGAGCAGCTTCCCTTGTTTGACCCGCTTCACTTTGCCCTTATGCCGATGGCGTCAATGAGTCGGCCGGTTCACATGATCATTCAAAGAATGGATAACACGCTGCTTCGGAGTCAGCAGTGGACCAGCAGGGAGTATTGCTACAAAACGCAAGCACAGGCTTTGGCCTACCTGGTGAATATCTGCACGCTGTTTCTTTCATCCGTCCAGGGGGATTACCTTTCTCACTTCCTGCTTGACAGTTACGCAGAAATAATCGACCACCTTTGCAAATCATGAATGCATATCTTTACAACCCGCTGTCGGAGTATGGCCGCTACCTTTGGAACAGGTTTCAGAACCGGCGAAAGTTTGCGAACTTTGATCAAGCATACCTGGCAGTTGTCAAAAGATGCGCCTGCGAGCCGAATGTCCGGGTTGGACGCAACAGCCTGATCGAAGATTCCGCGATTGGCTCTTACAGTTATGTATCGCACCACACCGAGATAAACAGAACACATATGGGCAGATTCTGTTCGATCGGACCTGGATGCCGAATTGGCGTTGGCATTCATCCAGTCAACCACATCTCAACAAGCCCGGTGTTCTTTTCCACCAAGGAGCAAGCGGGCATAAGCTTCGCCTCGACTGATATATTCGAGGAAAACAGGGAAATCAAAATCGGGCATGATGTTTGGATTGGCGCCAACGCTGTTATCCTGGATGGCGTCGAGATCGGAACGGGCGCCATCATCGCAGCAGGCGCAGTGGTTACAAGAGACGTAGCTCCGTATAGTATTGCGGCAGGTGTTCCTGCGATTTCAAAAAGAAAACGTTTTACTGAAGAGCAAATTGAGTGTTTACTGCGGTCATGCTGGTGGGATTGGGATAATGAACGATTGTCGAAATATGCAGCTAAGTTCTCTCATGTTAGTGAGTTTATTGAAGAGGTATTGATGCGCAAAGAAGACGCATTCTGACCTCCATGTTGTCGCGCTGGTGCGCTGCGTTCATTCGCTTCAAGAGGATTTTCCCGTGGTGCGCGGCCCACAAACCGGTGGACATCATCAGTCGCTAACGTATCGTAAACGCACTGCGCAACGGCGACAACGGCTACGATTTCCTGCAGGTTTTCTGTCATATAGATTGATTCAATGGTATAAGGAGTGATTTCTTTATGCAAATGGAAAGGACGAAGAGCAACATGACTCAGAAAAACATGATGCTGATGAAATGGATTCTAGTCGTGTCTGTGGCTCTATTCATCATCTTCCTGGCAGTAGAAAGGGCGAGCATTGGCTGTCCGTATAATCCCAAATCCCCACTCACCGATCCGTTCGATGCGACTGAGTTTAAGGGTAAGATACTTCTTTTACAAAAGAATCGGTCTTCAATTCGATTGCTGTTTGTTGGAGACTCGATTTTTGAATTGTACGAATCCCCGGAATCCTATGTGGCAGAGGATATCTCCTATGAGGATGTTTGGAAGCATTATTACGGCGACAGGGGTGCGGTTAACCTTGGATTTGCAGGAGACGATACTGCGAACCTGTTGTGGCGTATTCAAGCCGGTGAAATAGATGGTCTTTCGCCCTCTCTAGTCGTCCTCTTAATCGGCGCTAACAATATCCACAAAACCTTCAATCTCAATCTTTGGAGCGCGGAGTCTGATGTGCGTGGTATTGAAGCGGCGGTTAGGGAATTACATTTG
>Ga0302320_10025876_pt1 | contig 11388 bp, 11 predicted proteins | sample Bog_T0_3_FD_202130 | JGI IMG/M metagenome (GOLD analysis project Ga0302320, IMG submission 202130) | Peat permafrost microbial communities from Stordalen Mire near Abisko, Sweden - Bog_T0_3 | ecosystem: Environmental > Terrestrial > Soil > Wetlands > Peat | place: Sweden: Abisko, Stordalen Mire... | reverse complement strand
TGGCATGGTTAAGACTGCACTGGTAGCGTCGGAACTGGAAATAGGAACGAGAATGGTCGCCGCACTCGATCAAGCCGACCTGGCGATCAGTGTAGCCATGTGGCTTTATCCCCAGGAGTACGAAGACTGGCGATTCGTGCTTGCTTCGAGGCGACTCGACGAAGCGGGTCCCAGGGACGCCTACGGTCTGGTCCACGACGCGCTCACGGCCGCAGGGATTTCATATCGGCAGACACCCACGCTGATGATTCTCGAAATGAAAGATCCTTTTATCCGTGAGTTGCGCCGAACCTTTGGAAAGGCCAAATTCGTGGAAGGAATGCGTCTGGGGCTACAGATGATCGGAGATCGCTTCGTCGAAGACGGAATCGTCTACCGCATCAAATAGCAGGCCCTAAAGGGTTTGCCCGTTTCCGTCGATAGGACAAGTGCGGCCTCATCCGCGGCGATGAACAGCAACCAGAACCTTCCCCAATCGCGATTCCGGTTCCTGATCTTTCGAATCGGAATAATCGGGATGTGTTCGGGAACCGCTCTTTGCCAGACCATGACCTCGATCGGCGCCGTTCACCACATGGCCCCCGAACAGGCGGCAAAGGGGTTGCCGGTGGTTGCGGAGGCGGTGGTTACAGGTGTCGGCGGCTGGCCCTATGGGATTAACGTGCAGGACGGCGACGACGGTATTTATGTCGGGCTGCCCGGCAACTCCCCGCTGATTTCCGTCGGCCAGCGGGTGGTGGTGCGCGGAAAAACCAATCCCGGCCGATTCGCTCCGATGATTGTCGGTTCGTCAATTGAAGTTACCGGCTGGTCGGGCATGCCCAAACCTTATCCGGCGAATGCACGGGAACTGGCTTCCGGCGAACTCGATAACCGGTTCGTCGAAATTCGTGGCGTGGTGCGGGCGACAACTCCCGGAACTCTGGGTGACGGCGCCGGCGTTTTTATGGTGATCGACATCAACCCGGGCACGGTGCATGTGGCCGTGGCGAAAGGAATCAGCCTCGATGCGACGCAATTCGTCGACGCCACCGTGCGCGCCGCGGGCATTGTGGGCGTGGAGTACAACCAGCGGCGCCAGGCGCTTGGCGCAAACGTAGTAGTAAACAGGCTCGAAGATATTACGATTCTGAGACCGCCCTCGGCCAGCCCCGCGAGTGGCCCCATTACTCCGATCGGCGACATCTTCCGCTGGGGTTTGCGGCAGGACTGGTCGCACCGGATCAAAGTCAGCGGAATTCTGACGGTGCAGCGCCCGGGCGAATTCCTGATTCTTCAGGACCGCGATCAGGCGCTTCGAATCGAGACGCCGGATAAGGCAAAGATACCGGTGGGAACCCGTCTGGACGTCTCGGGTTTTGCCGTGCCGGCCGAGTTCGGCCCCGTCCTCAGCGATGCGGTGGTGCTGAGGAACGGAATGCCGGAGCCGCTCGAGCCGCTCGTACGCCGGGCTTCGCAATTGTCATACGGCGACGATAACCTGCTGCTGGTCAGGCTTCGGGCGCGCCTGATTGAAGCCCATGAATCGGAAAACGGCGTTGCAATGTCTCTTGAAGACGGGGGAATCCGTTTCACGGCGGAGGCCCCGGGTACGGCCCGCTCCCTGACCGAAATCGGCTCCGGGGCGCGGCTCGAACTTACGGGCATCTATGAAGTGCAGGTTGACCGGATGCGTACGCCGGTGGGCTTTCGGCTGCTGATTCGCGCGCCGGAGGATGTCACGGTACTCAACGCCGGCCCCTGGCTCAACAGCGCTCGCTTTCTTTGGAGCGCTCTGGCGCTCGGCGGCATTGCGGCGCTGTGTACGCTGTGGGCGCTCACGCTTCGCGCACGCGTTCGCCGCCAGACGGCCTTGCTCTCGCAGACCGCGGCGCTTCAGGAGGAGCGAAGCGGGGTGCTGGAACTGATTGGCCGCAACGCGCCGCTCGAGGATATCGCGGCAGCGCTGTCTCACATGATTGAGAGCCGATACCCGATGGCTCACGCGACAGTAGGCATATGCTGCCGCGGCGAATGGAAGTGGCTGGGTTCGGAACCCGACTCGTCGCGGTGCGCGATCATTGAAGTCACCTCGGGCTCGGCTGCGCTGCATGCCGAGGTTTTTATGGATTCGGCTCCTGCCGACGATTTGCTTCAGACGTGCCGCGAGTGCCTGTCCCTCGCTTTGGAGCATCACGATCTGCACGACCAGCTTCTGGCTCAATCGCTGTCGGATCCGCTGACCCATCTGCCGAATCGCCGGTCGCTCGACTTGCACCTCGAGGCGGCTCTGAGCGGGGCGCGGAGAAACCGGAATTCGTGCGCGGTCCTCGTCATCGATCTCGACCAGTTCAAACCGATCAACGACACACTCGGCCATGCCGCCGGCGACCTGGTGCTGGAAGAACTGGCCCGCCGCTTTCGGTCGGTGATGAGGGGACATGAAATGGTAGCTCGCGTCGGCGGCGACGAGTTTGTGGCGGTGCTGGAAAACGTAACTGGACTTGCCGAAGCGCAGGAAGTCGCCGCCCGGTTGACTGCCCGAGCCTCGCTTCCCCTCGACGTCGCAGGGATTTCGATCAGGCCGCTGGTCAGCGTCGGAATAGCCCTTTATCCGGTTGACGGCGAATCGGCTCAGCGGCTTCGAAACACAGCCGATACCCGTATGTACGAGATGAAGATGAGTCGCGAAAACCGGCCGGAATTCGATCTCAGCCTGATGAATCAGTTCGCTCGGAGAGACTGACCGGGCGCCCTTTCTTTCTCGGATAACCCAACCGGACGCGCCGACCATTCCGCCCCCGCCAGCACCAGAAACGAAGTCAGCATACTGAACACAATTACCGAAATCGAATACTTGAAAACATCCCCGTACTCGTTCCGGAATTTCGCATTCAGCCACGGCCACGCCTTCAGGAAAACATACTTCAGCACTTCCATCCCGAGTCCCACTACTGCGGCCACGGGGATCACGCGCGCCACCGGAACCCGCCGGTTCGGCAGAATCCAGTAGGTCAGGAACAGCGAAAGGATCGTGATCGGAACGGCGGCAATCTTGAATGCGAACGTTTTCAGCAGGTCGCCTTTCACAAAGTCCGGATTGAGCGCGGTCAGAACGATCGACCCCAGCGCCAGGCCGCCGCAAAGCAGAATCATAAACAGGCTCAGGATTTGATTGTGCAGATAGCTACGATTTTTGGTGACGCCCCAGGCGCGGTTGAGGGCCACTTCGAGCGGTTCGAAAATCCCGTTAGCCGTAAACAGCAGCAGCACCAGTGAAGTCACCTGGAAACGCTCGCGCGTCACCTTGGTCAGGTTCTTCTGAATTTGCTCCGCCAGTTCGGCAGGGAAATAATCGCGCAGCGCAAAGAACAGCGCGGCCTCGGCCGTTTTCAAATGAAGCACGTCGTGCAGCAGAGTCACCATTACGATCAGGAACGGGTAAAAGCTGAGCAGCACGCTCGCCGCAATCGCCAGCGCATAAACATGCACCTCGGTCTGGGACAGGTAATGCACCGTCGGGCTCCATCGCCGCACGCGCGCTTCGATAAACGGGTCCAGCTCCGGCTTTTCAATGATGACTCGCAACGCGCTCACTTCCTGCGGTGACTACGGGCGCTACCTAACCCCGGTTCCCTTCATTTCATGTTATTCGGTGGCACCGGATGTCACTATATTGAGTTGGAAACTTCGCGGGCGCGCAACCGGCTGCAGTTGTTTCTGGCGGCCTTCCTGTTCTCGACAGGCGGTGCGGCCATCAAGGCATGCTCGCTCACCTCGTGGCAGATTGCAAGTTTTCGATCGGGAATTGCGGCGCTGTGCATGGCCGCGCTCTTGCCCGAGGCCAGGCGCAAGTGGACGTGGCGAACATTCGCGGTGGGTATAGCGTACGCTGCGACCCTGATCGCCTTCGTCGCCGCCAATAAGCTCACAACATCGGCCAACGCGATATTCCTGCAGGCGACGGCGCCGCTTTATCTGCTTGTTCTCGGGCCCCTGGTGTTGCGCGAAAAGATCCGGAAGGCCGACCTCGCGGTCTTCACTGCGATCGCCGCCGGAATCCTGCTGCTTCTTTCCGGGTCGCGAGGGGCGGGCACGAGCTACGGAGTTTCAGCCGGCGACGGGATTGCCCTCTTCTCGGGCTTCTCATGGGCATGGACGATCACCGGCCTGCGCTGGCTGGGCAAGCACGATCCCGAGGGCAGCGCCGCCACCTCGACCGTGATCGCAGGCAATCTGATCGCATTCCTGGTCTGCCTGCCGATGGCGCTGCCCGTAAGCGCCGCGGCGCCGAAAGATGCAATAGTGGTTCTTTATCTGGGGGTTTTTCAGGTCGCGCTGGCCTATGTCTTCCTGACCCGCTCCATTCGCCGTGTGCCCGGGTTCGAAGCGGCCACACTGCTGCTCGTCGAGCCGGTTTTCAATCCCGCGTGGACCTGGCTGCTGCAGGGAGAAAAGCCCGCCGTCCGGGTGCTCGCCGGAGGCGCCGTCATCGTACTGGCGGCCTTCGGCGGCACCCTTTGGCAGGCCCGGAGAGAACTGATTACACGTGAACTGCTTACACGTGGGTAGCGGTGTCGGCTTTCGGCTCTTCCTTCGGAGGAGCCTCTTTCGGCGCGTTTTTCTCGACGACCACGGTAAACTTCGATGCCATTGCCGCAATCGCCGCCACCGCCGCCAGAATGGGGGCGAATACGGCGCCGACGGCCGCCACCGTCACCGGGATTTCAACGAACGTGTTGCCGTGTTCGTCCTTAATGATGACGCGATTCACGTTGCCTTCGTGAATCAGCGACTTGACCTTCTCAGCCAGGTCGTGGCTCAGAACTTTGATTTCTTCAATGATCGTATCGAACGTCGTTTCCATTTTTTTAATCCTGTTCTTCAGACAATTCCACGAGCTTTTTCAGACAATTCCCCGAACCAGTCGTACCGGCAGCGTCACCAGAACCCAAACCAGCTCAAGCACGCCGCCTACCGCGATACCCACAATGCGAAAAGGAAGCAACAGCAGCCAAACCACCGGGTAGAGCAACAGCGCAATCAGCGCAAGGGGCCAGCAGACAACAAACAGCAGGCACCACACCAGAAACTTCAGCATCGCAGCATCGCCTTCCATGCAGGAGTACGCAGGTGGCGCCCGAAAAGTTCAAAACGCCATGCTATGCTGGAAATTCGATAATTATGGCTAATCACATTTCCGCCCTGAAGCGAGTGCGCGAGACCGAACGCCGCACCGACTTCAATCGCGTGGCGAAGACCCGCCTTCGCAACCAGATTCGCGCCATGCGCAAAGCGCTGACGGCAAAAGACCACGGCGATCTCACCGCCACCATGGCAAGCACCTTCTCGCTTCTCGATAAAGCCGCCCGCAAGGGTTATATCAAGAGTGGCACGGCTGCCCGGTACAAGAGGCGCCTGCACGCGCGCGTTAAGACCGTTACCGGTCAAACCAAGTAACTCTGGCGTCCCTCAACATCCAGCAGCGCATGTCGGAAGTCCTGGCCGCTGAGGCTGCCGCCATCTCTGCGGTATGCGTCACACCGGATTTCGAGCGAGCCGTTCTCGCGTTGCGGGATTCCCAGGGTAAAGTCCTCACCACCGGCATCGGCAAAGCCGGCCACATCGCCAGAAAATTCGCCTCCACTCTCTGCTCTACCGGCACTCCCGCAGCCTACCTTCATCCCGGCGAAGCCGCCCATGGCGACCTCGGTTTCGTAGGTCCTGAAGATTCCATCGTCGCTTTTTCCACCAGCGGCAAGACTCGCGAAGTGATCGAGATGATTCGGCTCGGTCGGCACATCGGTCTCCGCACCGTCATCGCCGTCACTTCTCATCCCGAATCCGAGTTGCGCGACCTCAGCGATATCGTCGTCGATATGGGCATCGTGCACGAACCGTGCCCGCATGGGTTAACGCCGAGCGCCAGCATCGCCGTGATGCTCGCGATAAGCGATGCGCTCGCGCTGGTGCTCATGGAACTGAAGGGCTTCACGAAACACGATTTCGGGCTCCGCCACCATGGCGGCTATCTGGGGCGCAAAGCCCGCGCCGATAACGAATAGGCGTTACTCGAACTTCGAGGGATCAATGCGCCACACATTGTGGGCGCTCAGGTTCGAAAGAAACACCGAACCGTGTCCAGCGCGAATTGAATCCCCGCCGGCGCCGGTCCACTGACGAATCACCGTATTCGTCGACGGATCGATCTCCGCAATCGGAATCTGCGGGATTGAAGCCCATATGTGTCCTAACCCAAACCCAATCTCGCCGCCGCTTCCCGGCATGCCCGCTTCAATATTGACCACCAGCTTCCGGGTCTTCGTATCCACTCGGGAGATGGTCCCATCCCCCTGGTTCAAAGTCCAGACCGAACCCGCGCCATAAGTCACGAACCGCGGGCCTTTGCCGACTTCGATCGAGTCGGTCACCTTGTTCGTTTTCGCATCCACCCGCGTCAACATGTTCGCGCCAGGCGTTGTCACCCACACCGCGTCATCCCCATAAATCACCGAGGCGGAACCTGCCGGCACATCGATGGTGGCGGCGACAGCATTCGTCTTCGGATCGATCCGCGACATCTTACCTGCCTTATCCGTCACCAGCCAGATCGCATCCGAACTGGCCGCTATTCCGCCCTCGCTTTCCGCGGGACCCACGGGAATCGTGGCAACAAGAGTATTGGTCTTCTGATCCACGCGCCCCAAAGTCTTATCGCCGCAACTCGGCGCCCAGACGCTGCCAAAGCCCGCAATCAGCCCCGAGCAGGGCCGCTTGCCGACCACCACCTTCGCGGCCACTTCGTTCGTCTTCACATCGAGCCGGAAAATCGTATCGAGCTGACCGGCCGAGACCCACACCGCATCGTCGGTAAGAGCCTGCCAGTCGGGATTGCCGCCGGTAGTAAACACCGCAACCGGCGTGATCGTCGTCATCTCGCGCTTCACCCCGGGCGTACTCACTCCGGGCGGCGGCGGGCGGCGCGGACGTGGCTTCTTCTGCTCTGCCTGCGGCGGCGGCTGGCCTTCGCGGGGCGGCGTCGCAGCGGGCGGCTGCTGAGCAAGGCCCACAAAAGCTCCAATGGCGAGACCCGCCATTGCGATGAATGTCTTCTCGATTTTCATGTTGTTTTATTCCGCCTGGGTTATTCCGCGGGTTATTCGGCAAGTGTCGCGAGCACGCGCTTCGGGTCAATGCGCCACAGCGTGCCGTTATTCAGATTCGAAAGCCAAATGGCAGTTGCCTGCCCCGCGGTGAACTGAATCGCGCCGCCGCCCTCGCCATAAAACTGCTGCACCACCGTCTCCGCAACCGGGTCGATCCTCGTGAGCGGGAAGCCGGTCATCGTCACCCAGACCGCACTGTCTCCGATCGCAATCTGCCCTTCGATATTCGGAACTCCCAGGTCAATCGTCTTTGAAACCTTATTCGTCTTCGGGTCGATGCGGTCGACCTTACCATCCTTGCCGCAAAGCACCCAAACAGAAGTTTCGCCGATCGCGATCGCCTCCGGTTTACCGGATACATCGATGGTCTTCTCCACCAGGCTGGTGTTGGGATTGACGCGAATCACCTTGTTCTCCGCCGGGCATGTGAGCCAGAGCGCCGTTTCCCCAAACGTCATGTTCCCGCAGTCCGACGTGAGCCGGAACTCGCCCACCACCATGTTCTGGTCCGGGTCGATGCGCGAAAGCGTAGTCTTATCGTCGCTCAGGATCCAAACGCTGTCGGAACTTGCGGCGATGTTGCCCTTGCGGTCCGACGCGCCCGAGGGAATCGTAGCGGTCACCTTCAGGCTGCGCGAATCGAGCCGCAGAACATTGCCCTTCCCGCAATCGGGAACCCAAAGACTGTTGAACGCGAACGCCATCCCCCCGCACGGCTTCGCAACTTCTTTCACCGGATCGCCCGCCTTATTGGCGCGCACATCGATCTTATCCAGATGGTCCTTACCCGGCGCGTACAGCGACTGATTGAAAAACATCCAGCCCGGCTTATCCGGCGCAGGCAATTCGGCCTCGGCCTTGAGATCCGCGAACGGAATCTGCACGCCCGGAGTCTTAATGCCTGTTTTCGGCAGCACCGGACCGGGAGCAATCTTGCCTTTAACCTTCTGATCGCCGGCATAAAGCGAACAGACGACCAGGAAACCTATAAAGACGCGCATGAGGGCCTACGTAATCCTTTGGGGAGTGGAATCGACGGCCGGACGCGGGTCGAAGGAGACGGGAGAAAACCAGTATAGCGGACACCGTGGCGCGCGTTTCAGCGCGCAGCATCAGCTACCTGAAGCTCTCCCGCCAAACGCTCTGTCCAGCGAACTCTGCCCGTAAGTTGCATCGAAACAAAAAGCGTCAGGATGGCGCCGACGGCGATCGCGAGGCCTGTGAAGCCTTTGAAGAAGAACGCGTACGAAAAGAGGATCAGGTAGATGAACTGCGCGATCCCGGCTTCCCTCAAAGCGAATTGCGTCCCCACCGCCAGGCGAAGATAGCTGACCACCAGTCCCGTTGAGACCGCCGAGGCAATCAGGAACGCCGCATGGATCGAAATGTGGTCCACCAGGTAGGCGAGCAGCAAATGGAAAGCGAAGAATGCCGCGGCCAGAAAGAAGTAGTTAATCGGGTGCAGTTCTATGCGGCGCAGTGTAGTGAGCATCAGCATGACGAAGAAGAAAAAGAACAGCGACACCGGAGCAAAGTAGCTGATCTCGCCGACCAGCGGACCCGGCTGTAGTCTCTGCGGCAGCGAGACCGCGATTCGATAGCCGGAGACCAGGTCGCGGTAGTCCCATGAGAGCCTCAGGCCCTCCGGCGTCTCACTGCGCACCGAGGGCGAGAGCGCGTTTTCCGGAAAATCGATATCGCGGAAGTTAGTGGTCAACTGCAGGTGGAGGTTGCGCACCTGTGCCACCTCATTGCCGAGGCCGTAGGTCCACGATTCCAGACCCTGCGACCGGGATGCGATCCGGAAGAGCCCGGTCTTTCCGGCGGGAAGCGTGGCCTGCGCGCTCGCCCACCCCTGTTCGTTAGCGAACGGGAGCGGGTGGTCGTCCAGCGAAAGAGCGACATCGTCGAAGATCGCCTTCTCTGCCGGAAAAGCCAGCCGCACTGTCACTTCGCGGTCCGTGTCGGTATTGTTAAGGACCTCGTAAGCGCCCGCAAAAGCGACCTTATAAGTGCTGTACCAGAGCAGACCCTTCTGGCGGTACTCAAGATCGAGCCCCGCGACAATATTGCTGCTTTCGATGGCGACCGGCATCCCAGCCACGGTAATGCCGGCGGATTCTGCACCTGCGGATCGCCCCATGTCGAAGCGACCTTGTCCTGAAGGCCAGATGGTTCGCTGGTATGGAAAGAGATCGATGCGCCCAGAATGAGCCACGCGACGGTGGTGCAAATGAATATGAACGTGATGGCGAGGAGTCGTCGAACCATGAATTTATCCAATACAAAGTACTTCATAATGTAAAGTAAAACGAAACAACGGAGCCACACCGCGCTTTCCGAGCGTCGGCGCCGCCGGTGTTTCGGGTGGAAAAAGGGGGCGAGTTTCCTGCCGTTATCCGTTCCGTGAGTACAATAGCGATATTCAAATGTCGCGTAAACGCTGCTTTGTGATCAGTCCGATCGGCGGGCCCGATTCGGAGTTCAGGAAGCATGCCGATACCGTTTTTCGCGGAATCATTGTCCCGGCGACCGAGATACTCAGGGCCGAAGGCCTGGACATCGAGCCTGTCCGTTCCGACCAAATGCTGGAACCTGGAAAGGTCTCCGAGCAGATGTTCCGGCAAATCTTTTCGAGCGACTTCTGCGTTGCTCTGCTGACATTTTCCAACGCCAACGTTTTTTATGAGCTTGCGGTAGCTCAATGCGCATTTCGGCCGATAGTCGCTTTGCTGAAGGAAGGCGACAGGCCTCCGTTCGACATTGCGGATCTGCGGATCGTTCCGTACGACCTCGATCCGCTTCGCCTTGTGGACCGGACGGATGCCACGCAACTGGCGGGGAATCTGCGGACGATGTTTCAGCCCGGCTGGGCTCCGCCCGATCCCTTTGGCGCCAATGCCCCAAAGTTGTGGGCGGCGGTTCGAGACCCATTCGCAATTCAGAAGCTGATCGAGACCTCCCGACCGCAGCCACTCCCGGCGGGAGAGGACACATGCTTCGGTCTTCCCGGCGACTCCGCGCGAGAGATCGTTATTCGTACGGGCGACATTCAGAAGGTGAGAAATGTCGACGTGATCGTGAGTTCGGAAAACCTGGACCTGCAGCTTGCTCGATATTACGATCCGTCGGTTTCCGGCACCCTGCGTTATCTGGACGCCGCGCGCGGGCCTGACGGGCGCGTGACGACCGACTCCCTGAACGATGCCCTTCTCGATTACATCGCAAGCAAGGGAATGCAGTTGCCAGTCATGTCCGGGACAGTGGTGCCGGTGCCCAGTACCGGGCTGAGGTCGGCCGGAGTCAAGTATGTGTTTCTGGCGGCGGCGGTGCGCGGCGATGGCGTGGGGCGCGGCTACAGCTCAGTGGTCGGCGGCGAAGTCCAGAACTGCGTAGCCGAGTGCTTCCGCCGCTTTCGGGAAACGAGTGAAAGCGATCCGCTGGAGAGTATCCTGTTCCCGGTCTTCGGGGCGGGAACGGCGAAGCAGGATCCCGAGGAGGCGGTGCGAACTATGTTGCCCACGGTGCTGGAGGGGATGCGCGAGACGCCCGCCTGCAAACGCGCATATGTTCTGGCCTGGGTGGAATCGCATCGCCGGGCGCTTATGGAAGTGGCCGCGGAACTCAGCCTGGTGATGAAGTAAGAAAGCGAACTGAAATGCAGCCTGAACGAATCAACATGGCTATCGGAACGCGCTGCTTCGTCAGGTGCGCGGGGTGTTACCAGTATTTTGGCGCCAGCGCTCCGGACCTCACGCTTATGGAGGAGCATGCCGCGAAGTTCGTCCGGATGGGGATTCGGGCCGTGACGGTTTCCGGGGGCGATCCGCTCACGATCCGAGGGTTGCCGGGGTTTCTGGAGAGGCTGCGCAGTCTGGGGATGGAGGAGATCAAGGTCGATACGGTGGGAACCGGCTTACTGGTGCCGGGAACCCCAGGCGGGACATGGACTGCTTGCGAGCGGCGGGTAGACGAACTGATGTCTCGCGTGGATTACGTAGGAATTCCTCTGGATGGGTGGTCGAACGAGACCGTGCTGACCTTCCGCGAAGGACGCCCGAAGCTGTTCGATGAGACGATATCGTTGCTGAGAGCGATGGATCGGCGCAGGAAGCGCCAGGTGGTGATCAACACGGTAGTGCACCGACTGAATCCGGATAGTCTGGCGCGGATCCGGGACGAAGTGAACCGGCACCCCTGCGTAGCGCACTGGAACGTATTTCAGTACACGCGCACGGATAGA
>Ga0302320_10025874_pt1 | contig 11388 bp, 6 predicted proteins | sample Bog_T0_3_FD_202130 | JGI IMG/M metagenome (GOLD analysis project Ga0302320, IMG submission 202130) | Peat permafrost microbial communities from Stordalen Mire near Abisko, Sweden - Bog_T0_3 | ecosystem: Environmental > Terrestrial > Soil > Wetlands > Peat | place: Sweden: Abisko, Stordalen Mire... | reverse complement strand
GAAGGCGCCGTGATTGGAACAGCGGCGGGGAAATGGTTCATCCCCGGCGTGGCGGATATATCGAGTGTGGTCGATGGCAAACTGAACGATTGCCCAAGCGCCAGCGGCGCAAAAAGGGAGAAAAGACAAAAAACGGCCGGGAAATTATGCCGCCGCCACATCGCAAATGACGATGCCATCATCCGTGCGGATGCCTGTCAAATCGCGGGGCAATCCATTATAGTTTGCAATTTAGTCCATTCCCAACGCTTCTGGCCGGCTGTGATTCGTGTCAGGCTTTTTTCATGGAATTTGATTCCCCTGTAAATGCCGTTTCAAAACCGGCCTCATCCAAAGACTGTCTCCGCCCGTGCGGACCGCGTTGTCTCAGGAGCGAACACACGAACAGGCTGCTAGAGCCCGCCAGTCTCTCCGGGAGCCGTTGAGCCTGCCTCAACAGCCTTAATCGCCCTCGACAAGTCTTCGGCGCTAAATGGCTTGTAGAGAGTCCCGGCGGCGCGGAATCCCGGCGCCATCTTGAGGTAAGTTCCCGCGCTTAACTGTCCGCCGCCTGACATCGCGATCACCGGCAGCTTGGGAAACTTCGTGCCCAAAGCGGCGAGCAATTCGAAGCCGTCCATGTCCGGCATCACAATGTCCGTAATTACCAGATCGACAGCTTCGCGGCGAAGAAAACCAATTGCCTCTTTCCCGCTGGGGGCGACAGCGACGGTGTATCCCAACCGCTTCAGGCTCAGCTGGGTAAGCTTAAGCATGTTCGGGTCGTCATCGACAACGAGGATCGAGTGAATTTCCACGCCCACGGCGTGAAACTCTGATTGGGACCTGTTTGCTTGCAAGTTCCGATCGGGCGTCGAGCCAAAAGCCCCGCCGCACAAACCCGGCAACCTCGGCCGGCAGGCGCCCAGGGGCCAGCCATCCAGGGGGATTACCGCCGCAACGGAACGCGCCGCCATCCGTCAAGCCGCCGTTCCCGAAGCTCTAGCCTGGCCGTGGCTTTGCCCCGCCGCCGATAAGTCCCCGCCGCCCATGATCACATCCCTCCCCCGCCGTGTCGCATTGCTGGTTTCCGCTGCCGCCCTCTGCCTGCCTTTTGCCCGCGGAGATGTTTCAGCCCACTGGCTGGACGACAAGGCCCCGGCTGCGAGCGTCGGCGTGAGTTTTGGCGTGCCCTTCAAGCGGGGAGAGGCGCAGAAAAGCCAGGTCTTTTCCCTGATCTCTGCCGACGGGACGAGCCTGCCCGCGCAGGCCTGGCCGCTCGCATACTGGCCCGATGGATCGTTGAAATGGGAGGGCATCGCCACGGTCGCCGGACCGGAAAATTCGGGCGGGTTCACGGTAAAGCCGGGCGCCGCAGCGGCCGCCGCTGGGCAGGCAAAGGTGCGGGTGAGCGCAAGCGACACGACTTTCGAGATCGACACCGGGCGAATCCAGGCGCGGATACCAAAATGGGGAGCCACCCTGATCGACTCGATCAGCGTCGGCGGCCGGGAGGTTGCGCGGAATGGCCGCCTTGTCTGCATCCTGCAAAACGGGCCCGACGGGGACCCTGCCGACACCCCGCCGCGCGAAGAATACGCGACGAAGGTCGATACAGTGACAATGGAGCAGTCGGGCCCCGTGCGCGCCGTGGCGAAGATCGAGGGCAGGCACCGGGGCCTGAAGAGCGACCGGGAATGGCTGCCCTTTGTCGTGCGCCTGTATTTCTACGCCGGGCAGGATTCGATCCGGATGGTGCACACGATCGTCTACGACGGAGACCAGCAGAAAGACTTCATCCGCGGTCTCGGGGTGGTCTTCACCGTCCCCATGCGCGAACAGGTCCAGAACCGCCATGTGCGCTTCTCCGGCGAAAACGACGGTTTGTGGGCCGAACCGGTCCAGCCGATGAAAGGGCGGGACGGCCGGTTCGTCGGCGACCCGCGGACGAACGCCGATGTGTATCCCCTGCAGGTGGCGGGCAAGCGCGTGCCCAACCGCGAGCAGGTGAGCGCCCGCAGCCGGGGCTGGCTGGCCGATTGGGCGGTCTGGAGCGACTTCAAGCTCTTCCAGCCCAACCCCGATGGCTTCACTGTGCTAAAGCGCACGAATCCCCAAAGTACGTGGCTCGCGGCAGGAGGCGGCCGGCGCGCTTCCGGGCTGGTCTTTGTCGGCGACGTCAGCGGCGGACTGGCCGTGAGCCTCAAGAATTTCTGGCAGTCCTACCCGACGGCCCTTGAGGTGCGCCACGCCGGGTCGGGCGAGGCCTCCCTCTATGTCTGGATGTGGTCTCCGGACGCGCCCGCCATGGACATGCGCCATTACGACACGCGGGCCCACGGCCTGGAGGCCGTGTACGAGGATGTGCAGGAGGGCATGAGCACGGCGACCGGAGTCGGGCGCACCAGTGAATTGACGTTATTTGCGACGGCTGGGGTGCCCTCGAAAAAGGACACGGTGACGATGGCCCATCTGGGCGAGGCGCCCCCGGTTATCGTTTGCACACCGCAGGCCCTGCATGACGCGGAGGCCTTTGGCGTCTGGGGGCTCGAGGACCGCTCGACCCCGGCCCGGCGCGCCATCGAGGACCGCCTCGCCGCCACCCTCAATTTCTACCTCACCCAGCCCGAGCAGCGCCGTTGGTACGGCTTCTGGGATTTCGGCGACGTCATGCACTCCTACGACAACGACCGCCACGTCTGGCGGTACGACCTCGGCGGCATGGCGTGGGACAACTCCGAACTCGGCACCGACATGTGGGTCTGGTACAGCTTCCTGCACACGGGCCGCGCGGATGTGTATCGCTTTGCCGAGGCGATGGACCGGCAGACCGGCGAGGTGTCAGTCTACCATCTCGGACCCATGGCCGGACTGGGTTCGCGCCACGCCGTCCGCCACTGGGGCGATGGAGCCAAGGAGGCGCGCATCAGCCAGGCCGGTTACCACCGGTTCTACTACTACCTGACGACCGACGAGCGCACCGGAGACATCATGCGCGAGGTGCTGAACGCCGATTACAAGACCGTGCAATTCGACCCCATGCGCGAGGCCAGGCCCATCACCGATCGCGAACGGGCGATCGCCCCAACCCGCGTGCGCGTGGGACCCGACTGGCTGGCGTTCATCGGCAATTGGATGACCGAATGGGAACGCACAGGCGACACCCGGTGGCGCGACAAGATCCTCGCCGGCGTGAACAGCATGGCCCAGATGCCGCTCGGCATGCGCACGGGCCGCAATCTTCTCATGGGCTACGACCCGGCGACTGGAAAACTCTATCAATTGGACGACCAAGCCGGGGTTTACAACCTCGCCACCATCATGGGCGGCGCCGAGGTCGCCTTCCAGGTCAGCCAGATGCTCGATGATCCCAAATGGAACAGGCTCTGGCTTCAGTATTGCCGGCTCTACAGTGCGCCGAAGGAAATGATCGTCCGGGACATGGCGACCGGAACCGAGGGCATGGACGGATCGTATGCCCGTGACGGACGCCTGGCCGGATGGGTCTTTTATAAGACGGGCAATGAAGCTTTCAAGCAGGTGGCGCTGAACGCCCTATTGGACCACGGACGCGACCGGCGCGGTGGGGGCGGAGGCGGGCGCATTCACCGTGTGGACGGGCCGGAGGCCCTGAACCCTGTTGACGAGGGCCTTGGAGGCACCAACGGCGCGGCCCAGAACGGCCTCGAAACCATCACCATGCTGGGCTTCGTGGGCCAGTACCTGCCCGCCGAGATTCCGCCGGCCCCCCCGGGCGGGAACGGGCGGGACGACGTGCGCGGCCCGGCGCGAGCACAGCGGAATCCGCCGCCAGGCAATCCTGCCGGGGCGCCCGAATAGGGCGTCCCAATACGACGGCGGTCATCACGGCCGCCGAACGGCCAGGGATCATATCGGCCTGGAGAACCCGGGATGCACCAAAGGATGCCCAAATTCATGCCGCATTGTGCCGGCGGTCCGCAAGAATGCAGACGCACTCGGGATTGCCAAACGCCGGCCGCTCTGACACATCAACCCGGATCCCGGATCGGCTCCGCCCCAAGGACCCGGGTCCGGCGGCCCAACTGGATTTCAGCTCAAGCCAAGTGAATCTCTTAGTCACTCACTCAACCTCAGGTCGGGAAAGTCAAAATCATGAGCAATAATGAACCGGGAAGACAACTTGATCGGCGCGCGTTCCTGAAGTCCGCAGGCGCCTTGATTGTGGGAGCAGGCATGCTGCGGTCGTCAAATGGCCTGAAAGCCGCCGACGTCGAGGGCGCACATCTTATGACCCCGAGCGGCAAACCGCTCCGCGGGCTGTTCCCCATCATGGAGACGCCCTTCACGCAGGACAACAAGCTGGATACGGAGGCTCTCGCGGCGGAGGTCGACTTCTGCAACCGCGGACGCCTGGGAGGCATGATCTGGCCGGTGTTTGCCAGCAGCTGGTCGAGCCTTTCCGACTCCGAACGAATCGAGGGCGCAGAGACGATCCTCGCCGCCGGCAAGGGCGGCAAGTCCGCGATGGCGATCGCGGTCCAGAACATGGCATGGGACACGGCCACGTCGGTCCGCTATGCCAAGCATGCCGCCGACCACGGGGCGGACGCCATAGTCTCAATGCCGCCGAACAACGGCTGGAATGTCAGCGATCAGGCCGTGATCGACTATTACAAGGCGGTCGGCAGCGCGACGGACCTGCCTCTTATCGTGCAGACCCGCGGAACGATCAGCGTCGACCTCATGATAAAGATGTTCGAGCAGATCCCGACCATGAAGGCGACAAAGGACGAGGTCGGGGATCCCCTGAAGCGGGTCGGCGAACTGATCAAGCGGACCGACAACAAGCTGGCGGTCTGGGCTGCCGGCGGCGGCACCGGCGAACTGCTGCTGGAGGAGCTGCCGCTCGGTTTCACGGGCCTCTGCCCCACCCCGCAGTATGCCGACCTGTTGCAGCAGGCCATGGAGCTTTACTGGGCAGGCCAGAAGAAGGAGGCCTTCGACATGTTTAGCCGCGTGCAGGGCTTCGCCACGGTCCCCGGTGCGACCGGATACATGATGGTCGCCCGCGGCGTCTTCAAGGAAACGACCAAGTCCCGTCCGCAGCCCATGGAGCCGGAAGCCCGCTCGGCCGGCGGCGGTGGCGGCGGCAGAGCCGGCGGAGGCACCGGTGGCGGCGGCCGGGCCCTGGCCGGCGCCGCGTTGACCGACGCCCAAAAGGAAAATATTCGCAGCGCCATCGATCAATACCTGAAGCCCTACATGCGGGCTTAGCCGGTAGCACGGACACCGCCCCCGGTCTCGGCCAGAGCCGCCGGGGGATTACTTCCTTCAGGTCGCCAGCTGCACCTCAGCCAACGCCCGGTTGATCCGCTCGATCGCCTCGTCCACCTCGGAGGGCGCCTTGAAGCCGATGACAACGGCGCTCAATTCCGGACGCGACATGGCAAAGCGGATCGACTTCTCGCGGTCTGCCGCCTCCTTGAATTCACCGTTGCCGATGAGCTTCATGCCGATGACCCCGCGGCCCTTGGCGTGCATTGTCTTCAATTCGGCCAGCACGGGCGTCACGTCGTTGGACGGGGAAACCTTGTCCCATTTCTCCGGAACCAAGCCGTCGACATGGTGACCCTGCGGATTGACCCTCACCAGGTGGACCTCCGTCCAGTCGGAAGCGACGGCGGCGCGCAAAGCGGGAAGGTCGTGGCACGAGACGCCCTTGGCGCGGATCCACTCCTTGCCCTTGGCCTCGTCGAATCCGTCCATGATGCGTTTCCACTCGTCCGTCCAGGTGCCCCTGGTCATGCAATGGATGAGCATGCTGTCCACGTAATCGGTGTCGAAATTCTTGCGGTGACTGTCGATCCGCGCGAGGATTTCGGCGGGCTTGCCGTCGATCTTCGACTGAATGAAAAGCTTTTCCCGGGGAAGCCCCTTGATGGCGTCGGCCATCCAGCCAAAGGTGGAGTAGGCTTCCGCGCAGTCGAAGTAGCGGATACCCTGGTCGTAGGCATAGTGAATGAGCTTGATGAACGCATCCTTGCCGAGGGCCGTCTGCACCTTGCCGCCGTCGACTCCGGTACCCATTCCCAGGCGGCTGAGCTTGATGCCCGTGCGCCCGAGGGTGACCTCGTCAACTGCAGTGCGCTTGACCGAATCATCTGCGCCGAGCATCCGGCCTGGAGCCAGCGCGACGGCGCCGGCGGCCATGGACGATAGTTTAACGAATTGGCGGCGGCTGTAATGGATACTCATGATGGATGGGTGGGTACGGGGAGATGCCAAAGGCCGTGAATTTAATCCCGTTGGGCTTCTCAGGCAATTGGTTCGTTGCGATTTTTTTGGAAATGAGCGTATTGTCTGGAAGATCCTTTTGATGTTTTCATCGTCTCTCCGACGTGGCTTCCGTTGCCTGCCGGGCCGCCCAAACCGGATCGTCTACGCGGCGCCCACTCCCGCACCGCCTCACCGATTAATTCATTACTCATTCACCTCAAAACGGTTCCAATGCAAACTCCGCTGTCATTCGCCTCGCGCGAGCTTCTCGCGCTTCTTTCCTTTTCAATGATTCCCGCAGGACAATCCCTGCGCGCCGCTGACACGGCGCCCATTGTCGCCAATTCCACAGTCGATGCGCCAGTGAATGTTACGGACAATGCCGACAGCTGGACGCTCGACAACGGCATCGTCAAGGCGACCGTCCTGAAGCGCTCCGGCAAACTGACGCATCTGGCCTACAAGGGCCTCGAGACGCTCAACGGCCGTTCTGAGAGTTGGGAGCAACTGCCCTCCGGCAAGGTCACCCAGTCGCTGACCATCGACCCGTCGAAGAACGGCGGCGAACGGGCTGAAGTTGCCGTGGCCGGAGTCACCGGGCGCATGGACATTGAAGTGCGCTACACCCTGGAACGGGGAGTCAGCGGCATGTACACGTACGCCATTTACTCCCACGGAGCCAATTATCCCGCCGCGGGCGAGGGCGAAAGCCGTTTCATCAACCAGATGACGCCCGACTTCGACTGGCTCTCGGTCGATGCCGACCGGAACATGCCCATGTGCAGCAATGCCGATACGCGATCGGGCGTTGTGATCCATGCCAAGGAGCAGCGGATCCTGAACACCGGCATCTATAAGAATTCGGTCGAGCACAAGTACAGCTACTGCGCCGAGATGTACAAGCTGCCCGCCTACGGCTGGTCCAGCATCAAGAACCACGTCGGCATCTGGTTCATCAATCCGTCCAACGAATACCTGGGCGGCGGCCCCACCCGGATCGACCTAGTCTGCCACATGGGGGCAACGATGCTCGATTACTGGACGTCCGGCCATTACGCCGGCGGGGCCGAATGCAACGTGCCGGAGGGGCTTGTCTGGAACAAGGTCGTCGGGCCGATATTCGTCTATTTCAACTCTCTGCAGAGCGCCGCGGAGCCCTCAAAGGCCGACCTCGACACCCTGAAGGCCACAGAGGGCAACCCCACCATCCCAGCCGCTTGGACGGCCAACGCCAACGCCCTGTTTCAGGACGCCCTCGACCAGGCCAAGACGGTCAAGGCGCAGTGGCCATACCCCTGGGTGCAGGGCGTCGACTATCCGCAAAAAGACGGCCGGGCCACCGTCACGGGAAAACTCGCTTTGGACGACCCGCAGGCTGCATCGACGAAGCTGCCACACCTGTGGGTCGGCCTTACCCATCCGGATTTCAACGGCCCCGACAAGGCCTTTGCCCGGCGCTCGGGCAACGGCACCCTTGTCACCTGGGACCACGACTCCAATTACTACCAGTTCTGGGGCGAGGGCACCGAGGACGGGCAGTTCAGTCTGCCCAACGTCCGCCCCGGCAATTACACGCTGCACGCGTTTGCCGAGGGCGTCCTCGGCGAATTCGCCAAGACCGACATCACCGTCACAGCGGGCGGGTCGATCGACCTCGGCTCCCTGGATTGGAAGCCCGTGCGCTACGGGAAACAGGTCTGGGAAATCGGCTATCCCGACCGCACCGGCGGCAAGTTCTTCAAGGGCGACGGCGCGAACTATTGGGTCTGGGGTTGGGGCCTGCGCTACCCGCTGCTCTTCCCGAACGACATCACCTACACGATCGGCACGAGCGATTACCACAAGGACTGGTTCTTCCAGCAGGTGCCCCACAGCGAAAGCACGGCGTGGATGAATCCCGATGCGAAGGACCCAGCCAACCAGCGCTTTGGATGGGTCAAGGCGGAGTCGCCGCTCACCTACCCCTCGACAGACCAAACCGGCCCGTGGAAAATCTACGGCCGCGGCCGGGCGACCACATGGACAATCAAGTTCAACATGGACCAGGCCGGCAAGGGCCTGGCGACCCTGCGCGTGGCGCTCGCCGGCGCCGACGGAAACGGAGGGCTCGCGGTGGCCGTAAACGGCCAGAAGGTCGGCGTGATCCGAACGGTTTCCACAAACGCGCTGCGGTACAACACCGACAAGGGCATGTGGCGCGAATACGCCCAGCCCTTCGACGCAGCCCTGCTGAAGCCCGGCGAAAACCAGATGCAGCTGACCGTCCCCGCCGGGGATCTGACCACAGGCGTCGTTTACGACTACCTGCGGCTTGAACTCGACGAGAATCACCAGCCGCCCGCTGCTCCTGCGCCGACGTCGAGTTGAGGCCGTCCGGCCCAAGGCACAGTTGTTGGGGGCGATCGCTTGGATCGCCCCCACCCAATCGGTTACTGGGCCAATAACCGGTTCTTGTCGTCGTACGTCCTGGCGAGCCAGGCTTTGGGCAGCGGAACAACGACGATGTTCAGGGACCGCTTGTTGTCCGACAGCATGGCGGATTGGATTTCAATCCTCGTTCCGTCGGCGCTGAAGGTCGGATGGATGTGGTCGGCGGCGGTCGTCCTCTCGCCCATGGAAGCGAGCAGGGCCATCTCTCCGGTGTGGCGGTCGATGATCCACAAACGATAGCGGAAGTCGTCGGCAGCGGCCCAGCGGCCATCGGCCGAACCGTTCACGTGCCAGATCGACCGGCCGGGATTGCCAACGGGCACCTGGCCGATGATTCGCATCTCTTTCGTTCGAAGGTTGACGATTCCGACGCCGGTCGGATGCGCATCATCGGCGGGCGTGTCCCAGTTGGGCATCCCCTGGCCCCGTCCCTGGCCCTGGCCCTGTGCTTGGCCTTGGCCGCGTCCCCTGCCGCCACCCATGGCGACCCCGGGGGCATGCAAATAGAGAATGGCGATCGCGACTTCGTCATGCGTGATGACCGCCTCGTGGGTGATCCATTCGTAGGATGCCTCGGGGTAAAGCGGGCGGAGCCCGGTGCCGTCGGCCTTCACCGTCCAGGTGCGCTGGGGCGCCTTGCCGCCAGTTTCCCAGCAGAACACGATCTCTCCGTGCACCCAGGGGTTCGTCTGGACATGGCCAATCTGGAAGGGAACAACCGTGATGGTCTTCACCTCGCCCGTCGTGAGGTTCATGCTGGCCAGGCCGCTCGGTCCGGCGCCCATTCCGCGGGGACCTACAGGCTTGGAGATTTCTGTTCCGGGAGCCAATTGTGAGGCGAGTTCGGGTCCTGTGATGCCGAAATAAACGTAACCCTCGTCGGCATCCAACCCCATGTTGCCCGTCGCATGCATTCCGGGAGGGGTGACACCGCAGACGCGTTCATACGCGGTGTTTCCCTTGAGTGTGCCGGCCACGGCATCGGCGAAGAGCGAGCCCAAATCGACTTCAATGACCTGGAGAGGCCCGCGGAAGCGGAATCCCTGTCCGGGCTGCCGGGGCGGCGGCGTGGGGGCCGGCGCGCCGCTTTTTTCCGCGGCCATGGCGGCTGCGGCGACGTCGATGTAGGGATCGCGGCCCACATCGGCCGGAGCTTTCTCGTCCCGCATGAGATAGAGTTTCATCGACTTGCGGGCGACGCAGAGCATCCCCATGTAGCCCTTGTCGGTCACCTGGACGATTGTGCCCGTCTCCTCGTTGACGGCAAAGCACTGGCCCGGCGCGCGATTTGAGCGGAATATCACCCATTTGCCATCCGAGGTCCAATCCGGGTGCGTCTGATAGATCTTGGAGTCGCTGGACTGGCTGCTGGTCAGGAATGTCAGCTCAGTCCCGGTCACGGGATCAATCACGACTTTCTTTTCCGACGGCCAGGTATGGCCGACCTGGGCAAACGCCGGCATCACAAATAAGGCGGCGGCGGATACAGCCGCCGCGAATTTAAGGAGGGGTAAGGTTCTCATGTGGGAATTAGCAGGCTAGACGCAGGGGGCGGCCAAAAGGAACCGCCAAATCTCCGGCTTTCGGGTCTCGAATCGGAAGACCTACGGCAAGGGGTGGAGCCCTTCGCTGCGAACGACCCAGGAGCCATCCTTCGGGAAACCCGGGGCGTCGCCGCCCGGAGCACCATCCCAGCCGCCCGCCATCATCGCGACCGCGGATAGCAGGGCGCCATTGGCGGGGAGATAGACGGGCAGGTCTCCGCGCTGAGGGCAGTGGCCGTTGGGCGCATAGCTGTTGTTGGGACCCTTGAATAGAAGGATATCGACCGCCTTCTGCGGTTCGCCGAGGCGCGCCGCGGTCATTGCGATCATGGGATAGTCCCAGCCCCAGATCTTCGCCTCCCAATCCCACGACGAGATCACTGCGTCAAGGGTGCGCCGCATCGTTGGAATATCCACTCCATCCCCGGGCAGTTGGCCCAATGCCATCAGGAACGACGGATGGTCGTGGCGGCTGTCCTTGTTCTCCCAGGTGTCCGGCGTCGACTGAAGGGCGACATACTTGCCGTCGCGGGTCGGCAAATCCGCGATCAGCCGGATTCGCCTATCCCACTCCGCGTCGCGCCCGAGCTTCAGGCGTTCGCGCCATTCCTGGGCGATCTTCAACCCTCGCACCCAGTAGCTCAGTTCGTAGGTCGGATTCATGCTCGTCCGCTTGTCGTAGATCTCCTGGGCGATCCAAAGCGGCGGGCCCAGGTCGAACCGCCGGGTGGCCCCGTCCCAATGCAGCATCGACGCCATGCAGCCGGCAGTCTCGAGCACAAGATCGCGATAGCGCTCAAGCGTGGCCTGCGTCGGCTCGTTGCGGTAGATCAATTCCGCCATGTGGATCGGATGAGGCTGATTCCAGACAATAAGCGGCGGCCCTCCCGGGCTCTCGCGCCCGTCCGGCCCGATCATCTTGGCCCAGCGGGCGCCGCTCAGATTGCGGCTCCTTGCGAGTTCGCGCGCCACCGGCAGCGCACCGACGTACCAGTCGAGGTTCTTCGCCAGCAATTCGTCGCGCCCCCACAGGGCAAAGTGCGCGGCGTGCCACCAGACCATCTCCGTATTGTGCTTGCCGTACCAGGTGCTGTTCGTCAGCCCGCTTTCCTGCGGCGGAAACCCGCCGGCGAACTGTATGGCTGTCAGGTACTGCGATAGAACGACCCGGCGTTCG
>Ga0302320_10025873_pt1 | contig 11388 bp, 8 predicted proteins | sample Bog_T0_3_FD_202130 | JGI IMG/M metagenome (GOLD analysis project Ga0302320, IMG submission 202130) | Peat permafrost microbial communities from Stordalen Mire near Abisko, Sweden - Bog_T0_3 | ecosystem: Environmental > Terrestrial > Soil > Wetlands > Peat | place: Sweden: Abisko, Stordalen Mire... | reverse complement strand
AGATTGAGGTCAGCATCGCGAATGGAAAAACCACCCCACAAGCCTGCAAGGACGCCGAGATCACGGTGCAGACGTTCTACCGCTGGCGCAAGGAATACGCGTTCCTGTGACTCGTGCAACGGCCTCACTTCATGGGGACGGCCGTGGCGCAGCTTCCCTCAAGTTGGTCCATCCTCCCGGCCTAAGTACCGCGCCATCCTAAACTCCGACCCTCCGCTTGATTGTGGCCGAACCACGCCCGCTACAATTGAATCCAATCTAGACAAACTATTAGATTAGATATAATCTAATAAGCAGATGGGCAGCGACGCAATACGATTGTCTCTCGAGGAGAGCGGCTTGCGCTGCACCGCCCAGCGCTACGCCGTGATGTCATTCTTGATGGACCATAAGGGACATCCGACAGCCTCCGAGATATTCGAAGCCGTGAATCGAGTGGTGCCGCGATCTTCCAGAGCAACGACCTATAACAATTTGCGGGACTTGGTGAAAGCGGGTCTGGTGCGCGAAGTGGCGGTTGAGGGCCGCGCCGGTCGGTTCGACGCAACCGGCATGCAGCATCATCACTTCATTTGTGACCGCTGCGGCAATGTTGAAGATGTGGAGTGGTACGATGTGCGTCGTCCTGATTCGCGTTCTCTCGGTAAGCGAATCGTTCGCGAATGCCAACTGATCCTGCGCGGGTTCTGCACGAAATGCGCTCGTCGGCAACTTCCCGTTAAGTGGGGAAAAGTGATGGAGCCAAGTTTGGATGGCCGACGAAGAAAAAGGCGGATCCCGATTTCGCAAGCCTCAAGTTTGATGAGTCCGTAGTTACAACACAGTTTTAACATCTTGAAGGGAAAAATATATGGAAAATACGCTTGCCAGCTCGTCGGGGACGGTTTCCCCCGAAAACCAGAACAAATCAACTGAGGCGAAGTGCCCGGTCGCGCATGGCGTTCGCAAGTCCTATGCAAACGCCGACTGGTGGCCGAATCAGCTAAACCTGAAGGTGCTGCACCAGCATTCCTCTTTGTCCGATCCCATGGGCGAGGAGTTCGATTATGCGGAAGAATTCAAGAGTCTTGACCTGAATGCTGTGATTCAAGACCTTCATGCCTTGATGACGGATTCGCAGGATTGGTGGCCGGCCGACTTCGGGCACTACGGAGGGTTTTTCATCCGTATGGCATGGCACAGTGCGGGGACGTATCGCATCGGCGATGGCCGTGGTGGCGCCGGGGCTGGGCAGCAACGGTTCGCGCCGCTGAACAGCTGGCCGGACAACGTGAACCTCGATAAGGCGCGCCGGTTGCTCTGGCCGATCAAACAGAAGTACGGCCGCAAAATTTCATGGGCTGACTTGATGATTCTCGCGGGCAACGTCGCCCTCGACTCGATGGGCTTCAAGACATTTGGTTTCGGCGGCGGACGCGCGGATGTGTGGGAACCCGAAGAGGATATCTACTGGGGGCCGGAAGGCACATGGCTGGCCGACGAGCGCTATAGCGGCGACCGCGATCTTCAAAATCCGCTGGGTGCGGTTCAAATGGGTCTGATTTACGTGAACCCGGAAGGACCGAACGGCAAGCCTGATCCTATTGCGGCGGCCCGCGACATTCGCGAAACTTTCCTGCGCATGGCCATGAATGACGAAGAAACGGTGGCATTGATTGCCGGCGGACACACCTTCGGCAAGACGCACGGTGCTGCGATTCCCAGTCAGTACGTAGGGGCTGAACCAGAAGGCGCGGAAATCCACGAACAAGGCTTAGGATGGAAAAACAAATTTGGAAAAGGTCACGGCTCTGACACGATCGGCAGCGGCCTGGAAGTTACCTGGACCACGACGCCTACGAAGTGGAGCAACAACTTTTTCGAGAACCTGTTCAAGTACGATTGGGAATTGACCAAGAGCCCGGCTGGCGCTCATCAGTGGACTCCGAAGAACGGGGCGGGCAACGGCACGGTGCCGGATGCGCACGACCCATCGAAGCGTCATGCACCGTCCATGCTGACCACGGATCTTGCGCTGCGCTTCGATCCGGCGTATGAAAAGATTTCGCGCCGGTTCTATGAGCATCCTGATCAATTGGCCGATGCATTTGCCCGCGCTTGGTTCAAGCTAACGCATCGCGATATGGGTCCGATCGTGCGCTATCTCGGCCCGTTGGTTCCGAAAGAGACGCTGCCGTGGCAGGACCCGATCCCCGCGGTGAATCATCCGCTGATCAGCGAGCAGGATATTGCTACTCTCAAAGCGAAGATTCTGGCTTCCGGGCTGTCGGTGTCTCAGTTAGTTTCGACGGCGTGGGCTTCAGCGTCAACGTTCCGGGGATCAGATAAGCGCGGCGGAGCGAACGGGGCGCGCATTCGACTTGCGCCGCAAAAGGATTGGGAAGTCAACCAGCCGGCGGAACTTTCGAAAGTGCTGCAAAAGCTGGAGGCGATCCAGAAAGAGTTCAACACTTCTGCGGCGGGCGGGAAAAAGGTTTCGCTTGCCGATCTGATCGTTCTCGGCGGCGATGCGGCGATCGAGAAGGGTGCGAAGGATGCCGGGATCGATGTGAAAGTTCCTTTCCATCCGGGACGCATGGATGCGTCGCAAGAGCACACGGACATCGAGTCGTTTAAGCCGCTCGAACCGGTGGCAGATGGATTCCGCAACTACAAACGCGGCAACGGGCGGCTATCGGCGGAGGAGCAGTTGGTCGACAAGGCGCAGTTGTTGCGGCTGACGGCGCCGGAAATGACCGTTCTCGTGGGTGGCTTGCGCGTGTTGGGCGCGAATGCGGGCAACTCCAAGCACGGCGTCTTCACCAAGAAGCCCGGTACATTGACCAACGACTTCTTCGTCAATCTACTCGACATGAATACGCAATGGCAGCCGAATGGGGCTGAAGGCGTGTACGAAGGTCGAGACCGAAAGACGAACGAAATCAAATGGACTGGCACTCGGGTCGATCTAATCTTCGGTTCGCACTCCCAACTGCGTGCGCTCGCGGAAGTGTACGCGTCATCGGATGCCAAGGAGAAGTTCGCGAAAGATTTCGTGGCTGCGTGGACCAAGGTGATGAACCATGATCGCTTCGACCTGGGCGGCGTGGCCCGGTCATAAGCACTGCTAGATGAAAAAGCTGCGCTTGTTGCGATGATCGATTGCCTTATGGGGCCGCGAACCCCATAAGGCTTTTTCGTTTTCTGGATTGCGAGTCCACCTTCAAGTTTGCCTTCGCATCAACCTCAGACAAGTTCGCTACGCTTCGCGGGATTGGAGCACAACCAGAGTCATGTCGTCGTGCTGCTTGGCTCCGGCTACGAACTCATCGGCGGCTTGCATTAGATATTGAATCGTTTCTGACGGACTCAGGCGTCCGCACTCCTCCACAGCTTGTTCCAGGCATCCCTCGCCCCATTCCTCCTCTTGCTGGTTCATGGCTTCGCTGATTCCGTCGGTGAATGCGACAAAAATATCTCCGGGCTCGACGGCAATGGAACACTGCTGGTAAGGGAAGGACTCCAGAAGTCCGACGACGGTTCCAGTTGCCTCGAGTCGCGACACTCGCCACCCGCTGCCCGAATGATTAAACAGCATGGGCGGATTGTGTCCGGCGTTCACATAGGTCAGCCTTCGACTCGCGGGATCATACTGAGCGTAGAAAAATGTGGCGTAACGATTATCGGCTGAAGCTTCGAAGACGAGGCGATTCACATTGCTAATCATCGCGGCGAGATCGTCGGGGGCACGCGTGGCCTCGCTGCGCAATGAAGCTTGCAGACTCGCCATCATCAGCGCTGCCGCGATGCCTTTGCCGGAGACGTCTCCAATGGCGATGCCCAGTTTGCCGTTTGGCAGAGCTAGAAAGTCATAGTAATCGCCGCCCACTCCCAGCGCGGGGCGGCAGGCTCCGGCATACTCGATGCCCTCGATGGGCGGAAATTTCTGCGGGAACAGTCGCTCTTGCACTTCCCGCGCAATCTCGACTTCCCGATTGAGGCGTTCGCGTTGCGCGACCTCCTCTGCGATGGCGGACATCAAGTGGGCGTTTTCGAGCGCAAGTCCGGTTTGCGCGGCCACCGATTTGAGCAAGCGCACATCGCTGCCAGAATAAGGCTCTTCCGAACGCTTGGGCCCTAAGCTGATGAATCCCAGCAGCTTTTCGCGTGCAGTTAACGGAAGCAATAACTCAGATCCCAACTGATTGAGTTGAGCGCGATCCTGTTCGCCGACGCCCTCTTCGCGATACACCCACGAGCTGGGATCGTCGAAATACACTCGAGCAGGCTCATGCTGTTTCTGGAGCAACCGAACCGTTCCGGTATTAGGGGGGAAAGCCACCGTCAGCGGAGCGCCATACCCTGCCGCGTACGCTGGACGGTATGAACCCAGTTCTCGCAAGAGGACTGCTACGCGAGGAACGTGCAATGTGTCGGCGATGGTGAGAGCCACGGTTTCAATTAGCGGACGCGTCTCCATCATGCTGCGCACCTGATCGCTCAATTCGCTCAGAACTTGCTCCGCGTTGTAGGCTTCGCGGAAAAAACGCTGGTCAGTCCACGCGAGCAGACGTTCCCCCGCGCGCCGCACAGTGAAGATAATGATTGCTCCCGCGACCATCAGCGCGAGGGTCTGCGAACTCCCCAGAGTTCGGCCACGAATCAGTTTTAGCGCTATGAGGACGAGAGTTAAAACTACGAGGTACTGCAAGACGCGAATGCCGCTTTTCGCCAGTCCATATTGCAAGCCTTGCCGTAACACGACGCGGACGTCCATGGCGCGTTGCACCACAATGACGTAGGCCAGGGTCAGTGGAAAACCGAGTAGCATAAGGAGCACAAACGCGATCAGCCATTGGGGGTAGTCGAATTCGGTCTTGTGTTGAACAGTGGCGATGACTCCGAAGATCAGCCCGGGCGTCATGGCGACCGTCGTACCCCAGTAGAGCAACTTCAATCTTCGCCGGCCATCTTCGGAAATCGAAATGGAAGACTTGGAGAAGATGAAAGCGAAAAAGCAACTCACAAGGACGTAGGGATAAAAAACCAATACAGTTCTTAACGGCAAGTAGACCTGATAGAGGGCGTTTGCGGCGGCATAACTGGACATCTCCCGCACCGAGACGAAGATTTTCACGGCTACATTGATCAACTGAGGAGAAATCACCGCCAGTGGGATGAGGGGGCGCCATCTGCCTGTCCGCTCATACCAAGGGAACGGCTCGGGGAAAAAGAACGCGAAGAGAAACATGAAGACCGGCCATGCCATGGCTAAAAAGATGTTGTAGGCCATGCCCAATTCGCGAATGCCGGGACCCCAACTGGGGATTGTGCCGGTATCGAGCAGGTGGGAGAAACCCAGCAGAAGGCCCAGCAGTAGCCAGGAAGAGCGATCCCGCGGACGAACCAGTACGACCCACGATCCCAGAAGCAGGCAAGCCAGCCTCAGCAAGCCCTGCAAAAGGAAGTCAAAAATAAGATGAATGACGCCACCGGAGTCGGGCTTGACGGCGAGCCCAATATCGCGATCTGGGCCGCTGTCGCCCGACCGAACCGTTATTGTGATTGCCCGACCGGGCGCTGCTTTGGCTAATTCGTTAGCCAGAACCGCCGTGCCAGTGTAACGATGACCATCAACGGCGACGAGCGTGTCTCCGGAGTGCAGACCCGCAGCGGCCACCGCTGGGGATATTAGATCGATGCGATTGCTTGCGATGGCGGTTGAGAAGAAAGGTATGTCGACGGATTCGCCGTGCAGAATATCAACCGTGTGCCGGGCTAAGAAAACGACATCGCAGAGGAAAACCAGAGCCAATGCGAAGTAGAGCAATGCCGATCGCTGGCCGGAGATGAAGCGGCCGGAGGGATGCGGAGCGTGGGCTGTGGCCATCCGCTCGATTTTACCTTGGAACGATTCGGGGTGAGCGGGAAAAGCTTGAGAGTCTCGCCGCACTTTCGCCGCAACCTGCACCTGCAGGCAAGTAATTCCCGCGACAAGCATCAGTCCCCTTGGTGTAAGCTATTTCGAACCCCCAATCTTCTCCATAAGGATGATTTGCATGCTTCGAATGGCACAAGCCCTGGCCGTTGTGTTTGCTTTTTCGGCTTTGATAATGGCAGATCAGGTGACTTTGAAAAACGGCGATCACCTCACCGGAACGGTGGTGAAATCGGACGGCAAGACACTCTCGTTCAAGACCGATGCTCTCGGTTCCGTAGACATCGACTGGAGCGCGATTGAGAAGCTTTCGTCGGATAGTCCGGTATTTGTCGATCAGGCGTCGACCAAGAAAACGTACAACGGCAAGCTCAGCTCGGTCGATGGCACTCTTGAGGTGCAGCCGGCGACCGGCGCGACGATTTCCATTTCGCAATCGGATGTGGCGGCGTTACGCTCCGCCGATGAGCAAAAGGCGTTCGAGCTTTCTCAACATCCCGGACTCTGGCAGGGATGGACAGCCGCCGCCAATGTCGGGTTCGCGCTAACCGGGGGCAATAGCCAGACCGAGAATCTGGCGATTTCGTTCAACGCGCTTCGTGTCGGCATGCACGACAAACTGAAACTCTACGCCAATACCGTATACGCCACCGACAATAATCCCGGCGTCACCCAATCGGTGACGGCAAACTCCGATCAGGGCGGAGCACGCTACGATCACGATGTCTCACCTAGCATTTTCGGTTTCGCGGCGGCCGATTTTCAGGCCGATGCATTGCAGGATTTGAATCTACGCTCCATTCTCGGCGGCGGTCTGGGCTGGCACGCGATCAAGAATTCGAACACGACGCTCGATCTGCTGGCGGGCGTGAACTATACGCATGAGAGTTATTCTGCATCCACCGAGGCTGGTCCTCCGATCGTGGCCGTCCCGGCGCAGTCGAATAATCTGATCGGCCTGACTTTCGGTGATGACTTCAGCCACAAGTTGGGGAAGAGCACCGTACTTACGCAGAATTTTTATTTCTATCCGGACCTGACAAACACCGGCGAATATCGCGGAACGTTCAATGCGGGTACGGTTACGAAGATCAGCAAACGATTCGGATGGCAAAACTCGTTTGGAGATATTTATGTTTCCGACCCGCCCGCCGGAACGAAGAAGAACGATGTGGTGTTTACTACGGGGCTAAACATTGCTTTGACCGCACCGCCGAAATAGCGCGGAGGGAACCGGGATAACAATCGCTGGGAAGCCTGAAGGCAAGATAGAATAGGGGCGAGTCAAGCTAGTTCGCGCCGCATCCTATGAGTATGAATGTTCTCCCCCGTTTGGTTTCAGGTGGGCGGCGGCGACACCTTGGCTAGGCCGCCGATCAATACGCCTGCTCTCCGCAAGCGCGCCCGCCAGTTCAGCCATCTGGTGCGGCATTCCGCAGTGACGCCTACAAGTGGCGAGACCCACAAGCCGAAGTTGGTTGCCAACGGCGATCTCGGGCTGACGTTCATTGGACACTCCAGTTTCTTTCTGCAAATGGGCGGTCATAACGTACTGATCGACCCGAACTTCGCCCGCTGGTTGTTCATCCTCAAGCGTCTAAAACGACCCGGCGTCGAAGTGCGCGACTTGCCGCCCATTGATTTGGTGCTGATCACGCACGCTCACTTCGATCACTTGCATCGCGCGTCCTTGCGGGCGATTACGCAGCACTCGCGCCGCATGGGCCGCACCACGACCGCAATCGTGCCGCATCACGTGCTTGATCTGGTGGCGGATTTGGGATTCGATCAGATTGTGGAACTGGACTGGTGGGGCAGTTTTCGTCATCACGGCATGACTGTGACTCACGTGCCGTCCCGCCATTGGGGTGCCCGCGTTATCAAGGATTCGCATCGCGGTTATGGAGGATATGTTTTGCGCGAGGGCAAGCACTCCGTTTATCACGCGGGAGACACAGCTTACTTCTCCGGGTTTCGAGAGATCGGCGAGAAGCTCGCGCCAGAAGTAGCCTTGCTGCCTATTGGCGCATACAACCCGGAGACTTATCGCAACGTGCATGCCAATCCCTCGGACGCGACTCGCGCTTTTCTCGATCTCAATGCACGCTGGATGATTCCTATGCACTACGGTACATTTCGACTCTCGCATGAGCCCGTGGACGAGCCGCTGATGTTGTTGCGAGAAGAAGCCAAGGCGGCTGGCATTGAAGATCGGCTACGAATCATGGAAGAAGGAATTACAGAAATCTTCTGAAGGAGTAGACACGAGCGTCTCTTCGACTTCGCTCAGGCAGGCTCCCGTTCGTGCGGCATCAACCGAGCGCACATTAGTAGCTGAGCAAGATGCGCAAGTCGCGAAGATTATTCCCCGTTGGGCCGGTGATCATCATGTCACCGAGTGTTTCGAAGAGTGGAAAAGCGTTGAAGTGAGCCAGGTGTTCGGTCGCGTTCAATCCAATCGCTTGGGCTTTCTCCCAGGTTGAGCCGTCAACCAGCGCGCCTGCTGCGATGCTGTTGCCATCGATTCCGTCCGAACCCGCGCTCAAAACTGTAATTCTCTCGCCGTTAATTTTCTGGGCGCACGCTAAAGCAAATTGCTGGTTGCGGCCCCCAATACCGCCGTTGGTGACTCGCACCGTGACTTCTCCGCCGGAGAGCAGGCAGACTCGTTCGTGGCTTTTTCTAAGCTCGCGCAGATGTTTCAGTAAATGGTCCGCGGCTTCTTCGTAATCCCAGTCGTCACAGCCATTGTCGATCTCTACGTGAAAGTCTGCTGGAACCTCAGATTTTGCGGCTTCCAGAAGCGATACGTTGGAGAGTATCGTCCACCAGCGGGAACGAATGAAGGCGGGGTCGTCGGATTTCGGCGTCTCTTCAAGAGCGTGTCGCTGAAACAATTCACGCACCGATGCCGGCAAACGCTCGGTGATGGCGTACTTCGCGGCGATTTCGTAACAGTCTTCTGTAGAGGTGGAGTCCGGCATGGTTGGTCCGGAGGCCAGCGCATCGGTCATGTTGTCGGGAACGTCGGAAACCATGATGGATACTTGCTGCGCTGGATACGCGGCTTGCGTCATGCGACCGCCTTTTACGGCAGACAGGTGTTTGCGAATTGCATTCATTTCGGCGATGGGAGCGCCTGAATGAACCAGCAGCTTATAGGTCTCAACGAGATCGGCGAAGCATACCTCGTCGTCGATCGGCTTCTCGACCATTGATGAGCCGCCGCCGCTGAGCAGATAGACCACGAGCGAACTCGCCGTTTGCGCGGTGAGGGATTTGAGAATGGATTCGGCGGCAAGAATCGATTCATGGTTGGGCGTGGGATGTCCGCCTTGAAAATAACGGAAGCCGGGAATCTGCCAATCGGGCTGCGTCGAACTGACTACGATGCCCTCAAAGCGGCGCCCCGCCTGCATTTCGAGAGCACTGACCAGGGAGTGTGCGGCTTTGCCGATCGACACTACAAAGATGCGTGCGAAAGTATTGAGGTCGTAGAGGTCCTCGCAGATGCGCAGCACGCCATGGTCGCAATGGACGTGACGCGCGAAAGCAGCGTCCACGCTGGATTGAGCCAGGGCGCGTTCAAAGATGTGGCGCGCGGTTACGCGCATCTCGATCTGCTGGCTTTGGTCTGGCGAAGGCATGGCAAATTATAGAGGCAGCTTAGGGCTTCGGAGCGAGTTGAAAAAGTCGTTGCACCCATGCCTCAACGCTAGTTCGCATCTCTGGCAGATGGCCTTCGAAGAAATGGTCTCCGCCGGTGATCAAAATCAATTGTTTAGGCTCGGCGAATGCGGCGACCGCCTGCTGAAGCTGAGCGGGCGACCCGAATTGATCGAACTCGCCACTGACGAAAAGCTTTGGCTTGGGGCAATTCCGTAAGAAAGAAAAATCGTAGTTGCGGTTATTCACTGACGCGACGGGCAATCCCAGGCCGATGAGTGCGTCGACTCGAGCGTCGGCGTAAGAAGCGCGTAGGCCGACGGCTGCACCAAAAGAGAATCCTGCGAATATAAGCGGCAGAGAAAACTCTTGGTGCAGCCAGTCGAGGGCCTTGTGAATGTCATCCAGTTCGCCATTGCCGTGGTCATGTTTGCCTTCGCTCAAACCCGTGCCTCGAAAGTTGAAGCGCAGCACAGGGAATCCGAAAGCGTTGAGCGCCTTCATCGCGTTGAACACGACTTTGTTATGGAGCGTTCCACCAAAGAGTGGGTGGGGATGGGCGACCAGCGCGGCGTGTGTGGCGTCGGACGTGCCGCGGTTGAGCAAGGCTTCGAGGCGTCCAGCGGGGCCTTCGAGAAAAAACGATTGGATAGATGAGCTCACGGCTTCTAGATTACACGGCGGGGGTTGAGACTCGGCGCCGCGTCTGGACGAGTTTACGCGTACTGCCGCACGAGCTTGGACGCTTGCGCCTACACTTTCATGGCTCTGGTATTCTCGAATTCTATGGATGCGGTCGCGCTCACACGCCAGCTTGTCGACATCGAATCGATTACGGGAAACGAAGGCCGGATGGCCGACTGCTTGCACGACGAACTCACGAAACTGGGATTCGAAAGCACTAAAATCCAAATCGACGGAGCGCGGCAAAATGTTTTTGCTCACCCACCTGGATTTCCCAAGCCAGAGTTAGTCTTTTCTACGCATCTCGATACGGTTCCGCCTTTCATTGCGTCGTCGGAAGATGCGACGCACATCTACGGCCGCGGTGCCTGCGATGCCAAGGGAATTATTGCTGCGCAGGTCGCGGCTGCGGTGCGACTGCGCGAAGAAAACATCAACACAGGAATGTTATTTGTAGTCGGTGAGGAGCGCGACAGTTCGGGCGCGAAGGCGGCTAACAAGAATCCTTGCGGATCTAAGTTTCTGATCAACGGCGAACCCACCGAGAATTGCGTGGCGCTTGCATCCAAAGGCGCGTTGCGAGTGGATGTCATTGCGCGAGGACGAATGGCGCACTCAGCCTATCCAGAGTTAGGCGAGTCAGCGATTGAAAAGCTGCTCGATGCGCTCACCCGGTTGCGCACCATGAAATTGCCTTATGAAGAAGGAATTGGGCCGAGCACGCTGAACATCGGAATGATCGAAGGCGGCCGCGCCACTAATGTGATTCCGGATTATGCGCGGGCGCAGTTACTCTATCGGTTGGTCGGACCCGCAGATGCGTTGCGCAGAGATATCGAGAAGGCAGCGGCAGGATTTGCGGAAGTATCTTTCCCGCTGGAAATTCCATTCATGCGCTTCCGTAAGTTCGATGGCTTGCCCACAATGACTGCGGCCTTTACGACCGATATCCCATGGCTTACTAATTGGGGTGAGCCGGTTCTGTTTGGTCCGGGCTCGATTCAGGTGGCGCACACCGATGGAGAGTGCATCGAGAAGAAACAACTGCACGATGCCATCGATGTCTATTGCTTGTTGGCCCGGAAGCTCCTGGGCGGTAGTTAATTGTGAAGTGGGCGACT
>Ga0302320_10025871_pt1 | contig 11389 bp, 4 predicted proteins | sample Bog_T0_3_FD_202130 | JGI IMG/M metagenome (GOLD analysis project Ga0302320, IMG submission 202130) | Peat permafrost microbial communities from Stordalen Mire near Abisko, Sweden - Bog_T0_3 | ecosystem: Environmental > Terrestrial > Soil > Wetlands > Peat | place: Sweden: Abisko, Stordalen Mire... | reverse complement strand
CACCGAGGAGATGGAAGCCCGCTACGACAACTCCGATAATGATCCGCGCGGGCCATGGAAGGCGGGCGATCTTTCGGCCCGGAACTATTACGGCGAGGGAACCTACCCCATCACCTGTCCCTCTGGCCGCGTAATTGAGGGACCACCGCCGGGCAACTATTGGCGGGTTTCCCGAGAGAACTTTCTGGAGATGAATCGGGACGGCCGAATCTGGTGGGGCAAGGACGGCAACAACGTGCCGGCGATAAAGCGCTTCCTCTCTGAAGTCAAGCAAGGCCGCGTGCCGCAGACGTTCTGGCCGTATTCAGAGGTGGGCCACACTCAGGACGCCAAGAAGGAACTAATGGAATATGTGGCCTTCGAGCACACCGACAACGTGCTCGATTCGGTCAAACCGGTTGCTCTCATCCGGCGAATGCTTCAGCTTTCGACCCGTGCAACGGACGGGGACATCGTCCTTGATTTCTTTGCCGGCAGCGGCCCCACCGGTCACGCAATCATCGTGCAAAATGCGGAAGACGGCGGGAACCGGCGCTTCGTGCTGGTTCAACTTCCTGAGCCCCTGCCAAAGCCCGAGGAGGCGCTCAAAACCATCGCGGATATCTGTAAGGAGCGCGTGCGGCGAGTGATTCAAAAGATCGATGCCGAGGACACGAGCAAGCTTGATCTGCAAGGCGGCCGGAAAAAAGACCGTGGCTTCCGCGTCTTCAAGCTGGCGGAATCGAATCTCACGCCATGGGACGCAGAAGCATCGAAAGACGCTAGCGGGCTGGAACACCAGCTCGAACTACACGTCGATCACATCCGCGACGGTCGCACCGCCGACGACATCCTCTATGAACTGCTACTAAAGAGTGGCTTTTCGCTGACGACTCCGGTGGAAAAGAAGACGCTCGCGGGCAAAACGGTATATTTCGTCGCTGGCGGCGCGTTGTTGATCTGCCTGGAGCGCACACTCACTCTCGATGTGATCCGCGCCATCGCCGATGCAAAGCCGGAACGGGTTGTGTGCCTTGACGAGGGCTTTGCCGGCAACGACCAGTTGAAGGCGAACGCCGTGCAGAGCTTCCGAACCAAGGGCATCACCAGCTTCAAGACGGTTTGACGGAGCGATCATGAAGCTGCAATTCGACGCCAACCAGGCATACCAGCTCGACGCGCTTGCCGCCGTCACCGATCTTTTCGAGGGGCAGCCGCAAGGCGCGCCGGAGTATTCGGTTATTCAGGTCGGCGATTTGGGTGGGATATTCGCCGGACAGGAACAAACCGAACTGGGCGTCGGCAACCGGATGCTGCTGTCCCCCGACACACTTCTTGCCAATGTCCGTGCCGTGCAGGCCAGGAACGACATCGACATGGCCGATCCGTCCGTGCCTCTGGAGGCTTGGGATCTCTTCGACGCTGCCGCCAATACCGCACGAACCTGTCCACATTTTTCAATTGAGATGGAGACGGGCACGGGTAAGACCTACGTCTATTTGCGCTCGATCTTCGACCTGTCGCGGCGTTTCGGCTTCCAGAAATTCATCATCGTGGTTCCGAGCGTTGCCATTCGTGAAGGCGTATTGAAGAACATCGAGATTACAGCCGAGCATTTCCGCGCGCTTTACAACAATCTGCCGTTCGAGCATTTCGTGTATGACGCGAAGAAAGTCAACCGGCTCCGGCAATTTGCAGTCAGCAACACGCTCCAGATCCTCATCATCAATATCGATGCCTTCCGTAAGAATTTTACGGGGACCGAGGAAGAGCAGAAAAGCAACGTCATCTATAAGGAGAGCGACAAGCTGTCCGGCCGCCAGCCGATCGAATTCGTCCAGGCGGCACGCCCGGTCGTCATCATCGACGAACCACAGAGCGTCGATTCGACCGAGAAGGCCCAGGAAGCGATCCGGGCGCTAAATCCACTCTGTACCCTCCGGTACTCCGCCACACATCGGAATCCGTATAACCTCGTCTACCGCCTCGATCCGGTCCGGGCATTTGAGCTTCGTCTGGTCAAGCAGATCGTCGTGGCCAATGCCGCCGCCGAGGGCGGCGCGAACGATGCCTTCGTCCGTGTCGAGCAGATTGACTATAAGAAAGGCATCAAAGCAAAAGTTCGCATTCACACGCAGACGCCCGAAGGCCCGAAAGAAAAGTCCTTTGCTGTGAAGAACGGCGCAGATTTGTTCCAGCTCTCCGGCGAGCGCGCGGCGTACGAGAACGGTTTCGTCGTCGCCGAAATCAATGCCGAGCCCGCCAACGAGTTTATACGGTTCAACAATGGTCGCGTCCTACGCCTCGGAGAGGAGTCCGGCGGAATGCGCGACGATGTATGGCGGGCGCAGATTAAACTCACGGTCAAGAAGCATCTGGAGAAAGAGCTTCAGCTCCGGCAACGCGGGATCAAGGTTCTGAGCCTGTTTTTCATTGACCGCGTGGCAAATTACCGCGATTACGATGGCGCCGGAAAGGCGGTGAAGGGTAAGTTCGCCGAGGCCTTTGAGGGCTTCCTTGGCGAGTTCGCCAAGGAACCGCGCTACGCGCCGCTCGATTGGCTCAAGCTGCCGTTTGACAGCCTGCACAACGGTTATTTTGCCAGCGACAAACCCCGAAAAGGCCAGCAGCCGGTATGGAAGGACACGCGCGGAGACACCCAGGCTGACGACGAAGTCTACAACCTCATCATGAAGGAGAAGGAACGGCTGCTGTCAGAGGACGAGCCGTTGCGTTTCATCTTCAGTCACTCCGCTCTGCGCGAAGGATGGGACAATCCGAATGTCTTTCAGATTTGCACGCTCAATGAAACGCGCAGTGTCGTGAAAAAGCGGCAAGAAATCGGCCGCGGGCTGCGCCTGCCCGTCGATCGGAACGGCCAGCGCGTCTTCGACGACTCCGTGAACAAGCTCCTCGTCATGGCAAATGAAAGTTACGAGGATTTCGCCCGCGCGCTCCAAACCGAGTATGAAGAAGATTGCGGTGTCACCTTCGGCAAAGTGCCGCTGACCGCGATCGCTCGGATTTCGCGCGTCGTGGATGACCAAGAACAGCCCATCGGGCGGGAGGCCGCCGAACGCATACGCACGGCCTTAGTCTTGCAAAAGATGCTCGACACAGAGGGGCGCATCCAGGCCGCGTTCGATCCGAAAAAGCCCGGCTTCAAGATCGAGCTGCCGGAAGGACAGGCCGACCTCGTCCCGGCGGTAATCGATTTGTTGGCGTCATACCAGATCGAACGCCATATCCGGAAGGACCAGGATGAGGGATCGAACCGATTGAAGAAGGAAGTTCAGATCAGCCCAGAATTCAAGGCGCTGTGGGACCGGATCAAGCCGAAAACCATGTACCGCGTGGAATTCGAGACGGAGACCCTGGTCAGGCGTGGGGTAGATGCCATCAAGCGCATGGAGAAGATTGAGGCGCCGAAGATTCGGGTTAGCATCGGACAGCTTGACGTAAAACGCGGCGGGATCGCGGCGACCGCCATGAGCGTGGCAGAAGAGAGCGTGTCGGCTGGCTTCTATCCGTCCCCGGACGTATTGGCGTATTTGCAGAATGAAACGGAACTGACTCGCTCGACCCTGGTCCGCATCCTGAAAGAATCCGGCCGTCTCGACGATTTCTTCATCGATCCGCAGCGCTTCATGGACGCCGTCGCCAACATCCTGAAATACGAACTTCACCGCTTGCTCGTGGACGGAATCAAGTACGAACGCATCAGCGGAGGGGGCGCGGATGGCGAGTGGGAAATGATGCTCTTCAAAAACGAGGAACTCATCAGCTATTTGACCGCGTTGCAGGTGAAGCACTCCCTTTACGAGTACGTGGTCTATGATTCCGAAGTGGAGAAAGAGTTTGCCCGCAAGCTCGATCAGCGGGAGGACATCAAGCTTTTCGTAAAGCTTCCCTCCTGGTTCGAGGTCGATACCCCCGTCGGCAAATACAACCCCGACTGGGCGATCGTGAAGCAGGACGGCCAGGCACTGTACCTTGTGCGCGAAACCAAGGGCACGCGCGACTTCCTGAAGCTGCGGACGTCAGAGGCCGACAAGGTCAGGTGCGGGCAGAAGCATTTTGAGGCGATCGGTGTCCCATTCGCTGTTGTGGTGAGCGCAGACGAGGTTTAGTTGACGCATCACGCTGGTGCTGGTGAATGTAGGGTATGCGAAGCTTCTCTGCGAAGCGATTGCGCTTGTGTGCCTTCTAGTGCGGGCAGAAGGCCGCCAGCTTCAAAACGGAGCTTTTGATGCCAAAGTTCAACTTTGACAACCTGTCACCGCAGGATTTCGAAGAAGTAGTCCGGGACCTGCTGCAGGCCGATTGGGATGTTACCCTGGAAGCGTTTAGAGAAGGTCGCGATAGCGGCATTGATCTTCGCTACGCGGCCGCTCACGATGCGACGACGATTGTCCAGTGTAAGCGCTATGGACGCTCCGGATATACTAAGCTTCTCAATAACTTGCGTGACATCGAGAGGCCAAAAATCGAGCGGCTGAATCCTACCCGATATGTTGTGGCAACAGCTGTCAGTTTGACACCGGGAAACAAGGACGAGATCGTTGACGTGCTGGCGCCATTCGTTCTTAACATAGGCGACATATTAGGGTCGGACGATCTTGAAGGTCTTTTGGCGCGACATCCCGCAATTGAGCGTGCCAACTTTAAGCTCTGGCTCACGAGCACAGCCGTGCTTGAGCGCGTTTTACACAACGCTGAACTGTGTCGGACCGATTTTGAGGTCGAACGCGTACACCGGAGGCTTCCCACTTTTGTGCAAAGCGACGCCTTTCCACGCGCGCGGGAATTACTGGACGACACGCGCATAGTCATTATTTCCGGTCCACCCGGGATCGGGAAGACGACGCTCGCGGAAATGTTGCTCTACGCGCAACTAGAGGAGGGATACGAGCCGGTTGTGATTAAGGGAGAGATTGCGGAGGGAAAGCGTCTCTTTAGCCCAACGCGGAAACAGATCTTTTACTATGACGATTTTCTGGGGCAGACATTCCTTGGTGACCGCGTGGAGTATCTGGGAAGGAATGAGGATGCCGCGATTGTTGATTTCATGGAGATGGTCCGCACCTCCGAGCATGGTCGCTTTGTACTCACGACCCGCGAGCACATTCTCAGCGGTGCCCTACAGGCTTCCGAACGACTTGGTCACAGCACGGCGCTCCAGCATCGCTGCGTATTGACACTTGATGACTACGCGATCGGACACCGCGCGCGTATTTTATATAATCACCTGTACTTTAGCGATCTTGCAGAGTCTTACAAGGAACAGGTCCTAGAGGGAGATTTCTTTCTCCAGATTATAAAGCATGAACATTTCTATCCTCGGGGGATTGAGTGGCTTTCGAGCCGCATACGTCTTCGCAATGTACAACCAGAGGAATATAGGCCGTACATTTTACAGATTCTTGATTCACCCGAATTGATCTGGGATTTCGCCTTCCGTAATCAAATCTCAGACGCCGCGCGACACGTCGTCCTTTGCCTATACACGATGGGAGAAAGAACCAGCGCATATGACCTTGACCCGGCGTTTTTGGAATTCCATCGGGCGAGCGCGCGCAAATACAATCGCCAATTCGCTTCTGGCGATTTCCGGCGCGCTTTACAGGAGCTGGACGGCGGGTTTCTCAAATATTCATCCGGCGCCATCTCGTATCTTAATCCCTCAATTCGTGACTTCGTCGCGTCGGTGATACGGAGGGATCATGAGCTTGTTGTCGACCTGGTCAGTGCCGCAACACGATTCAAGCAAGTCGCTAGTCTTTGGTCTCTATTGACGAGAGGCGACGGCGACGCGTCCAGCACTATTGCCCCCTCTGACACGCAGCTCTTTTACACCGCATTTCTCCGAGTGATCGACGGGCCAGTGTTTCGATATGGTCGAGGCACCGCTGGCAAGGTCGAAGTTCATTATGTGGACACTGGCGTTGAAGGACGAGTTGTCTTCCTGATTAAGGTGGCAGAAGTGCAGAAGGATGCGCAAGCGGCTGAGCTGGCTGCGAAATCCGTAGATACATTCGTCAATGGCTGGGAGCGCCGATCTATGAGCTATTACTTTACTCTCAACGTCTTGGAGCAACTGTCGACCAGCCCGTGGTTTCTCGCCAACGGCGGCCAAGTTGCCTATCGACGGATCTTGGATGGCGTACTCGGTGATTTAGTTACTGCGCGGGCCTCCGACTGGATCAATTTAGTCACATTGCCCCACATCGGGGTTGGCTGGACTGCATCCGATCAAGCCAAGTTGATGGCCGGACTGCGAGATTATGAGACTCGTTGGGTGTACGAAGAAGAGAAAGAATGTGCGGGACTAGACGAACTGAACGAAATGAAGGTGTCTCTTGAAACATTATCTCAGAAGCAGCTAGGGAGATTCACCGCGGTAATTCGAACTCTTGATGAGGGCATTACCCAGAAAGAGGAGGAACGGGGGCAACTGGCGGAAGAGGAGGGGTATTCGTCAACTATGAAATCACCAGCTTCAATCACTATGTCCGATGAAGATGTCAAAGAGATGTTTGCCACGCTGATTGAGAAATGACCAAAACCTGCATCATTTGTGGCAATCGGCCGGTTCCGGAGAATGTATTCCCCAGACGCAGGTTGCGGCGGTCGGAGGTACTCACCATATGCTGCAGCGGGTAATTTCGATCAAGAATGTCGGGCGGTTTAAGAATTGTGCCGCCCTCGGCGATGTAACATTCCGACGTTTCACGCTGATTTTTGCCGAGAACGCGCGCGGCAAGACAACCATGTGCGCGATCCTTCGCTCGCTGTTTACGAATACTCCGGCATTCATTATCGGCCGCAGGACGCTCGGAAGCATCGGACAGCCAGAAGCTCAGCTCTTTATCGATAATAGCGCAGTTACATTTCGCGACGGGGCGTGGAGCGCGCTTTGCCCGGATATCGCGGTCTTCGACGGAACCTACGTCAGCGACAATGTCTTTGCGGGCGACCTGGTTCAGACAGACCATCGACGCAATCTCTATCGCGTCATCATTGGAGCCCAGGGAGTGACGCTGGCAGCCAGCGTAAATGATCTGGAGAGCCAGATCAGAGCGAAGAACGGCGAGATTCGCGATAACCAGGCGCTCCTGCAACGGCATATGGTGCCCGGCACGACGGTGGAAGCCTTTCTCGCCCTACCGGAAGATCCACTAATCGACGGTAAAATCGCGGCAAAGGAGCAAGAACTTCAGGCCGTACAAAGGGCCGCGCAGCTTCAGCAGCGCGCTGGTCTTACGGCGATCACGATGCCGGTTTTTCCGGCCGCTTTTTCACAATTGCTCGCAAAGACCTTTGCGAATGTCGCGGCGGGCGCAGAAAGGCGAGTGAGTGAGCATATCGCGCACCATCGAATGCACGAGCGTGGCCAGGCCTGGCTTGCGGAGGGCCTCGAATATGTCGCCCCGGAGGGATGCCCATTTTGTGGCCAGAGCCTGGATGGTGTCGAGCTGATCGGGGCCTACAGGTCTTGCTTCAGCCGCGAATACCATGCACTCCGGAATGAAGTAACCGCGATGAACGGACAAGTGGAAACCGCCGTCGGAGACCGGGTGTCTGCGGCGATAGAGCAGACGCTGGTGCAAAACAATGGCAGCGTCGAATTCTGGCAATCTTATTGCGACATCGTGCCACCTGTCCCCCTGGGGACAGGCATCGTGGGGGAGCTGATGGCGGCGCTCCGCGAATCCGCGCATGCCCTTCTCCAAACTAAGGCCGGGACGCCCCTCGATGCCGTGGCTCCAGACGATGCCTTTACTCGGGCGCTCGGTGGCTTTGAAGCCTTGCGCACGTCGTTAGGAACCTATAACGCCGCCGTCGCCACGGCCAATGCCGTCATAACCGAGCGTAAGCGGCAAACACAGGCCGCGAACGTGCGGGACGTAGAAAGTGCCCTCGCAAGATTGCGGGCACAAAAGGCGCGGTATACCGGGCCTGTGCGGCAGCTCTGTGCGTCAGAGACGAGCCTGCAGACGGAGAAAACCGCCCTTGAAGGGGCGAAAGGTAGAGCAAAGGAGCAGCTCGACGCTCATACCGAACAGGTCATCGCGCAGTACGGCCAAAGCATTAACAGGTACTTGGAGCGGATAAATGCAGGCTTCAGGATCACCACACCGACGCACACCTATCGCGGCGGCCCACCAAGCACGAGCTACCAAATCCTCATCAATCAAAACGCGGTTGACCTCGGAGACTCGGCGACACCGGCGGACAGACCGAGCTTCCGGAATACTCTCAGCGCGGGTGACAGGAGTTCACTCGCGCTCGCTTTCTTCTTGGCGCAACTGGAACAGGATGCCAACCGAGCCAACAAGATTGTCGTCTTCGATGACCCATTCACGAGCTTGGATAGCTTCCGGCGAAATCACACGGTTTACCAGATCCAGAAATGCGGAGAGACATGTGCGCAAGTGATCCTGCTTTCCCATGATCCGGGGTTCCTCTATCTGCTGTGGAATCGCATTCCTCCGGCGGACCGAAAAGCGCTTTGCTTCGCTCGGATCGGCGAACAAAACACGACGATCGCGATTTGGGATATCGTGAAAGCAATCCAGGCGCGCTATCGCGCCGATCTCGATACGCTGCAGCAGTTTCTCTCGCTAGGACAAGGCAAACCGATCGACGTGATCCAGAAGTTAAGGCCGGTTCTGGAAGCCTATTGCCGCACGCTCTACCCGACGCAATTCGGGGAACAGGAGATGCTGGGGACTATTGTGGAAAAGATTCAGACCGCTGGCGCGACGCATCCTCTCTATCCCGTTGTCGAGGATTTCGACGAACTCAACCTGTACTGCCGCAGATATCATCACGGTGAAAACCCAAATGCCGCGACTGAGCCGATCGATGACGGGGAACTACAGGGATATGTAAGTAAGGCCTTGAAACTCGTGGGGTGTCTACAGTGACCCGCAGGTATGGTGCGCACCATTGCACAATCAACGACTTAGATTGTCGGAAAATTGACTCGGTTGGAGCGAAATTCATGGGTTTGGAAATCCCGTAAAATCAGGTAGTTGGTGACCCGTACCGCACTATTCGGCACGTTCGGGTAAACACCCCCCAGACGTATCCTAATGGTCGCTGTCCGCCGAACGACTGCTTGAGGCGAAGACGACGGGTGGCGCGCCAGTCCTCGACCCGACCGACAAAGGGCTTCGCTTCGCCGCCATATCTGTCGCCGCGAGCCTGGATCATTCGTAAGCGTGTGGCCCAGGCCCCTTGAGGCGCACCGGCCTACATGTTACGAGCCGCGGCGTCGTTTGATTTCCGGCAGCACCTCGTCGACGACGGTATTTTCCGCAAGTGCCTTCCCGAGGGACGCATCCAGGCGCTGCAGCAGGTCGGCGACGGTTTCATTGTCGCGGCATACGAGTGCGACGCGCACCTTCTTCCCCTCGGCCGCCAGGGTCGCGCGGCGGATGGGCGGTATCTCACCGATCGTGATTTGACCGCGGGAGTTATCGAGGAAGGCCTGGATATGTTTGAAGGTTGCGACCGATGAGAATGGGATTTTCATCAGGCCGCCAATGCCCTCGTAACTTGCGTGGGTTGATTCAACTGATCAGCGACATTCCACGGCAGTAGCTCCTCGATGCGATTGATCGGATGATCGGCAACGCGCTCGAGTACGTAATGCAGATAGCGTTGCGGGTCGATGTGATTGAGCTTGCAGGTTTCAACGAGACTGTAAATGATCGCCGCACGCTCGCCGCCGCTGTCAGATCCGAAGAACAAATAATTGCGTCTCCCGGTACCGATTCCACGAATGGAACGCTCCGCGATATTATTGTCTATCTCCAATCGACCGTCCTGGGTATAGCGGCACAGTGCTTTCCAGCGATTCAGTGAGTAGTAAAATGCCACGGCGAGTTCGGATTTTTTATCGATCTGCGAGACGCTCTCAATCATCCAGGTATGCAGGGCGTTGAGCAGCGGCACCGCATATTTTTGACGTGCCGCCAGGCGCTGCGCCGGCGAACTACCGCGGATATAATCTTCGATCTGATACAGACCGCCCATGCGATCGAGGGCCTCTTTGGCCAGCGGCGAGTTCAATGCGACGTACAGATCGAACATTTTTCTCCTGGCATGAGCCATGCAAGAAATCTCCTCGACGCGCGCCGCAACCCCGGGCTTGGTCGGCAGGAACAGCGGCTCGAAGCCGGCGTACGCATCGACCTGCAGCTTGCCTTGGAAGCTCGCCAGATGTTTTTGCGGATACTTGCCATGCCAACTCGGCGAGTATTGATACCAGACCGCCGGCGGATCGGTTGACCCCCACGCCGTGCCGTCGCGAACGTAGGTCCACAAATGACCGCGTTTGGTCTTGCCGGAACCGGGGGCCAGCACCTTGATCGGGGTGTCATCGGCGTTCAAGTTCGGAGCCGCTAAGACGTGTTTGGCCAATGCGGCCACCAAGGGACCGAGTAGTTGACTCGATGCCCCGACCCACTGCATGAGGGTCGTGCGACTCAAGGTCATGCCCGCGTGGGCGAAGATCTGGCACTGCCGATACAGGGGCAAATGAAAGCCGTACTTCCACGTCAACACGAGGGCGAGGAGCGAGGCACCCGCGAAGCTGCGCTCGATCGGGCGGGAGGGCGCCGGCGCCTGGACGATGCACGAGCACTTCGCGCAGCGCTTCTTGGGGCGGATGTGCCGGGTCACCGTGAAGGTGACGGTCTTCACGTCCAGCACTTCGGCTTCGTCCGGCTTGCCCAGATCCTTCAGCTCCCCGCCACAATCCGGGCATGCACACTGCGCCGGTGCAATGAGGTTATCGATGTGTTCGAAGTGTTCGGGCAACTTCTTGCGACGGACCGGCTGGCCTTTGGCTGGCTCTGTGTGCTCGATGGCGGTGTCGGTGCGCTCGGCTTCGGCCACCGCCGCGATCAGTTCCTCGAGGGTCAAGGGTATCTGACCGCTGTCCATCTGCTCGGAGGATTGACCGAAGCGCGCTCGACGCAGCTTCGCCAACTGGAACTTCAGGTGTTCGATCTGCTGATCCCGCTCGCGCAGCTGTACATCCTTGGCTTGCGAAGCGGCGTGATGCTCGACGACGAGGCGCTTAAGTCCCGCTACATCATCAGGCAGAGCGTTGATATCGAGCACGCATGGATTATACCCACAGCATCTGGTGTGCGCGCGGATTTTTGCCTATTTTTGTAGGCGTTTTTGATCTTTATTTTGTGACGATCAAATCACCTGCGCGCCTCTACACCGCACGCGTCGGATGGACACGATCCGGATCCTGCGGTGCCGGTGCACTGCGCTTCGGTTGCCGCCAGTGTCGATTTCAATAGTCCGTGTCCAATCCGCCAGCAATTGATGTCCAATTCGCCTTGTGCACCGCGATTTACGTCAATTCTCGAACGTCGATCCACCG
>Ga0302320_10025869_pt1 | contig 11389 bp, 5 predicted proteins | sample Bog_T0_3_FD_202130 | JGI IMG/M metagenome (GOLD analysis project Ga0302320, IMG submission 202130) | Peat permafrost microbial communities from Stordalen Mire near Abisko, Sweden - Bog_T0_3 | ecosystem: Environmental > Terrestrial > Soil > Wetlands > Peat | place: Sweden: Abisko, Stordalen Mire... | reverse complement strand
TGCGTCCTTGCTCGCAAGCAGGTGGTTGAAGAAGAAACGCTGCTCATCCGGCCAGGCTTTCGCGCACATCAGATTGGACTGAATCGGGTCCGGGTTGAAAAAATGTTGTGGCGTCTGCACGATGCCCACATCCCCTTCTTCGAAAAGCGGCAGGATGCGATGCAATATGTTAACACTTGCGACGAAATCCGCATCGAGCAGTAGCATGAATTCGGGCCGGCGGCCGGTTGCGCACGCGACCTCCAGCCCGTGGTTGACGTTGCCGGCCTTGGCGTGGCGGCCCTTCACGCGAAAAGTATACTGCACGTTCAAGGAACGAGCCAGATCGCGTACCCACGGGCGCGCCCCGTCGTCCAGCACCCAGACACGCAAATCCGGATGATCGATATTGAGTGCGCCGACAATGGTCCGCTCCAGGATCTCCAATGGCTCGTTATAGGTCGCGATGAACACGTCCACCGGGGCACGCAGCAACGGGGAATGCGGCCGAGCATCGACCACCGCCGAACGGGAGCGGGTGCGGGACAAGAAGATATAGACCGTGATGCAACTGATGTTGGACATCGTCTCGAAACCGAGAAATATCCAGACCCAGGCTTGCTGCAAAGGGGATTGATCCGTTGGGATCGAATAGGTCCAGCGCCACCATATGTAACGCAAGGCCAACGCAATGCACATCATCGCGCCGAAGCCCCGCGCCGTCGCGGATCGCTTTCCCAGCACGGCAAAGGCCAGATAGGGAAGCGTGCCGGCGATGATGACGGGCAGTAGCAGCAGCCCCTCATCGAGATCCATCAAAAGAGCCATTTCCGCGCCCACGACAGCGCACCTCCGACCGGCCGCGGCAGCAGTACCCGCGCCGTCCGGCCCACCAGGCACGTCGTGCCATTGTTTCCGGACGGTGGCACCTCAATACGCACCACCGCCGTCGTTGCAGGATCGGCCGCGGGGGTTGCCGCCAGGTTGCGATCGATGGCGACGCTGGAATCGCCGGTCACGGACAGGACTCGTCCTGACTGTTCGCCGGCTTCTCCCGCAAGACGAAACTGCGCAAGGCTGCCTACCTCCACCGAGGAGAAGTGGCGCTGCGGAATAGACGCCACGATGAACGAAGCGCCACAATTGACCACCTGCGCCAGCGTTTCGCCGGCGCCGATCCGTTCGCCGTTGGAGACGGCAAGTTTCCAGACCATGCCACCGGCCGGAAGCGTCAGATCCGCCCGAGACAGCGCCTCGAAACGATGCTCCTCCGCAGCCAGGCGCGTGTCCGCCGTCGCTTCCGCGGCAGCAAGCTCGGCACTTGTGCGATCGATGTCAGCCAGTCGGAGATCGACTTCGTCGATGCGCTGAGTCGAATAGGTGACGTCGTTGCCGCCCGCATCCAGATAAAGTCCCTGCCCCACGGCCGCTTGTCGGGCCCGCAGATAAGTCAGGTGGGCGGCTCGGGAGGTCACATCTGCCTCCGCTGTCCTGGCCTCCGTCGTTGCCGTGTCAACGTCCGCCACCGGGGCGTCGCCCGCATGGCCGAGGTTGAGCTTCCGCGCCATGCCCCTGCGGGCCAGTTCCAGGCGCAGGGCGCCACCGGTGAGCTGCGCCTGCGCTTCGTTGGAGAATGCCGTGGTATAGGCGGCCTGCGCCGCGCGGTAGGCATCAGACCGGGCCACCAACGTCGCCCGCAGCGTGGTCAATGCCTGGCGCTGGTTCTCCAGCGCGGCACGTTCCGCTTTCGTTCGGACCACTTCGCTGCGCAGATCGACGAGATGCTCGTCACTGACGCGGTCGTTGACCACGCGGGCCAGCAGATCCGTCTCCCTGACGGTGTCACCGACGTGCGGCCCCAGCCCGGACACCTCACCCGGGATCGGCGTCCGAAGCGAAACAACGTAGGCTGAAACGACCGCATTGTCGGTCGTGACGCGGGTCTGTCCGACGACCAAAGTGCCGACGGCACCGACCAGCAGCGTGCCGGCGAGACCAATCTTGACCGCGCGTCCGCCGAGGCGGCCAACCGGTGCCGCAGGCTTGCCGGATGCCGGTTTGGTTGCAGGTTCAACAAAGGCGTTAGCCTGCTCCAGAAGCGTCTCTGACACCATGGCCCTATGCGCCTGCCCTCAAAAACGGCACCTATACGTAATTATCCTTATAGGAGATAACCGCGAATTGGTGATCATCGTTATACAATTGTGGAAGTTGGTGGCTCTCCGCTGATGGCTCATCGGCGACGCGCCCAACGCGGCCTGCCGATTCTGATACGGCCCGATTACGATCCGTACGATCCGCAAACTCACGCGTAAAACTTTTGGGCAAAATCCTTGGGAAGCTTATACGTTATAGTTCCGGTCTAATTATGACGCCAAGCGGTGATTGCGAGATGATCGCTCGGCGAGATCGGCGTGAGAGCAGGCTTGGCCGCGCGTAAGGATGCACGACGGATGAACTTGAAGGCCAGCTTTCTTCTTTGTTTGGCCGTAGCCTGCCTGCCTGCGGTCGGGTGGTCCGCCTGGATCGCCGCGACGGCTCAAACGCAGTGGACCGATGCCCGGGCGGCCGTACAAATGGCACGCGCGATGGGCGATGCGCTGCAGCTTGTCGAGGCCCTGTCGATCGAGCGGGGCGCTCTCCAGGAACGTGCGCTTTCCGATCGTCCGGGCGTCGAAAATCTGGCTGACGTTGCCACACGGAACGATGCTCTTCTGGACCGCACGCAGCGCAGCATGAACGCGGCGGGTCTGCCCGACGAGGCTGTGACCCGAGCACGCGCGCTGCTCCGCGAGGCGCGCCAACGGGTCGCCGAAACCATCAAACATCCGCAAACCGAGCGCGACCCGAGCCTCATGCCGCCCATGATGGTGCAGATTAACGAGCGCCTCGATGATGTCGAACGCGCCGTGGCACGAGCGGAGCGGGAGGCGGCGCGTGCCAACGCCTCGGTAGGGGCCTTGCTCGCCATTGGCAGCCTCGCCGTCGACATGCGCTCCGCCGCCGGCCGGCGCAGCACCAACTTGAGCGGATGGTTTGGCGGTCTGGCCGTCACGCCGAAGCAGCTTGATCAATCCATGTTCATGACCGGCCAGTTGCAGTACGCCTGGGCACGCTTGCAACGCCAGGTTCTCATCGTCGGCGATCCGCCGCAGCTGGCGGCAGCCGTAACCGCGACGGGCGAGACATTCTTCGGCAAAGCGGAACCGCGCTACCGGCAAATTCTGGCGATCATACAAGCCGGGGGCGAGCGGCCGATGCCTTTGGCCGAGTGGCGCCGATGGACGATCGAGGCGCTAAAAGGGACGCTTATCGCGCGCGACGCCGCCGTGAGCGAGGCGGTTGCTCACGGGGAGGCTTTGGCCGTCGAGGCGCTGGCACACCTGGCAATTGCCGCCGCGGCGACAGCCGGCCTGCTGGTGCTGACCGGCGGCGCGTTGCTGGTGCTGCTCCGGCGTCTTGTTCTGCCCGTGCAGCATCTAACGGCGACGGTCACCCGTCTGGCGGGGGGAGATGTCGCAGCTCAGGTGCCGGAACGCGGCCGGCGGGATGAAATCGGCGCCATGGCGGCTGCAATCGAGGTCTTCCGCGAAAATGCGGTTGCACTGCAGCGCATGAATCTGAGTTTCAATGCGGCCTTGAGCAATATGTCTCAAGGGCTTGCCATGTATGACGCGGACGAACGGCTGACCGTTGCCAATGCTCGCCTCTGCGAAGTCGTCGGGTTACCGTCGGATAGCTTGCGGCTCGGCACGACCTATCGGGAAGTTCTCGCCGCCGATGCGTCGGCCGGCTATTTCCCGGGGCACACGCTCGAGGAGGTCTACATCGAGCATCGAAGTTTTGGAGCGCCGAAGGGGGCAAGCGCATCTTTTGAGGAGATACGCGGTGACCGAGCCGTCGCGGTCTCGTTGCGCCCATTGGCGGCGGGCGGTTGGCTGCTGACCTTTGACGACATCACTGCGCGGCGCCGCAACGAAAAGCGGATCGAATACATGGCCCACCACGATGCGCTGACCGGGCTACCGAACCGTGCGCTGTTTCATGAACGACTGGAGGAGGCGCTGGCGCGAACGCGCTGCGGTGAGCCGTTCGCGCTTCTCTATCTGGATCTTGACCGGTTTAAAGCCGTTAACGACACGCTTGGTCATCCGGTGGGTGACGCTCTGCTCCAGGCCGCAGCCAAACGGCTGTCTGCCGAGCTGCGGGAAACAGATACTTTGGCGCGCCTGGGCGGAGACGAGTTCGCCGTCTTGCTTGCCAACATCAACCAGGCGAAGAGCGTTGCCGCTTTTGCCCAGCGGCTGATCAGGACAACCTGCGAGGCGTATCACGTTGCCGGACACAACGTCGCCGTTGGCGTAAGCATCGGGATCGCGCTGGCCTCCGGGGAAGGTGAGACCTCGGACATGATGCTGAAGAACGCCGACCTCGCGCTCTATCGGGCAAAGCTGAACGGGCGTGGCACCTGGTGCTTCTTCGAGGCGGACATGGATGCTCAGATGCAGTTCCGCCGCCGGCTGGAACTTGACCTCCGGCTGGCTTTGGCGGCCGGGGAGTTTGAGCTGCACTACCAGCCGGTGATGGACATTCGTTCGCGCCGAGTTACCGCTTTCGAGGCGTTGTTGCGCTGGCGGCATCCACGCGAGGGTCTCGTGTCGCCCGCACGGTTCATTCCGCTCGCTGAAGAGATCGGCCTGATCGGGTCGATCGGCGAATGGGTATTGTGGCGGGCCTGCGAGGATGCGGCCGGCTGGCCGGAGCACATCAAGCTCGCGGTCAACGTCTCCGCCGTGCAGTTCCGGGCAAGCACCGAGCTCGTCGAGACCGTTGACGCTGTGCTCCGCGCCACGGGCCTGCCGGCCGATCGGCTGGAGATCGAGGTTACCGAGACTGCGATGCTGCAAGACACGGACACCAACCTGGCGGCGATGCGTAGCGTACGAGACCTGGGTGTCGATATTGCACTGGATGATTTCGGCACCGGCTACTCGTCGCTCAGCCACCTGCGTCGTTTTCCGTTCGACAGGGTCAAGATCGACCAAACCTTTGTCCGGTGCCTCGGCGCAACGGAAAGTGACGGTAGCGCGATCGTACGTGCCATTATTAACTTATGCGCGGACCTTGGCGTCGCCGTGACGACGGAAGGTGTCGAAACCGAGGAGCAATTGGCCTGGTTGCTGGCAGAGCGTCCCGTCGAGGCGCAGGGGTACCTGTTCAGCCCCGCCGTTCCGGTGATTGCGGTGCCAGCCCTGATCGAAAGGTTGGAGAACCGCAGCTTGCAGATTGCTGGACCGCCGGATCGTGAATTCCGCTGAAGAAGTTCGGCACCTTCGCCGTTCGTGGGCGGAACGGCCCAGCGAAGAGAAATCGTCTAAAAATGAACCCAGGTTGTTGTATAAAATGAAGCATCGGAATCTGAAAAATACCACATTGGCTTTGCAGTTCTCAGTCCCGGCGGCCCGCTATTTTGTGTGTGACAGGGCGGCGCAATATCGCTATTTTCGGCTACATATTGTTTCTTGTGTTATAATCGGAACCAATATTATGCGACTTCTATCACCGCTTCTTCGGCGGACGTCCGCGCCTGCGCGGCTCCTGGCCCGTTTTGTCATCGACTGGCATGGGTAAGCAAGGTTAAACATGAGCACCCACCCTGGACCCGACTCCGCGGTCACATTGCCCGGGCATGATCTGATGCTATGCGAGCGGGAGGCGATCCACGTTCCCGGCGCAATTCAGCCCCACGGCGCGCTGCTGGGCGCGCTAAGCGCCGGGCTGGTGGTGACTCATGCCAGTGCGAACCTCCAGGCAATTTTAGGTCAATCCGCCGAAGCAGCGCTCGGGCGGCCGCTCGCCGAGGTCATTGGTGAGGCAGCCTGCCACGCGGTGCAGATCGGCATGCCGCAGGACGGTAGCGCGCTCGGTTCAATCCACACCCTGAACGGGCCGGACGGCCCGCTCGAGCTTCGTGCCTTCCTCTCAGGCTGCTACATATGTCTGGACATCTATCCGAACCGCCGTGATCCCGGAGAAAGATCGCCGATCGTTTTGGCACAATCGATGTTGGAGACCTTCAAACACACTGTCACTCGAGGTGAACTCTGCGATCTGGCTGTTGTCGGACTCAAGGCGATCAGCGGATTTGATCGCGTAATGGCCTATCGCTTTCACGAGGACGGCCACGGCGAGGTCATCGCTGAAGCCCGCTCCGCACAGCTCCCTCCCTTCCTGGGACTACATTATCCGGCAGGGGACGTACCACCCCAGGCTCGCCAACTCTATTTACGCCAGCGTGTCGGCGCCATTGCCGACTCCAGCTATCAACCGGTGCCGCTGCTGATCGATCGGCAGGTCGACGATGGTGCGCTCGATCTCACCCATAGCTGTCTGCGCAGTGTGTCACCCCTGCACCGGGAATACATGCGCAATATGGGAACCGCGGCGAGCTTGACAATCGCGCTCACGCACGGGCCGAAGCTCTGGGGCATGCTGGTGTGTCATCATCTCAAGCCGAAGATTGCCGGGGCGGAGCTTCGGGTCGTGGCTGATGTGATCGGCCAGGTCGTATCGCTTCTGCTCGACAGCCTCGGCGAGTCGGAGGCCTACGCCGAGCGCTTCAAGCGCAACAGCATATTGCGCATGTTGGACAGCCGGCTTGAGCTGCCGGTTCCGCTACAGCAATCGCTGGTCGAGGCAGAGGCGGAACTGCTCGGTGTGGTGGATGCGGCAGGCGCCGTTGTTCGTCTCTCCAGCAAGCTTTTCTCCCTCGGGCGGACGCCGCCGCCAGCCGCGGCCGAACATGCCCTCGAGACGTTGCATCCTTTGGCGGCGGGCGCCGCGCTGGCGATTAACGATCTCGGCCGGCAATATCCCGGTCTCGCAGACTGCACTGCCGACGGGAGCGGTGCGCTGCTCCTGCCGTTGGCGAAAAACAGTGATGATGCGATCCTTTGGTTCCGGCCGGAACTGTCGCGAACTGTTACCTGGGGCGGCGACCCGGCCGACCACGGTATCAGGGATCTGGCCACCGGGCGGATCTCGCCACGCGCGTCCTTCGCCGCATGGAAGGAGGTAGTCAACGGTCTGTCGGCACCCTGGTCGGAAACCGACCTGGCGCTCGCCCGCGAGGTGCGATGTGTGATCGAATCCGCCGTTCTTCTGCGCACGAAGGCGGATCTCGCCAGGCTGCGGCATTACGATCCCCTGACCGGTCTGCCCAACCGCAGCTTGCTAGAGGATCGCCTGAGAGATGATGAGCGAGATCCGGCGGCAGCGGCTGCGCTGCTGTTCCTGGACCTCGACGGGTTCAAGGCGGTCAACGACACGCTTGGGCATGCCGCGGGGGATGCGCTCCTGATCGAAGTCGCTCGACGCCTGCTCCTGGCCGCCGCGCCAGGCAACCTGGCGGCTCGGCTTGGCGGAGACGAATTCGTCGTGTTCTGTCCCGGTTCGGGGCGGGACGAAGCGTCCGCCCTGAGTGAACGCGTCAGGCTGGCGATCGAGAGTCCAATCGAGGTCGCCGGACGACCCTGTCACGTCTCGTCCAGCATCGGGATTGCTGTCGCCAATGAAATCGGCGGCCTCGATCTGATACGAGCCGCGGATATGGCGATGTATGCGGCAAAGCAGGCTGGCGGTAACCGGGCTGTGTTGTTCGAGGCTTCGCTGTTCGACCGCGCCACCCGGCAATTCGAACTTGAGCAGGAAATGCGGGAGGCTCTCAGTCTTGGCGATCAATTCGTGCTCCTGTTCCAGCCGCTGTTTTCGGTTACCGCCGGAACCAGGCGGTTGGCCGGGTTTGAAGCCCTTGTCCGCTGGCGTCACCCGCGCCTTGGCTGGATCTCTCCCGCCCAGTTCATCCCCTTAGCGGAGAAGTCGGGCCTGATCCTGCCGCTTGGCGACTGGGTGCTGGCGGCCGCCCTGCGCCAGGGAAAAATGCTCCGGCAGGCGCACCCGAATGCTAACCTGGTCATGCATGTTAACGTTTCGGCATTGCAGCTACCACAATCGGCCTACGGCTTGGGCGTCGCCGGAGCGCTGGAGGCCGAAGGTTATCCGCCCGGCGCTCTTTGCCTTGAGATCATGGAGAGCCTGCTGGCTGACGCCGAAGCCGCCAAGGTGCTTGCCGGCATCCGCGAAACCGGTGTGCAGGTGGCAATAGACGATTTCGGCGTAGGCTATTCATCACTGTCCTATTTGCGGCGCCTTCCGGTTGATATGGTCAAAATCGACCGTAGCTTCCTGTTGGATATCGAGGGCGACCAGCACGGGGTGGGTTTTATAAGCGCGGTTATTGCTCTGGCGCACGCTGCGGGAAAGCCGGTTGTGTTTGAGGGTATCGAGACGCAGGCCCAGTTCGACATCGCCTTGGCGACAGGGGCAGATATGGTGCAGGGCTTCTTCTTCGCTCCGGCGCTATCCGCCAACGCGGCAGAGGATTTGGTGGCCCAGTACGGTCATATCGATGCAAGCCGGACCTCCAGGCTCCTGCAGTAACTTACTCCGCGGCGACGCGCCCAGCCGCTCGCCAGGATTGGCTGCGCGAGAAAACGATCCCTCCTGCCCCGTTGCAAGACGGCATTGAGCGTGGTCGCTCCGGATTTTCGTTGTACGTTGAGAAATACGCCCTCCGGTCCGGGCGGGTCGAGGCCGGAGAGGTTAACCGGCATTTCATTCCGCACACGGCTAGCTGGCCGTTGCGGTTTCCGGTGCCGGGCACCCGCTGTCGCCGCGCTTTCGTCGACGCGGCCTTCGGCGCGGACTCACGCTGTGTCAGGCGGCAGATCAGGCGGTCAGTAGCGTTCTTGGCTGGACCGCGCCCGTCGGCGGTATCATCGGTTGCGGGTCGATCTGGGGCAAGCTGGCGACCGACTGCAAGGTGAGCAGGTGTGACCGGACATCCGTCAGTTGTTGGGTGACCAGGCCGTTCGCGCTGGCAGACGTTTCGGCACTGGATACGGCGCTCGTGTTCCCACCGACATCCGCGGGGAGCGTTGGCAACGTTGACTCAACGCCAGGCAGTGTTTGTGCAGCTGAGGCGGCGGTGGCGCCTGATGATGTGTCGGCTGTGCTGGTGGAGCTTGCCGCCGGGAAGATATCGGGCAACCTCGCTGGCGGCGGTCCCGGCCGCGGCGGCGGCGGCGGTGCCGGCTGCACATATTCAATTGCATTCGCGTTTGACGTTGTCGTCGGCGTATCGCCGCTCAGGGTTGATCCGACGCCCTGGATCGCACGAAGCTGTTGCACCAACTGCTGTTGATCCAAAGAATTGCTGCTGCTTGAAATCAAACTCACCGACATCGAATTCTCCTCCTCTCCGGCCACGACGCAACACTCCGCTTCTTAATTATAGGAACCGGTTGTCGATCGCCAACTCCGGTATGGCTCCCCGTCATGGCAAATATGTAACGGTGGCAATGCATGATCGCCAGTGTGGTTTGCGCTTCGGGATACGGCATAAAGGCGCTTTTGTCTCCGGAACCAGCGGCATGGTTCAAAAGCCTCCTATATCGTTGAGATATCCCAAGGCTGCGCGGCGCCGGTCGTGGTCAATGCATTACCCACGTCGTGCTTGAACTTTCAGGACGCTGACATCGCCCGACGCGTCGGAGTATCCGAATGGACAGCGTAGCCGAGATTGAACTTGCCCCGACACTGCTTGTGGTCGATGACGAATTGGTGCAGCGCCTGATCGTCTCCCGCATGGCGGAGAAGATTGGTTATGCAGCCTCTTCGGTCGCCACGCTTGAGGAAGCGGCCGGGCTGTTGCAAAAGCGGGATGTCGATGTCGTCGTGCTCGACCTGTCGCTGCGCGACCGCGATGGCATCGAGTTGCTGCGCGATATTGCGCGGTTCGGCCGCAACCCGGTGCTTATCTTCATCTCCGGATTCGATGGGCGCGTCCGCGAAACTGCCGCTCGGCTCGCCATGGCGCTCGGACTTCGTGTGGCGGGCACTCTGGCAAAGCCAGTGCGGTACGATGCGTTGCTGGCAATGATCAACGGGGCGCCGGGCAATAGTGACCGGACAGTGAAGCATCGTCCGGTCAATCTGACACCTGAAATGCTCGACGCGGCGTTGAAGGCCGGCGAGGTCCGCTGTCTGTACCAGCCAAAGGTACGTTTGAAGGATCGGCGAATCACCGGTCTGGAAGCGTTGGTCCGGTGGTATAGCCCCGGCATGGGCACGATCGGCCCGGATATGTTCATTTCCATGGCCGAGCGGCACGGGTTGATTGACCGTCTTACAGTCCATGTCCTCGACAGCGCTTTGGCGCAGCTTCATGCCTGGCACGTTATCGATCCCGCACTTCGGATGGCGGTCAACCTGTCGCCGTGCAGCCTGGGCGATCTGAAACTGCCCGAACGGATCGGTGAATTACTGGACGTGAACGGCGTCGACGCCGGACACTTGATGCTTGAAGTGACCGAGGGTGCGGTGATGGCCGACTATATTTCGGCTGCCGACATCCTGACCCGCCTGAGAATCCGCGGCGTAGGCATATCGGTGGATGACTTCGGCACAGGTCATTCGTCACTGCTGTCATTGCTGCGGCTGCCGTTCGGTGAGTTGAAGATCGACCAGAGCTTTGTGCGCGGCCTGCTGACCGATCCCGATTCCACCAAGATTGTGCAGGCGGTTCTATCACTCGCGGCCTCAATGGATCTGCACGTTGTCGCCGAGGGAATCGAAACCGAAGCGGTCGCCCGGCGTCTGACCGAACTTGGCGCTGAAACCGGCCAGGGATACCTGTTTGCGCCACCGCTGGGCGCGGCCGCTGTAACGGCACTTTTGCACGAAGCTCTACATGACTCTTAAGCGGCGGCGAACGCCGGGCTTAAAACAATTCATCACTGGCTGGATCCCCCCGATTGCCGCCATTGCGCTGATCTGGGCGGCGATGTTTCTCTATATATCGCAACAGCGATCGGCCTTGCTTGCCGGCGGCCAGACAACCGCCGTCAACCTTGCGCATGCGTTCGAAGAATCTCTGAGCCGGACTATTCGCGAGGTTGACCAGACCCTGCTGTATGTTAGAGAATTACGCCGTCATGAAGGCAACGCTGTTGACCTGAAGCCATGGATCGAATCCGCCGATCCCGGAAGCAGGCTGGCCGCTCAGATATCTACGACCGACAAGTCCGGCATCGTTACATTAAGCAACCTGCTGCCGCCGAAGAGCCGTATCGACCTGTCCGACCGGCCGCATTTTCGCCATTTCGCGGATCACCCGGACGACCACCTTTTTATCTCGGTGCCTGTGCTGGGACGCGTTTCGCAGCAGTGGACGATTCAGTTCGTCCGCATGCTGATGTCGCCGGTCGGTGCGTTCGATGGCATTATTGTACTGTCGGTTCCTCCCGAACACCTGGTGCGCCTTTACGGGTCGGTTGATGTCGGCAAGAAC
>Ga0302320_10025868_pt1 | contig 11389 bp, 11 predicted proteins | sample Bog_T0_3_FD_202130 | JGI IMG/M metagenome (GOLD analysis project Ga0302320, IMG submission 202130) | Peat permafrost microbial communities from Stordalen Mire near Abisko, Sweden - Bog_T0_3 | ecosystem: Environmental > Terrestrial > Soil > Wetlands > Peat | place: Sweden: Abisko, Stordalen Mire... | reverse complement strand
CAAAGCAGTCAACCGCGGCAGTCGCCGGGTAAAAATCGGCGCTCCGCAGTGACCAGTAATGGATTTAACCATGACCAAAAAACGGTTCAGGGAGAAATTACCCGGTTTTGCAGCAGCCTGCTAGGCACTGTTCACGCAAAACGCACTCACCCGCCCCGCGATCCAAATACGCCTCCAACTGCGCGCGGCGTTCCCGAACGTCTTCAATCTTCAGCAAATGTTCCCATTCACCGCGCCGGGAGGCGGGCATGGAATCGGCCAGACGAAAGGTGACCAACTGGACGAGATCAGGAAAATCGCAGTGCGGCAGATAACCCCGCTCATGCCAGCCGAGAAAACCCAATGCCTTTTCTTCTTCGGTGATCGAACGTGACCATTGATTTTTGTCCGTGACCAATCGGCGCAAATGTTCGCGCTTGGACCGAGGCGGCAGCGGCATGAAACTTTTCTAACAAATCCAACGGTGCCATGCCAGCACAACGGAGCGCCGGGCACCGCCCCGGCAAGTTGATGGTCATCTCACGTACGAGCCGAGACGGTGCTCGGCGCTCCAATCTTCATGCCTTCGCCACCAATTGCCGCAAGACAAAAGGCAAAATGCCGCCGTGCTGGTAGTAATCAATCTCGATGGGCGTATCAATCCGGCAACGTACCGGCACATTCTCCACCTTGCCGTCCTTGCGTGTGATGCGCAGCGTCAGGTCCTGTTGCGGCTTGAGGCCCGCGCCCAGGCCGACCACGTCGTAGGTCTCCGTGCCGTCCAGTTTCAGACTTTGACCATTCGTGCCCTCTTTGAATTGCAACGGCAGCACACCCATGCCAACCAGGTTGCTGCGGTGAATCCGTTCGAAACTCTGGGCGACGACCGCCTTTACGCCGAGCAAATTCGTGCCCTTCGCCGCCCAGTCGCGCGAACTGCCGGTGCCGTATTCCTGTCCGGCAATCACCACCAGCGGCGTGCCGCGTTTCTGGTATTCCATCGACGCGTCGTAAATGGACATTTTGTTTGGGAGGGACGGCGTGCCGCCGTCCCCAGATTTGGGACTGCAACATGCAGTCCCTCCCATCAACAGCGTATTCCCGCCCTCCTCGCCCGCGAGCATGAGGTTTTTGATGCGCACATTGGCGAACGTGCCACGCGTCATGATGCGGTCGTTGCCGCGACGCGAACCGTAGCTGTTGAAATCGGCCGGTGCGACGCCGCTTGCGATGAGAAATTTTCCGGCCGGTGACGTTTTCTTGATGGACCCGGCGGGCGAAATGTGATCGGTCGTCACGCTGTCGCCAAAAATCGCCAGCGCGCGCGCGCCCTTGATTTCATGGATTTCGCCCGGTTGCATTGAAAAGTTCTCGAAGAACGGCGGTTCCTGGATGTACGTGGACTTCCGGTCCCATTCGTACACGTTGCCCGTGGTGGACGGAATTTCGTTCCATTTCGGATTTTGCGCGGCGAAATCCTTGTACAACCTCCGGAAAACATCCGGCTGCAGCGCGGTCTGCATGAGATCGCGGATTTCGCGCAACGACGGCCAGAGGTCCTTCAACATGACCGGCCGTCCATCCTTGCCGGTGCCGAGCGGTTCCGTGTTCAGATTAATATCCACGCGGCCCGCCAGGGCAAAGGCAACCACGAGCGGCGGCGACATGAGAAAGTTCGCCTTGATGTTCTGGTGCACACGCGCCTCAAAATTGCGGTTGCCCGAAAGCACCGACGCCGCCACGAGGTTGTTTTTGACAATGGCATCCTCCACCGGCGCCGCGAGCGGGCCGGAATTGCCGATGCAGGTGGTGCAGCCATATCCGACGAGGTTGAAACCGAGCTGGTCGAGGTACGGCTGCAAGCCGGTCTTGTTCAAATAATCGCTCACGACGCGCGAGCCGGGGGCGAGCGAGGCCTTCACGACCGGATTCACCGTCAGGCCGCGTTCGACGGCCTTCTTCGCCAGCAACCCGGCGGCGAGCATCACGCTGGGATTGGAGGTATTGGTGCAGCTGGTGATGGCGGCAATCAGGACCGAGCCATGGCCGATGATGGATTTGCCGTGGCCATTGAGCGCGACTTCGGCCTTGGTGGTGGAAAATTCCTCCGGCTTCATGCCAAAGCCGCTTTCAGTGACCGGTTTGCTGAAGGTGCTGATAAAACTTTCCTTCAACTTCGGCAATTCAATCCGGTCCTGCGGCCGCTTCGGTCCGGCCACGCTCGGCGATACCGTGCCGAGATCCAGTTCCAATTCCTGCGAATAGGCAATGTCACCTTTCTTAGGAATGCCCCAGAGTCCCTGGGCCTGGTAATAATTTTTGTAGGCGCGGCAAAGCTCGTCGCTGCGGCCGGTCGCGCGCAGGTAGTTCAAACATTCCTCGTCGATCGGGAAGAAGCCCATCGTCGCGCCGTATTCGGGCGCCATGTTCGCAATCGTGGCGCGGTCCACCACCGGCAGGGCCGAAGCGCCCGGCCCGAAAAATTCCACAAATTTGCCGACCACCTTCGCCTTGCGCAGCATCTGCGTGACGGTCAGCGCCAGGTCCGTGGCGGTGACACCTTCGCGCAACGCGCCGGTCAGGTGCACCCCGACGACATCCGGGGTCAGGAAATAAACCGGCTGACCCAGCATGCCGGCCTCGGCTTCAATGCCGCCCACGCCCCAACCGACAATGCCGATGCCGTTGATCATCGTCGTGTGCGAATCCGTGCCGACGAGGGTGTCGGGATAATACAGTGGCTGCGACGCCCCCGTCGCAGGAGGTTTGGACGGCGACGAGGCGTCGCCGCCACTCAGCACGCCCTGGGCGAGGTATTCCAGATTGACCTGATGGACAATGCCGATGCCGGGCGGCACCACCTTGAAGGTCTCAAAAGCCTGCATGCCCCACTTCAAAAACTGATAGCGCTCGCGGTTGCGCTGGAATTCGATTTCCAGATTGCGCTGGAAGGCGTCCGCCGAGCCGTTCACGTCCACCTGCACCGAGTGATCCACCACCAGATCCACCGGCACCAGCGGTTCGATGATTTTGGGGTTCTTGCCCACGCGCGCGACGGCGGAGCGCATCGCCGCCAGATCCACCAGCAACGGTACGCCGGTGAAATCCTGCAACACAATCCGCGCGACGATGAACGGAATTTCCTCCGTGCGTTCGGCGTTCGGCTGCCAGTTGGCCAGCGCGCGGACGTTGTGTTCGGTCACCTTCTTGCCGTCGCAATTGCGCAGGACGGATTCGAGCACGAGCCGGATGGAGACCGGCAACCGGGAAACCGGGCCGACGCCGGCTTTTTCGAGCGCCGGCAATGAGTAAAATTTCCCCGGCTGACCGTTGCCGGGATCAAACGTTTGCAGCGCGCCGGACAAATGATTCGGTGTGTTCATTTAATTCCTTCAATTAACGGTAAAAATGAAGGCTGCGCGGGAGCGTGTCAAGCGAAGCGCGATCCAGGGGTCCCGGTTTTGGCAGGGCGCGTCACTCCGTGCGCGCCGTTCCCGTTTCGGCGGCAGGCAGAGGACTGCCCGCCCTACCTGGCTTATGAAATGTAAGTCTCACCTAATCCGAAGTGATCGAATTTCAGGATCGGAATCTATCCCCGCGCGGGTTCGGCGCCGTTTACCAGCGAGGTTTCCGGGTGCAGCAGGCCGGCAATCCGGCGCTCCAGACGCGCCAGATCGAGCGGTTTGGTGAAAAAATCCTCGGCGTGCATGGCCACACTGCGTTTGGTCACGTCGCCGGACAGCGCGCTCATGAAAATGATGGGGATTTTTTTCGTGGCCGGCTGGCGGCGCAGGATTTCGCAGACCGACAGGCCGTCCAGGTCCGGCAGGAGAATGTCGAGCAGGATGAGGTTCGGTTTGCACAGCCGCGCCTGGCTGAGCGCCTGCACGCCGTCGCTGGCCACGATGAATTCGCAGCCCAGGCCGGCGAGCCGAAATTGCACCAACTCGACAAAATCCTGCTCGTCGTCCACGATCAAAATGCGAGGCACCACGTTCTTAAATTAAGCCGGTTTCACGCCAGGCACAATGGCGGCCGGGTTAAGGCTGGGTCACGAAATGGAAACGAAATCCGGCCAAAAGGCTTGTCCGTCAAAGACTGTTTTGATAGCCCTGCTTGAAGATGCCAACCAAACAAGGCTCCATCCATCTGTTCCGGCTCTTCGGAATTGACGTGTATCTGCACTGGGCCTGGTTTTTCGCGGCCTGGTATTTCATCAACGGCGCAAGGGGCTACACTTCCTCGGTTTGGAGCGTGCTGGAATGTCTGGCGCTGTTTCTGATCGTGTTGATGCATGAATTCGGCCATCAACTGGCCTGTCGGCAGGTGGGCGGGCAAACCCACGATATCATCCTCTGGCCGCTCGGCGGCGTGGCTTACGTAACCCCGCCGCAACGTCCCGGCGCGCAACTCTGGAGCATCGCCGCCGGACCGCTCGTCAATGTGGCGCTGGTTCCCATCTTTTCCATCATCTGGTGGGTGGGCTACTCGGCCGATTGGATGGACAGCTTCCCGAATGTTTACGTATTCGTCATGACCCTTTGGTACATCAACACCGTTTTGCTCGTATTCAACATGCTGCCGATTTTTCCGCTCGATGGTGGACAAATATTACGTTCGCTGCTCTGGTTTGTTTTCGGCCGGGCGCGCAGCCTGATGATCTCAACGGTCCTCGGCTTTGTGAGTATTGCCGCTTTCATTCCGGTTCTCATCATGTCCAACCATGTGTGGTATTACCTCCTGGCCGGATTCGCCCTGATGAACTGCTGGAGCGGACTGATGCAGGCGCGGGCCCTGTTACGGGTGGCCAAACTGCCGCGACGCGAAGGTTTCGCCTGTCCCAATTGCAAAGCCGTGCCGCCGCAAGGCGCGTTGTGGGTGTGCGGCAAATGCCGGAAACCATTCGATACGTTTGCCACCCAGGGCGTCTGCCCCCATTGCGGCACTCAATACTCCGCCACGTCCTGTCCCGAATGCGGAACCATGCGGCCGTTCAGCGAGTGGATGACTACGTCTCCGCCGAAATTGTAGAAGATTTGAAAGATCGCCGTGCGGCGGCTCGAAATTTAGGGACGGCGGCACGCCGTCCCTCCCGAAAAACTACTTCAGCTTCGCCAGCGCGGCCTTGATGGCCTCAAAATTCGGCAAATCCTTCGGCGTCGGTGTCTGCTCGCTGTATTGCACGATGCCATTTTTATCAATCACGAACGCCGCCCGCGCCGCCGTGTCGCCCACACCGGCCAGCATCGGAAACACCGCGTTGTAGGCCTTGATGGTCGTTTTGTTCAGGTCACTCGCGAGCGTGATGCCGATTTTTTCCTGTTTCGCCCACGCCTCCTGCGCAAACGGGCTGTCCACGCTCACGCCGATGACGTCGGCGTTGAGACCGGCATAGGCACCCAGACCGGCGGTGAGGTCGCACATTTCCTTCGTGCAGACGCTGGTGAAGGCGAGCGGGAAAAAGAGCAGCACGGTGTTCTTCCTGCCGAGGTTGTCGCTAAGTTTCACGTCCACGAGACCGGACGCCTGTTTGGATTTCAAGGTGAAATCAGGGGCCTTGGTGCCAACTGAAATTGCCATAATCGTTTTTGGTTTTGAGTTTAACTTTCTCTTGTGGCGGAGAAGTCTGGGAATTTGCCGGGCGCATGTCAAACGGGGATTTTGCCAAAACGATCCGGGCCGCAGCCGCCAAGGAGGTGGGACAGTGGATGTCCGCTGAAGAAACGACCGCGCGCCCGGATCAAAACTGTTCGTCGTCCACGAAAATCCCGTCCGGCTGCACGCCGAAATGAAAACCGGTCTCGTCTTCAAAAGCGATGGGGATTCGCCGGTCGATGGCCAGGCGGAGGTTGCCGGCAACCTGACGCAACCAGCGGTTCGGCTCCTGGCCGGCAAATCCGCGGTCCAGCCGCGCCGTGCCCGCGGTAGAAAACCGGTTCGCATGATTCGACTGCCAGTCATCATGCACTGACATTCAACGAACCATAGGTTTTAAACCAACCGGCTTTTGGCAGGCAATAAACAATAATTGGCAAAAATGGACCGGTAAGCCACTGAAGATCAATGGGAGCCTGATCCTTATAAGGCCGCAAGCACTTCGGCCACGTGCTCGTCCGGCTTCACCTGGGGCCAGATTTTCTTGATGCGGCCATCCGGGCCAATGAGAAACGTCACGCGATGCGTGCCCAGATATTTCCGGCCCATGAAGGTTTTCTCGCCCCACACACCGTACGCGGTAACGATCCGCCTGTCCTCGTCCGCCAGCAGCGTGAACGGCAGCTTGAATTTCTCCACAAACTTGTCGTGCGACTTTACCGGATCGGTGCTGACGCCGAGCACGACGGCGCCGCGCTTTTTGAATTCGGCGAATTGGTCGCGGAACGCGCATGCCTCCTTGGTGCAGCCCGGCGTGTCGTCCTTCGGATAAAAATAGAGGATGACATTTCGGCCCTTGAAATCGGCGGGTGAAACCCGGCCGCCGCCGCTGGTCGCCGCCGAAAAGTCCGGTGCCACATCGCCTGCATTGAGCTTCAATTCCAGTTCCTTTGCCATAATTCGTCAGCCACAGATGGGCACAGATTTACACCGATGAAAGCCAAAAAGGACGCCGCGGGTTTTATTTGTATCGGTGGTTCAACCGGATGGCGTCGGCAAACTGGCCGGATGTGAACCGAGTTGCTTGACGCCGTCCCGGAAATAAAGCAGGCCGGAGATGCCGGTGAAGGCGGCCGCGCCAATGATCCAGGCCTTGAACCAGCGCGGGTTCAAATCGCGGTCCCATTCCAGCAGAATCCAGATCACGACAATCATCTGGAAGACGGTGGCGATTTTGCCGGCAATGCGCGGGCGCACGGCGACCTTGCCGACGATGAGCCGGACGACGGCGATGCCGGTGAGCAACAGCAAATCGCGCCCAATAATGGTACCGGTGAGCCAGAGCGGAATCTGTCCCAGGCGCGGCGTGTGATTGAAGCTCAGCAGCACCACGCCGGACACGAGCAGCATCTTGTCCGCGAGCGGATCGAGGATGGCGCCGAGTTCGCTGCGTTGGTTGTAACGGCGCGCAATGTAACCGTCCACGCCATCCAATATGGCCGTGATGGCGAACGCCAGCAGGGCCACCAACCGGTGAACCTCGTTGCCGGTCTCCACGTAATAAAGCGTTTCGACGACAAAAATCGGGATCAACAGGATGCGCAGGATCGTGATTTTGTTGGCGGTCGTCATGGATGAGTTGCTGCCGAATTCTTAACGCAAAGACACGAAGCCGCCAAGACGCAAAGCAAAGATTCATTTCCATCGAACGCATCCAGGCACACGCACCGCCCTCCCGCTTCGCGACCTCGCGGCTTTGTATTAAAACTAATTCTGCGCCGTATTTTATTTTGCGCCTTGCCAAACGCCCGATTTCTTAGCTCAATTTTGCCACATGAAAGGCAAAACAACCAACCAACCGCTGGTCGGCATCCTGATGGGCAGTGATTCCGACTGGCCGACCATGAAGGCCGCCGCCGATGTGCTGGACGAATTCGGCATCGCCAGCGAAGCGAAGGTCATCTCCGCCCATCGTACGCCCAAGGATTTGGAGCAATACGCCGGCGGCGCGGCCGGACGCGGCGTGCGCGTCATCATCGCCGGCGCGGGCGGCGCGGCGCATCTGCCGGGCGTGACGGCCGCGTTCACCACCCTGCCCGTCATTGGCGTGCCGATTGAGAGCAAATCGTTGAAGGGCCTCGACTCGCTGCTGTCCATCGTGCAGATGCCGCCGGGCGTGCCGGTGGCCACGGTCGGCATCGGCGCGGCGAAGAACGCCGGGCTGCTGGCGGTGCAAATCCTGGCCGTGGCCGACGGGCGGTTGCAAAAGGCGCTGGTGGATTTCAAGGAGAAGCTCGCCGAGGAATCGCGCGCCAAGAATAAAACGCTGGCCCGATAATTTTTCATGCAGAGTCTCATCGAAGGCGTCCACAAGTTCCGCCACGAGGAATTCGGCAATTATCGGAAGCTCTTCCGCAAACTGTCGCGCGAGGGCCAGAACCCGCACAGCTTGTTCATCACCTGCTCGGATTCGCGCGTGCTCGCTGAGCTCATCACCCAGAGCCAGCCGGGTGATTTGTTCGTGGTCAAAAATGTCGGCAACATCGTTCCCCCCGCCAACGTGCGCGGCGACACCAATTCCACCGCCGCGGCGATTGAATTCGCCGTGGAAAATTTGAAGGTGAACGACATCGTGATTTGCGGCCATTCGCAATGCGGCGCCATCGCCGCGCTGCTGGCCGATTCACCCGTCGGCGATGAGACGCCGCATCTGCGCGACTGGCTGAAGCTGGCGGCTCCCGTGCTCGACACGCTGAACAAAGATTACGCGCACCTGCGGGACCACGCCGCGCGCTGTTCGGCGGCGATGGAGGAAAATGTTCTGTTCGGCCTCGACAATCTGCGCAGCTATCCATGTGTGCAAAAGCGGCTGGCGCAGGGCACCCTGCGACTGCACGCGTGGTTCTTCGAGATCGCCAGGGCGGAATTGTTCGCTTACGACCCGGAAACGCGACAGTTTTCGCCGTTGGTGGAACAGAAACCTGACGATCACCCGCCGCGGCAGTAGGGGGTTGGAAATGCGCCGGCGGATGGCAACTGCCGGTTCGCGCGAATCCCGGCCAAAGACAAAGCTTCGCCTCCCGACCGGCCCGCGAATGATTTTAAAATCAACCAGCCTGCAATGAAAATGTCGTTGGGGCCGGCCCATTGACACCCGAACGGTCTTTTGCGCTGCCCCCCCCAATAGGCAATCACTTTTGCGGGCTTCTGGCATAAAGCCTGCTAATCGCGGGCTTCGAACCCACCGGCCATGATGGCCGGATAATAATAACACCCTTAACCTATGACCAAGTATTTTGTAAAACGCACGGGCAAACTATTGTTCCCGCATCTGCCGCGTGATCAACGTAACCGCCGGATGATTATCATCCTGGTGGTCGCAATGATCAGCCTGTCCAGTGCCGGGACATTGGCGGCCTGGATGGCAACGGCCGGCACCAGTGCCCACATTGGCCTGCTACCCAACTTGTCCCTCGAGCAGAAATAGCGGACCCGGCCGCGAAACGGTTTTGCCTTTCAACAAAAAGGCGGCTCGAAGCACACGTCCAGTCCTTTCCGCACGCGGCAAGGGCTGGACGCCTTGGCTTGGACAATCGCGCTTCCCTTTGCTAGCCTTCGCGCGATTTATGAGCCTGGAAAACAAAGCAACCGCCGCGCCCGCGCCCTCCGACTTCATCCGCGATATCGTCGCCGGACACGTCGCTGAAAAAAAATACCCGCAGATTCACACCCGTTTTCCACCGGAACCAAACGGCTATCTCCACATCGGCCACGCCAAAAGCATCTGCCTGAATTTTGGCATCGCGCGCGAGTTCGGCGGCATCTGCAATCTCCGCATGGACGACACCAACCCGACCAAGGAAGACGTTGAATACGTGGATTCCATCCAGGAGGACGTGAACTGGCTCATCGCCGGCTGGGCCGACCATTGTCTGGGCCTGAAGCCCAAGGGCAAGACACCGGACAGCATCACCAGCAATGGCAAACCGGATTTTTCCCTTCCCGCCATCGTTTCTCCCCAGACGCCCGACGCCAAATCCCAGATCCGCGAACCCTTTTACGCTTCGGATTATTTCGGACAAATCTACGAATACGCCGTCGCGCTGGTAAAAAAGGGAAAGGCCTACGTCTGCGACCTGACCCCGGAAGAAACCGACGAATACCGCCGCAACGCCAAGGAAAGCCCGTACCGCAACCGCAGCGTTGAGGAAAGCCTCGACCTGTTCACGCGCATGAAGGCCGGCGAATTCCCCGACGGCAAACGTTCGCTCCGCGCTAAGATTCAGGTGGACTCACCGAACGTCTGGATGCGTGATCCCCTGCTCTACCGCATCCGCCATGCCGAACATCATCATACTGGCGGCAAATGGTGCATCTATCCGATGTACGACTTCGCCCATTGCCTGAGCGATTACCTCGAAGGCATCACACACAGCATTTGCACGCTGGAATTCGAGGTGCACCGGCCGTTGTACGATTGGATTCTGGAAAGCCTCGACCTGCCGCGCCCGCTGCCGCACCAGTACGAATTCGCCCGGCTCAGCCTCGGCTACACCGTCATGAGCAAACGCAAGCTCATGCAGCTCGTGAACGAAAAGCTCGTGTCCGGCTGGGACGACCCGCGCATGCCCACGATTTCAGGCATCCGCCGGCGCGGGGTAACGCCCGAAGCTCTGCGCAACTTTGCCTACAACATCGGCATCACCAAATACAACGGCATCACTGACGTGGCCGTGCTCGAACACGCCATCCGTGAGGACTTGAACAAACGCGCCCTGCGCCGGCTCGCTGTGCTGCGCCCCATCAAGGTTGTCCTGACGAATTATCCCGAAGGCAAGACCGAGGAACTGGACGCCGTCAACAATCCCGAGGACGAAAGCGCGGGCAAACGGAAGATTCCCTTTGGCCGCGAGCTGTACATCGAGCAGGACGATTTCAAGGAAGTTGCCGTGCCGAAATTTTTCCGGCTCAAACCCGGCGGCGAAGTCCGGCTCAAATACGCGTACATCATCAAATGCGATGAAGTGGTGAAAGACGCGACCGGCGGGATTGTGGAGCTGCGCTGCACCGCCGATCTCGACAGCAAGACTGGCGGCCCGACAGCCAACCGCAAGGTCAAAGGCACGATTCATTGGGTGAGTGCCGCGCACGCAATTGACGCCGAAGTGCGCCTCTACGACCGGCTGTTCACCGAAGCCGAACCGGAAAAGGACGGCTCCGCCTCCGCCGAAAGCTCCGGCGCGACGAAGCGCGATTTCAAATCCGTGCTCAACCCGCACTCGCTGGAAGTGGTGACGGCAAAATGCGAACCGGGCCTGAAAGAGGCGAAGCCGGAGTTACGCTACCAGTTTGAGCGCCTCGCCTATTTTGCGTTGGACGAAGATTCCCATCTCCCATCTCCCAACTCCAATCTGCCAAAGCTGGTGTTCAACCGCACCATCACTCTCAGGGACACTTGGGCGAAGGAAGCGCAGAAGGGATAACATCAATGGCAATCGTTAACCCCTCCTTCAAAGAATTTAGCCTGACCCGTTGAGCGCGTGTGGAGACATTGGCTGGAATCCCAACGGGATTCCAGCTCTCAGCCCAGGATTGCGAGGAACGAGCTACCCTGGGTCATCGATTTCAAAATCGTTTTCAACCCCATCGGGTTGCATCGCAGTTATTTCACGGATCGACACAACCCCGTTGGAAATCTCTGCAAAAGGGGTAGTTTTTGGAAACCGGTGGTGACGGCGACCGGAAGCGAAGTTGAAAAGGGATTGGTTGGCATCAAGTTCATCGGTTTTTTCATTTTTCATTCGTTCCTTCAGCC
>Ga0302320_10025867_pt1 | contig 11390 bp, 12 predicted proteins | sample Bog_T0_3_FD_202130 | JGI IMG/M metagenome (GOLD analysis project Ga0302320, IMG submission 202130) | Peat permafrost microbial communities from Stordalen Mire near Abisko, Sweden - Bog_T0_3 | ecosystem: Environmental > Terrestrial > Soil > Wetlands > Peat | place: Sweden: Abisko, Stordalen Mire... | reverse complement strand
ATAAAAACACTTTTATTTTCCATAATAAATAGTATTTTAGCAGTTTAATAAATTTTTTATTCTTTAATTTCTGTTTTTTGGAAAGGTATATGAATAACTTTTTTGTTTTCAGCAGCACCAGATTTTTTAAAATACTTTTTAAAAAAATTTAAAAGTCAACATTAATTTAAGCCGTTCCCTATTTTTTTAAGCCACATAAGAATACCAGTTCAGCTCAGAACCTCTTTCAATATAATCTTTATTGATCAGATTTTCAATGCAACTCTTAATAAGCACCATTCCCGGACTGAAATGTTGATTTTCGCACAATTTCATCGTTTCATCCACCAATTCTCCATGTTCTATCTTCTTCCTAGCCTTCATGATTCTAATAATCGAAGCCTCAATCACGAATTTCCTCTCTATGTACAAGTTTTCATTTGCGGCATCTTCTTGTTTTTCTAAAACATCACTGTTGATTTTTTTAGCAGTGATCTTATTTTTATAATTTTTATGAGTGAAGTCAGTATTTATTCTGAAAACATCTCGATCCCCAATCAATTCTTGTTCTCCTGTTTTGAGGACTAATTTGAAATCAATCAATGATTTCAAATTGGTTTTAATTTCAGCCACATTGTTGATTTTTGTGAAATTCTTAATTTCCTCAAAGGAATATTGCCCCTTTTTATTAAAAAGCATCAAAATGCACATAGTATATGTATTTACAATAAACTCTTTCTTCCTTTCTTTAAAATGTCCTTTAATTCCAATACTTCCATATTTCGGAAGCCAGCCTATGATCCTTCCGCTGTTCTTTTTCAAATAGAAGGATTCATAAATTTTCTGCAATTTCAATAATTCATCTGGATATTGGCAAACTTCAAAATCATCTTCTTTAAAAGGCCATTTTCCCTTTGTCACCATATGGACCTCGATATCAATATCTCCTAATTTGTCTTTATTTTTTTCTTTAAAGTCTTGCATCAATTGATTAGAAACTGTGATATCATTAAACATGGCTGTGATTTTGCTGGTGTAGAAATTGCCGCATTCTGTCTTGAATTTCAATATTAATGTGTTTTCGATTTCCCAATTTAAAGATCCTGAATCGATCAGTCTTTTCATTAATAATTGCTTGTAATGAATTTGGAACACGTCTTTATTAGTCAAGAGCTTGAATATATCGAAGATATCTAATAAATCTGCATCTATTTCGGGATCTTTCTTATTCTTGCAGCCGGAAGAAAAATAATGGTCAATATAATGATTCAAGGCTACTGTTATTAGATTGTTTTGGTTTTGATTGAAACAGACCACGAAGGCATCTTTAACGCATTTGAACATTGATTTGTCAAGGCATTTTTCAGAATCTTGTTTGATTGTAAAAGACTTCTCTTGAATTAAAAGCATTTTCTTTCGGAATCGTATCATGCCCTCCACCAAGAAAAGATGAGCTGTTGGCATTTGTTTTTCTTTTTCTTTTAAAAGCTTATGTTCTTCAGCTTTATTCTTGAAATAATTCAAAATATAATCATTGACACTTTTCTTCAAAAGATCAAAGGAACCTGGGTTATGGCTAAAGAGGAAATACAGCACTCTCAAATCTTCAAATTTATCATAATTTAGAAGAAAATTTAGACCTGAGGACTCCATCTCCAAAAGTGTTTTCGCATAACTCTCGATATAAGTTGAAAAAAAAACGGTCATCAAAGCTTTACCAGAATCTCTATCAAGATAAACCTCCAATCTATCCTTTTCTTCTTTATATCTCTTAAAGCAAACCGAGAGGTATTCAGAGCAAGTGCTTGAACATATGATTTGTTGTGCCTCTTGCTTGTAAAAATTGCTGGTTTCAATGAGAAATGGGGTCTCAAACAAAGTTCGATAAATATCCTTTGAATAAATTTCTATTTCGGGGCCACCGGCGGTAATTTTTAGACCTCCTGCTTTTTTATTCGTCACAGCATAAGTCAGTCCTAATTCTATGAGCATGGATGTGAAATTTTTTATCGAAAGCCTATCAATTTTTTTGCCTTCTCGCTCGTTTTTGATCTGAAGGAGAATCTCTGCTATGATTTTCTTATATAAAGGCCCCTCTGAATCGAAAATGATCCTTTTGAAGATTTGGTAGCCTTTGATTATGATTGGCATGAGTTTTTTGTTAGGAATATAATTCTTTTCTAAATATAGAAAAATATCACGGATTGCCTTGATCATGAATTTGGCGTCTTGCCAGATTAATGCGAAGGATTGAAGTAGATTTGCATCGTTCATTGCTGAATTTATTCGGTCGTAAACTTTACGAATATTCAATTCGAGACTTAATTCAAGGTTAGTGTAGGCGAATTCACCATATTTGTTCAACACCAAATAATAGACGTTACGGTAAAGCTCTTCATAACTCAGCTTAGAAGATTGTTTCTCATAGATTTTGTCAATGGCTTTGCTGAGAAGAGACCAGGATTCGTTGGCTTTTTGGGGGGTAAAGTCAGCTTGATTCATATGGAGATCAATTAAATATTTTCTGATAGGTGATAAAAAAAAAAATATTTTTGAATGAAAATGTTTTTTAAATGTGAAATTTGTTATTTATTTTAATTAAAGAGATCAAAAACCAAAAGTATTTGGATTCGGTGAAAAGATGGGGAATTCAAGTAAAATGAAACTCAACGAATTTTGTTCTTAAAGATAAGGATTTAAGTGAAAGTCATAATGAAAAATACATCCGATATGGTTGTTGCTTTGAGGGGAAGGAAGAAATTTGTGACTGCCAAGGTTTTTTTTTATATGATTTAGATATTTATATAATTTGGAGAAAGCAAGCACACACAAATAAAATTGTGATGTTGTACTTTTACTCAACAGTTGCAGTTTTCGTTATGGTAATTAATTAATAGTTTTGCAATGAAATATCATGATTAAATATAGAATTACTTTATTTATCAAGAAGAGAATCTGATATATAAAAATTATTCGAAATATAGAGAAGAAATCGAAAGAAATAGATTGGTGATCGGACTTCCAGAATAGAACTTTTTGAGAGATTTTAATTAATAAAAATAAAGAAAATCTATTTAATTTTTCAAAATATAATGTTTTTTTTTGAAAAACTTTAAAATACTAAAAATAATTTTATATTTTTTTCTAATAAAAAATTTATATTAAAATTGTTAAAAAGTTTTGGGGAATTTTTTTTTTTCAAAAAGACCATCATTATAAAATCATGTTTCTTTAAAATTAGTTAAATATTTATTTTTCTTTGAAAACTGGTAATTTATTTGAAAAAATTGGCTTTTTAGTATAAATTCTGTTCATTTCCATTATTTTCTCTTTTAGTCCAATTTTTTTTCTATTACCATCTATTTCCCCCTCCTCATCCATATTCTTTTCGAGAAATCCTTTTGAAATGTTTGTGTTAGAGAATGATGAAGAGTAATAAGGATGGGATGTCAAACTCTTATAATGTAATTGATTATTATTGTTATTATTGGTTCTTCTCAACCCAGCCTGAATTTGGAGATTTTTGCCAGGTTCGTTATTAATGTCTTTAGGTTTTGCAATCAAGGCTTTCTTTATCAAAAACAAAGGAATTGTTTTTTCAGTGTTTGATTGGGAAGCACCTTTAATTAAATTTAGTTTTTTATGAAACTTTTCGTCTTTTTGGCTTTTCATTTGTAAATTTGCTATATTATCATTTTCATCTTCAAATTGAAATTCGAACACATTCTCATCAAATTTTCCATTTAAAAGTTTTAATTTCTCCTCTTTTGAAGATTTCTGTTTCTCTAAATTCAAAGAATCCTTCAACGAACTGCCTGCTGATGAGTAATTGGGATCGTAAATATTGAATTCAGCAGTCTCGAAACTTAATTCTTCAAGATGTTTCTCGAGGTCTTTAAGGAAACTACCACTATTATTATTCATTCTCTCATCCGTAAGCTTAATTCTTGTTTTTTGCACATATCCCAAAGGGTTTTCATTGTTGGTATCACAATTAATGTTAATTTCGTTATTAATTCCGAAAATTTCATTGTCATTGTAGTTTTCTTTGTTATTTTCAGAATTGTTTGAGTCTAGAAAAAAATCATGTTTTGATGATTTTTCAGATTTTAAAGGGATTTCGGAAGAATTTTCAGGGTTTATCTTAACATTTTTCGCTTTAAACATTGATCTTATAGGCTTTAATTCATAAAATTGAATAAGAATAGGTTGAAATTTCACGGGATTAGAAAGCAAATCCTCATAAAATTTAGAGTTGAGGGGGTAGAAAGATTTGAAAAAAGTTTGAGGCTCATCATAAATTTGATAATCTTTAAACAAGATCACATGGGGCAGTTTTATATTGTTGATCATTTCATTAATAGGTTTAGCGAGGTAAAAATTAAAAGCAAAGAAATATTTCTTCCTAAGCAAATCGTTTATAATATCAGCATGCTTGGAGTTAATATCGCAGAAATCGCATTTTTTTCCAGATTTTTTCTTTTCAATCATTTTGCCAAAACAAAAATTAATAATTTAAAAAAAGGTTCAAATTATAGAGAAAATGTTCTTGAACAGGGTTTTTTCTGCCAAGCATTCCAAATTCCTGTCATTTAAAATAAGGAAGCTGTACTCCATCGAAACAATAGGTCAAGGTTTTTCCAAGCGATATTATCTGTTAAACGACAAAAAGCAGAGAATTTCTTTTTGGAATGATATAGAATATAATCCAGATCATCAAAAAAACCTGTCTGATTTGTTCCAATGTGTTATAGAAATTCCCTTTGATAATATCGCCAAAATGGAGCTTTGCAAAACGGAGGATCATCATCCACTCTGGCAAGATGTTCGAAAGAGCAAATTAACCGCTGGCGAAAAGGAATTGAGATATTATCCTTTATTTCCATTGTTTAATTATGGATATTTCCCACAGACATGGGAAAATTCGTTGTCAAAAGATCCCAGAACACAACTATATGTAAAAATTCATTTTTAAGTTCTATATATTTATAACAGGGAGATGATGATCCGTTGGATATAGTCGAATTATGTGATGTTCCTTTAAAAATAGGAGATATTGTGAAAATAAAAGTGTTGGGATCATTTGGCTTAATAGACCAAGGAGAAATTGATTGGAAGGTGCTTGGATTAGTTGAAGAAGAGGCAAAAAGATTCAATGTAAACAATAACAAGAGAAAATTTATAAAATAGTTTAAAACAAGATTAGTACTTTGGAAGATTTTGAGAAACATAAACCTGGTAGAATAGAAGGAATCAAAGATTGGTTTATCACCTACAAGACCTATGATGGAAAACCGAAGAATAGCATATTTGACAAAGGGAGATTGTTTGGGAAAGAGGAAACTTTGCACATAATTCAAAATGCTCATAAAGAATGGAGAAATTTGAATTCCAAAAGCAACGAAGATTTAGCGAAGTTTCAAGACAAAAGAAAAAAATTCAAACTAGCTTAACAAACTTAAAAAAATACTAAAGATTGATTTAAAAAGAAAATCGAATAGAGTTAATATAAATTTTTTGATTTTGGAATAAAAAGTTCGAAATTTTAAATAAAAATAATATTTTTTCAAAAAATGAAAAAAAATGCAAATATCTTTTTTGAAAAGGAAGAGAAAAAGTATCAAACCAAAGAAAAAAAAGAAAAATTCAAAACACTCACTTCACAAATTGACGTTTCCGAGGATCATCAAGACCACCTCAAATATTTTGGCTTTCAGTCAGAATCTCTCGATAAAGTTTGATGATTATTAATACTTTCTTATATAGAAAGAGACTTTATCTCCTTACCAAATTAGAAAAATCAAATTTTAGTCTCTTAATTTCAACAAAGGAGTAAAGAAAGTTGAACATACCATCATTAATTTAATTTTAAAGGTTATTGGGAGAAAGCTATTATTTTATGCCTCAGATTTTAACCAAATTAGACACAGAATCGATTAAAAGGAATTCCAAAAAAAGAATTATCAGATCCTATAACTTTAAAATTGCCCCCAATAATATGGCTCATCCAAATGATATTTTAAGAAAGTTTATTAATTCCGTATTTTTGAGGGATTTCGAGAAACCCGAAAGCCAACAAGTGCGTTGCAGCAAAAAAGAAAACTCATTCGTATTTATTAATCATTCTTACGATTCAGCTTTCCAGAAGTTTGCACACTTAAAATAACCTTTATTTCTATAAATTTAACTATTTAGACAATTCTCCAACGGGTTTTTTCTTGATCAATACATTAGTAATTTTGGCGCAGTAAAATCATAAAAAGAGAAAAATACTTATTAAAATAGTTTTAGATAGGAGATCACGTTGGCTTGAAGCTTGAATTTATCAAATTTTATTTATTGGGGCAAGTTCATTATTGTTCGAATTAAATTATTATTATAAACTTAAGTTGGGATATGTTGAAATTAAATCATATGGTTTGGTTTAAAAATTTGATGAGCCAGTTAAATTATGATTTGCTCAGATCATTGGAGTTTGGTTTTGAAGTGTAAAATTAAATAATTGAAACTTTTCCAAAATAATTCATTTTGTTAAGCAAAGTCGCAAATCTGGATTTAATCCAGGACATCATGAAGATTGTATCAGTTGGCTTGTCAAATTTTGAAAATGATAAACTTGAAACATTTTCATTTTTTATCAACTCATCGTTTTTTTATTCTAAGCCAATAAAAATTTATTTAAAATTCAATAGATGTGCCACTTTGGTTGACATTGAGATTGAAAAAATCTTATCCAAAGCAAAAGTTTTGAAAAACTTGAATTTGCTTTTTAGAGAAGTGCATAATGATTCGCAAATTTATATCAATAACAAAATTTTACGTCCTTTAAAGGAAAAAATGCCTTCATTAAAAAAATTCTCTTTGGGATTGGTTAATACATCGTATTTCGTTTTTCATGAAAAACCCAAGTTTATTAAAATTATAAATAAGAATTGCAAGTGATTGTTTAGAAGATGGAAAAATTAAAAGGTTGATAAATGCTATGAATCAAAAATTACCATGCACGCTTAAATCTTTCTCTTTCCTCTTATCCACGTTTATTATATTTGTTTTTTTAAATAATCAAAGGGGAAAATTTTGTAGAGATGGAATAATTATAGAAAAAACAATTGAAAAAATTCTAATATTGTCAGAAACCCAAAAAAATTGCGATTTATTCCTATCCTTTAGAGCAAATAAAATAAATCCAAAAAGCTATGAATATTACAGAAAGATTTCACAAAAATTGCGTCGTTTAAAAGTCCAAATTACTGATTTTGCAGACATTCTTACCCTAAATCTTTGAATTTAACAAAAAATTTAATTTATTAATCATCATTGAATCAGAACAACTAATTTTTAAAATTTTTATATCTCCTTAAACTTGAACAAATTGATGTCCACACTTATTCCATTCAGCTATTTTACATATATAACAAAACTGGTGAGCACACTTTTTGCATGTGATATGATTGCATCCTGCTGTCTTCTCCACCCAAACATTGCATTTTGGACAATTCGCCAACTTTTCTCTTGCCACTAGTAAATTGAATTGTTCATCAGCCTTATCATTCATTTCCTTCCATTCATTGAATTTCTTCATTGCTTCCTCTCTTTTCTTCTCTTCTTCAATTTTTTGAATTTCGGCTAATCTCCTTTCTTCTTCTTGTCTTCTTAATTCAGCTAAATATGCTTGATATTGTTGGCACGTTTGTCCCCTGTGAGCTTTTTTACATCCTTTTAAACAGAAATCTAATTTGCATAACTCACAAACGTGAAATTCAATGACATGGTTCTGCTCCAATACAAAAAAATTCGAACAATCACCGTTGGGACATCTTAGAGCAATTTCGTTCTGGCTAATTATTTTCGATTGGTTATGTTGTAAATTGAAATTCTCATATTTTTCAAATTTTTCTTCAGGCAGAATATATTTCAAATTATAGTAGGTCATCGGCCTTTTGCAATCCTTCTTCGGGCAAATTAAATCACTTTCTGTAACTTTATTCTGATCTATTTGTGAGATGGCAAAACCCCCCAAACATTCTTTGCAATATTTGTGTTCGCATTCGAGAATCACAAAATCATCTTCAACCACTTTGGTTTCTTCACAAATTTCACAAAATGCAGTTTTCTTCCTAGCAGCCTCTTTTCTAGCCGCTCTGTCTTGTCGATCGAGTTCCTCGATGAATTTCAAACTCTGATCTTCTTCTTGAATTTGTTTAAACTCTTTATCATTGAAACATTGTCGCACAATTTCGTATGGAAAGGTTTTTTTACAACTCAAACAAATAACATTTTTCTCCAATTCTTCTTTGTCAAGTCCTCTTGAAGACTTATGAGCTTTTTCTTTGAGACATTTCATATGATATAATTGTTGGCAAGGACAAATCTTCAAAATATTTTCATTAGTCTCTCCAGGAATGATTTTATCACAGAATTTACAAGTGAATTTGTTTTTAATTTCAAGCAACTCATCTTGACTAAAGCAAGACTGAATTCCGTCAAAGGGAATAAGTTTCGCGCAAATTGGACATGTGATCTTTATATTATTTTGATTGAGGTCAGGAGACATAAGTAAAGCTGTTCCTTTGATGCAGGTTTTGTGGGAATATTCAAAACAATTGCAAGGTAACTTGAAGCAATTATTTTCGAGATCTGTTTTTTGGCAAAACATGCATTTTTTTTCTAATTTGCCAATGATTTTTATTTCTGTGATCACCTTGTTTTTAGTTAAAAGGGTCAATGCTTTTCTTAACTGCCTCTCACTTTCCGAAAGCCCATGGAGATCTGGCGTGTTAATGAATGTATAAACGAAGTTAATGGCATCATCAATATTTTTCTTCGTGGTTTTTATCATAATCCTAAATTTATTTGTATAGAAATTTTTAAAATTCCAAATTTTTATTATTAATTAATTGTGTCCAAATTTAATTGGAACTAATAGACAAATTAATAAGGAAATTATCGTAAAGCCCATGAAAATATAGAACTCATTATCATATCCAATTAAAGGCCTTAATGCAAGATTCACTCCATATTGTGTAAGATTCGTTGCGCAGCAAACTAACATTAAAATACTATAAATTTTGGAACCCACATTTTGTCCAAAAACCTTCAAACACAAAGGAGGAAATAATACGAAATGTCCACCTTCACATAACAGAGCACCACAAACCCAAATTAAATAAAGAACACCATAATCTGAAATAAATCTTAATGTTGCAATTTCCATAATTTGTATAATCAAAAGTATAACATAGGTCTTTTTAAACTCTAATTTATCTGAAAGAAACCCCCAAACCAATCTTCCTCCTCCATTGCAAACTGAGCTAAGACTTCCTATTAATGTGAGGAAACTATCACTGGAGATTTTGGTTATTCCATAGTTTTTGAAGTTGGAAACCATGAAACACCCGTTAGCCATTGAAAAATATATCATAATCATTAGAAAATAAGTGGAACGACAATGAAAAGCATCCATTAAAGAATAACATCTCCTTTCATCATTGGTGTCTAGTGAAGATTCAGACCATTCTTTGTTCTTTTTTTCCAATTTTTTTTTTTCATCCATTGACTCCGTCAATGAAGAAACCACTTTTATTGGAACCACTTGATAGCCATCAGAATCAATGTAACTAGTGTGATTAAGAGTTTCGTTTTGAGAAAGTTCGCCTTTTTCGACATTTTTTTTCTTTTCACAAATGTTTTCGTTTTCTTTTGAAGGATCCTTTTGAGGGAAGATATCAATGTTTAATAGTGGTTTTGTATTCAAAATGGAACCTTCTTCTATAATAAGTACATCTTCTTTATTTTTGTTTTCCTCAGGCTCTTCTAATGGCTCTTTAAATTCAAATTGAAGGAGATTTCCAATAAACATCAATCCTGCAAAAAAATAGGACAAAGATCGCATAGCAGAAGGCAACCTTTCAGCTATTTCATCAGGAAATGTATATTCCTTGTTTATGGGGTCTTGGATCGCATCAATATTGTATGGATTAATTAATACCAATAAAATGTAATTTGCAATAAGTGGAGAAATCCCATAGAAACCAACCACCAGACCTCCAATCACTCCTCTTTTGCTTGGATAATATTTATATGTATTGTAAAGGAGAGTTAAATATAGAAAGCCAGAACCACCACAAAATCCTATGCCAAAGCAAAAGAAAAATGACCAAAATGAAGGGCAAAATGATGATCCAAAGAGAAAACCAAACAAAAGTAGAGTTGTCCCAATAAGAAATGCACGGAAACCAATTAATTTAACTATGGGAAAACTCAAAAAAACACAAACATTGGAAAACAGAGCTGAAATGGGAAAAACTATTGAACCTTTGTCTGAACTAACGTTTTTGTAATAGGAAGAAACATAAATGCTGATGTTTCCCCATATGTATATTGAACCAAGCACTAAAAAAAAGAAGCAGGTGCTAATAAGAGATAAGATTCCTTTTTGCTTTTGCGAAATCTTAAAGGACATTTTTTTGAGTTCTTTATCTTAGAGTTTTAATTAGTCGCGGAAACCTTATTTTTATACACGATAAAATATTAAAATTTTTATTTCTTTTTCAAAAATTGAGAATATAACAATTTGTTTTGTGTTATTAGAAGTTTTTTTAACACATTGTGATTTATTAATTTTTTTCTTTAAAATTTTTATTTTTTTTATAGCCGCTTAACATCAAATTATTTTATTTTTAATAAGTATTATAATGGAACAGTCTGAAATCTTGCTGAAAATCATCGTTGAAGGCGTAAGATCCAGTGGAAAAACAAGTCTTATGACGAGATATATTGAGGAAGCCTTTCGCGATACTCCAATAATGACCATCATTGGCCCAGATTTTAGAATCAAGAAAATTATGGTAAACAAAATGTTATACAAATTACAAATTTGGGAGAAGCCAGCGGAATTAGGGGTTTTTAGAACCCAATTGAATAATCGAAACTTTTATCGAGCAGCATCAGGGGTTATTTGCGTTTTCGATTGTATGAATCACACATTAGAAAATCTTGAAAATTCAATCATCGAAATGAGAAAATATCTGCCGAATGAAGGATTTGGAGTGCCTATTGTTGTCGCCTATTCCAAAATAGATTTAATAAATGACTTGAATCCCCCTGATAGATTAATAAGTTTGGCAAAAGAACAAAACCTCATAATTGTTTGTTGCAGTTCAAAAACAGGCGTTGGAGTGGATCAAGTTTTTACAAGCGTCTTAACAGAAATGAACTCGATGGAAGATTATTGGAAGAAAAAAGAAGAAAACGAACTTATTGACATTATAAAACTGAAAAATGCTGAAAAAATAAATTATTCCTGTTTTTAAAGGACTCACTTTTTGTATTTTCTCAATATCAAAGTATATTCTTTTGTTTTCATTGAATTAATAATCTTTTTTCTTTTTACAAAATATATAGCAAATTTT
>Ga0302320_10025865_pt1 | contig 11390 bp, 10 predicted proteins | sample Bog_T0_3_FD_202130 | JGI IMG/M metagenome (GOLD analysis project Ga0302320, IMG submission 202130) | Peat permafrost microbial communities from Stordalen Mire near Abisko, Sweden - Bog_T0_3 | ecosystem: Environmental > Terrestrial > Soil > Wetlands > Peat | place: Sweden: Abisko, Stordalen Mire... | reverse complement strand
GGAAGCATCTGGCGGTTTCCGTATCTTGCGGGCACCTTGGGCGGCGGGACTTTCATCGTCGTCTTCGTTCTGGCATGCGTGTTCATCGCGACTCCACTGCTGACCGCCGAGTTCATGATCGGGCGTCACGCCCGCCTGCCGCCAACACTCTCACCGGGGGTGCTCGCCGCCAGCGTCGGTGCGTCGCGGCGATGGAACGCGATCGGCACGATGGGCACACTGGCTGTGTTCCTGATCGGCTCCTATTACACGCTGATCGCCGGTTGGGTCGTCGCGTACGCAGTGAAGTGCATACGCGGAGACCTGGTCGGACTGGCGCGACCGGCGGTTCAAGCGGAGTGGCGTGCATTCCTTTCCAATCCGTGGCAATTGATGGGCTGGCAACTGTTATTTCTTGTGTCGGTCGCGTTCATCTCGGGCCGAGGAGTCGGTCGCGGCATCGAGGTCGCGAGCCGAATCCGAGCGCCGGCGCTCTTGGTTCTTTTGCTGCTGTTGGACGGATACGCCGTGTACACCGGTGACGTGGCGGCGACGATGCATTTTGCGTTCGCGCCGCACTGGGAAGCTCTGTCCGCCGGCGTTGTGTTGGCGGCGATCGGCCAGGCGTTTTTCGCCACGGGTGTTGGGTGCGCCATGATGCTCTCCTACGGATCGTACATGTCACATGAAGCCTCGCTGGTGCGCCCGGCGCTCGCGATTTCTAGCTCCATTCTACTAGCGTCGCTGCTCGCGACGCTTCTAGTGTTTCCGCTCGTTTTTCGCTACCACATGGATCCGGCGGGCGGACCTGCACTCGTATTCGACGTGCTGCCGACGATGTTCGCCGTCATGCCGGCCGGCCGACTGATGGGTACGATGTTCTTCGTGCTGCTGATCTTTGCGGCACTGACGCCGATGCTGGCCTGCTTCGAACCCCTCGTCGGGTGGCTCGGCGCGCGGGGTTGGTCGCGTCCCAAGGCGGCGGCAGCATCGGCCGTTGCGGTGTGGGCGGCCGGCTTGGGTTCCCTTCTGTCATTCAACGTTCTCGCCAACTGGCACCCACTCGAAGCGGTGCCTCTGTTTGCCGGTAAGACCCTGTTCGAAGTGATCGACTTCGTGGCCGGCAACTTACTTGCGCCGGTAGGGGCTCTGTTGACATGCCTGCTCACAGGCTGGCGGCTTGATCGTGCGACATTCCAGTCGGAGCTCCGTGGCACAGAGCCGCTCGTGCAGCAAACTTGTCGCGTGCTGTTGCGGTATGTTGCGCCCCTGGCGATTGGCGCGGTATTGCTGCTTGCCTTTCTGCCTGGACGGGCTTGAGCGCACCCAGCCAACCTCCAACTCGCGCCTACCAAGGCTCAATGGGCATCGTTAACCCGAACCTGTCGGATGCGTGCGACCGCTTTCTGGACGCCCCTCCCGACTTGGCGGCCGTTTCGCCAAGCACCGTCGCGCAGTTCGCGAGCCCCTACACGAATATTGGCACGGCTGGCGACCTGTCGCGCTGGCGCGGAGGCCGGCAGAGCGTTTGCCCGCTAACTGTCGGACTCTGCCCCGGATACAACGCCTTTGCAACGGCGCGACTTCGTGCGCTTGCCGCGTACGTTGGCGCGCCGGTGCAGCCGGACCCTCAATGTAAAAGCAACGTGCAGATAATTTTCATGAACAATCCCCAGGACGGAATGAGCGACGGCATAGTCTTTAATGCCGACGTGGCGCTGGTGAGGCTCGACGCCCTGCTTGTCTGGCCGCAGATAACCCAGAATTACGTCCACCATGACACTACTGGTACGCGCTTGGCCGGCGGAAGCGGGAGTGGGATCGGCATGGCCATACTTATCGTCGATATATCGAATGTCACCGGCCACACCATCGGACCGATCGCTGACTATTTGGCGATGTTGACCTTGTCCGTGGCGCAATCGCCGGACCACTCGCTCTCGAGAGACGCCATTCAGGCGCAATATGATGCGCCAGTTCAATCGTCGTTAGAAACTTCGGACTTCTTGATATCCCTGCCTGGATATCCGAACAGGATAACTACCCTCCTAACGCCGTAAGGAAGGCCAGTGGCTCTGCCACCTGGCCTTCTCCTTATCCCGCCCTCACGGATTAGACAGCGTCTGCGGCGTACCCGCCGGCGTTGCCGACCCGGCGCCCACCAGCTCCTTCACAATCGGCGTCCCTATACCGGTGGACGCATTGTAGGTCGGGCTGATGTTGGACTGAATAAGTCCATTGAACCCAGGGATTTCGGTATGCAGGTATGTCGCAGGCTTCCCTTCCTTCGCCTGCTTGGCGGCGATCCCATACAAGTATCCGTTCACGTTGCCCATTCGCCCATTCTGCTCGATCAGCAGTGCCAGGGCGCTAGCAAATTCGGGTGACGACAGGCTGGTGCCTATGTATCCATAGAACCCGCCGCCGTTTCCAACGGCGATCGCGAAAATCCCGTAGCTTCGGTCCGTATTGCCGTTGCCATCTTTCGGATTGTCGTTGCCATCGCAAAAGCCGGTCTTGTTGTTGAGCACGGAAATGCCGCCCGGGCAGCCGCCGACCTGCATCCCGATATCCGGCACTGCCCGCCCTGTGTATCCCGTGGCTACCAGTGACTGATAGGCGGGCGCCGGCCACATTGAGCTTACGCCGCTACCCGCACCCCACACTCCACCGGACACATTGGCGCCGAGACCATAGGGATCGTACGGTATCTCGGGATCCGACCACGCATTCTCCGTCGCATATAGCGAATTGAGCGACCCCGGTTCGTACACCGTCACCAGGTTAGTACCACCCACCGCCGTCACATTCGGGTCCGAGGCCGGGATTTCCACCCCTGCTGTGAACTTCCCTGGATCACCGCTCAAATAATCCACCGTGGTACATCCCTTGCCGGCACTGTCTCCGGAACTGGCGAGGAACGTGATGCCTTGCGCGTTGCCCTGCATGAACAACTCGTCCATTGTCCGCAAAATGCCGCGCATATCCACGCCGTTATTGTATTTCGGGAAGTAAAAAAGCTCGCACCCGCCGAACGACGCACTCAGCGCATCCACCTCATTCGACTCGATCGCGTCCACATAACCGGCAAAAATGCTGCCGTCCGAAAGATCCGGTATGTCGTACAGGATGACATGGGCGCCCGGCGCGCCAGTGATCTCCGACTGCGTATCGATCGAGACCTCGGCAAATGCCCCACCGTACAGGCCACCGCCTCCATTGATCGGAATGTCCTTATACAGGGCCGGATCCGGCTTACCGGTGATCTTCGACCAATTCTCGTTATCGAACACCGCCGCGACATCGCTCGGCAGATAGTCGCTCGACATCAGCACGCCGATCGTGGCACCGGTGCCGTCCAGCCGCTGCATATGACCCTTGACCTTCACCATGGTTTCATACGACGGATATTCATATGCCTGCTTGAGGTCATCGAACCAATAGCCGCCATCTTGACTGTAACGGTTAAGAGTGCCGCCGTCCTGTTTCGGCGTTACCTGTCGCGACATCACACGGGCTTCGTTTTGCCCAAAACTCATCACCGTGGCGCCGGCCGCCTTCAACTCGGGCGGTAAACTCAGCGCGCTGTCTGATACGACGCGGGTGCCCTGCGCATTGGTATCCGTGTGCGCCAGTAGCAGATGCGTGCCGAGCGCGCTTTCCACCAGCGCCTCCGGCCCGCTTACATGCAAGCTGCGAGTATGGGATTGCACCGAAAACCCGCGAGCGCTTAGGGCGGCTACCACCTGGTCCACCGTCTCAGTATCGGGCCCGAAACGCACCCCGAACTGACTCGGCGTCAGCCAATGGTGGTATTGCGGATTGGCCGGATCGTGCAGGGCCGCCAGAAGTTCTTGAAGCTGGTCCACATTGCGCAGTGGCAGCGCCACTTCGAAGCTCATCTGGCTTGCCGCATCCGGCTTGCCGACGATCGTCGGCCCAGGTGCCGCCGCCATGGCGGGACTCGCCAGCGTCAGTACTGCGCCGATCAGCGTGAATTGTCTTGCGAAGGCGTTCTTATTCATTGTTCGTATTCCCCGTGATTTAACATAATCAGGCAGGCATCTGTCGGCTTGCGGCACCCTCAGACCGCTGCTCACGTTGAAATTCTTTGACTCCGAAACTACGCTCGTTCATGCGTGGATGTCAACGCGCGGGCGCCTGGCGAACGTTGATGCAGTATCGAAAGCAACGCGACTGTGCCCAAAGGGATAGTCCGTGCGGACAGCAGGATCGCCGCAGAGCCAACTCCTAGGCGAGTGCGCTAACCATGACGTAGTAACCCTCTGGATCCCGGATCGCAAACTCTCTTGTTCCTGTGGCGGGGTTAACGTGGGGTTCCTCTTCGAGTCGTGAGACAAGCGCGCGGGCTCTCTGCAGTGCCATGTCGAAGTCATCGACGCGGAAAAACAAGAGTAGCCCGTTTCCCGGAAGCGCCTTGTCCGGACTCGCCAACGACGGATGCTCGTGCGAGCCCCACTGGTGCAGACACAGCAACACGGTTCCATCCGCGTCACAGATCTGACCCCAGTAATCATGCCCAGGAGCCGTTTCGGGCTGCCCCAAAAGCGACTGGTACCATTTAAAGCTGCCCGGAACGTCTCTGACGCCGATGATCGTCCATATGCGCTTCATTGTGTCTCCGGCACGTTTGAGATCGTCGAGGCGGTGCATGCGCCCTAGGTGCATCATCTTGCCCCTGACTCCTGTGATTGCCAAACATGTTGCTTAAGTATTGCAGCCCGCTATTCTAGGTGGTTATTGCGATGCCGCGTCGCGCGAGCGTGGCGCAAATTCATTCCATGCAGTTTTCGAACAGGACCCCTATGTCGTTGACTCTCTACGCCCATCCGTTCGCCGCCTATTGTTGGAAACCATTGATAGCCTTGTACGAGAATGCGACACCGTTCGCCTATCGGGTGGTTGAAGACGCTGCGGGATGGGCCGAACTGGAGTCGCTTTGGCCAATCAAGAAATTTCCTCTTCTCCGGGATGGGGGCTCCACGATAGTCGAGTCCAGCATCATCGTGGAATACTTGATGCGTCATTATCCCGGAACGATGCGATTGATACCGGCGAATGAGGATGCGTCTTTACAGACGCGATTTATGGACCGCTTCTTTGACAACTACGTCATGACACCGATGAATACACTCGTCTCCGACCGAATGCGCGCGCAGAATGAGCGTGACGCCAAAGGAGTCGCCGATGCAAGGAAGGTGCTGGACGTCGCCTACGGGTGGCTCGAAAAAAGACTCACGCCGGAAGCGTGGGCGTCCGACAGCAGCTTCTCCCTGGCGGATTGTTCCGCTGCCCCCGCGCTTTTCTATGCCGATTGGGTGCACCCGGTCGGCGATCGATTTCCGGGTGTTCTCGCCTACCGTCGCCGGGTTCTTGCCCGGCCCTCAGTTGCACGCGTGGTCGATGAGGCGCGTCCGTACCGCAAATTGTTTCCTCAGGGGGCGCCGGATCGGGACTAATGTACGTTTTTTGTAAACCTTGAGCAGATCTTGGCGCGGAATAAGGTGTAAACAACATGAAAAAGACTGCGACGACCAAGGGCGAATCCCCTTCTCGGCTCATCGACGCGAGGATCAAGGAACTGGACGACTGGAGGGGAAAGACGCTCTCCCATGTTCGCGCTCTCATCAAAAAGGCTGACCCAGAGGTGGTCGAGGAGTGGAAATGGAGAGGCGTTCCCGTTTGGTCTCACGAGGGAATAATCTGCACCGGCGAGACGTACAAGAGCGTCGTCAAGCTGACTTTCGCCAAGGGCGCTTCACTCACGGACCCTTCAGGACTATTCAACTCCAGCCTCGAAGGCAACACCAGGCGTGCCATCGATCTCCATGAGGGGGATGAAATAAATGAGGCCGCATTCAAGACGCTCATACGTGCCGCCGCAGCCCAGAACAAGTAGTCGCCGGCTGCTCACAACGTGACGTCGCCCTCCATTGTCTGAACCGCATGGGCGCCTACCCGAACGTTCATTATTTTCTCGCCCTCTTTGCCCGCCCGGACGAAGATGTCGCTGCTGCGTTTCATTTCGACGCCCTGCCGAATGTGTATCGATTGTTCGGGGGCCGCCACTCCGTATCGGAACATCCATGCCGCGGCACATCCTGCCGCTGAACCGGTAGCGGCGTCCTCGCCGCCGACGTAGAGACATCGGGCGCGAATTGCCACATTGGGATCGCCCGTATCTCTGGTGACGTAGTAAAAACCGAAATTAGGTTCCTGATGCCGTGCGTATTCGTTCATTTTTCCCGCATCGCATTGTCTCGCAACGGCTGCGAGGTGAACACATCGACGTGGACGAAGTGGAAACGCCTGGAGTACGTTCTACCGGCCGGGCCCCCCGCAGCCGCCGCAATCCGTCCGAACGTCAGCATTCCTCCAGTGGCGCCGAGGGCGCGGAGAACGTCGCGACGGTCTCTATTCATGGCTAGGCATATGCTGCACCATGGACAACCCTACTGACCGGCGTACCAAACGGCGTTGTCGAAGTCCTCCCACCAGCCGCCACGTCCCCTCCCTATCCTGTCCAGACGATCGACGAGTTCGATGCGGTCGACGTACTTCGCGTTCTTGTAGCCAATCTGCGTTTCCACCCGAAGTCGAATGGGTGCGCCGTAGCCCACCGGCAATTGCTTGCCGTTCATTCCGTAGGCCAGGATCGTTTGAGGATGCATCGCGTCGAACAGGTCCAGGCTTTCGTAATAGTAGTTACCGTCCATTTGCAGCTTGTCCAGGCAATGGAACACGACGTAGCGTGCGCTCGGGCGCATACCCGAGAGACCGAGAAGGCGCGCCAAGGGAACTCCCGTCCATTGGCCGACCGCGCTCCAGCCCTCGTCGCAGTTGTGCATGGTGATTTGAGTGCGCGGGGGCAGCGCCTGCAGCTGCGCCAGTGTCAAGGCCAGAGGCCGCTCGACCAGACCGTGGATGCGCAATTTCCAGTCGCGGAATTCATTGTCGAGCATGCGCTTGTAGTAATCACCCTTCGGCATCGCCGTTCCGTTCATCGGAAAAGTTGCCGAGAGTTGCGACAGCGACAGCTCACGCACCAAGGGGCGCCGCGCCAAGATCAGCCGCTGCGCTCGCAGGGAGAATCCATCCGACGCAGCCAGTATCTGGCTGAAAGGTGCCTTATCGTCCAAGCGGCCGCAGCCGGCCAGCAAGCTTCCGGCGGCCGCCATGCCGCCGAGCACTGTGCGTCGAGATACCAAGCCGCTCATGGAGCACCCTCGCGGTCGATGACGAATCGTCCCGTGATCATGGATCTCATCAGGTTGACGAATCCCGCGACGAATACCTGGAACACGTGCACCAGTACGAACAACACCAACAGCATGGCCGAAAGAAAATGAATGGAGCGTGCGGACTGGCGGCCACCGAACAATGTAAACAAGTCTGGGAACGCCGCTGTCACGGCGTTGGACATGGTCAAGCCGCTGAGCACAAGCGCCGGGATCAAAACGAAAATCACGAACAGATAGCTCAGTTTCTGCAGCAGATTGTAGTGGCGCGCGGACTCGCCGCGCGCCCGCTGCAATCGAAGGTGCTGCCACAATTCGTGCGCGAGGCCGCGCATCGTCAACTCGTCGCGAGTCGGCAGCATCCTCTTGCGCAGCCGACCGCTCCATAGAAGATACAATCCATATACCGGCAGGCTGAGCCCGAGAATCCATGCGAACAAGAAATGCCAGCCTCGCGTCGCGCCGAATTGCCAGTCGTCGGGCGCCGCAGCGACCATCAGATACTTGCCTCCGAAACCGTCGTCGATGACATTGCCCAGCACGCCGGTGACATCCCAATGCCGGCTTCCGATCTGCAGGTCCGTGGTCGGAACCGGTCGATCGAGATTCGTACCGGTCAACGATACAAAGGCGGGTACCCCCTCGTGCCCCTCCTCGCCCCAATAGAGATGGGGATGAATGTCAAAAATAAGGAGCCCGGTCATCAGCAATACGGCCATCGCAGTCGCGCTCACCCAATGCCATACGCGAACCGGCCACGGGTGCCGGTGGTCGATTTGAGGTTGGGCAAGGTTACGTTGCGGTTCCATTGGCGTAAGCTCCTAGAACTCTTTGCCCAGCGCGAAACGGTCGTGGGCAGAAACTTTTAACACATAATGCCGGTGGCGGCAGCTAGGGTGAGTACATGCAGGAGCACACCCTCGACTTGTTCGGCGCCGCCGCGCCCGACACGCGGCACGAGCAACTCGCGCCGGGCGCCTGGTTGCTCCATGGTTTCGCGCTCGAGACCTCGCCCGTGTTGCTGACGGACATCGAACACGTCAAGACAGACGCGCCCTTTCGTCATCTAGAGACTCCCGGTGGCTTTCGCATGTCGGTGGCCATGACCAATTGCGGCCGTTTGGGATGGGTCAGCGATCGGCGCGGGTATCGCTACGACGCTTGCGATCCGCTGAATGGCCGACCCTGGCCGACTATGCCGCCGACGTTTCAAACCTTGGCCGCAAGCGCGGCGCAGGCAAGCGGGTTTCCGGGCTTCGTGCCGGATGCCTGTCTGGTCAACCGATACGCACCCGGCGCACGGCTGACTCTGCATCAGGACAAGGACGAACTCGACTACAGCGCACCCATCGTCTCGGTATCGCTTGGCTTGCCGGCGGTTTTCCTGTTCGGCGGTGATGCACGCAAGGACAAGCAAAGACGCATAGCCGTGCACCATGGTGATGTGGTGGTCTGGGGCGGCGCTTCCCGCCTGCGCTATCACGGCGTGCTGCCGTTGAAAGACGGTCATCACCGGATTTTGGGCTCGCAGCGCCTGAATCTGACTTTCCGTCGGGCCCGTTGACCGATCCGCTACCGCTGCGTGGCCCGCCAATTCGGCGCCGTATAGAAGGGCGCGTCTTCCGGAGCCAGCAATCCACGTCCCAAAATGTGATCCGCGGCCTTCTCGGCCAGCATGATGGTGGGCGCGTTGAGATTTCCCGTGGTCACCGACGGCATGATGGACGAGTCGACCACCCGCAAACTCTCCAGCCCATACACTCGGGTGTCGGGTGCGACGACCGCCATACGATCATCTGACCCGCCCATCTTGCAGGAGCATGACGGGTGATAAGCACTCTCGACCTTGGCACGAATGAAGGCATCGATTTGCTCGTCGCTCTGCACGTCCTTGCCGGGCTGAATTTCCCGCCCGCGATATCGATCGAAGGCTGGTTGCGCAAAAATCTCGCGCGTCAATCGCACGCATGCGCGCATTTCCGTCCAGTCATCGGGTTCACTCAGATAGTTGAACAAGATATGCGGCTTGTCGAGAGGATTGGTCGACGCCAGTCGCACCCAGCCCCGGCTCTTGGAGCGCATAGGCCCCACATGAGCCTGAAAGCCGTGTTCCTGCGCCAAGGTCGACCCGTCGTAAGCCACGGCCATGGGCAAAAAGTGATACTGGATGTCGGGATACGGCACCCCGGCCCGGCTGCGAATGAAGCCGCAAGTCTCGAAGTGATTGGTGGCGCCCAGACCATCTTTGCGCAACAGCCAGCGAGCGCCGATCAGAGCGCGACTCAACAGATTGATCGATGAATACAAGGTGATCGGTTCCTTGCACGCCAACTGGAAATAAAACTCCAGATGATCCTGTAAATTCTCGCCCACTCCCGGCAACTCGTGAATTACGGGAATGCCGTGAGTGCGTAATTCCTCCGGTGGCCCCACACCCGACAGCTTGAGTAATTGCGGTGAATTGATCGGCCCACCCGATAGGATCACCTCCCGGTTAGCGTGCACGCGATGAGTCGTACCGCCCTGCGCATACTCCACCGCGACGGCCTTTCGGCCCTCGAACACGATGCGCGTAGCCAGCGCATGGGTCAGCACTCGCAGGTTCGGACGCCCGAGCGCCGGCCGCAGGTAGGCATTGGCCGCGCTGCTGCGCCTGCCCCCGTCCACCGTCATATCCATCCGGCCGAAGCCTTCCTGCTGAAATCCATTCACATCGGACGTAGGCGGATAGCCCGCCTCGGCCGCTGCCGCCAGCCAGGCGGCATGCAACGGATTGCTCACGGTGCCGTAGCGAGTTTGCAGCTTGCCACTGTCCCCTCGATACTCGTTACCGCCCTCTCGGCGCTTCTCCGCGCGCCTAAAATAAGGCAGCACGTCGCGATACGCCCAACCCGCCGCACCCTGCGCGCTCCATCCTTCGAAGTCCTGAGCGTTGCCCCGGATATACACCAAGCCATTGATGGACGACGAGCCGCCCAACACCTTGCCGCGCGGCGTATGCATGCGCCGGCCATCCAAGTTCGGCTCAGGATCGGTGTGGTAAAACCAATTGTACTTTTCCATGTTCATCGGAATGGAAAGCGCCGATGGCATTTGAATGAATATGGAGCGATCGGACCCGCCGTACTCGAGCAGCAGCACACGATTGCGTCCGTCCGCCGTCAACCGATCGCTCAGCACACACCCCGCGGACCCGGCGCCGACAATCACATAATCGAAATTCTCGTCAGCCAAAGGCGCGTGCTCCATCAATAGGGCGCGTCTATATCGCCCATCGCGACATAAACGCTCTTCAGTTGGGTGTAGTGCTCAAGCGCGGCCCGGCCATTCTCGCGGCCAAGGCCGGAAAGCTTGACGCCGCCGAAAGGCAGCTCGATCGGCGTGACATTGTATTGATTGATCCAGCAGGTACCCGCCTGCAAGCGCGCGATGACTCGATGAGCACGCGTCAAATCGTTGGTGAACACACCGGCCGCCAGGCCGAATTCAGTGGCGTTCGCGCGCTCGATGACTTCCTGTTCATCCTCGAATTCCAATACCGACATGACGGGTCCGAATATCTCCTCGCGCACGATGGCCATGTCGTCGCGGCAATTATCGAATACCGTGGGTGCGACGAAGTATCCGTTCGCTAGGTCTCCGGTCGTCACTCGCCCGCCGCCCGTCAGGACTTGGGCACCCTCCGCGCGGCCGCGATCGATGTAGGACAGCACCTTGTGCATATGCTGTTCGGACACCAGGGCACCCACTTGGGTCTGCGGGTTCATCGGATCGCCGATACGCATGGCGTTGACCCGTTTGATGAGCCGCTCCAGGAACGCCGCTTTCACCGATCGATGCACGAATACCCGCGTGCCATTCGAGCAGACCTGCCCCGAGGAGTAGAAATTCGCCAGCAGCGCGCCCGACACCGCGTTGTCGAGTTTGGCGTCACCGAAAATGATCAGCGGCGACTTGCCACCCAATTCGAGGGTGACGTTTTTCAGCGTATGTGCTGCATCGCTCATGACGGCCTTGCCCGTGCCGACCTCGCCGGTGAGCGACACCTTGCGGATGCCCGGGTGCCGAGTCAGCAGGCGTCCCGTGTCGGCGAAACCCTGCACCACTTGGAATATGCCGGGAGGCACGCCGGCCTCCAGCAAAATCTCCTCG
>Ga0302320_10025864_pt1 | contig 11390 bp, 7 predicted proteins | sample Bog_T0_3_FD_202130 | JGI IMG/M metagenome (GOLD analysis project Ga0302320, IMG submission 202130) | Peat permafrost microbial communities from Stordalen Mire near Abisko, Sweden - Bog_T0_3 | ecosystem: Environmental > Terrestrial > Soil > Wetlands > Peat | place: Sweden: Abisko, Stordalen Mire... | reverse complement strand
CGTCGCAGCGCGCGGCTACCGCAACCGCAAGAACTTCAAGACCGCGATCTGGTTCCATCTCGGCGGTCTCCAGCTTTACCCTGCTACCCCTTGACCTGGGTTACCCACTGAAATCCCGGAAGAGCCCTCAACACAAAGAGGTTGTAGAACCAGCTGCTCGGAGATGATCCGCTCGGCGCCAAGGTGCACGGGCGGCGGTCCGGGGTCGGACCGTCAGCTGGTGCAGTGGGCGTCGGCTGCCAAGAGGGCCTCGTCCAAGATGGCGATTCCCTCTCGGGCCTCGGCTTCACTTACGTTGCACGGCGGCGCGGCGTGCAGACGGTTGAACTGCATGAAGGGCAGCAGGCCACCTTTCTTGCAGGCCGCCAACAGTTCCACCATCGCCTGGCTCGTGCCGCCATAAGGGGCGAGAGGTTCCCGCGTCGCTTTGTTCTTTACGAGCTCGAGAGCCCAGAACACTCCGAGCCCGCGTACCTCACCCACGCTGGGGTGCTTGGCGGCGAGCTCACGCAGACCCGGCCCGAGCACGTTCTCGCCGATAAAGGCGGCGTTCTCGACGATCTTTTCTTCCTTCATAGCCTCTATCGTGGCGATGACCGCCGCGCAGGCAAGGGGATGGCCGGAGTAGGTATGCCCGCCTGAGTAGGCGCGCTCGGAGAAGCCCGCGGCGATCTCGTCAGAGATGATGACGCCGCCGAGAGGCACGTAACCGGAGTTGACGCCCTTCGCGAAGGTGATGAGGTCAGGCACCACGCCGTAGTTTTCGAAGGCGAACCACTTGCCTGTCCGGCCGAATCCGGCCATGACCTCGTCTGTGATGAAGACAATGCCGTGGCGGTGACAGATCTCCCGCACACCGGCGAGATAGCCCGGAGGCGGCGGCATGATGCCGGCCGTACCGGGCACGGTCTCGACCATGATGGCCGCGATCGTTGAGGGACCCTCGAATGACACGACCTGGTCGAGGTGCTCTAGGGCGCGGGCTGACTCCTCCTCCTCGTTCGAGGAGTGGAAGGGCGAGCGATAAAGGAAGGGGCCGAAGAAGTGCACAGTGCCCGTGCTGCCGTAATCGTTCGGCCACCGCCGCGGCTCACCGGTCAGGTTCGTAGCCGTCGTGGTGCTGCCGTGGTAGGAGCGGTATGTCGACAGGAGCTTGATCCGCCCCGTGTGGAGCCTGGCCAGGCGGGCGGCGTGCTCGACAGCCTCTGAGCCGTCACAGGTGAAAAAGACCTGGTTCATTCCCTCCGGGGCGAGCTCGCAGATGAGGCGGGCGGCCTCGTTGCGCGCCTCATTGGCGTGCAGGGGGCTCACCGTGCAGAGGAAGTCGGCCTGCGCTTTGATGGCCGCGACCACCTTCGGGTGCTGGTGACCGACGTTGGTGTTGACAAGCTGGGAGGAGAAGTCGAGGTAAGCCTTGCCATCGTCGTCGAAGACGTAGGAACCTTTCGAGCCCACGATGAGCATCGGCTTGATCACATCTTGAGCCGACCAGGAGTAGAACACGTGCGAGTCGTCGGCTGCGTACGCAGGCACGCTCTCTTCAAGAGAACGGGTCTGGACCTCGGTCATGGTGCTCCTCGTTTTCTCTAAAAGGACTCACAAGGGCGACACGGCGCGCTCTTGCGACCAGATCAGACTAGGTCAGCAACACGTGTCCGATTGGTCCACGAGCAACGACGTTGCCAAACCACCCACGCCCGACCACAAAGCACTAGCCGACACCAGCTTGAAAAAGTCGCCCATGTGACCCCTCCTCGCGGCACCACATCGCCATCAGCTGGAGGCACTTCTCCCGGCCCTTACCTCTCGTGAGGCGGGGCGCTATCGGCGGCTCTTTTAGCAATCTCGCCCCGCCGGACGGGCCTGCACGGCAAGATTGATTTATCGCAGACAGCCGGCAGCACCGGCCGTCAAAGTCGCTCGAGCACCACCTGGGCGATCCCGGGCCCGTCGAGGCCAAGATCGCGCAAAATGCCTGCTGCGTCCCCGTGGGGAAGATAAGCCGTGGGTACACCGCAGCTCACGACGGTCGGGCCTGTTCCATTTCCCGCCCGATGGCGCAGCGCCGACTCGATCCGCCAGCCCACACCCCCGTCGGTGATTCCGTCCTCGACAGATACCACGAGCTGGTGACAAAGGGCGTCTTCGATCATTTTCCCGTCGAGAGGCGCCGCTACGCGGGCATCCCAGACCGTGACCTTAAGACCGCGGGCGGAGAGAACCTGGGCCGCCTCCTCGCAGGCCGCGACAAACTTGCCGAGGCCGATGAGGCAGACGCCAGAACCGGGGCGGACCTTGCGTGCCCGCAGGCCGGTGCCAACAGCCAGAGCCGAGCAGGCTTCGCTCTTTGGCCAGCGGATCGCCACCGGGCCGGTCGTGATCGACATGGCCTCGTGCAGCATGTTGCCCACCTCTTCGTACGACGAAGGGGCAAAGACCGTCATGCCGGGCACCTTGGTGAGCAACATCATGTCGAGAACGCCATGGTGGCTGGGCCCGTCGTCACCGGTGACGCCGGCTCTGTCCAGGCAGAAAATGACCGGCAGACGGTGGAGCCCAACGTCGTAATAGACCTGGTCCCACGCCCGGTTGAGGAAGGTGGAATAGATCGCCACCACCGGGCGAAGGCCCCCCATCGCCATCCCAGCAGCCGCGTTCACGGCGTGCTGCTCGGCGATGCCGACGTCGAAGAAACGCTCCGGGTACCGGTCTCGAAACGCGATCAGGCCTGTCGGACCTGGCATGGCGGCGGTGAGGGCGACGAGCTCGGGATGCACGGCCGCCTCGCGCAACAACGCCGCTGTAAAGGCCTCGGTGTAGCTCAGCCGGCCGACTCCGGTGGCGATGGCAAGGCCAGTCTCGGGGTCGAACGGGCCTACGTCGTGCAGGCACTTCTCCTCGTCGAGCTCAGCAGGGGAATAGCCGCGGCCCTTGCGGGTGTGCACGTGCAACACGACCGGGCCCTGTCGTCCGGCTGCGAGCTCCAGTGCCTCTTCGAGAGCCATGACGTCGTGGCCGTCGACCGGGCCTAGGTAGCTGAGCCCGAGCGCCTCGAAGAACTGCTTCGCCGGCGAGCTGCCGGGCGGGCAGAAACGCCCCGCGGAGGAGATGCGCGACACCGTCGGAGCGTAGGAACGTCCGTTGTCGTTGAGGACCACGACGACGTTGGCGCCGGAAATGCCGATGTTGTTGAGCGCCTCGAAGGCGACCCCGCCGGTCAAAGATCCGTCGCCGACCACGGCGACGACCCGTCGCGTGTCGCCACGGATCTGGCGAGCCTTCGCGAGCCCGAACGCGTAAGACAGTGCAGTCGAAGCGTGGCTGTTCTCGACCATGTCATGCTCGGACTCGGCCCGGTTGGGATAACCCGAAAGGCCGCCCCGTTGGCGCAGGCTGGAAAAGGAGTGCTCCCGGCCGGTGACGATCTTGTGCACATATGCCTGGTGGCCGGTGTCCCAGACGATGGCCTCCTCGGGCGAAGAGAACACCCGGTGCAAGGCGATGGTGAGCTCGACCACCCCGAGGTTCGAGCCCAGGTGGCCGCCTGTCACCGAGACGCTCGTGACGAGGAACCGGCGGATCTCGGTCGCGAGCAGGGCGAGCTCTCGGACGTCCATCTCGCGAAGGCGTTCCGGCGAGACAGCCATTGAGAGGGCGGACTGGGTTGGAACATCGATGACGGCCATGTCGATCAGTGGGTGTTCACAAGGGCGCGCAGTGACTCACGCAGCGACCCGAGGCTGGCGATAACCGCAGAGGGCTCGTAACCGCAGTGCGCCATGCAGTTCTCGCACCGTGGGTCCCGGCCCCGCCCATAAGCGCTCCAGTCGGTCGTCTCCACAAGCTCGTGATAGCTCTTCGCGTAGCCGTCACCCATCAAGTAGCAGGGCCGCTGCCAGCCGAAGACCGAGTAGCTCGGGATACCCCAGGCGGTGCACTGGAAGTCGACCTTGCCTTCCAAGAAGTCAAGGAACATCGGCGAGTGGTTGAGGCGCCACCTCGAGCGGTGCTTGTCGGCGAAGGCCTCCTTGAAAAGCTCCCGGGTCTGCTCGACGCCGAGGAAGTGCTCCTGATCGGGCGCCTTCTCGTAGGCGTAAGCGGGCGAGATCATCATGGCGTCGACCTTGAGGTCGTCGTTCAAGAAGTTGAGGACGTCCCGCACCGTCTTCGGTGAGTCGGTGTTGAAAAACGTCGAGTTCGTCGTCACGCGAAAGCCCCGGGCCTTGGCGTCGCGGATCGCCGCCACGGCCTCGTCGAAGACGCCGGCCCGGTTGACGGCTGCGTCATGGCGCTCCCGGGTGCCGTCCATGTGGACGACCCAGGAGAAGTAGTGCGAGGGCGTGAATTTGTCGAGGCGACGACGAAGAAGCACGGCGTTGGTGCACAAGTACACGTACACCTTTCGGGCGATGAGCTCTTTGATCATGCGTTCGATGTCGGGGTGCAAAAGCGGCTCGCCCCCGGCGATCGAAACCATCGGCGTGCCCGACTCCGCCACCGCGCCGAGGACGTCGTCGACCGACAGCCGCTGGCGCAACACCTCGGTCGGGTGCTGGATCTTGCCACAGCCCGGGCACGACAGGTTGCAGGCAAAGAGCGGCTCGATCTCGACGATGAAGGGGTAGTACTTGGTCTTTTTGAGGCGGTGCCGCATTAGATGGGCACCGATACGGAGGTTCTGACGAAGTGGAATTGGCATCAACGCACCTGTGTTGGTAGGGCAAAGCGGACGGTTTCTTCTCTGGTCCTCTCCTCGCTCAGCCGAACCGGGCCGAGCGAGCGGAGGTTGTCGATCACTTCTTGGACCAAGACGTCAGGGGCGGATGCCCCGGCAGTGAGCCCGATGCTCCCCACCCCGGCAAGCCAGCCGAGCTCGAGTTCGGAGGCATCTTCGATCAGCTCGGCCCGGCAGCCCTCCCGCTCGGCCACCTCTACAAGGCGGGCGGTGTTGGAGGAATTGGCCGATCCGACCACGAGCACGAGATCGCACCGGTGGGCTATCTGGCGCACGGCGTCCTGGCGGTTCTGGGTGGCATAGCAGATGTCGTCCGCCGGGGGGGCCGAGATCTGGGGGAAACGGTGGCGCAAGGCGGTGACGATCTCGGCCGTCTCGTCGGTCGCGAGCGTCGTCTGTGTCAAATAGACCATCGGCCGCGGCGCGCCGGGCTCGAGCTCGAGGCGGCCGACGTCATCGGTGCCCTCCACGACGTGGAAGCGGTCCGGTGCCTCGCCGAGGGTCCCGATCACCTCTTCGTGCTCGGGGTGGCCGATCAAGATCAGGTCGTAGCCGCCGCTCGCGTAACGCCGCGCCTCGGTGTGCACCTTGGCCACGAGCGGGCACGTGGCATCGATCACGGTCAGGTCAGCCCGCTCCGCCGCCTGGCGGCGCACAACCGGCGAAACCCCGTGAGCGGCTAGAACGACAGCCGCGCCGGACGGCACCTCGTCGAGCTCCTCGACAAACACAGCCCCTTTGGCCTCGAGCTCTCGGACTACGTGCAGGTTGTGGACGATCTGGCGGCGAACGTATACCGGCGCCCCGTGCTGGTCGAGGGCGCGCTCGACGATCTCGATCGCTCGGTCGACACCGGCGCAGAACGAGCGGGGTGAGGCGAGAACGATTTCGTGCTCACCAACCGCGCGTGCCCATCGCTCGAGCGGTCGGCGAACAGCGAGCAGCGACCCGAGAGCCCGGGCGCCACCGCGCACCGGTCCGCTCTCGGCAGTGTCGGATATCGAGCGGATGACTGCGAGGGGGTTCTTCGGAAGGCTCGCCATGACCCAGGCGGACTCCATGTCGACAGCCACGGCGCCCGAAGCCGCTAAGGCCTCGCGCTCGCCTCCGCCTACATAGCGCGGCGACGAGACGAGGGGCCCGGTGAGGACACCCAAACCCGCGCGACGGAACTCGGCCGCGAGCGGTCCCACGCCCGGGAGGCTGCGCGATGCAGACGACTCGGTACAACGCAGCTCGCTGGCGATAACGAGGTCCCCGGTACGCAGCCCCGGCGCGAGGCCGCCCGCCACACCTACGAGAGCGACCGCGGTCTGCTCATCTAGCCGTGCGGCCAGCTCGGCACCGGCACGCCGGGCGCGTTCTGCCCCGGCACCGATGACAACGTCGGCGCCGCCGAGGGCGAGGGCCTCGACACGCAGCGCCGTAAGGAGAGTGAGCTCAGCCGTAGGGGTCCCCGTTCACGTAACGGCCCAGGGCCGTAATCGGGAACACGAGCCGGTAGAGGTGGTAGTTGATGTAGAAGTCGCCAGGAAAGCCCGTTCCGGTGAAATAAGGCTCGTCCCACGATCCGGCCTCGTTCTGGGTGGCGGCAAGGTAGGCAACCCCGGCTCTCGTCGCCGAGCGCCGCTCCCCCGCCGCAAGAAGAGCGAGGAGGGCCCAGGCCGTCTGTGATGCCGTCGAGGGACCCCGACCGGCCTGGTTCGGGTCGTTGTAAGAGCGCAAGTCCTCGCCCCAACCCCCGTCGTCGTTCTGATGCTCCTCCAGCCATGTCACGGCGCGCCGGACGGCTGGGTGATCGACCGGCAAGCCGGCGGCCACGAGGGCCGGAACGACGGCACCGGTGCCATAGACGTAGTTGGCTCCCCAGCGACCGAACCAGGAGCCGTCCTCTTCTTGAGCCGAGAGCATCCAGTCCACTCCACGGGCGACGGCAAGGCGTGAGCACCCGAGCTTGGCGAACATCTCGACCACATGAGCGGTGACATCCGCGCTCGGGGGATCGATCAGCTCACCGAAATCACAAAAGGGGAGCTCCCGGCACAGGGTCTGGGTGTTGTCGACGTCGAAGGCTCCCCACCCGCCGTCACGACACTGCATGCCCTCGACCCAGGCCAGACCACGATCGACTGCTGACCTCGCGTCCTCCTCGGTGCGGCTGAGCGCCAGCACGACCTCGGCCGTGTCGTCGATGTCGGGATAGTTGTCGTTGGCGAACTCGAATGCCCAGCCTCCCGGCGGCAGATCAGGGCGCCGGACGGACCAGTCGCCAAGGACCTTGATCTCCTCGGTGAGCAGGTATCGGGCGGCGGAGCGGAGCACTGGGTCGCTCGGCTCGAGACCGGCATCGGCGAGGGCCGTCACCGCGAGAGCCGTGTCCCACACGGGCGACTGGCAGGCTTCGAGCCGCCGTCCCCGCTCGTCCTCGATCGTAAAGCCGCCAAGGCCAGCCAGGCCCGCCGCCATTACGGGATGGTCGAGGGCGTAGCCCTGCAAGCGAAGGGCGATGAGCGAGTACACCCAAGGTGGTTGAATGCCTCCCCAGGAGCCGTCGGCTTCCTGGCGCTCAAGGATCCATCGTTCGGCCCGACGGAGGGCCGCTTTGCGGACCGCCTTGACCGGTCGCCTCTCGTAGATCTTCAAGGCGCGATCGAGCGCCTGAAAACGCCCTGCCCAGGTCCGAAGCGGCTCAGCATCAGGGGCGGGCACGCCGCTTTTTAGCTCGTCGATGGCGAAGGCCATCTTGTGCACCGGCCGGTGCGCGCTCACCACGGTCAGCGCCACCACGGTCTGGCGAGCCCAGCACCCAAAGTCGTAGATGTTGAGGGGCGCGAATCGCGGCAGGTACATGATCTCGGGCGGGAGCACGGGCAGCTCGTCCCAGGACCACAGGCCGAACAGGGCCAGCCAGAGCCGCGTGAAGACCCGGGTGCGCTCGACGCCGCCGGCGCTCTTTATGAATCCGGCCGCCCGCACCATGTGCTCGGCGTCGCTCTGGTCACCAGCAAGGCGCAGGGCCACGTAAGCCTCAACCGTCGTCGAGAGCTCGGCCGGGCCGGCGTAGAAGTTCGCCCAAGTGCCGTCCTCGCGCTGGCAGGAACGGATCCAGCACGCGGCCGCGGCCGTCTGCTCGATGGTGCGGATGCCGAGGAACTCGCGAAGCAAGAGGTCCTCGGCATCCATCGTGACGTTCGTCTCCAGCTCGCCCTTCCAATACCCGCGAGGGTCCTGCATGCCGACGAGGGTCTCGACAGACCTCTTCAGGCAGTCACGGACGTCGTCCTCAAGGTTGTTCACCGCCGAAGAGGGCCCGCCGTCGGCGACGGCGCTGCCAGCCGCCTCGGAGGCGCTCAGGGCGCTCATCGGTCGCGGGCCGTCACATAGTGGGCAATCGCCGCCAGCTCTGCCCTCGGCCCGAGCTCTAGGGGCACACTCTCTAGCGACGTGAGGGCTGCTGTCAGCTGCGCTTCCCCGATCGCCATCGTCTCCTCGCGAGCGCCGCACTGCTCCAGCAGTCGGGTCGCCCTTTCCACCTCCACCTCGCTGAGCTCGCGCTCTAAGAGCTTGGCGAGCCCGACGGTGGAGTCGCCGTCCCGGGCTTGGGCCAGTGCCACGGGAAGCGTCTTTTTGTGTTGGCGCAAGTCGTTGCCAACCGGCTTGCCGGTCACGCTCGGCTCGCCCCAGATGCCGAGCACGTCATCGACCGCCTGGAAGGCGATCCCGAGGTGGCGGCCGAAGTCCGCCAGGGCCTCGACGGTCGAGGTCGGGGCACCAGCGAGGATTGCTCCCATCGCTGCCGAACAAGCGAGAAGGGCCCCGGTCTTTCCCGCCCCCATCTGCAGGCACTCCTCCACCGAGAGCGACGTGCGCAGCTCGGAGGCCATGTCCTCGGCCTGGCCGGCAATCATCGCCTGGGTGGCCTCAGCAAGACGGCCGGCAGCGCGCACGCGCTCGGGCGTCGGATCCTCCAAAAGGATCTGGAAGGCGAGCGTCGAAAGGGCGTCGCCGGCGATGATGGCGTGCCCGACGCCGTGGGTTGCCCACATCGTCGGGCGGTGCCGCCGCTCGATATCGCCGTCGATTATGTCGTCGTGGACGAGCGAGAAGTTGTGAACGAGCTCGATAGCTACCCCGCCCACGACTCCGGCACCCTCATCGGCCCCGCAGGCCGCGGCCGAAACGAGCACCAGGCCGGCGCGTACGTACTTACCGCCGGCGGCCAGATGCTCGGACACCGCAGGCACCAGCTGCGGGCAGAGCCTGACGACGGCCGCTTCCAAAGCCGGCGACACGAGCGATTTGGCCCGTGCAAGCGACTCAGCGGCCGAAAGTGCGCTCTCGCGCCTCACGGGAGAGGAGACCACGGTCACGTCCCTGCTCCTTCCAATTCTCTCGGGCCTTGGATGCTGGCACCCGAAACGAGTGCCAGCGCCTCTTTGGCCGCGTCCTGGCCGGCGCGCACAGCGCCTTCCATAGTCGCCGGCCAGCCGGTATCACACCAGGCTCCGGCGAGGAACATCCCCGGCACAGCTGTGGCCGTAGCAGGCCGCAGGGCGCGGGTCCCGGGTCGGGCACGGAAGGTAGCCGCCCGCTCCCTTGTGACAAGGGCATCTACGAGGCAGGCCTGACGAGCCGCCGGGAAAATCTCTCTTAGCGCCTCGAGGAAAGTGCTCACGAGCTTGCTCGAACCCCGGGCGATATAGCTGTCGGCCGCCGAGAGCGAGATAGCGAGGCACTGGCCCGAGGTCGCCCCGCTCGAAGCGGTGCGATCGAAAACGAACTGCACCGGCGAGTCGACACAGGCGGCGATGGGAAGGTCGGTCACCTTGCGGTCCAAAAGGAGGTGGACATTGACGATCGGAGACAGGCCGAGGCGTTCGAGGTCGGCCTCGCGCTCGAAGGCGCCGAGAGCAGCCGCCTGGCGGAGGGGGGTCGCCACGACGACGGCGTCGAACTGGTCGCTCCGTTCGCCCGCGCGAATGGTGAAGGTGCCGGCGGGTGAACGACCGATGGCGCCCACCGGCTCGCCGAGCACAGTTTCGACACCTGTTGCCTTAAGCGCCCGAGCGGGCACAGCGCCGTGGAGCTCGGCGAGAGGCACCGCCGACCAGCCGATGTCACCGGCATCCGCACTGTCCAGTAGCCCGGTGCGAAAGACCTTAGCGGCAAGGGCCAGGGAGGCCTCGGCAGCCGGGACGTTGATCGTCGGCAAGGCGATCAGGTTCCAAAGGCGCTCGATCGACCGCTCGCTCTGGCCGTGCTCGGTGAGCCAGCTTCCAAAGGACTTGTCGTCGAGCGACCGGTCGTCCGGATCAAGCCGGCCGATTGCCAGAGCCGGTCCCAAAAGACGCGCCCGTTCCCTAAGCGACAGGTGCCGGTAGCGGCCAAGAGCACCGGCGAGGTGCAAAGGCGCTGGCAGTGACGTGCGTCTGATCGAGGCACGCGAGCCGTCCGGCGCTAGCACCGGCACGTCGAGGCGTGACTGCAAAAAGACCTGGTCTCTCGCCCCTAGGCGCTCGATGAAGCCCAGATAAGCCGTGCAGCAACGCAGGAAGACATGCTGGCCGTTGTCGAAAGACAGGCCGTTGCGCCGGATGGAGGACGTAAGGCCGCCGAGCACGCCCCGTCGCTCATAGAGGACCACCTCGGCCCCACCGTCGGCTGCAGATAGTCCCGCGGCGATCCCGGCCAGGCCACCACCCACGATGGCGATGCGAGCCGGACTCATGGCCGGCTCCCCGCCAGACTGCGGGCGGCGACGGCCGCCTTCTCCCATGTCGGAAGCGAGACACGCCCCCTTGTGACCGCCATCGGATCGCGCTCAATCCGCGCAAGGAGGCGCCGGTAGATTCCGGCCATGGCTGCGACACTGGCACGCCCTCGACCATCAAGCAAGGAGAGCAGCTGCAGGCCTTCGGCGAACCATTCGTCAGCCCGCCGGCACTCGAAGGCCACGAGCCTTCCGATCTCGGCCGGCGGACCGGAGAGATCCGGGGTGCACGCGACCGATTCGGCATCTTCTCGGGGAAGGTAGACGCGCCCGACAGAACGGTCCTCGACTATGTCACGCAAGATGTTGGTGAGCTGGAGGGCCACTCCGAGCGCGTCGGCGAGCGGGACGGCCTCTTCGAGCTGGCGGGAGCCGAACACCGCTAACGAGAGACGACCGACCGAACCCGCCACCCGTCGGCAGTAGCCGACGAGATCGTCGATGGTTTGGTACGAGGTGCCCGTGACGTCCATCTCGCAGCCATCGATGATCTCGGCGAAGCAGGACATGGACAGTCCATAACGGCGCGCCGCGTCCGCCACGGCCACGAGCACCGGGTCATTTGTCTGGGGATCGATGGGATCGATCTCCTTGCGGATCGTCTGCAGACCGGCGAGCTTCAGCTCGGGCGCGGCGAGGCCGTCACCGATGTCATCGATACGCCGGGCAAGGGCATAGACCGCCGAGAGGGCGCGGCGCTCGGGGCGCTTGAGCAGCCTGATGCCATAGGCGAAATTCTTCGCCTCATGGCGGGTCACGGCCTCGCAAAAGTCGTAGGCGAGCTCAGTGTTCAAGATCTGCCCCGCTTGAGGCTCGCGGCCAAAAGGCCTGATGCCGCCCGACCAGCAAAGCGCAGCTTGCCCGGCCGGCACTGCGTCGAGAGCA